>Ga0134125_10002557_pt1 | contig 21487 bp, 20 predicted proteins | sample KB31751_FD_96464 | JGI IMG/M metagenome (GOLD analysis project Ga0134125, IMG submission 96464) | Terrestrial soil microbial communities with excess Nitrogen fertilizer from Kellogg Biological Station, Michigan, USA - KB3-175-1 | ecosystem: Environmental > Terrestrial > Soil > Unclassified ... | reverse complement strand
GTTTCGGGTACCGATGATCGCGGTCTTCTTCTTCGATGGCGATCGAATCATCAACGAGCGCATCTACTTTGACACTGCCAGCCTGGTCACCCAGATCGGCCGCGGTGAGCTGCTGGCGCTGGCTGGAACCACCGGTGGCTGACTCCAGTGTTCCGCGCACGCAAGAACAGCGCCGGATCGAGGCCGAGCGCCGACTGGTGCACGCCGTCGCCGAGCTTGTCGGCGAGATAGGACCGGCCAGGGTGACGCTCGCCAACGTCGGCGAGCGCGCGGGATACAGCCGCGGCCTCGCGACGCATCACTTCGGGTCCAAGGGTGCGTTGATGCAGCGCCTCGTCGAAGCGGTCACCAGTCAGTTCCGCGACGCTGTCGTCGAGGAGAGCCGATCGGATTCGCCGATCGACCAGCTGCGGCAACTGATCGACTTCTACTTCCGGGTGGTCTCCGACCTTCAGCCGGAGAACCGGGCGCGGTTGGTGCTGTGGGCCGACGCGGTGGCGGGACCGTCCGAGGATGTCAGACCGCAGATGATCTCCGCCGACCGCGAGTTTCGCGAGGAGATCGAGAAGCGAATTCAGTTGGCGGTCAGCGCGGGTGACGTGACGCCGTCGGTCGACCCCGATGGGTTGGCGACGGTGATCGTCGCGATGCTGCGCGGAGTGGCATTGCAACGTGTACTCGACGACCAACTCGATCTCGCCGCGGCGCGCGACGAGGTCGAGCAATTGCTTGCGGCGCGTCTGGGGGTCCCGCTGGCATGAAGGTTCACCACCTCAACTGCGGCACCATGCACATGCCGACCGCACCGATGATCTGCCACGTGCTGCTGATCGAAACCGACAACGGACTCGTCCTGGTTGACAGTGGCTACGGCACGCATGACTGCGACGATCCCAAGCGGGTTGGGCCGACCCGGCGCATGGTCAGGGCGATCCTCAACCACGACGAAACCGTCATCCACCAGATCGACCGGTTGGGCTTTGCGCGAGATGACGTGCGGCACATCATCATCACGCATATGGACCTGGACCACGCGGGCGGTATGTCCGACTTCCCCACCGCGCAGATCCACCTCACGTCGGCAGAGGCCCTCGGCGCGATTTGGGCGCCGTCGAGGCGGGAGAAGGTTCGCTACCGCTCCGCGCAGTGGGCGCACAAACCCAACATCGTCGAACACAATCCGCGAGGCGAGAAGTGGCGCGGATTCGCCGCCGCCAAGGAGCTCACCGAGATCTCGCCTGGCATCGCGCTGATTTCACTGCCCGGCCACACGCGCGGCCACGCCTGCGTGGCCGTCGACGCCGGCCATCGCTGGGTACTGCATGCCGGCGACGCGTTCTATCACTACGGCACCCTCGACGGGACGCCGGTGCCCAGGGCGCTGACGACGATGGAATCATTTGTGGCGTTCGAACGAAAAAGGGTGCTGGACAACCATGCTCGCCTCGCGGAGCTCTATCGGCGTCAGGATTCAGACCTGTTGATCGTCTGCGCGCATGATCCGACACTGCTGGAGAAGGCACGGGCGACCGCCTAGGGCTTCGGCGAGTGATCTATGCGGCGGCCAGTCCCCGCAGGAGCGTATCCACCACCTGCCCGATCAGGTTGTCGTCGATGGGGTGGCGGATGAGCAGCGTCCGAAAGTGCAGAGGTGCGACCAACAACTCAAGCGCCAGCGACGGATCGGTGCCTGCGGCCACCTCGTTGCGCTCGATGGCGCGGTCGATCATGACCTGCGCGACGTCATATCGAGTTCGCCAGAACCGGATGCGACCTTCGGCGGCCTTGGCATCGTCTTCGGCGACGGCCATCGTTCGGGCAAGCGCGGCGCCGAGCGGCGTGGCCAGGTAGGCCGCGATCAGCCGCGCGAATGCGATCAGGTCGCCGCGCAGCGTGCCGGTGTCCGGTACCGGCAGTTGCTCCTGGCTGCGGGTCAGCATGGCGTCGAGCATCACGTTCTCGGTTGTGCCCCAACGCCGTTGGACCGACGTCGCGTGCACTCCCGCACGCCGGGCGATCTCGCTGATGGTTACACCGCCGGCGCCGTGCTCGGCCATCGCTTCCAGCGCCGCGTGCAGCGAGCGGTACGCGCAGATGACCAACACCGGATTACCGCTCGAAGATGTCGATGCGGTCCGCGACGCGATCACCGACATGTGGACCGACGCGCCGGGCGGGTGGGTGTACGAATGGTCGAAGCTGACCGCGTCCTACGCCGAGGCGGATTCACATCAGCAAGCCGCGTTGGCCTACGGATGGGCGAAGTTCCCCACCCTGGCCGATGAACCCAAACGTGTGGCGCACGCCATGCAGCTCGAGCAGTATCTGCTCGCCGCCCCCGGCTTCGGTCTGGATTTCCGCCGTGAGGTTTTGGACCTGCCCTATCGGGACGCCACGACCAAGGTGCCGGTGCACCTGTTCGCCCCGCTCGGCCTGGCCGACGACACCCCCGTCGTGCTCATCAGTGGAGGTGTCCTCCTGGAAGATGGACGCACACGTCGGCTGTGTGGTGCTCGCCACGCAGCTGCGGGTGCGGGTGCTGGCCTTCGACATCGCCGGAACCGGTGAATCGTCGGTGCCGATGACCGGGGCCGGCGGCGGGGAGATCGTGCGCGGCTTGATCACCCATGCCAGGACTCTCGGCGACGGCGTCGTCGCCCACGTGTCGTCTTCGGTGGCCCGGTTGAAGCCGCCTTCACCGGTGAGGGCCCCAGTCAGCACGGCATGCACGGAATCATCGGCAACGCGCTGGGATTCGACGCACCGCCCAGCCCGGCGGAGCGATCTGCGCGGTTGGCCGAATTCTCGCTGCGGCCGTTGCTCGATCAGGACCACAACGCGCCGATGCTGGTGATCAACGGCGCCAACGACGTCCACGTCCCGCGGCACGACACCCTCGTGTTCCAGGGCCGCCGCGACACCGTCGTCGATCTCATCCCCGACGCCGGACACTCTGCGCCAACCAAACTCCCGTACGTGATGGCCACCATTGCCGACTGGCTCACCCGCACCGTGAGACTCATCCGCTCGGCACCGCGTGCCTAGGGCACCAACACGACCTTGCCGACGTTCTCACGCGCCGCGAGGATGCGATGGGCCTCGCCGGCATTAGCGAATGGCACCGCCGCGTGGACGACAGGCTGGACGATGCCAGCCGACATCGCTTGTGACAGCGGCTCGATCCACGGTTGCAGCGTGCCGCGGTCGTCCCACAACGCAAGCATGTTCAGCCCGATCACGGCTTTGGACTGCTGGAGCTGAGTGATCAGGTTGAAGCCCCGCAGCATCGATGCCAGCTGCGGTAGCGCGGTGCGCAGCGACCGCTTCTCACCTTGTTGCATCGCCGAAGCCCCGTAGCCGACGAGCCGCCCGCCGGGACGCAGCAGACCGTAAGAGCGCTTCAGCGACTTGCCGCCGATGGCATCGAGCACAATGTCGTACGGCGGCAAACCTTTCCACCAGCCGTCGCGGCGGTAGTCGATGGCGCGGTCGACGCCCAGTTCGGCCAATCGCTGGTGCTTCCCCGGTGAGGCGGTGCCGTGTACCTCCGCGCCGGCGGCCTTGGCCAGCTGAATCGCCGCGATGCCGACGCCACCGGCGGCCGCGTGGATCAGCACGCGCTCGCCCTCGCGTAGTGACCCGTAGCCGTGCAGGGCCGCCCAGGCGGTGGCGTAGTTGACCGGGATCGCCGCGCCCTGTTCGAAGGTCAGCGACTCTGGCAGCGGTACCGCGTCGGCCGCCCGCACGTTGACGATCTCCGCGTAGCCGCCGAACCGGGTGCCTGCGAACACCCGCTCCCCCACCCGTGCTGCATCGACTCCATCGCCGACGGCTTCGATGATGCCTGCCACCTCGTAACCGACGACGACGGGCGGTTTCGGCGCATCAGGATAGAGCCCGACGCGCGCCAGGTGATCGGCGAAGTTGACCCCCGCGGCGTGCACCGCGACGCGCACCTGCCCGGGCCCCGGTGGCGGCGGGTCAGGACGTTCCTGCACTCGAAGGACAGAGAAGTCGCCGTGTTTCGTGATCACGACAGCGCGCATGTTCAGTGACGCTATCAGCGCTTCCGGTGTCTTTCCCAGCCGCTGAACGATTTTCGCCGAGCTATTCGTTATCAGATGTAGCGCCTCGGAGCCGGCAGTGGCATCCGCCACGTGGTGACCTACGTCCAACAGGAGGCGTCGCCCCCAAATGCCCCGAAGGAAGGATGAATTCCGTCGTGTCCAGCCATTCCACCACCCTGCTCGAGCCGCATGCCCTGCCGGCCTTAAAAACCGCACCCCACGTGATCGTGAGGGGCGAAGGCATCCGAGTCTGGGACAGCGCGGGACAGTCCTATCTGGACGGCACCTCCGGAATGCTGTGCACCAACCTCGGCTATACCCAACCGCGGCTGGTCGAAGCCGCCGCCAAGCAGATGTCGAGACTGCCCTTCTATGCGCTCTATGGTCACCGCACCAACGACGTGGCTCTGGCGCTGGCCGACGATCTCGCCAAGATCGCCCCAATACCCATGGGCCGCACCTTCTTCGCAAACTCCGGCGCCGAGGCCGTCGACAGCGCCATCAAGCTGGCGTGGTATTACCACCGCTGTATGGGTCGACGTGGCCGGGTCAAAATCCTCTCCCACCAAAGGGGCTACCACGGCACCACAGTGACCGGCGCCTCGGCAACCGGCCTGGACTTGATGCACAACGGATTCGGCCTGCCACTGCCTAACTTCATCAAACTGCCCTGCCCTGACCCGCTCGAGGCGCCCGGCCAGACGCCACACGGCTTCACGGACCACCTGATCACCCGCCTGGAGGAGGTCATCCGGGCAGAGGGACCCGACACCATCGCGGCGTTCATCGGCGAGCCCATCCTTGGCGCAGGCGGAATCGTCATCCCGCCGGCCGACTACTACCACCGACTGCAGGAAGTACTCGCCCGTCACGACATCCTGTTCATCGCCGACGAGGTCATCACCGGCTTCGGCCGCACAGGAAGCATGTTCGCCACCCACGAGTTCGGCCTGAAACCCGACATCATCACCTTGGCCAAAGGCCTGTCCTCGGCGTATCTGCCGATATCGGCGGTCATGGTGGGCGAGCGCGTCACCGACGTCATCGTCGAAGGTTCGACCGCCGTCGGCTCATTCGGACATGGATTCACCTACTCAGGGCATCCCGTCGCCGCAGCCGTCGCACGTGAAACCATCGCGATCCTGCACGACAACAACATCCCCGGCCACGTACGCACGACCAGCCGGACACTGCTGGCCGGGCTGGATCCGCTGCGGGGCAAGGACGGCGTCATCGATGTGCGCGGCCACGGGCTTCCTGGCCGCAGTCACGTTCGCACCGCTGCGCCCATCGCAGGGCGGTGACGGCGCGATGGGTGCGGCGGTCGCGGACGAGGCGGCCCGACAGGGTGTGTTGGTGCGCGCGGTTGGAGACACCATCTGTCTGTCGCCGCCACTGATCAGCACGGCGACCGAGATCGCCGAGATCACCGACCGTTTCCGCACGGCCTACGAGGAGGTCGTTGGCGCGTTACTGTACAAGTCGAGGTGCTGACGCCCTCGCCCCGCTGCGTCGCCGCAGGAACGATTGCAGCTGCCCCAGCACGTCGTAGTAGCGGGTCGGTGCCAGGCGCGCAAGGGTGTCGAACAGGTAGGCGTCGGGGCCGACGAGGATGCGCGCCTTATCGGCCTCGACTCCGCGGTGGATGATCTCGGCGGCCTTGTCTGGCTGCGTCAGTGTGATGGCCGCGAACTCCTGCACCATCTGTTCATGGCTGCGGTCGCGGCCCTCGGGGTCCTTGCGCCACCGCGCGTTTCGTACGATGTTGGTGTTGATGCCGCCGGGGTGAACGTTGATCGCCGTTACGCTTGTGCCGCGCAGCTCCTGACGAAGCGAATCGGTGAACCCGCGGACAGCGAATTTGGCTGCGCAGTAAGCGCTTTGGTTGGGCATTCCGACAAGGCCGAACACGCTCGACGTGTTGACGATCGCACCCTCGTTCTGCTCGACCAGGATCGGCAGGAACGCCCGGGTGCCGTTGACCACACCGTGGAAGTTGATGTTCCACAGCCAGTCGTCGTCCTCGGGAACCGCGTCGAGCACGCTGGACGCCGTGGCGACGCCCGCGTTGTTGAACACCGCGCCGATCGGCTGAGGTGCCCACTCGCGCACCTCGGCCGCGAAGTCACGCTGCGCTTCGGCATCGGCCACGTCGAGCACTCGCAGCAACGCCGGGCCGTGCAGTGAGGCCTCGGTCTCCTTGAGGCCCTTCTCGTCGATGTCAGCGATTGCGACGGGGCAGCTGTGTGCCGAAAGCCGTTGCGCCAGAGCGCGGCCGATGCCCGACGCCGCTCCTGTGATGACGACCGCGCGGCCGCTGATCGTGCGTTGGGACTTACTCATGCCTCGACTCCTCCTCGCTCCGTCCTCGCTGCGATCTTCACTCGTTGTCGTCTTCGGTATCTCATGCGTGCTCCTCGAGTGCGGTATGGGTGACAGGGGTGAAGACGGCGTGATCGGTGATCAGGTCGATGATCCGGCCCCACGCCCCGATGGGCAGATCGTGACCGAGGCCGACGATCGTCTCCAGGCGGGCGCCTGGGATCGCTCGCGCCGTGGCCGCTCCACCGGTGGGGTGGACCATCCGGTCGCGGTCGCCGTGGATGACCAGCGTCGGGACGTCGATGTGGCGGAGTTCGGCGGTGCGGTCTCCGGACGCGAAGATACCTGCGAGCTGGCGGACGATGCCCGTGGGGCTGGAGTCCCGGTCCCACGCAACCCCGGCGTACTCGCGCACCGCTTGCTCGTCGAACGGAAATCCGTGAGACCCGATGTGGGAGAACATCATCACGGCGCGGCTCACCGCCTCGGCCCGCGTTCGCGGTGGGCGCGACGTCAACATCCGCCGCCAGGTCGACAGCGCAGGCCGGCCCAGCCGCGGCGCGCCGGTGGTCGACATGATCGAGGTCAGCGTGCGAACCCGGCCCGGGTAGTGCGCGGCGACGGTCTGGGCGATCATCCCGCCCATCGAGATGCCGACCAGGTGCACGTCGGCGTAACCGAGCGCGTCCAGCAGGCCGACCGTGTCGCGCGCCATGTCGCCGAGGTGGTATTGGTTGCGACCACGGAACGCGGCCACTGGGTTCGGCGGCCGGTAATTCATGTGGCTCGATCGGCCGGCGTCGCGGTTGTCGAACCGGGTCACTCGATAGTCGCGGCCGGCCAGCGCGGTGACGAAATCATCTGGCCATGAATGCAATTGCTGCCCCAGGCCGGCGATGAGCAGGATCGGCGGGTCGGCGGGGTCGCCGGTCTGGTCGTAGCACATCTCGATGCCACGACCGACGTCGACGAGTTCCTCCACGCGCGCCGTCATGCTGAGGCTCGCTGCGTCTGGCCCGCGGGCGCGACCATCGTGGTCGCTCGTCGATACACCACCGCACGGCCGCCGTGCGCGGGTGCGGTCGCGACTCCGCGCGAGTGGGAGCGCTCACCTGGCGCATACGTCGTGCCGAACTCGAATTCGCGCAGCAACGTCCGCAGGGTCACGTTCATCTCCATGTTCGCGAACGCCGCACCGATGCAGCGACGCACTCCGCCGCCGTACGGAATCCACGCGTAGTTGTCCGGCGGGTTGCCGACAAACCGGTCGGGATTGAAGGTTTTCGCGTCGGCGAAGCTGGCCTCGGAAGCGTGCGCGAGCGAAATGCTGGCCATAATGACATGCCGCTCGGGAATGACCCACTCCCCCAACCGGATCCGGGTCTTCGTCATCCGGGTAGTGCCGTAGATCACCGGTCGGGTGCGCTGCACCTCCCAGATGGTGGCCTGCACCAGCTCGGAACCTCCGGTGTCGACCTCGGCGGTCAAGGGGGAAAGCAAGCGCGGATGGCGGCGTATCCGCTCGACGGTCCACGCCAGCGTCGTCGCCGTGGTTTCGTGGCCGGCGGCGAGCAGGGTCAGCAGCTCGTCGGCGACGTGATCGTCAGAGATCGGTGAGCCGTCCTCGTAGCGCGCCTGCAGCATCAGCGTGAGGACGTCGTTGCGTTCGTCGAATGTCGGATCACTGCGAATTTCGGCGATCAGTCGCCGGATGATTGCGTCGTAGCGCTCGCGGTTTGCCGTCAGCTTGCCGCCAGGGCTCCGCGGGCCGAAGTCCCGGCGCACGATCGGAGGCATCACAGCCAGCCGGGAGGCGTGTGGGACCATGTCCGGCAGCAGTTCGCGCAGTTCGTCGAGTGCGGCCCCTTCGGCGCCGAACACCGTACGCAGGATCGCGTTGAGCGTGATGCGCATCATCGACGGCATGGTCTCGAACTCTCTGCCCTCGGGCCATGATGCCGTCTCGCGCAGCACCTCTTCCTCGATGATCGCTTCATAGGAGGCCATCCGCTTGCCATGGAACGGCGGAACGAGAAGCTTGCGGCGCTCACGATGCTCGGTGCCGTCGAGGCTGAATGTCGAGCCAGGACCGAACATCTCACCGAGCGCACCGGCCCTAGCAATGAGATCGGTGTTGGTGGTGAACAGATCCTTGACCAGAGCGGGATCGCTCACGACGACGGTGTCCCCGAAGATCGGCAGCCGCAGCGTGAAGGCCGACCCGTATCGCCTGGCCAGTGCGGCGACAGATTTCTCCCGGGCGGCGACAAAGCCCACGCCCTGTAGGAGCTTGGGTATCCGTGGTGCGGGTGGCAGTCGCACCGGGTCCGTGGTCGCCACAGCCATGCTGCACCTCCGTGGTGGTACTCCAAGGTACCGGCAACGGTACGCTCTAGTACCGATCGGCACAACCCCCTTTCCACACACGTCTAATAATGGTACCGTCTAGTACCGATACTGGTACTCAGCCGTACCAGATGATCGACGGGAGGCAGCGCACATGTCACAAGCAGCGGAAACGGGGCCGCGCACGCGAGGAGCGGAAACGGTGGACGTCTTGATCGTCGGAGCCGGACTGTCCGGTGTCGGCGCCGCATGCCAGCTGCGCCGAGAATGCCCCGACAAATCGGTGATCGTGCTCGAAGCCCGTGACGCGATCGGCGGCACCTGGGACCTCTTCCGCTACCCGGGCGTCCGGTCGGACTCCGACATGTTCACGCTCGGCTATCGGTTTCGGCCGTGGACCGACCCGAAGGCGATCGCCGACGGACCGAGCATCCTGCGCTACATCCACGACACTGCAAGAGAATTCGACGTCGAGAACCTCATTCGGCTGAATCACCGCGTAGTGAACGCCAATTGGGACAGTGACGAGGCGCGGTGGACCGTCGAGGTGCATCGCACCGACACCCACGACCTCGTCACGATCAGCTGCGCGTTTCTGTACGTCTGCACCGGTTACTACCGCTATGACGAGGGCTTCAGCCCCACTTTCCCTGGCGTTGAACGGTTTCGCGGGCCGGTGATTCACCCGCAGCACTGGCCGGAGGACCTCGATTACAAGGGCAAGCGCGTCGTGGTGATCGGTAGCGGCGCGACCGCGGTGACGCTGGTCCCCTCACTGTCCGAGTCGGCCGCACACGTGACGATGCTGCAGCGCTCACCCACCTATATCGCATCGCGCCCGGCCAGTGACCCGATCGCCGATCGGCTGCGAACGTGGCTGCCGCAGAAGCTCGCCTACGCGATAGTGCGATGGAAGAACGCATTGCAGGCGATGGCCATCTTCAACCTGAGCCGCCGCCGTCCCGCGATGATGAAGTCGATGCTGCGCAAGGCCGCGATCAAGCAATTGCCCGAAGGCTATGCCGTCGACACTCACTTCGCGCCGTCGTACAACCCGTGGGACCAGCGGATGTGCCTGGTCCCCGACGGCGATCTGTTCACGACGATCCGCGACGGCCGCGCGTCGGTGGTTACCGACCACATCGACACGTTCACCGAAACCGGCGTTCGGCTGCAGTCTGGCGCCGAGTTGGAGGCCGACATCGTCGTCAGCGCCACTGGCCTGAACCTGCTCGCCATCGGCGGCATGCAACTCGAGGTCGACGGGCGTGCGGTGGACCTGTCAAAGACCGTGTCCTACAAGGGCATGATGCTGTCGGGTGTGCCGAACTTCGCGTGGACCATCGGCTATACGAACGCCTCGTGGACGCTGAAGGCGGACCTTGTCGCCGAGTATGCGTGTCGGCTGCTGAAGCACATGGAGGCAGGAGGCTATGCGGCGGTGACGCCCGATGCGGCAGGCACCGCGGCAGCCGGCCCGTTCCTCGATCTGGCGTCGGGATACGTCAAGCGCAGCCTCGCTGACCTACCCAGGCAGGGTGATCGGGCGCCGTGGCGGCTGCATCAGAACTACGTCAAGGACGTCCGACTGCTGCGCCGAGGACCGATCGACGACGGGGTCGTGTTCACACCGGCCGCGGCCATCGCGGACGAGCGGGCCAGGAGCATCGCGTGATGCGCGTCGAGTGGGACGAAAACCGTTGTGCCGTACCGGCTTTGTGCACAGGATTGGCGCCCGACGTTTTCCGTGTCGACGAGGACGGCAGGCTGGCCGTCAGCGCCGAGATCAACGAGACGCAGCGGCAGGCGATTCGAGAGGCCGCCGACTCGTGCCCGACGCAGGCGATCACCGTCGCGGACTAGCCGGGCTGATCGCGCGGAGCGAGCAGCGCGATCGAGGCATCGACCGCTTCCTCGGTGATGTCGCTCGCACGACCACCCTCCTCGACGGTGATCGCGGCGAGCTCGCGAAGGCCGCCCAGCAGCATGATGATGCGCTGACGGGACACCGGGCCGATGCCCGCTGCACTGAATGCATCGGAGTCGGCGAGCGCCTGCACCAGCTCGATGAAGTTCTCCGTCCCATCGCGCTGCAGCCGGCGCGCGGCAGCGCCCAGTGACGGAACATCTCGGATCCAGCTGAGCATCAGTGAGGACCGCGATTCGCCGGACGAGATCCACGCCTCGATGGCCTGCCGCACCTGGTTTCGCCATGGCGCCTGTGGGTCGACGGCGGCCGCTATCTGCCTGACCTGGTCGGCGTTCGCATCGGTGAGAAGGGCGACGAAGCAGGCTTCCCTGCTGTCGAAGTATTCGTAGAAGGTGCGCCTCGATGTCCGCGCCCGCCGCACGATATCGGCAACCGTCGTGCGCGGGTAGCCATCCTCGGCAATCGAGGCCTCGAGCGCATCAAGGAGGCGTTGGCGGAAGTTGCCTTTGTCCTCGTCGGCGCGCCGTTGCCCAGTCTCGGCTGCCGTCACTCGATGCCTTTCATGTCACAGGCATCGTACTGCGAGGCCGGGTTGTGGCCTGGGAAGCGCACGATGCGCCGCCCCAGGCCACAACTATCGGACCAGTACTACAGCGGCGCGCATGGCCCAGGACCCGGTCCGCACGGTGCTCCGGGTAGAGACGGCGGCGGTAGCTCCGCGCCGGCAACTGCTGAGCCGACGCCCGCGGCCGCGCTGAGGACGCCACAGCCGCGAGCGCCCCGACGCGATTACACCGAAACGACCGGATTTGCAATGACATTCGCCTCCGTCTCCTAATCGATAGTCACCTACGACCAGGGTGCGCCACGCGCTGAGTGGGGGTATCGGGGGATTGTGTGCCGCACCGGCCTGGCGAATTCCCTTCAGATGTTCCGCGCGCTGTCTGAGGATTCGGACGCCTATACCCGGCGCGGCGGTGGCCGGATCGATCGCCGCCGGCTACTACCAACTCGCTACCGATGATCCGGTGATGGCGCTGGGCGGGTTCGGATCTGCTGACCCGGCACCGCCCCTCGAGCAGTTCGAGGCATACGTGGCCGACCGTCGCATCCGCTACTACATCGATCCGATTGGCACCGCCACACCGCACTTCAGGCCGCCGGGGGTGAACGAACCCACCGAGGCAGACCACATCAGGGACTGGGTCAAACAGCATTTCACTGGCGTCACCATCGACGGCGTCACCCGCTATGACCTCACCAAGCCGCTGGCTGGAGGTGCCCGAAAGGGGCGGCGTCACAGCGGTTTCGCCGTGCAGAACTACGGCGTGATCAGCGTCCCCGCCTGTGATGCCGCCTGTTTGATCTGCGGAATCGTCAGAGCCCCGTAGCCGGACTCGACCGGGCCCGTGGTGGCCCCCAGCCAGGGCACCACACCCGGATCCGGGCTGACGTCCAGGTTGTATGCCTGCATGCCCGGCAGGTGGTGCTCGAAGAAGTTACCCAGGAAGTCAACCACGAAGATGACGTCTCCGATGAGGCTAGTGCCCCATAGCGACGAGGCATTGATCAGCGGCGTAAGAGCGTTGGGGTCCCCGATCAACACGATCGAGCCGTAGTGAGGCTTGCTTCCCCCGCCGGGCACGTATGCAGGCATGAACGGCTGCAGCGCAGGCAGATCGGTCGACAGGTACGCCACCGGGTCGCCGTACGTCTCGATGTTGATGAAGCCTGACTCGGCGCCGTTACCCGGCACTGTGGTGTTGATGCCGGGACTCTCGAATCCGATGCCACCCAGACCGGTTTGCTGCGCGACGTATTCGGCTTCCCAGCCGCCCAGTGAGTGCCCGGTGACGAAAATATCGCTGGTGCTGTAGCCCTGCTCGGCGGCCGCGGCCTCCACCTGCCGCTCAAAGGCCAGCGAGTCGGTGAAAGCCTGCGGCGTCCTGTCGGTGAAGATCACTTGTAGGTCGGCGACGACCTGAGAGACGGTGATCAGCGGATCGACTAACAGGTTCGTGCCGCCCGTCGTGCCCTGATACGCAATGATGATCTGCTGCTGAGGTGTCACCCACACCTGTGCGGATTCGCCCGAGAAAACGTTCGTGGATCTCATCGGCACACCATTGACGGTGAACGGCGTCAATCCTCCTGGGGTACCGCCGAGCACGTACTCGGCGGCCGCCGCATTCAAGAACTGCGCCACCGTCGGGGTCTGCGCCGTCGTGGGGCCGGTGTATGTCTCGGTCGGCAGCACCGGTTGCACAGCCGGCGTCTTCGTCAATCCCACTTCGTCTTCGAGCCGTCGGAAGGCCGCGAACAACGCTTCGTCGATCGGTGCGAAGTCGAGAGGGCTCTTCGGGCCGTTCACGGAGACGGTGATGTCCAGCGTTTCGAGCACCGTGTTGATGATGCGGCCCGGCAGCGCAACGATCCGGGCGATCGGTGAAAGAGGACCGGGAGCACTTGGTGTTGCCGCGCTGCTCGTTGTCGACGGGATTACCGCGGCAACTTTGGCTGTCGGCGGGGTCTCCTCCGCTGTGGCATGGGTGACAGTTGGCGCGGTACTCGCCGACGGACTCTTCACCAGCGAGTCGCGCGACGAGCCCAGTTTGGTTATCCCTGCTCTACCGATGTGGGCAGAGTTGGTCGGGCCAGCGGCGCGGGTAGTTCCTGCAGGCCGAGCCGAAGACGAGTCTCGCTGCGCTGCCCTCGAATTCAGTTGCGCGGCAAGAGAACCTCTGGTGGTCGAACGGGCGTCCCCCGCCGGATCAGCGGTGGTGGCGGCGCTGGTGTTGGTGGTGTCCGAGTTCGGGGTTTTCGTGGCTGTCGACGACCTGCTCTGATGAGCGCCATGACCATCGGCCGATTTCCTGGGCCCGATGCCGGTTCCCGACTTCGAATCGCTGGACGACGGGTGTGCCGAATCAGTGTGGCCGGGGTCCGCCCACGCCACGTTCTGGCCGGTCGCGGCCGCGATCCCCACGCCAACTGCCACCACGGCCAGACCGAAACGGCGTGGTGCGCGTTTGCCATGTGCGTTACGCCGAGCAGGCACCGCCATCAATCCCCTTTGGCATTCGGTCGTGGTGTCCCGCACTTCGCGCCGACGAGGGCCCGCTGATCGAAGGACACGTTGCCGACAACATATGACAACGTGTGATATCAATCTCCGTTTTGTTGCGGAGAGCCCAGTTTCGAGTCCCTTTCAGGACCGCTGCTTTCTTCGTCCCGATCCACGCTGTTGGGCCTCATCGCCGCAAAAGTGCTGGTCATCCCGACTCGGGTGTCCGACCGATTGCACCGCGTTGCACTGATTCGCAGTCTGGGTGCGGGAACCGCAGAGCGTCACCGCAACCGCACATCACCGGCTTGCTCGAGTGCGGCAAGCACGCGTTCGATCACGTCGTCTGGATCTCCGCACGTGCGCAGGAATTCGAGTTGAAACACTGCGCTCTCGATCTCACCGGGCCTGCCTATCCGGGCGGCGTCGGCGTATTGCTGTACGGCGTCGTCGATTGAAGCAGTGCCTAACTCCAACGCCTCGTGCAACGTCAGCTCTGCCAAAGTCACTGCTGCCCAGAAGTTCTGCGGATCTTCGTTGAGCGCCAGCCGCGCGAGGAATCCGCTGACGGTCAGGACTTCATTGAAGTCTCGGCGGAACGCGTCGTCTCTGGGCCGGCCGCTCCAACGAAGCGCCATCACGACATTCACCCCGGTGTAGTAGTCGGGATCCAGTTCGAACCCCAGGCGGTATTTCTGCTCCATCTCGGCGAAAAGACCTTGCGCATCGACCTCTTTCATTCCAGCGCGTTGGTCCTGAATCTGTCTCTTGAGCAGGCCGCCCCAGATGCCATAGGTCTCAGAATCGCGGTAGCCGGCTTGCTCGGCCTCGGCGAGGTAGCCCTTCGCGGTTTCGCGTAGCCGCTGCTTTTCGGCGGCGTCTTTGGTCCGCTCCCCGACTTTGCGGTAGGCCATCACGGTCTTATGCAGCCAAGTCCGGTGTAGCGGATTCCCCGGTTCCGGTTTTGCCTTCTCCAGAAGTTCCTTGGCATCGGTGTAAGCACCTTCGGTCAGCAGGCTCGCGGCCAATTCGATGCGGCACGCATCGCGCGCAGCGTCGGTAATCTCACGATCCTTATCGAGGTTGCCGGCCTCTTCGCGCATCTTTATCGGATCGGCAGATCGCGTCGCTGCGGCCACTCGCTCCCTGGCGGTCTTGCCAGCCCGTCGGAACCGCGGCACGGCCGACCTCGGCTGGAACGGCCGTTTGACGTGGACGAGATCGAACCACTCGTGGCACGGACTGTCGTTCTGACCGGCCGCGAGTGCGGTGGCCACCACCGGTCGCAACGCGCAGATCGCGTCCTGCGCCTGCTCATCGCTGACGTCATCCGGTCCGCGGGCAAACGAGTGCGTGCGGATCATGTTGACGTCGAACGGTGGTGTCGTGCGTTTGAAGGTCGTCACAGCCGGATCGATGAGCACCGTTGAGCGCGAGGCGAACACATGCCGGATCCCCAGTTCGTAGGCGACGTTGAAGCTCAACGCCGAAAGATCCACTAGGACGAGATCGGAGTTCGCCAAGTCCGAGAGCATGGCGGAATGGATGATCCCGCTGTCAGTTTGCAGGTCGGCCCTGACCCAATCGACGTCGAAGTCCTCCAACAACGGCCGGTACACGCGATGGAACGCGGCGTCACAGTCGAGGAAGCGGTTGGCGCGCGGATCCTTCTTCTTCCCATAGGGCATCACGATGAACGCATGCGGGCTCGACCTCGGCAACGGGTCGAGGTCGATCGCCAGCATCTGGCGCAACTCGGCACTGGCCATTAGGTCATCAGTTGCGCTGGGCGACAACGGGTCCGGCTCTGGCCGCACTGCCAGCGCCCAGACTTTCTCCGCACCCGGATATGTCAACGCCTCCGCCCTATCGAGCAGAGCACCATTGTGTTTACGGTAAAACCCGGCATCGAATGGGTCGAGACCCAAATCAGCGACCTTCACATCAGGGCTGGAGGTGATTCGGTCATAGTTGCTGATCCAGGGCTCACCCGCGGGCTCCACACTCGTCTTGCGGAATATCGCAACGTCGAACGGAAGCAGTACCTCCAGCTTGATGCCCTCCGCGAGGGCGGCTTTTGCGAACAATATGTCGGCGCCGGATCCGAGTGCACCGACGAGGCTCTTGGGCTCCAATGACTGGATCAGGCCGCGGAGCCGGCCGGTGAGATCTTCGGCGGCTCTCCAAGGCAGCCGCTGGCCGTCCCGCACTAGCTCATCGGCTTGACAGCCGCCGTAGACGATAATCATGACCAGGCACTCCTATGGTCGATGTCGGGCGCTATGAGCAGAGGCTGCGGGACGCAATTACCGATATTGCTGCTCGAGACAGTCGATGGTGTGAGTAATGCACTACTCGATTCAATGTGCGGCTCACCTGGCGGGCTGTTCACCGAGGACCGCCTCAAGCAATTCGGCCAAGGCTGCCGGCTGGTCCAGCGGTACGGAGTTGACGAGACCAGACGCGACCAATGCCTGTGCGCGCTCTTCGGAGGGCGCCCCATCCACGGCGGCCGCGAGCGCATCGGCGGTTCGGCCGGAGCCCGCGACGACGACGACCCGCCGCCCGGCGTGCACGCTGCGCTCGACGTCGTCGAAGGCGATCTGACCGCCGTTGACGAGCACGGTGATCGACGGTGACGTTCCGGCGAGAACTGTCGCTGTTTGGGCGATCCATGGCGCCTCCGCACCCCACGTGTCCCCCGGCACGATCACGAAGTGCGAGTGGCGCGGTTCGAGCGCAGCACCGTCCGGCGGAGCAGGCCGGCCGGACAACTGCACGGTGCCCGCGGCCACCACACCTACGAGCGGAAACGAAGCAGAAAGCGCCGCACGGGTTTCGCCGCACAACTGCATGACCCCCGCGAGGGTCCCGCCGTCGACTACAGCCGCTCGGTATCGCTCCAGCCCGGGCACGATGCCCGAGACGAATATCGGGCGTAGCCCCTCGATGTCCGCGTCGTCGAGTCCACCTGCGCCACCCACGACGACCACCGTCGGCCGCGGCGGCTGCAGACCCAAAAGACCCACGGCCGAGGAAAGATCCTCGACGTCGGTGACCTCGACAGCGACGGCGGCGGCCCCGTCGGCAAAATCGATCTGCCGCGCGGTGGTGCTCACTGGTCGCCCCGGAAAAATCGGCTTATGTAATGGCGCACGGCATCCCGCGAAACAACGTGGTCATCCGGTTGTCGGTGCGCGACTTGTCGCAGCGCACGCCGGTGGACCGGATGGCGCCGACCGAACGTTGACATGGCGCTCATTATTGCCCGCGTACGCAGTGGGTGGTCATTGGTTTGACTTAGCGATGCTGTGGAATACCAACGACGCGGGCCCGGCCGCACAGCGGTGCCGTCGTTGGCTCGTTGGGTGCTGTCAGCGATCCTTCGTTAGTCAGGTCTGCAGACGGGTTGCGGCCACGTCCGGTGCTCCGCATCCGGCGTGGGCTCGGCTTACTCGGCGCATCTTCAGACATCGCCGTTGCGACGATCAACGACAACCAAAAAAACCCTGCAGCCCCACGCTTTTGGCGAGCCATCTCGGAATCGGCGCCGGTATCGGGGCTCGGCCGCATGGCCCACCGACAACATCGTGGTGACGTTCGTCTCCCACATCCGTGGCATCGCAACAGGATCCGGCGATTGCCGGCCTGGAACCGCCAGCACTGCGTGCTGTGCGCAATTTGATCCGACGATGATCCGCAGGTGCCTCGTCCCGACCCATTTGCCAGCTTCAACGACTTGGTCACTACGGACCTGGGGCACACGCCCACCCGACCCCGCAGCGGGATAACGTTGCCCACCTTAGCTATTCAATGTCGAACAGGAGCGAGGACATCACTCAGTAGACCTTGTCCACACTTGTCGACAGTCCGTTGTCGCACGTCACGGTGACATGAAAGGTAGAGCCTGTCGCGGGTCCCTCGCTCGAGCCTTGAGGAATCCTCGCCTCCTCCGAGCCGGTTACGGTGAAAGCATGCTCCGCGTTGTAGTTGATGCCCGCGGCAACACCCGCCACCGCAACGGACCTTAACACGCAACCCACCGCGGACTGGTTTGCGTTATTGGCAATCGACACAAAGGCCGCGGTGATCGGCTCGTCGTACCTCAACACCAGCTGCGGTGGCGGAGGAGGCGGCGGAGGAGGCGGCACTACCACCTCTGGGGGGTCCCACGTTGGAGTTGCCGCACGGCGGGGTGCCGGCGCGGGGGGTTCCGCCGCGGCGGGTTCCGGCGGTGGCGGTGCCGCCGCTGGGGGTGGCGGCGCTGGGGGTGCCGGCGGTTCCCAAATGTCGGTCGCAATGAGCGAGTAGCTCGCCGACCACAGAGTGCTCGTCCCGGTTGCGCCGCCAGGCGCGGTGCCCGGCTCGCGCGGCCCCGACACGACAATTCCGGCCCCGGTGACCAACGCAGCAGCCGCAATGAGAATGCCGGGGCGCCGGTACCACGACGAACCGGCATCCGTAGGTTCGGCCGTCCGGGTGGCGCCAGGAGTCGCGTCGAACACCTTCATCGCGCACCCCCCCGGGCCCAAAGCCCCCAAGACGGGGGTTTCCGGAATACACGAGCTGCCTGCAGACAAGAGTCGGCATTGGTCAAACAGGGGCGCAGGTAGTCCTGTGTCATGGCACTGCTTTCTGCGAGTTGTCGGGGGGCCCGATCGCCGGGGTTTCGACATGTCGAAAGTGTGCCCCTCCAGATACAACCTGGTATCGAGTAGAGGGCTACTCGAAATCTCTAGCGGTGCCCGTCGCTGGCGCACAACTCAGCCCCAACCCTGACCGGCCAACGGCGAGGGACATACTTTCCAGCATCAAGGCGTGATCGTGGTCTTCTGGACGATCACTGGTGCCCCAGCCCTCAACGCGTCGGCGTCGGCCTCCGGACTCTCGGCCTTGATCTGCAGTAGATAGATGCCATCCTTGCCTTGGATGACCACCGTGTTCTGGGCAACCATTCGCGGCACGCCGTTCTTGGTGTACAAGCCGTTGAGTCTGGATGCGGGAAAGCCACTCAGTGTGGCCCTTATAGCGTCGCCACCGTCAAAGCCTGGCAGGTTCTTGACCTCACCGGGTGCAACAGCCAACAGCTTGTCCGTATCGACATTGCCCGTCAACTTCTCGACGGTCGCGGTGATCTTGGGCGGGTCGTCGGGATTGGACGGTGTGTTGAACACGATTCCGAAATACTGGGCGTCGCCGCCTTCGGGAATTTGCGTCCAGCCCTCGGGAACTGGCAGGTCGATCGTCGGCGCACCCGGTGTGCCGGGTGTGACCGTCGCCGCCTGGATGTTGTTGTTCTTTAAGTAGTCGGCAATCGTCTCGTTGGGGCCCGACGGCGGCTCGGACGTCGAGGGGGCCGAGGTGGTCGCCGCGGACGTTGATGTCGAGGTCGATGTCGGCGCGTTCGACGATTTCGAGCTTTGAACCACGGCCACGATCGTCACGGCGACGCCGATGACCACAATCAAAGCGGCAGCGGCAAACCACCTGCCGGATCGCCCGCGTCGTTGGACGTCCACTGGAGCCGGCGGTGTAGCGGTGCTCGGAGGCGCTGGGGTCGTCGTCTGAACTAGTGGCTGTGGTGCGGTCGCTTGTTCCGCAACTTCGGCTGTCTCGCGCAGGTTCAGTCGGGCTGTCTTGAGCAGCGCGGCGGCGTCACGGTAGCCCGGCTGCTCCTGCTCGATCGCAGCTAGCAGGTCGGCGGATTGCTTCCACTGTTCTTGGTCTAGGTGGTTGAGGGCCTGCGCATACCGGTCGGCGAGTTCGGCTCCGCGAACCCTGGCCTTCGCGTCGGAGACGATCCCACCCGGGTCGTAGTTGTCCGGGTCGATTCGAGCCAGCTCGCCCGCGGCGGCCACGACGGCATTCCATTGCCCGGCCTGATGCAGGGCTGTGATCTCATCCACCAGTGCTTTCCGCCGCTGTTCCATGCGTGCCTGGTCAAGGCGAGCACCGACGTCGGGGTAGGCCGGGTCGAGGGCGGTCAGATTTTCCAACGCGGTCACCACGATGTCCCAGTCACGCTCAGCGGCGGAAGCCTCGGCCTTGCTGGACCAGAAGGCGATGTCTCGTTGTCGGCGTGCCTCGTTCAGCCTTGTTTCGACCCGCCCCTCGCCCGGAAAGGAGGCCTGCAGAGTCTCGAACCGTTCTACGGCTTCGGCCCAGCGTTTGGCGAAAAAGGCACTCAGTGCGTCAGCCCACTGGGGATCGGCCAGCAGGTTCCCCCGCCCGACGGGTACCTCCGGCGGAGTCGACGACTGCTCCTCATGAACACCGGAGGCCACCCCCTGTGCCCTGCGCGGTTCTGTGTCGGGTTCGGCGTCAAGGACAAGAATATTGGCCAGGGTGCGGTCTACGTCGGCATACAGGTCGCCGCGTCTGCTGAACATCTCCAGCACGTATCGTCCGCCGCGACGCTCCTCGGCGTCCGGAGAGCGCTGCGCGGGCTCCAACTGGATCAGGATCTGATGTTGCTGCTGTTGTGTCAGCGGCTCCGGCTGACCCACCTGCTCCACCAGATCGGACAGGTAAGAAAGTGGGGCGGCTGGGGGTTCGGGTAACTGCTCGGGTACAGGTGGTGCCGGTGGGATGGTTCCCAGTGCACCGGCCAGGGCGAACGCTGCCTCTCTCCCTGACTGCGAATAATCGATGATCTGGCGCATCGAGAGGGTGCGGGGAAGAGCGTCCGGAAGCCGCTCCACCGCAAGCGGTAGCACCGGCTTGTTCAGCGCCAACGCCCAGTCCAACTCCCGCTTGCACGCCACCGAGCTCAACGTGTGGCCGGAGACAATCGCCACGAATACATCGGAGTCTGCGATGCGCTGCAGAATCTCGTGCCACCAAGTTTGGCCGCCCCGAAGCGACGAATCCACCCAGGTCTGGTAGCCCAGCGCATGCAGATCGCGGACCAGCGCTTCGACGTCAGGCTTGTTCTCGCGGGCATATGAAATGAACAGTTGCCGCATGCCACCCCCCGAGAACTCTGGTGTCAGGGTCGGGGTCGACGACGGCCTCGCCGACCAGACCTGGTTCGGCGCGCTCGAGCCAGGACTTCAACGCCAGCGCCTCAATGCTGTCGCGGCTGGAATGACTCACAAAAACCCTAGACACAGATGAATCGTGCACGTTGAACTGGCCGTGTGGATGAGTAATCGACTACTTCATTTTGGCCGACGGGTCTTTTGGCGTTTACCTACTTCTGTCAACGCGGACGGGAGGTGTGCAGGTCTCATTACCGATGCGGCGCGGTTGTCCGCGTTTGATCCAGTTGGGGAATTGGCGCAGGCCGCGCAATTTGTAGCGGATTGGGTTTCGGCGTTTTGAAATGGCGGTACTAGTAGATCCCGCCGTCAGGCATCTTGACAGAATGCGCCGGTTCGACAGGCGGTGCGATGAGCAGGGGCGACAATCCGTGGGTGCTCGATTGCGCTGCGGATGCGTAAATCCCGGTGGCCAGGGCCGAGATCGAACCGGCGACCTTCCGCTTTTAGGTCGAGGATTCTCGACACGCCGCGGTGGTTGCCAATCGTTCTGTGTCACAACGTGGTTGGGAACTTCATACTTCCGGTAGGTTCTCGACGATTCTCGGCGTGTCGCGGGTATAAGCGACGAATAAGCGTCAATTCGTGGCGGCGGCCAGGCGCAGGTCGCCGCTCGGGTTCCAGAGGTTCCGGTTTGGCTGCCCTTGCCGGAAAATGAGCCCACGCGAAGGGACGCTGTGACGCTTCGACGCAATCCGAATGGTTCGCTAATCTCGTT
>Ga0134125_10002555_pt1 | contig 21499 bp, 16 predicted proteins | sample KB31751_FD_96464 | JGI IMG/M metagenome (GOLD analysis project Ga0134125, IMG submission 96464) | Terrestrial soil microbial communities with excess Nitrogen fertilizer from Kellogg Biological Station, Michigan, USA - KB3-175-1 | ecosystem: Environmental > Terrestrial > Soil > Unclassified ... | reverse complement strand
AAAGGGATAGATTTAGCTGGGGTCAGATTATGAAGGCATGTTCTCCCTTTATATTTCTTACGATCATGATTGTTGCCTGGGGAGTAAAACCGGTCAAACAACTTCTCGACTCTGTTGGTGAAATTCAATTTTTATTTCCTGGACTTCATAATACGATTACTGATGTGAATGGAAAATTGATTCCTCACGTTTTTCATTTTAATTATTTATCAGCTGCCGGTACCGCAATAATCATTTCATGTATGATCTCCATTCCTGTTTTGGGTATTAGCTATAAGCAAGGATTTCGGATATTTACTTCCACAATTAAAAGCCTTCGGTACCCCATTGTTACAATAGGCTCCATATTAGGCTTTGCTTCATTATTAAATGATTCCGGAATGGTTTCTACATTAGCAAAAGGCCTGGCCGGTACAGGCTATTTGTTTCCTTTTTTTGCCCCTGTATTGGGATGGCTGGGAGTTTTTATAACTGGTTCAGACACCTCATCAAATGCCTTATTCGGAAATCTGCAGGCGGTAACTGCAAGATCCCTGGGCGTTAATCCCATAGTGACGGTTGCAGCGAATGCTTCAGGAGGAGTGATGGGTAAAATGATTTCTCCTTCATCAATTGCAGTTGCCGCAGCGGCAGGAAACCTGGTAGGAAAAGAATCAGAATTATTCCGGTTTACCCTGAAGCATAGTTTTATAATGCTTTTTGTTGTATGTCTTATTACTACGGGTCAATGCTATTTGTTCAAATGGATCGCTCCTGTAGATACAGGCATCCCTGCTAATGCATTTGCAGCATCACCGGCTATGATTAAAGGTTGGGTATTGCTTTTGATCTTTGCTGTCGTAATAGCTGCTTTGGTGTTTATGATCCGGAAAATGAACAAACCAAAGGGCATAAATAGCCTGCTTGAAATGGCGGACCAGGAAGCGTAAATAATTTTTGGAAATTAATCATGAAAAAAATGCATATTCTTATAGCGCCCAATTCTTTTAAAAATTCGCTGGATGCTGCTTTGGCAGCCAGGATGATCCGTAAAGGGTTGAGGATGAGTAAGCTGAATTTTACCTGCGAATGCTTTCCAATTGGTGATGGCGGCGGCGGAACAGGCAGGTTATTAACCATGAAATTGGGCGGATCTTTTGAAAAGGTGTGGGTTCAAAATCCGGCAGGCAAAGAAATAAAGGCAACTTTTGGTTTAACAGCATCAAAAAAGACTGCCATAATAGAAATGGCAGAAGCATCAGGCATACACCTGTTAAATTCGATGGAACTTAATCCATTGATTACAAGCTCATATGGTACAGGTCAGCTGATCACCGAAGCCCTCAACAGGGGGGTTGATAAAATCCTGATAACTATGGGAGGTTCCGCAACCGTTGATGGCGGCACAGGAATATTAAGAGCTCTTGGGGTAAGGTTTCGGGATGCGACTGGTGGTGAATTGCCTCAATCAGTTGATTCCCTGAAAGATTTAAATCGTATTGATTTATCTGAAATGGATAAAAGAATTAAAAAATGCCAGGTGATTATTTTATGTGATGTAGAAAATAAATTATTGGGAAAACAGGGAGCAGCGAATGTTTTTGGTCCTCAAAAAGGAGCTACTGCGGTTCAGGTAAAAAAACTTAATATCGCCCTAAACCGCCTGGCCCAGGTTATTTTAAAGGAAACTATGGTAGATGTCTCTTCTATGAAACACGGCGGAACTGCTGGTGGAGCAGCTGCAGGGTTGCACGCCATATTGAATGCAGAACTTGTCAACGGGATAGAGTATTTCCTAAATGTCACCGCCTTTGAATCCAGCCTTAAAAAGAGTGATCTGGTGATTACGGGTGAAGGAAGTATTGACCTTCAGACTTTAAAAGGAAAGGGACCTTTTGGTATAGCCCGCAGGGCGAAAAAAAGGGGATTACCTGTTATTGCCCTGGCAGGTAAGGTGCCTTTAGAACAAAATATTTCTTTGGAAAAATATTTTGATGTGTTGATGGCTATTGAAAATGAACCAATGACTTTGCCGCTGTCGATACAACTTTCATCTCAAAACCTGGCAAGAGTTAGTCAACAAATAGGTAATTTATTAGCTTTCTGCGATTACTGATTCAGGAGGTGCCCACAAAGGAAAGTATAGTATTAGCTTTTGGCACATTAGTATTATTATTGAAATTTTCTAAATTTTATTTTTGAGTTTTATCATGATGCCAACCAGGTTGGCATCTTAAACCAGGTAATCATTTATGAAAAAGAACAAATCTGCATTTACCTTTCTGCAAAAATATATAGCCAGGCAGTTTTATTGGCTCATAAGGACTGGTGGCATTTCTTTTTTTATGGTAATAGCTGCCGCTGTATCCTGTAGCGCTCAGAAAGCGGCTGGCGAAAAGGACAAAATAATTAATATCGGTTCCCAGAGACAATTATTGGTAGATAATTTTCTTATTGATCATTTTACGGGTAAAGCGTCACTTAGGTTGCATCACCCGGTAATGAATGAAATTGTGATGGTGAATGACAAACCGTGGGAAGGTACCTATAGTAATTATAACAGCATATTTAAGGATGGCGATATTTACCGCATGTATTACAGGGGCTGGAACAGAGGTAAGAAAGGTGAACTGACACACGATATGGTATGGTGCTATGCAGAAAGTAAGGACGGCATCCATTGGACGAAGCCCAATTTGGGATTATTTGAATTTAATGGTTCAAAACAAAATAATATTGTGTTGGCCAGCAGGGATTTTGATACCTTTCACTTCAGGCTCACTGATAATGTTACTGTCTTTAAAGATCAGAACCCTGATGCTTCACCTGATGCTTTATATAAAGCGTTGGTAGATAGAAGAGAGCCGGCCTGGGTTCTGCTGGCATTTAAATCTCCTGATGGGATACACTGGTCTCCTCTGAGTGAAGAACCTGTTTTAACTGACGGAACCTTTGATACTCAGAATACTGCCTTTTGGGATAGCGCAACACATCAGTACAGGATTTACTGGAGATTTTTCAATAATAAAGTGAGAGCAATCCGGACGGCCACTTCCAAAGATTTTATTCATTGGGAAAATCACCGGGATCTTGAATATCCGGATACGCTGACTGAACAGTTGTATACAAATGGGATCATACCTTACTACCGGGCTCCCCAGCTTTTGATAGGTTTTCCGGCAAGATATATCGACCGCGGCTGGTCTGCCTCAATGAGAGCTTTGCCTGATTTGGAGCAGCGTGAAATGCGCAGCATAACAAATCCGAGGTATGGAACTGCCCTGACGGAAAGCCTGTTTATGACAAGTCATGACGGAGTTCACTTTAAGCGTTGGAATGAAGCATTTCTTCGCCCCGGTATTGAACGTAACGGAACATGGAACTATGGTAACCAGTATATCGGATGGACCATTCTGGAAACAAAATCTGATCTTCCCGGTGCTCCAAATGAACTCTCAATATATGCGAATGAAGGCGTTTGGACGGGAGCCGGCACTGCCCTCCGCCGCTACACATTACGGCTGGATGGCTTTGTTTCCGTTAATGCTCCAATGGCAGGGGGAGGTTTTATTACAAAACCCTTCAGATTCGATGGCAACCGGCTTTCATTAAATTTTTCTACTTCAGCTTATGGAAGTATCCGGGTTGAAATTCAGGATATTAAAGGAAAACCAATTAAGGGTTTTTCTCTGCAGGATTGCCCGGAAATCTTTGGTGACGCAATCGAACGTCCTGTATATTGGAATAGCAGAAATGATGCAGATAGCAGCGATGTTGGATCCCTTGCCGGGAAGATTGTACAATTAAGGTTTGAAGTAAAGGATGGAGACCTTTATTCATTCCATTTTGCAAATAAATAATTGAACCGGTTAATCCAATGATAAGAAGCAAAACGATACATGAACTTTTTAATTTAACCGGCAAAGTGTTTATCGTCGCCGGCGGTGCCAGGGATCTTGGCCGTGATATGGCTTTTGCTCTTGCAGAGGCAGGTGGCAATGGTGTATTAACTTCACGAAATAAATCTTCTGCCCGAAAAACTGCATTGGAAATAGCTAAAAAAACAGGCCGTAAAATTACGGGACTACCTCTTGATGCCGCCGTTGAGGAAAACGTGGAGGAAGTTATCAGCAAAACTTTGAAAAAGTTTGGCAGGATCGATGTTCTGGTAAATTGTGTGGGTGGCGGTGCTTCTGCAGGTTCTTCTACCCGGCTTGAAGATCGCCGGCTGGCAGATTGGGAAAATCTTCATCGTACCAACCTGAGCTCTATATTTTTACTCTGCAAGCATGTGGTACCTGTCATGAAGCAGCAAAGAACAGGCTCAATCATTAACATTGCCAGTATTGCTGCCATAACAGGGCGTGATCGTCGTGTATACCCTGATAGTATGCCTGCGCAGTCAATTGATTATGCATCTGCAAAGTCAGCGATCGTCGGTTTGACAAGAGACCTGGCGGCGTATCTCGGACCTGATGGTATTCGTGTTAATGCTATCTCTCCGGGAGGTTTTGAACGTGGACAACCTGGATCATTTATTAAATCCTATTCGGATAAAACGCCTTTACGGAGGATGGGCCGGGACGGAACAGACATAAAGGGAGCCGTTCTTTTTTTAGCAGCTGAATCATCGGCATATGTCACGGGGCATAATCTGGTAGTTGATGGTGGCTTTACGATTTGTCACTAATAAAATTAATTTATGAACAGGAAAACAAAAGTACTTGTAGTTGGCCTTGGCTCGATCGGGCTCCGTCATGCGAGGTTGCTGTCGGAGCGGGATGATATTGACTTAAGTATTTGTGAAATGATAGAAGAGACCCGTAAAAGAGCGGTTTCAATTCTTTCTGATATAAAGCTCATTGCGTACCGGGATTTGGCGGATGCTCTCCGTGAAAAGCCTGATGTAGCTTTTATTTGTGTTCCGGATAAATTTCATGTTTCTGCAGGCTTACAGGCAATAGAGAGCGGAGCAGATATTTTTGTGGAAAAGCCGGTTTCAGATTCAATTGAAACGGCAAAAAGCCTGGTAGCTGCTGCAGGAAAATTAAAAAAATTCATGCAGGTTGGTTATATGCTCCGGCTGGATGAGGGGTTAAAGAGAATGAAATCACTTGTTGAGAATGGCGACCTGGGAAATCTTGTCGGAGGTCGCGCAATGATTGGGACATACATAACACTATTGAATGCAAAAGGCAATGACAGGGAATTGAACCGCAATAGCCTGATTGGAGACTATACGCATGAATTAGATTTTATTCGCTGGTTTTTTGGAAATGTAATTGAAATCAAAGCAATGAGTTCCCGTATAGGTAAGATTGAAAAAAGACCTGACCCAAATATTGTTCAAATGCTATTAAAAATGGAGAATGAAGCTTTGGTGCAGGTTCATATGGATTATATTCAGTTTCCCCAACGGCGGATTTTTGAAATTTATGGTGATAAAGGAACTTTGAGTTATGATTTTATGACCGGCGAAATAAGAAGGTTTCATTCTCAGAAGGAACATGTTTGGGAGGATATGAGCGTTACGCCTATAATGGAACGTTGGGATGATCTTTTTAGAAAGGAACATGAGGTCTTTTTCAACAGGAGGCTTGCAGGTATGCATCCTTTTGTATCCGGAGAAGATGGTTTACATGTACTGGAACTTGCAAAAAAGGCGATCGAAGCTTTGGACTAAGCGTTAAGAATATAACAGATTTAAGCAAAATAAAAACACATCAGTGATTATAGATACGTTACAAAATGCGGAAAAGTATTTTCCGCTCCATCCGTTATTTTCAAAGGCTTTTAAATTTATTGAATCTGTAAACTTAAAAGAACTTGAAACCGGGGAATATGAAATTGAAGATCTGAATCTTCTCGCTTTTGTTTCCAGCAAAAGGGGCTTCCCAATCAGAGAATCAAAAAATAAGATGGAGTGCCACAACCGACACATAGATGTTCAATTGTGTCTGAACGGGAAGGAAAAAATTGGATGGAAGTCACGATATACCTGTTCTTCCGGGAAATCAAAATATGATCAGAAAAAGGATGTATTGTTTTTTGATGATACTCCTGATATGTATGTACAATTGGTGAAAAATCAGTTTGTCATTTTCTTCCCGGAGGATGTACATCAGCCTATGATAGGAAAAGGAAATATCAAAAAACTTGTTATCAAAGTAAGGATCTGATTTTGGGCTCAGAGAACAATCGCATGAGATAAAAACGCCTTTAATGAACACATTTTTTTCATAAACAAGAAATCAAAACGTCAATGATTTTCCAGTCTGTTGACCTTTGGTTTTTTATTTTTGTTTCTGCCTCTTTCTCAAATACCTCCTTAAAACTATCCCTTAATTCGTTTCCGGCTATTCACGGATTTGGTTTAAACTGGCCTGAAACTTTGCCGGAAAAATCCCGGAGAAGAAACATACCTGTACGTTTATTGTACCAGCAAGGTTTCATTGCGAAATTCGGCCAGCTTCTGATTTTTTAAAGATGCGGCCTTGCTCATTGAAATCTGATCCTCAGCCAAAGCCCTGTAAATTAACTGATCAAAGCGGTTCGATTCTTCTATCCCATCATATTCAACAGGTTCATCTGCTTTCCAGTTCATCTGGTTCATCATAAAAAAGAATTGCCGGGTATAATGATCATTAATGATATTGCATGCTTTAGCCCTCATTACCACAGCCTGCATGGAAATGCCGTATTGCTTTTTTATATTGCCGGGCTCAGGAATAAATAAACGGTTCCTATGTTCGCCAAGCGCTTCTTTTATAGCTTTATCAGGTAAGAGCATTCCACCTGCAAACTGATGGCAGAGAGTTTCTTTTTGTTTTTCAGTAACCTCATTGCCAAAAACTAATATCAGGTGAGCCAGCTCATGGAGTAAAATAAACCGCACCCTGTCATTCTTTTCTAATTTTCTTACATTATAGGCCACTATGGGTATGTTTCCATTAACCAGGGTTTGCAGGCCATCGAATATAATATCGGCATCAATTTTTACTACTTTTATATGTTTCTCCTCCAGCAGTTCGATCACGTTGGCAACGGAATTAGTCCATTCCCTCCTATATCGCAGTTATAGTTAGTCGATTACATCCAATGGAAATTAATTTTTAATTATGGTTCGTGAAGGCCACGAAGTCACTGAAAGGAGTCCGTACTCACAAGTAGGTCTCTTAATGTTTACTATTGTTTGACCCAGGTTTATCAGCTAAAATTTGTCGATTGAAGATGCCGAAGAGAAACTTCAAGATATTTTGGATTAGAAAACAAGGTACGTTTTCGGTCATTCCATTTTTCTAATCCTTTTGAAATTGTTTGTTTGTCTAAGGTATTTTCCTTAGTTGAAATATAATCTATTGACGATAGTAGTTCTAATGCAAAGTCCGAATAAAACCCTTTTAGAAAAACAATAGTTTTATTTGCTATTTCTAGTAGCTCTTTATTGCTTTCAATATAATTTTTCACTATTTCATAAGCATTTGGTAACAAGGTTAGCGGCTCAAAAGGTTTCTTATTCATATCGCTATATCCCATTAAGTAGCTTCCATTTATTGCATTTAAAACAAATCGCACTTTACCGGAATACGGACCATAAAAATTCGGTTCAAACTCTAATTTAAAATATTTCTTTGCTCCAAACTTTTGTAAAAAATAGCAAACTTTCTCGCTAGAAAACTCAGAAACATATTCACCATTTTTAACTAAATCATATAAAACATACAGTAATAAAGCCCGTGCATCTGTAAGTTTCACTCTTTCCTTCATTAAATGTTCTTGTATTTGCAAACTCGGCTCATAAACATAAATATCTACATTTAAAGGTTCCAGTTTTTTCTCTATTATTTTTTTTACCTTCTCCCAATTCAACCCACCATTTCCTGCTCCGAGAGGTGGTATTGCAATACTTTTTATTTTTTTATCATTTATTACTTTGAAAAGATTCTCAAGTCCATCTTCAATGTATTTATATTCTGAAGGCTTCCTCCAGTTAGTTTTTGTCGGAAAATTAATTATAATTCTCTCTCCTGTAGTTATATTGCTATCTTGGGTGACAAACATTTTGCCAACTAGTACTTCTTTGTTTTTGCATGCTTTTTCATAAGCTTTATAGTTATTAGGGTATGCTTTTTTGAATTGTAAAGCAATGCCCTTTCCCATTACACCGATAGTATTTACCGTGTTAACAAGAGCTTCGGCGTTACTATCTAAAATGTTACCTGTAATATATTTTATCATATGCTTTTATTAATAGTAAGCGTTAGGTATTACTTTGATTTTTTCTTCTTTGATCCCTAAACCTATTAACTTTTTTTTGGCGACATCATTATAACAACCAAAAGCAAATATAAGATTTGGTGTTATGTCTTCGGAAATTAAAAATTCAGCCTGTTTTTTTCGTTTTAGATTTAAGTTATCTTGGCCACCCCAATAAGAAGCTTTCACTGCTTTCCAATCTATAATTTCTGCTAAATCATTAATTCTGGTTTTATTATAAAATGATGTTAGATTATCTGTTGCATGTCCATCTGAAAAAAAATAATTTTCATACTTACTAATTATTCTGTTAACAGAACATACCATATAAACTATTTTTGAAGCAGGAGTTGGCTCGATTACAAAATTACCTCCGTTCTGTATAACGTATAACATTGGCATTTTTATGCCGAAATAAAATGGAATAAAGTCGCCAAGTGTAATTGTAGATGCGTCAAAATCAAGAAAATCACCATTGTCCACAGTAACTTGTTTGTTATCCCTTGTATTTATCAGGCTAATATCACCAATGGTTATATAGTTAGGATTATGGTTCAGTGAATTTCTATGAGTAATCCCATTTTGCAAAACATGATCAATATTGTCAATGTGTGTCATGCGATATATCTTAATTTCAGCCAAATCCATTGAAATATATATTTTGTGTTTCAAATATAGCGATTTCAATTTTTACAGGAATCAATTGCAACGTTGTCCAATATTTAAAAAAGTTTTGTAAGAATTTTTTATTAGGATTTAGGATTAATACCACGCCATGAGTTCGTGTCACAAGAACCACATTTAAGTAAAAAAAACTAAAGTAACGGGTAAGGTTTGTCAATGATTGCACGCATTTGCATGGAAGAATGCTCGTTTTACTTCTCCCACGGCATCGTATCCTCACGAACCGGAATCATCAGCAAATGTCCTAAGTCTCAGCCGAGTCTCCCGCAGGGGACTCGGCGTTGTAATAAGAACTATTTTAATTTCATCTCATGTATGTAAAACTAAAAATTGCCAAACCTGATGGAATTTATTTTATCACCATCACTTGTTATAAGTGGCTTCCTCTTTTTGATATTGCTGACTCTTATGATGCTGTGTATAAATGGTTTCAGTATGTAAAACAGAACAACCACTTTCTTACAGGTTATGTTATTATGCCCAATCATTTACATGCACTGATTGCATTTTCTAATAGCGGGAAAAATATTAATAGAATTATTGGTAATGGTAAGCGCTTTATGGCTTATGATATTGTAGCTAAATTAAAAGAAAAGGGCAATGAAAATATTTTGAATCAGTTGGCAGTGGGAATAAACCCATCTGATAAAAAAAGAGAAAAATTGCATGAAGTATTTGAAGCATCGGTTGACATTAAAGAATGTTACAGCCTTGAATTTATAAAACAAAAGCTTAATTATATTCACTTTAATCCATGTATGGGAAAATGGAACCTTGCGGATATGCCTGAAAATTATGTACATAGTTCTGCCGCTTTTTATGCCAACGGCATACAGGGTATCTTTCCGGTGGATAATATTATGGATATAATGGAGATTGATTTAAGTAAAAGAATATAACGCTTATCATGACGCCGGGTCCCCTGCGGGAGACTCGGCTGAGAAATAGTGGCTTTTTTCATAAAGAATTAGTTTTAGTGGTTTTTAAACCAACAAATAGATGACCTGGCAGAAAAATAAATAAGAAACATTTCGTTTTATTACCTATATTACATTCTGAAAAGAGCTGTAAAATTACCTAAATCAATGACTGTTTTATGAATTCTGTTTCTAAAGTATTGCGTTTTTTTTCAATAGTGTTAATTGCTTTTTTGTTATCAGTTAACGTTCATGCACAAACGAAAAAAAGCGATTCCACCAATAATGCAATTTTGGATAAAGTTGAAATTGAAGCCTCTTTCCCCGGGGGAACGCAGGCATGGATCAAATACATTTCCAATGCCATCAAGGATAATATAAATAACTTCAGAAGATCTGATTATGGTACATGCATTATTCGCTTTATTGTTGATACAAAGGGCCGGGTAAGTGATGTAGAAGCCACCACCATGAAAAAAAGCAGGTTGGCTAAAGTTGCCATTGATGCTATTTCCAACGGCCCGAGATGGAATCCGGCACAGCAAAATGGAAAATTCGTAAATGCATACAGACTGCAACCTGTTATACTCCAGGCTCCCTGAAAATAGCAAGAGCCGGTACAATTCTCATTCATTGTGAAAGCCCGGAAGATTACTACTATTCATCTGCGGGATTTTATAGCGGCGATTAGATAGTTTTTAAATTCTGACACATTTTACAGGTAATTGAAAGGCGTATCAACTGATGCCGTGGTCATGAGAGCAGACGGTGGCAGCATTGGAGCAGTGCGAAAGAAAGGAACACCGACATTGGTTAAAATATTGCAATCAATTACAACTTTCATGTCTTAAGTTTCTGATCATTTCGTTGAAGTCAACAAAATGATAGCATTAGCGAAAGGGGCTCAACGCGAAATAGAAGATATTCGTTCATCTTATTATCCGGAAGATGTAGCAACAGAATTTCAACTGCAAGGTTGAGAATTAGATTGGGCTTGTGTTACATGGGATGATGTTTTTAGATATTCTCCCGATGGCTGGAAATCTTTTTCTTTTGTCGGCAGCCGCTGGATTAATATTAATAAAGCTGAAAGAAAATTATATTTGAAAAATGCCTACCGGGTTTTATTAACCAGAGCGCGGCAGGGAATGGTGATTGTGGTGCCGGAAGGTGATCTGGAAGATCATCGAGAAGGAGGGAATATTATCATGAGACGTGGCAATAGATGAGCAGCTTTGCATTTCTTGTGATTTTCCGGTATTTGAAAAAGTATCCATATTCCTCACGGATGAAAGTATTTGAATGAAAAAAATAGTTGGCAGGGTAATTATTGATTCATTCATTTATTTCTTACTTTGTGGCATAACTGATTGCTTGGTGCCTCTGACATGGATTGAAATAAAATACTTGTGTAGCTATTCCCCCAAGTGAAAAGATAAAGAAAGTAAAAGACACAAAAGCTAAAAGTTTTTAGAATGATTTATAATGTGCTGAGAAAGTTTAGGTGCATAATGAATGGAGACTTCCTGAAATGTATGCTGACAATAAACCACAATAATAAATTAAATTAACTGCTCTGATGATCTTCTTGGGAGAAATTGATTTCGTTTATACACCTGTTATTAATTTTGCGATGCAGCAAAATCATGTTCCGGTTGTAAAAAAATTTACTGCAAAAAATATTACAGATAATGATCTTGAGAATGTAACCATTATCATTCAATCTGATCCTGAATTTGCTGTCAGCTTTGAGCATTCAATTGATGTAATCAGAAAGGACGAAATTTTTGAGCTTAGTTCAGTTGCCCTTCAGATATCCCCAAAATATCTTGCGGAATTAACAGAAAGAATATCAGGAAATATAACTTTATCCATCACTGCCAATAATCAAAACATCTTTAAAGAGATTTACCCCATCGATTTATTGGCATATGATCAGTGGAATGGAATTACAATATTGCCCGAATTATTAGCGAGTTTTATTACGCCTAACCATCCTCAGCTTCCTAAAATTATTAAGCGGGCATCAGAAATTTTAAACAGTTGGACAGGAAGCCCTTCCTTTGACGAATACCAAAGCCGTAATCCCGATCGTGTAAAAAAGCAAATGGCGGCTATTTATGAAGCAATCAGCGAAATGAAGATTGTGTACTGCGCTGTGCCGGCCAGCTTTGAAGAAAGAGGACAGCGTGTACGTATGTGCGATACTATTTTTTCGACACAAATGGGTAATTGCCTTGATCTTTCCTTACTATATGCAAGTTGCCTTGAAGCCGTAGGAATACATCCTTTGATAGTAGTTATTAAAGGCCATGCTTTTGCCGGCGGTTGGCTGATTGATGAATCATTTGCAGATGCCGTTAATGATGATGCATCGCTGATAACAAAAAGAACCGCTGAGGGAATTAATGAAATAGCACTTGTAGAAGCTACCTGTATGAACTCAGGTAACGATGCTTCATTTGACAGGGCAGGTGCAGCCGCTGATTTTAGAATGGTTAATGAAGATGAGTTCCTTCTGTTTGTGGATGTTAAACGTTCAAGGTTTAGTGGTATAAGGCCTTTACCATTAAGGCTGAAAACTGAAGATGGATGGGAGATAATAGAGGAAAAATTTGATAAAAGAAATAATGATTTGCCTGGAGAAATAACTACAGGAGTAAAGCTTGTTAATGTAGAAAAAATAGATGTAACCAAACAAACACTCTGGGAAAGAAAGCTGCTTGACCTTACATTAAGGAATAGCCTTTTAAATCTGCGGGTCACAAAAAATACCATACAGTTTATTGGACTGAACCTGTTCAAACTTGAAGATTCATTAGCTAAAGGCGACGAGCTGCAAATCCTTTCGCGGCCCACTGACTGGGATAATCCATTAAGAAATGTGGGCGTGTATCAATCAATTAATCAAAGCGACCCTGTCCTTGATTTGATAAAACATGAATTCACACAAAAAAGATTAAGAGCTTATCTGTCTGAAGCGGAATTGCTTTCGTCTGTTACTTCCTTGTACCGTTCTTCGCGTTTGTCTATAGAAGAAAATGGCGCCAACACATTATACATTGCATTAGGATTACTAAAGTGGTACGAAACAAAACTGAGTGAAAGGCCCCGGTATGCACCACTGTTATTAGTTCCTGTAGAAATAATAAAGAAATCGGCGTTGAAAGGATTTGTGATAAGAACTCGTGAAGAAGAAACCATGATGAACATAACCCTGCTTGAAATGCTGCGGCAGGATTTTGGCATTAATATCGGTGGCCTTGAAAATTTACCTAAAGATGATTCGGGTGTAGATGTAAAAACTGTTTTTAATATTGTTCGACAGGCGGTAATGACGCAAAAAGGATGGGATGTTGAAGAACAATGTTTCCTGTCAACTTTCTCGTTCAGTAAATTCATTTTATGGAATGACATACACAACAATGCACCTGATCTGCTAAAAAATAAAGTAGTAAGAAGCCTTGTGTCAGGTAAACTGGAATGGCAACCTGATAGCAAACCAATTATTAGCCTTGATAAAGATATCCATCCGGCCAGCCTTTCTTTACCAATTAGCTCCGATTGCTCTCAATTAGAAGCAATAGTTACTGCTGCAAACAATGAAAGTTTTGTTTTACATGGGCCTCCGGGTACAGGCAAATCTCAAACTATCACGAATATTATTGCTAATGCGTTATACCAGGGTAAAAAGGTATTGTTTGTTTCAGCAAAAAAAGCAGCGCTTGACGTGGTAAACAACCGTCTTCATTCTATTGGTATCAGTCCATTTTGCCTTGAGCTTCATTCGAATAAATCAAAAAAATCCGCTGTTCTTGATCAGCTTCGCAAGACGATAGAGGTAGTAAAACACACTCCGCCCTATAACTATAATAGTGAAGCTGAACGATTGTATCAACTTCGCAGTGAGCTTGGTGAGTATGTTACGACATTGCATCACAAGCAACACTTTGGATTTTCTTTGTTTGAACTTTTTGAAAAATACAGTGAATTAAAGCATGATACTGTTAAAGTATTTTTTGCCCCAACTGATATAAATGAACTCACCGGGGAGAAGCTGGTTTTATGGAATGATATTGTTGAAGAAATGAAGGCCATGGGGAACATTTGTGCTGATATTCCAAATCATCCTTTAAAAGAGATAAAAGTATTAGAATACACGCAGCAGATAAAAAGCGATTCGAGGAAATGTTTATCTGAATATGCTGATCAGCTTTCACAATATCAAATACTTGGCCCCAGGGTTATATCAGCTCTTAAAATGGATTTGGATATCAAAACGAAACAACAGGCAGATGTATTAAAGAACATCATTTCACTGCTGATCAGCCTGCCCGATATTCCATCACAGCTGTTTGGAATTGAACATGCGGAGCAAAGTTTATCTCAAATCATCAGCATAGGTGAGCATGGCAATAAAAGAAATGAAATACGTAACCTGTTGCTTCAGCAGTTTAATAAAGGTATTCTTTCTACCGATGCTGAAAAGCTCTTAACTGATTGGAATGTAGCACAGCAAAAATGGTTTTTGCCCAGGTTCCTGAAACAAAATTCAATAGTAAAATCTTTAAGAAATTTATCGCAAGCCGGTACAATTGAAAAGACAGAAGTTCCCTTATACCTTGAAAAGATTATAGCTTATAAAGCAGAACAGGATGTAATTGATAAAGCAACAGACTTGCCTCAAACTTTGCAATTCTTATGGGAAAATGGCGAATGCAACTGGAATGAGCTGATCACAATTTGCTATGCAATTATCAGCATTAACAGGGAAGCTTTTAAAATAAATGAACCAAAAGACGCTGCCAAGTGGAGAAGTGATCTATCCACATCTTTCTCAGAAGGGAGTAAAGCTTACCTGGTTCACCAGGAAGAGATATTGGAAAAATACAGGCAGCTGATTACTCAATTGTATGCCATGGAAAGCAGGTTGAAAGAATTATTGCAAATAGATTTTATAAAGCTTGACAACATTGAGACCAACTGGATTGAAGCCTCCGCGCGATATGTTCAGAAATGGCTGAGAAATGTTGAAGGACTAAAAGACTGGACAAACTGGAACCAGGTAAGGACTAATGCAATCAATAAAGGACTGCTGCCCGTAATTACTGCTTATGAAAATGGGGATGTTCAAACTGCAGATCTCATTACTGAATATAAACGTGGATTATATAAAAGTTGTGCGGATTTTATTATAGATAATAATCCAAACCTTGCGTCATTTAATGGAAAGATGTTTGATGAAAAGATCAGAAAATTTAAAGCAATAAGCAGCTTGTTTGAAAAATTAACCAGAGAAGAATTGTTTGCAAGATTAGCCGCCAACATACCGGATTTTACCAAAGAGGCTGCTCAAAGCTCTGAACTGGGAATGTTACAAAGAACGATTAAAAATAATGGCAGGGGAATATCTATCAGGAAGCTTTTTGACAGTATCCCCAATTTATTACCGAAACTGGCACCCTGCATGTTAATGAGCCCTATTTCGGTAGCGCAATACTTTGATACTACCAATGAAAAATTTGATCTTTTGGTATTTGATGAAGCTTCGCAATTACCTACCTGTGAAGCGGTTGGCGCTATCGCGAGGGCAGGCAATGTGATTGTAGTGGGTGATCCGAAGCAGATGCCTCCTACCAGTTTCTTTGCTTCAAACAATATTGATGAAGATAACATGGATAAGGAAGATTTGGAAAGCATCCTTGATGATTGCCTGGCGCTATCAATACCTTCACAGCATTTACTTTGGCATTACCGAAGCAAACATGAAAGCCTTATTGCATTTAGTAATGCCAAGTATTATGATAACAAACTTCTTACCTTTCCTTCAACTGATGATATTATTTCGAAGGTTAGCTACGTCAGTGTTGAGGGTTATTATGACAAAGGCAAAACACGTCAAAATAGTTTTGAGGCCAAAGCCATTGTTGACGAGGTCATACGCAGGTTAAGTGATCCCGGGCTGAGCAAGCGAAGCATGGGAATTGTTACCTTTAGCGTCGTACAACAATTTTTAATTGAAGATTTGTTGAATGAAGTATTCAAATCAAGGCCAGATCTGGAAAGGTTGGCAACAGAAACAGAAGAGGCTTTGTTTATTAAAAACCTTGAAAATGTGCAGGGGGATGAAAGAGATGTGATCCTGTTTTCTATAGGATATGGACCGGATAAAGAAGGTAAGGTGAGTTTAAATTTTGGCCCTATCAACAGGGAAGGCGGCTGGCGAAGATTAAATGTTGCAGTTACAAGAGCGAGATATGAAATGCAGGTGTTTGCTACTTTAAGATCTGATCAGATTGATTTGGCAAGAACGGCTTCAGAAGGTGTTGCAGGCTTAAAAGCTTTTCTTGCTTATGCTGAAAAAGGGAAAGCCGCTTTACCTAACAGGACAGGCTTTAATAACAGCAGTAGCAGCTCAGCTTTTTCCAATATGCTTGCGTCCAAAATTGAACAGTATGGATATAATATACACACCAATATTGGCTGCTCAACATACAAAATTGATATAGGAGTTATTAATCCTGCAAATCGGAATGAATACCTGTTGGGGATTTTATCCGATGGCGACAGCTACTTTAAAGCAGACACTACTCGTGATAGGGAAATAACTCAACCGGAGGTTCTTAAAAGTCTGGGCTGGAATATTTATAAAGTTTGGTCTGCAGACTGGTGGGAGAATCCGGAGAGATCTATTACCCAAATCATTGATGCTATTAAATTGTCAGAAAGTGGTGAAAAGAAAAAGGAGCCGCCACCTGTTGTTGTAGAAAGCCCTGCCATACATAAAGAGTTTGAAATCCCTTTACAACAATCGGCAGCAGTTCCTATCCGGGCTGGTAATAAAAATGGAAATAAATATGAGATATGCAAGCTGGAAATAACGCTTTGCAATTCTTCTGAAGAATTTCTGTATCCTTCCAACCGGTTGAAAATTACTGAACAGATAAAAAAAGTACTGGAGGTGGAAGCGCCTATCAGCAGGAATCTTTTATGTAAAAGGATATTAGCCGCCTGGGGTATCAGCCGAAATGGAGCGAGGTTGAGTAGCTACTTTGAAACCTTGTTTTCCGGCTTGGACATACGCAAAATCAGCCGCGATAACAATGTATTCTTTTGGAAAGAAGATCAGGATCCTGACAACTATATATTTTACCGGGCTCCGGAAAATGACCCTGATAAAAGAAGTCCGGATGACATTCCTCCCATAGAAATTGCGAATGCGGTAAAGCAGGTTTTAAAAGAACAGATCAGTTTATCACAAGATGATTTAATAAAAGAAACGGCTAAACTATTTATGTTTTCGAAAGTCGGTGCCAATGTGGAAACAGCAATGAAGCAAGGGATAAAAGTAGTATTGGAGAATGGGGATGCCTGGGAGAATAATGGAAGGATCGCGTGTAGTTGAATATTGATTTAATTGAGTAGATCATATTCGTTAAACGGGACGCTGCGCCAGGAAGATTATCAATCTTCTTTCCATTGTCTTAATCTTTCATTGCAATCATGAACCGGTAATCTGTTATTAAAAGAAAGCAATTCATTCATTTTTTGAATGGCCACTTCACAGTTAATTAATTGTAATTCTAAAAATTGATCGAATAACCAAATAATTCCTTTTACTTCAAGGTTTTGTTTTGCACAAAATTTTCTTAAAGGATTATCCCCACTTAAAACCCCTGCATGAATATTTTTTGCTAAAAATACAACTGACCTGTCTTGGATACTTAATGATGGAGGCGCTGTCATTTGCATTATTTGTTCCAGTTCTGAAGAAGAAAAAGTATGGATTTTTAATTGATTTGATTGGATGAACTCTGTAAGTTTTTCTAACTGTACATCTATTAGTTCATTGATTACCTCTACCGTTGAATATATTTCAACTTTAAGACAAAACAAATAACCGAGCCACTGAAGTTTTATCAGATCGATAAATATATTGGCGTCGGTTATGGCTATCTTCATATTACAGCGTTATCTAAAATTTCTCTGAACTCTCCTAATTTTTGATTATTTAATGCTGCAGCTTTTGTTGTGGATATTACTTCTTCTGCAACTCCCTTCATTAATAATTGTAAAAACCGATCAGATTTTTCTTCACCGCTATAAACTTTAAATTCCTTTTCCTTGGTTTTATAACGGTTATAATTGATCATAAAAAATTTATGATAAGAGGCCGAAATAATTCCTAAATGCATTGCCCGGTACATAATTGCTGCTAAAGAAATACCGTAATCAGCAGCAATCATATAAAGTTCTTTCATGATTACCTGGGTCCGTTTTTGTCCAAAGTATTGTTTGAGTTTTTGCGCCGGCAATAACATGGCACCTGCAAAAATGTCGCATAATTTTTCACTTTCCTTTTCTTCAAAATCAGAAACGTCCAGGTATAAATGTGCCAGTTCATGTAATGCAGTAAATCGTTTACGTACAACAGGGATTTCCTTACTATCATTAAATACAACAACCGGAATCTGATCTTTAATAATAGTGCTCATTCCGGAGAAAGCAGAATCAACTTCAACAGGCAGAACTTTAATATGATGCTCTTCCAGCATTTCAATCACATTAAATATGGAATCAAAACCAATTCCCCATATATTTCGCAATTCAAGTGCGGCTTCTTCAACCTCCGCTGCATTGCTCACTTTTCGGCCTTTAGCTTTAAAAGGAAGGGCATTTTCAATTCCCAATAAATTTTCAAGTTCTAAATATCGTTCCAGGTATTCAACGGTCTGATGAATGACCTTCTCCTGTTCTTTAACGGGTAGTTTTTTTAATTTACGAAAACGGATGTCTTCCAGTCCTACACTAGCTTCTCTGAAAAAATACTCGCTGTTTACGCCCAGCACTCGGCTAAGGATGGACAGTGTCTCACTATCTGGTTTTGCTTCACCGGTTTCTAACCGGTTTAGATATTGTTTGTTCCATTTATTTTCTGCTGCCTCGGCCAAATCCTGAAGAGAAAAGCCTTTCATCTTCCTGGCCGCTTTAAGGCGTTCTGAAAAGTATTTCATTTAGGCAAGTTTTTGAATGTAAATAATTTTTGTAGTGGATGTGGACAAAATTAATTTTTTTTTCTGTTTTGTCCAAATTAATTTGTATATTTGTCTCTAAATTTAATTAAACAGCTTATGAAAAATCAAAAGTATTTTCATCTTTCTATTTATCTATCTTTTACGATCCTATTTTTTTCTTGTTCAACTATTTCAAAATTTGATCAATATGCTTATACGCAGGCAACATCCATAAAAGTGGATGCATTAAATGTAATGAGTCTTGCAACAGAGGATTATATTCAGCATACAGAGGAAGTAAAAAAAGTACAGACACAAATTCAAAAAATTTATGAGTATGAAAAAAACAGGAACTGTAATTAAGTTTCTTCCCCGGCCGTACCGCCTCCCTTTAAAAATACAATGAAATATCGCGATTAACAAAAAGTTTAATTTATTATATCAAATTAACTTATGGAAGAGAAAAATTTTCACCTGGGTCTTTGCCTTGCAGGAGCAGTGAGTGCCGGAGCTTACACTGCAGGTGTTATTGATTATTTAATTGAGGCATTAGACAAATGGCAAAAGAGAAAAAATGAAAATTTACCGGATACACCCTCACATAATGTGGTGATTCGTTATTGGAGGTGCATCAGCGGGTGGCATGACAGCTATCATAACTGCCGCGACTTTAAATAATGAAATAAAGCCTGTTAAATTCCCAGGTAACAAAAAGGAGATCTTTGCAGAACAACCACAGAATAAATTCTACCATTCATGGGTTGATCTTCTAAACAAAGATATGTTTTCACTGATGCTGGATACAAGTGACATTTCTAAAGATTCAGAAGTTTATTCACTTATTAATGCAAAATTTATTGATAAAGTAGCAGATAAAGTTGTAGCGGTGGATGCAGAAAATCTGATCCCATTGCCACCATATATTAGTAATAGTCTTAAAATTTTCACTACGCTAACAAATCTGGAAGGTTTTCCTTATGAAATAAGTTATCAGGGAAATACTACACTTAATAAATATTATATGGCTGTCCATAATGATTATGCATGTTTTCAGTTAAATAAGAATGAAGCGGAAAAAGATGGATGGATGCCACTTGATTTTAAAACTGGTAAAAACCTGAATACAGCAAAAGATGCAGCTATGGCGACCGGCGCATTCCCTGTTGGTTTAAAATCAAGAAAGCTGTCACGGAGTGCTGATGATGTAAATGCAATCCAATGGCTTGCAGATGTAGACCCTGTGGAAGGGCCGGATTATATATCTCAGAATATTGATGGCGGCACTATCAATAATGAACCATTTGAAAGAGTAAGAGATGTGTTGAAAGAAATAACGAATCAGGATAATTCCAAAGATTATAATGATCCTGATTTATTTAACAGTACCATCCTTTTTGTAGATCCTTTCCCAAGCGTAAAGCCGGATAAATTTAAAATCGACTTAGGCTTGTTCAAAACAATTAGCTACACTTTAAATGCACTTATTGGCCAGGTCAGAACTAAAACCGGTGTTATTTCAACTGCTCTTAATTCAAACCTGGTTGGGCAGTTTCTGATTGCACCTTCAAGAAGAAGGCCAACAATAACAGGAGAAGAACAGGCGGTCCAGGGGGAAAACGCAATTGCCTGTGGCGCCTTTGATGGATTTAGCGGTTTTATCAATAAAGAATTCAGGGTGCATGATTATTTTTTAGGCAGATTCAATTGTGAAATAATGTTGCGTAATTATTTTATGATTCCTGAATCTGCAGTTAATAAAAATGATATTTTTAGAAATGGTTATGAGGGTGTTGACAGGTCAAAATTTTGTGTACTTAAAGATGAAAAGGAAACGATTACAACAACAGAAAAAGTGATTATAAACGGGGTTGAAACAGAAAAAGAAGTTACAAAAGAGCAAAACATACAAAAGAAGTATTATCTAATAATTCCTGTTTTTGAAGAGCAGGGTGCGGAGTTTCCAATACCAATATTTTCTTCCGGAAGTAACTGGCCTGTTATTGAGGATAAAGAAGTAGAACAATTTCGTTCGAAGGTTAAAAAAAGAGTCGAGGCTATTTTGCTTAATACCTTTAAACTAAAGGGAAAATCAAAAGTATTGATTTGGATAGGTGCCCGGGTAATTTTAAACAGCAAGCTTGCTGAGGCAGCATTAACAACTATAAAAAAAGCATTAAAAGACCACGAATTACTCAAATCCTAATCTGAAAATTCGATAATGACCATGATACAGTTAAGGAATAAACACTGGTAAGCCATTGGAAGCCATCTAAAACAATTAGCAGCATTCTAACAACAGAACAATGGTGACGAACCACCTTTACACTCTCTTTAAATTCCTTGTGACTGTATGAGGAGTGTATCAGGAGTATGAGGAGTGTATGAGTTATGTATGAAGAGAGTATGAGGAGAGTATGAAGAGAGTATGAGGAGAGTATGAGGAGAGTATGAGGAGAGTATGAGGAGAGTATGAGGAGAGTATGGGAAAGGTATGGGAAAGGTATAGGAAAGGCATCTGAAAGGTATTGGAAAGGCATCTGAAAGGTATTGACCCTTCCTAAAATCACTTGACACTTTTCGAGGTTAATATTAATTCAGATTGTCAAGGTTTTTTGTTATTCCTGATACAAGATTACAGGTTTATTTTTT
>Ga0134125_10002554_pt1 | contig 21502 bp, 19 predicted proteins | sample KB31751_FD_96464 | JGI IMG/M metagenome (GOLD analysis project Ga0134125, IMG submission 96464) | Terrestrial soil microbial communities with excess Nitrogen fertilizer from Kellogg Biological Station, Michigan, USA - KB3-175-1 | ecosystem: Environmental > Terrestrial > Soil > Unclassified ... | reverse complement strand
GCGCGCCCGCGGCTACTCTGCCGCGGCGATCAGCGGCGACGTGGCTCAGGCCCAGCGCGAACGCACCGTGGGCCAGTTGAAGTCGGGCAAGCTCGACATCCTCGTGGCCACGGATGTCGCGGCACGCGGCCTCGACGTCGACCGCATCAGCCACGTCATCAACTACGACATTCCGATCGACACGGAATCGTACGTGCATCGCATCGGCCGCACCGGTCGCGCCGGCCGCAGCGGAGCCGCGATCAGCTTCGTGACACCGCGCGAGCGCAGGCTGCTCGGCGCGATCGAAAAGGCCACCAGGCAGCCGTTGACGCAGATGCAGTTGCCCTCGGTAGACGACGTCAACGTGACCCGCCTCGCGCGCTTCGACGACGCGATCACGGAGGCCCTCGGGCAGCAGGAACGGATCGCGGCCTTTCGCGACATCGTGGGGCACTACGTCGCCCACCACGACGTGCCAGAGGAGGATGTCGCGGCCGCCCTCGCCGTCGTCGCGCAGGGCGACACTCCCCTGCTGCTCACCCCGGAGGATCCCCGGGCCAGACGCGACGAGCGTTACGGCCGCGGTGAGGCGGATGCGCGACCCGAGCGGGATCATCGCGAGGAGCGGCGCGTTCGGTCAACCAAGCCGATGGCGCCGTACCGCATCGAGGTCGGCAAGCGGCAGCGGGTCGAACCCCGCCAGATCGTCGGCGCACTGGCCAACGAGGGTGGCCTGAGCCGCGATGACTTCGGCCACATCCAGATTCGCCCGGACTTCTCCATCGTCGAGCTGCCGGCCGATCTGCCTCGCGATGTGCTCGGCAGACTGCGCGACACCCGCATCAGCGGAAAGCTCATCGAGATCCGTCCCGACCGCGCGCCGCGCAAGCCGCGGCACTAGCGCCCAGGCGGGACCCTAGGTGTGGTTCCCGCGCCGCAGCGGTTCGGGGTTGAGCAGAATCCAGACGGCGCTGATGAGCCTTGAGGTCACGTCGATGCCGACCACGGCGATGGTGACATCGCCGCGGTGCAGCAGGAGCCCGGCTTGGCCGTTCACCGTGCGCTCCTCGATATCGATGTGCGCGCCCGGCCCCATTCCGTGCAGGAGCAGGGGTACCGCATCGCTCATGCCTCTCACCATCCTGATCGTCGGATGCGAGTCATCGCCCGCATCGACCACCACGGCGATATCCCGCTGCAGCAACGACGTCAGCCGGGCGGTGTCTGCCCGCTCGCACGCCCTGCGCAACTCGTGCACGATCCTGTGGTGGGCCGGCCGCGCACGCCAGCGCACCTTCTCCTCGGCTGCGAGCACCATGGATGCTTCCCCTTTGTCGACTCGGAGGTTCCGTCTCAGCGCGGCGGATTCAGCGGAAGCCAGTCCTCGAACCGTGTCTCGAAGATCGTGGCGCCCTCGCCGGGCAGAAGCTCGCCCTCGCTCGGCAAGCTGTTGAAGTACTTCGCGGAGGGGTCGGTGACGACGGCGCGCGGGTCCCCGCGAAAACCGAGGCCGATGCGCACGAGCGCGTCCATGCCGAAGCGCTCGGGTCCCGCGACCTCGACGATGCCGTTGAGCGGCTGGCCCACGGCCACTCGTGCGACCTCCGTCGCTACGTCATCGGCCGCGATCGGCTGGATGGGCGATGCAGACACGCGCACGGTGTCCCCCACGGTGGCTTCGTCGGCAATGCTGCCGACGAACTCGAAGAACTGGGTCGCGTGAACGATCGAATACGGCACGCCGGATTCGCGGATGAGCTTCTCCTGCGCCGTCTTCGCCCGCATGTAACCGCTCGCGGAGAGCTTGTCGTTGCCGACGATCGAGAGCGCGACGTGGTGCCCGACGCCCGCTGCCGCTTCGGCCGCGGTGAGGTTGGCCGTGGAGGTCTGGAAGAAGTGCATCACCTCGTCGTCGGCGAAGGACGGCGAGTTCGACACATCGATGACGACGTCCGCGCCGACCAGCGCCTCGGCGAGTCCCTCTCCCGTGAGCGTGTTCACTCCCGTGTTCGGCGAGGCGGCGACGGCCTCGTGCCCGTGCTGGCTGAGCCTCGCGATTACCTTGGTGCCGATGAGTCCGGTTCCGCCGATGACGACGATCTTCATGGTGTGCCTTTCGTAGTTACGGAGGCGTCGAATGCCTTCCGGTCACCAGCTATGACCGGATGCGAGCCGATGTGTGACGGCTACCGCAGATTTTTCAGATTCGGCACGATCCACAGCCGTCGCACACGCCCCCATCTCACCTCGAACCCGAGCACGCCCACCTCGACACCGCGCCGACGGAGCACCAGGGCGGTCTGACCGTTGATCGATCTCTCTTCGATACTCAGTTCAGGATGCGCTGCGGTGCCCTCCCGGACAGAAGGCTCGAAGGCGAGGAGGAACCTGCGCACCACCCTGTCGTGGCTGCGGCGAGCCATCCGGCTGCGGAGCGCGCAGAGCTCAACAACCCGCACCCACGACGACCTTCACCGTTGCTCACTCTTCTCATGCTCACTCGCCAGCCGATGGCTGTCGCCAGCTATGACCGAACAGGCGTGCGAACTGTGACGCGCGTCAGCGGGTGAGGCCTGCGAGCTTCTCCGGGTTCATCATCCACAGCACCTGATCGATGCCGCTCGGGGTCGCCACGACGGAGACGACGGCCACGAGCGAGCCGTCTCGCGACAGTGCTGCGGATGGCTGACCGTTCGCCTCGACCGCGGCCACGGTGACTCCCTGCCAGAACCGCTCCGCGAAGGCGTGCACGAACTTGGAGACGTGATCCCTGCCGATGACCGGGATGCGGGATGCACGCACCACGCCGCCGCCATCCGAATAGCTCACGACATCCTCGGTGAGCAGGCGTTCAAGGCTGTCGAGGTCGCCGGTCTGCGCTGCCGCGATGAAGGCATCCAGAAGTCGTCGCTGCTCTTTCGGAGCCACGGGTTCGTGCTGGGCGGCGGCGAGGTGCTGCTTCGCTCGGCTGAACAGCTTGCGGGCGCTCACCTCGCTCGACTGCACGACCTCCGCGATCTGTGCGTAGCTGTAGTCGAAGGCCGCTCGCAGCACATAGGCGGCTCGCTCGGTGGGCGTGAGCTTCTCGAGCAGAACGAGCATGGCGAAACTGAGAGCCTCGCCGCGTTCGGCACCGAGTGCCGGATCGGCGCTCGTGTCAACGGGTTCGGGAAGCCACGGGCCGACGTAGCTCTCGCGCCGCACTCGCGCGGACTGCATGAGGTTGATGGCGAGTCGGGTGGTGGTGGTGGCGAGAAATGCGGCCGGATCCTGCACGGTGGTGCGGTCGTATCCCTGCCAGCGCAGCCAGGTCTCTTGCACGATGTCTTCCGCGTCGCTCACCGTGCCGAGCATCCGATAGGCGATACCGAACAGGCGCGGACGGACGGCGGAGAATACTGCTGTAGCGGCCGCGAGGTCGCCGAGCGGTGGGGCGTCCCCGGAGTCAGACACCGGTGGTGTAGCGGTCATGGGCGGCGTTCCCTTTCCGCCTCAAGGGTAGGGGACTGCGGCATCGAGTGTCACAAAACCGGGACCAATCCTGTCTTAGTGAGTATGAAGACAACGACGAGCGGCAAGCGCAGAATACTCATCGTGGGCGGCGGCTACGCCGGCTTCTACACCGCCTGGAAGCTCGAGAAGAGGCTCTCCGCGGCCGAAGCAGAGCTCACGATCGTGGATCCGAGGCCGTATATGACCTATCAGCCGTTCCTGCCCGAAGTCAGCGCCGGTTCCATTGAGGCGCGGCATGCCGCTATCTCCCTGCGAAGCCACCTTCGTCGCACACGCATCATCGCCGGCTCCGCGATAGCGATCGACCATTCCCACCACACCGTGTCGGTTCGCCCGGTGGAGGGGGACGACTTCGAGCTCAGCTACGACATCATCGTGGTGACCGCGGGCGCTGTGACCCGCACCTTTCCCATCCCGGGCATCGCCGAGGAGGCCATCGGCATGAAGCACGTCGAGGAAGCCGTCGCCATCCGCGATCGCCTGCTCACCTCGTTCGACCGTGCCTCCGTGCTGCCCGCCGGTCCGGAACGAGCGCGGCTGCTGACCGTGACGTTCGTGGGTGGCGGCTTCTCGGGGGTCGAGGGCTTCGGTGAGCTGCTCTCGCTCGCAACGGCGCTGCTCAAGTCGTATCCGGAACTGCGCTTTGCGGAACTGAACTTTCACCTCGTGGAGGCGAGTCCTCGCATCCTGCCCGAGGTTTCGGATGCGCCGGGTCGCTGGGTAGTGCGCTCGCTGCAGGACCGCGGCGGCCGGGTTCATCTGAACACCCAGCTGGTCTCGGCCGAGGGGGGTCATGTGGTGCTCTCGACTGGCGAAGAATTCGACTCCGGTCTCATCGTCTGGACGGCGGGCAACGGCGCGAACCCCGTGATCGCCAAGCACACCGACCTTCCGACGGATGCCCGTGGCCTGATCGTCGTGAGGCCCGACCTGCGGGTCGGCACAGACGACGCACTGGTCGAGGATGCCTGGGCGGCGGGCGATGACGCGGCCGTGCCCGATCTCGAGTCCTCCATTTCGGGTGCCCGCACGGTTCCGAATGCTCAGCACGCGGTGCGCCAGGGCAAACGGCTCGCCGCGAACATCGCCGCCACCCTGCACGGCGAGAACACGAGGGACTACAGGCACAAGAGCCTCGGCGTCGTCGCGACCCTGGGACTAGGTCGGGGCATCTTCCAGTACAAGCGGCTCGTCATCACAGGCTTCGTCGCCTGGGTCATGCACCGCGGCTACCACGTGCTCGCCATTCCGACCTGGGAGCGCAAGGTCCGCGTGCTCGCGGTGTGGGTCACGGCCCTGCTGCCGGGGCGAGACATCGTCTCGCTGCTCGCTGTGCAGCATCCGCGTGACGCCTTTGTGACCGGCGGTGCTCCTCGTGCCCGTTGACCGGCGGCCGCGTCCGAGCGTGACCGACCGGGCCGCCGCGAGCCTCGCGGAGCGCAGCGTATTCGGCCGCCCGCTGGCCGATCGTCTCGATCAACTGCGGCACCGCGCGGTGCCGAATCACTGGTCCAACGCGTTCGGCATCGTCTCCATCGCGTCGCTGGTCGTGGTGTTCGGCACCGGGCTGCTGTTGATGTTCTTCTACACACCCTCCAGCACTCTCGTCGAATACTCCGGCGGCTATCCGGCACTCCGTGGCGCCGAGGTCTCGCGAGCCTTCGACTCGACCATGCACCTCACCTTCGGAGTTCCCGGTGGCCTTCTGCTGCGGCAGGCGCATCACTGGGCCGCGCTTCTGCTCCCCGCGGCTGTGATCATGCAGCTGCTGAGCACCTTCTTCACCGGTGGATTCCGTCGCCCGCGACGCGGCCAGTGGCTACTGCTGTTCCTGATCTTCGTTGTCGCGCTCGTCGGCGGATGGAGCGGCTACGCACTTCCGGACGACATGCTCTCCGGCACGGGACTGCGCATCGTCGAGGGAATCGCGCTCGGAATACCGGTGGTCGGCACCTGGCTCTCCGCGCTGCTGTTCGGCGGTGAGTTCCCCGGTGCAATCATCGCCCACCTCTACCCCGTCCACGTCGCGATCGTTCCCGTGCTGCTGGTCGTGCTCATCGCACTTCGAGTTGCCTCCATCTACAGCACGAAGCCCGCGCAATTCGCTGCGGCCGGGCGCACGGAGCACAACGTGGTGGGAATGCCGCTGTTTCCGAACGCGGCGGCGAGAGCGGGCGGCTTGTTCAGCATCGTCACGGGCATCGTGTTCCTGATCGCGGCGACGGTGACGGTGAATCCGATCTGGCTGTACGGCCCCTCCTCCCCCGGCGATGCATCCGCGGGCAGCCAGCCCGACTGGTACACAGGGTTTCTCGACGGTGCGCTCAGGCTGGTGCCGCCGGGGTGGGAGGTCGTCTGGCTCGGACACACCTGGACTCTCGCGGTGCTGGTGCCGCTCGCCGTGGTCTCGCTCTTTCTCCTCCTGGTCGCGGTCTATCCGTTCATCGAGGAGTGGGGCACGGGCGACAGCCGCGAGCACCACCTCCTGGATCGCCCGCGCAACACTCCGACGAGAACCGGCATCGGTGTTGCCGGGATCGTGTTCTACGGCACGCTCTGGGCGGCGGGAAGTGCAGACCTGGTCTCGACCCAGTTCCACGTGAGTCTCGACGTGGTCATCGGACTGCTGCGGGGACTGGTTGTCGCGGGGCCGCTGCTCGCCTTCGAGCTCACCCGCAGGCTCTGCCTCGGCCTGCAGCGCAAGGATCGCGAACTCGTGCTCCACGGTTATGAGACGGGGCGCATCGTGCGGCTTCCCGGCGGCGAGTATGTCGAGGTTCACCGGTCGCTCGGTGAAGACGAGCGCTGGCGACTGACGCAGGTGCCCGACGCCACGCCGCTCGCACTGCACCCCGACGAACGCGGCGCTGTGACGGCCGTGCAGCGATTCCGGGTGCGGCTGTCGCGGTTCTTCTTCGAAGACAGGCTGAGCCCGCTGCCACCGCTGCAGATCGAGCACGCCGACACCGAGCGCGCCAACGCTCATTCTTGACTCTCGACAGATTCGAATCTATGTTCGAATACGCCGGGATGCGAGACGAGAGGGGGCGAGATGCCGAAACCGACCTCCGATCCGACCGGCGCCTTCACGCCTCGCTCCTGGACGCGACTCGACCATCAGCTCCAGGAGGTGAGCCCTGGCACGTTCCAGGTGCGGGATCGCGGCGGGCGCCAGCTCGGCTGGATCACGACGCTCGGTCCGCGCTTTCGCGCGCACGGTGACGCCCAGACGCTCGATCAGTCCGCAGTGCTCGGCACCTTCCTCTCGGGAACGGCGGCGCTGCGACTCGTGATCGGCAACTACGACATGACGGTGCTGCGGGCGACGGTGCTGCGGGAGGTTCGGGAACTGGAACGGGAGTTCGAGGCTAGGCGGCATCCGTCAGCTGCGGACCGTCGTCTTTCGAACCGAACGGGCGTACCTCACGAAAATCGAGCGACTCGGCCACCGGAACGGATGCAGCCACCGCGGCGTCCATGAGCGATTGGTCGCCCGCCTGGTGGGGATCGAGCCACTCCCCCCAGAACTCTTCGGGCAGCACCACGGGGTTGCGATCGTGGATGGAGTGCAGGTGCGGAGCCGCATCGGTGGTGATGTGCGCGGCGGTGAGCACCCATGCGCCCGGATGGTCCTGGGGCACCGCAAGGTCACGCCACCACCAGTAGAGGCTCGCGAACGCCAGGGCCCGACCCTCCGAGTGGATGAAGTAGGGCACCTTCTTGCCCGCGCGAACCTGCCACTCGAAGTAGCCGCTCGCGGGCATGATTCCCCGGTGCGTCTTCATCGCGTATCCGAACTTCTGCGCCGCTGACTCGGCGCGAATGTTGATCAACGGGCGGCCGGCGAGCGAGTCCTGCCTCGGCCGTGCGAGGTTCCACACGGCGCTATCGAGGTGGCGCACCCCGTCATTCGACGACTGCCGCACGAACTGCACCCGATCGGTGGGATGCACGTGCCACGACGGCACGGGAATCGGATCCCCGATCACCGTGGTGTCGAAGATCTCACCGAGCTCCTCGTTGCCGAGGCTGGAAACGAATCGTCCGCACATGACACCACGCTAGCTTCGATCAGGGGCGAGGGTGTGGCGCATCGAGGCCACCCATGCGTTCCAGTGCCGCCTGCACGAGCGCGGTAGCGGCATCCGGGATGACGTGCTCGTTGAGGTAGGTGCCTTCGAGCCACGACAGCACCTCGTCTTCGGGAAGCCCGACGGCCTGCCAGTCGATGCCGGGAATCGCCATGGTCATCGGCTCGCCCGTCGGGCCAAGCCAGGCTCGGGCGATCGGCTTCGCCTCCTCGCCGGACTCGCTCCAGAACAGGGCGACGGGATGATTGTCGCCCTCGACGTGCTCCTGGCTCACCTCGCCGGCGCCGAGCCACGGCAGGGTGAGGATCTCGCCCTCGATCTCCACCTCGAGAAGGTCGAGCTGGGCGGGTTCGGTCGAGCAGGCGTACAGGGTGAAGCCGGCCTCGAGCCAGGCGACGGCCTCCTCGATGTCCTCGAGGAGATCGGGCATCACCGCGTGCGCACCGGCGACGAGCGCAGATCCCCACTCGACGAGTGCCGCCGTGTCGCGGCCGGGCCACGGGCTCCTGTCCCTGTGCTCACCATCCTCGCCGTGGAAGTGGTGCTGTACGCCGTCGCCCGAGGTCGACAGGTGCAGCTCGCCGCCGCGACACGCGATGTAGAGTGCGGTCTCGCGTTCGTCGTCATCCCAATCGAGGTCGAGTTCCGGATGCGCGAATCGCGCAGGCAGGGCAAGCTTCGACGCTGGCTTGTCGCCGAGTTTCAGCACGGCGCCGAAGGTGCGGTTCGGCAAGCGGAGGCTCATGTCTGCCACGGGTGCGGTTCTCCTTGAACTGTCTCTTTCGAGGATAGGGGCAATCGCGGAGCCGCGTTGAGGGGTCAGTGAGGGCGGCTGGGCTACGATTCATCGAGCGGTACGCGTCAAGAGCGGTACGCTGCCGAGTCGAACAGAGGTGATCACATTACTGCGTCGCTGATCCTCGACCTATTGCTCCTGCTCGCGCTCGTCGGATACGCGATCTACGGCTATCGGGTCGGGCTCGTGGTGAGCCTCGGCGGCATCCTGGGCATCGCAGCGGGCGCCATCGCCGCGTTCATCGCCATTCCCCTCGTTGCGGCCTGGGTCAACGACAACGTGTGGCGGGTTCCCGCCGTGTTGATCTCGGTGCTCGTGCTGCTCGCGCTCGGTCAGGTGCTCGGTCTCGCGGTGGGGCGCGTGATCCGCCGCGCACTCGATCGCACGCCGCTCAAGATCGTCGACCGGCTGCTCGGAGCGGCTCTCGACCTCATCGCCGCCGCCCTCCTCATGTCGATGCTCGCGTTCAGCATCAGTGCGCTGGGTGTTCCCTTCCTGTCGCAGGCGATCGGTTCCTCCCGGGTCATCACGACGGTCAACGCGCTGACGCCCGATCCGGCGAAGGCCTGGCTCGCCCAATTGCGTTCGCTCGCCGTGCAGGACGGTCTGCCGGTCATCGTCGACGCGCTTGCGCCACACGGCACGGCGCCCGCGCCGAAGGTGGTGCCAGACAGCAAGGCACTCGCGGCCGCTGCGGACTCCGTCGTCAAGATCACAGGCAACGCCTACCAGTGCGGACAGAACCAGTCCGGTTCGGGCTTCGTGGTCTCCCCCGGCCGCATCGTCACGAACGCCCACGTGGTGGCGGGCGTGTCGTCGCCCGTGGTCGAGCCTCGCGGCGGCGGCGCCTACGAGGGTCGAGTGGTCTACTTCGACCCGGCACACGACCTCGCGGTGATCGCGGTCAAGGGGCTCGCCACCGATCCGATCGCGCTCGGCAGCAACCTTGCGCCCGGAAACACGGGGGTCTTCGACGGCTACCCGCTCGGCGGTCCGTTCCAGTCCGGCGCTGCCACCGTACAGAGCGTTCCCACTGTGGAGATGCGCGACATCTACGGCAACAACCCGCAGCCGGTCGAGCTCTATTACCTGTCCGCCACCGTGCAGGAGGGCAACTCGGGCGGTCCGCTGCTCAACGAAGCGGGGCAGATCGTGGGCGTGGTCTTTGCGAAGTCGACGACCTCGGCATCCGTCGGCTATGCGCTCACCATGAAGGAGCTCTCCCCCGTCGCGAGCGGTGCCGCGGCGCTGTCGACGCCGGTCGCGTCTGGACACTGCATCAAGCGATAGCTGCCAGACTTGCGGCACACCCCCAAGGAGCAGCTCTAGACAGCGCAGAAGGAGATTTGCGGCGTGCTGAATGACTGGCCACTCGATCAACTGCAGCAGTACCGACCCGAGATCGCCGAACCGCCCGGCCTCTCCGAGTTCTGGGAACGCACCCTCGCCGAGACGCGCGCACACGACCTGAACCCGCGGTTCGAACGCGTCGACACCGGTCTCACCCTCGTCGATACCTATGACGTGACCTTCGCGGGTTACGGCGGTCATCCGGTGCGCGGATGGCTGCGGGTGCCTGCGGGAGCCCAGGCCGCGCTGCCCACCGTCGTCGAATACCTGGGCTACGGCGGCGGTCGAGGGCTCGCGCACGAGCCGGTACTCTGGCCGCTCGCGGGCTACGCGCACCTGCTCATGGACACCAGGGGGCAGGGTTCCGTGTGGAAGGTCGGCGCGACCCCGGATGCCGAACCCGGCTCGAACCCCGAACAGCCCGGCTTCATGACCCGCGGCATTCTCTCGCCCGAGACGTACTACTACCGCAGGCTCATGACCGATGCGGTTCGGGCCGTCGAGGCGGCCGCCGCGCATCCGTCCGTCGACCGAGAGCGCATCGTCGTGAGCGGCGCGAGCCAGGGCGGCGGTCTTGCGCTCGCCGTCTCCTCGCTCGTGCCCGGGCTCGCGGGCGTCATGGCCGACGTTCCCTTCCTTTCGCACTTCGAGCGCGCGATCGTCATCACCGACAACAACCCCTACGCCGAGATCGCGCGGTACCTCTCGATCCATCGCGACCGGATCGAGCAGGTGCTGGCGACGCTCTCTCACTTCGACGTCGCCGGGCTCGTGCGCCGATCGAGCGCACCCGCGCTGTTCTCTGTGGCGCTCATGGACACCACCTGCCCGGCCTCGACGGTCTACGCCGCGTACAACAACTACGCAGGACCCAGGGAGATCAGGGTCTACCCGTTCAACAACCACGAGGGTGGACAACTCGACCAGGACAGGGAGAAGCTGGCATGGTTGCGAAAGGTGCACAGTTCATGAGTGAGACGGCCATGAGCGAGACAGTTCCGCCCCTCGGCCTGATGCTCGATCTGGACGGGCCGATCTCGAGCCCCGAGGAGCGCAGGATCGCCATTCCGAGCATCCGTAGCAATCTCGTGCTGCTCGCCGGCGCCGGGGTGCCGATCGCGTTCATCACGGGCCGCTCCGACACCTTTGTGCGCGAGGAGATCATCGAACCGCTGCACGCCGACGGGCTCTCGCCCGACGCGCGCATGTTCGCCGTGTGCGAGAAGGGCGCGGTCTGGGCGCCCATCACCGCGGACGGCATGGGAGACCTGACCGTCGATCGCGAGGTCGCCCTGCCCGAGGATTTCGCCGACGACATCCGTGGGATCGTGCAGCGGGACTTCGCCGACACGATGTTCTTCGACGAGACCAAGCGCGCCATGATCACTCTCGAGCAGAACCGGGACGTCTCGAGCGAGCGGTACCGCGAGGCGCAGCAGCGCATGAATGAGGCGGCCTTCGACGCGCTCGTGCGGCACGGTCTCGGCGCGAGACTCGGCGACCGAGAGACTCCGGATGCCGAGGGCCGCGTGCCGTTCCGGGTCGACCCCACCATCATCTCCACCGATATCGAGTCGGTGACCCTCAACAAGGACATCGGCGCGGAGCGCGCCCTCGACTACTTCTCACAGCACGGAGCCCTCCCCCGACTCTGGCGCACGGTCGGCGACTCGCGCAGCGACTACCTCATGGCCGACCACCTCCACGCGAGCGGCTTCGACGTCGCTCACGTCGACGTGCGCCCCTCCGAGGGGATCCTGGACCGCCCGTACCGGATCGTGACCGAGGGCGACGCGATCAACGATGCTGCCGGCGCGGCATTCCTCGAGCACTGGGTCGACACGCTCGGGCTGCGGCCCTGACCATCGGGGCGGGAGCGTACGGATGCGGATTCTGATCGTCGAGGACGACCCCGAAATGGGTCGACTGCTGGAACGCGGACTCGTGGCAGAGGGTTACGAGGTCGTCGCCGTGGCGAATGGCGTCGACGCGCTGATCGCCGTCGACAAGGAGGAGTTCGCGCTGGCCGCGATCGACGTCGGGCTCCCCCACATGTCAGGATTCGAGGTCTGCAGGCGCATCCGTGACTCCGGCAGCACCATGCCCGTGCTGCTGCTCACCGCGCGCAACGCCGTCGAGGACCGCGTGTTCGGCCTCGACTCGGGCGCGGATGACTACCTCACCAAGCCCTTTGCCTTCGTCGAGCTCGCGGCGAGAATACGCGCGCTGCTGCGCAGGGACGCGAACGGCGGAAAGCTCAGCCTCTCCGTCGGCCAGCTTGTTCTCGACTCGGCGTCGCTGCGGGTGACCGTGGGTGAACGGCAGGTGGCCATGAGCCCGAAGGAGTTCGCGCTGCTCCGGTTGCTCGCCTCCAGGCTGAACACGACGGTCGGCCGAGTCGCGATCCTCGAGGAGGTCTGGGGTTCCGCCGAGAACATCGATCCCAACATCGTGGAACAGTACGTGAGCTACCTCAGGCGCAAACTGGATCCGCTGCCGTCGGGGGTGCGCATCACGACGGTGCGCGGTGCCGGCTACAAGCTGGAGCTGGCGGAATGACCTTTCTCTCCAGACTGTCGATCCGCTGGCGGATCACCCTCGGCAGCCTGCTGATCGCCGCGGTCTTCTTCGGGGGCGCGGCCGTGGTCTTTCGGCTGCAGGTGGACTCCATGCTGCACCGCACCGCGTCGACGCTCCTCGCCAACGACGCCGAGCAGTTCGAGACCTCGCTCGTCGCGAGCGGCGGCTCGACGGTGGACCAGCCGGGGCGCGGTCAACTCGTTGCCGTGGTCAGTCCCACCGGCACCGTCAAGGTGGACACACTGCCCCACGCACTCGCGAAACGACTGCATTCGCTGCTCGCGGGCGACTCGACCGTTCACACGATCGTCGCGAAGGACGACAGCTACCTCGTGCGCAACGAGGCGGTGAAGACGGCGGCCGGTACCTGGCACGTGGTGACCGCTCGCAACCAGGAGACCTTCACCATCCTGCTCGATCAGCTCACCATCGCGCTCTTCATCGCGACCGGCTTGCTGCTTCTGGGCTTCGGAGGCGCGTCCTGGCTGCTGACGAGGGCCGCCCTCAGGCCCGTGACGAGGATGCGCAGACAGGCGGAGGTGCTGAGTGCCCGGGGTTCGACCGAGCCTCTCGCGATCGGGCCGGCCAGGGACGAACTCGCCGCCCTCGCGACCACACTCAACGAGTTCATCCTACAGTTGCGCCTCGCCGCCGAGCGCGAACGCCAGATGGTGTCGGATGCGAGCCATGAACTGCGCACGCCCATCGCCATCCTGAAGACTCAACTCGAACTCGCCCACCTCGCCAGCGGCGACGCAGCGGCACTGGAGGCCGAGATCGCGGCCGCGGAGCACTCCGTGGAGCGCCTCGCCAGCCTCGCGAACGGACTGCTCGAGCTCTCCCAGGTGCAGGCAGGCAGTCCGGATGCGATGAGTTCGTTCGAGACACTCGCCACGGAGCTCGCGGGTTCGGTGGATCGCGCGCGACTGCTCGCCGCATCCACGGACATCAGGATCGACTTCGAGATCGAGGGCGAACCCCTGGCACTCGACTATCCGCTCGCCCCGGAGAACTTCGCCCGGCTGGTGCGCAACCTCACCGCGAACGCGATCACGGCCCTCGCCGGCTCAGGATCGGTGCGCATCGCGCTTGCACAGAGCGGTATGACCCTCGTTCTCACCGTGAGCGACGATGGGCCGGGCATGCCCGCCGACTTTCTCCCCGTGGCATTCGACCGCTTCTCTCGCCCAGACGAGTCACGCAATGCGGAGGCCGGCGGTGGCCTCGGCCTCGCGATCGTGCACACCATCGTCACCGCGGCCGGGGGCACCGTGATCCTCGAGAACCGCGCGAGCGGCGGGCTGCGCGTTACCGCGAACGTACCCGCCGTCATCCGGGACTCCGCCTCGCTTCCTGTATGAACTCTCATCGCCGAGACGCCCGATTCGGGGGCTATCTCAGGCGACGCTGACGAGCATGGAAGAACACGGCGCGCGATACGCCTCGCCGTGATTCTGACGCTCGGGAGGCGAATCCATGACAGCGACGAGTGCTCCCGCCAGACCGTCGGATCTCGCACCCGGCGCGTCGCCTCGCCCAGGTATTCGACGCATCGCCGTCGCTCTCGGCGCGCTCGCGGCCATCGTGTCGTTCGCGGCATCCTGGGTCCCGTCGTTCTGGGGTGACGAGGCCGCGAGCATCATGTCTGCCGAACGCCCGCTCGGCACGCTGTTTCCCATGCTCGGTCGGGTCGACGCGGTGCACGGTCTCTACTACCTGTTCCTGCACGGCTGGATCAACCTGTTCGGGACATCCGAACTGTCGGTTCGACTGCCGAGCGCGATCGGCGTCGGCCTGGCCGCCGCGGGAACCGTCGTGCTCGCCGCCATGCTCTTCGACCGCAGGATCGCGGTCATCGCCGGTCTCGTCTTCGCCGTGCTGCCGAGGGTCACCTACATGGGAGCGGAAGCGCGCTCCTACGCCCTCGGCACGGCGATCGCGGTGTGGCTCACCGTGTGGTTCGTCGTGCTGTTGCGACGCGGCAGCACTCGCCGGCTGCCGTGGTTGCTCTATGCCCTGGGGCTCACTCTCGCCGTGTACGCGTTTCTCTACATGGTGCTGCTCGTGCTCGTGCACGCGGTGGCGCTCGTGTCGATGACGCGATCGCGAGAGTTGCTGCGCCGCTGGTTCGCTTGGGCCGCCCTCGGCGTGCTGCTCGCGCTGCCCCTCGTCGTCTTCGCACTCGGCGAGCACGGCCAGATCTCCTTCCTCGGCAAACGGCCCAAGTTCAGCCCAAACCTCGTCTTCGTCAGCCAATGGTTCGGCAACGGCTGGCTCGCGCTCGCGTGCTGGGCGCTCATCGCCGCCGCAATCGTCGTGGCCGCGCGTTCCTGGTGGAGGGGAACGCCGTGGAGGGGAGCGCCGCGACGGCTCCCGCTCGGCATGGTGCTCGCGGTGGCGTGGCTCGTGCTGCCGACGCTCCTGCTCGAACTCGGCAACGGTTTCATCGCCCCCATGTACACGACGCGCTACCTCTCGTTCTGCACGCCCGCCGTCGCCATCCTGATCGCCGTGGGAGTCACCGTGCTCGGCCGCAACTGGATGCGGGTCGCGGCCGTCGCGCTGCTCGTCGCCCTGGCAGCGCCGAGCTATCTCGCTCAGCGCGGACCCTTCGCCAAGAACGGCGGCAGCGACTGGCGCCAGGCATCCGCCGTTCTCGCACTGCACGCTCATCCGGGCGAGGCGATCGTCTTCGATGCCGCGACCAAGCCGTCGCAGCGTCCGCGACTGGCGATGCGCCTGTACCCCGATGACTATGTGGGACTCGACGACGTCGAACTCGACTCCCCGTTCGACCACACGACCTCGCTCTGGGACAGAGTCGCCCCGATCGAGCAGGTCTCGGGGCGACTCGCAGGCGCGACCACGGTATGGGCGATGGAAATGAAGCGGGGAACAACCGTTCCCGCGGATGTCATCGCACTCGAAGACCTCGGATTCGAGGTGCGGCACGAATACCCGGTGCACAGAACCACCGTGTACGAACTCAGCAGGGAGACACCATGAAAAGCACTCTCGTCATCATCCCGACGTACAACGAACGGGAGAATCTGGAATCGATGACGGAGCGGGTGCTGCGCAGCGCATCCGGCATCGAACTGCTCGTCGTGGATGACAATTCTCCGGATGGCACGGGCGCGCTCGCGGAAGACCTCGCCGCCCGCGAACCTCGAGTTCACGTGCTGCACCGCCCCGGTAAGCAGGGGCTCGGTGCCGCCTACCAGCACGGCTTTCGCTGGGGACTCGACCGCGACTTCGAGGTGCTCGTGGAGATGGACGGGGATGGTTCCCACCAGCCAGAGCAACTGCACCGCCTGCTCGCTGCCCTCGATGACGCAGACCTGGCCATCGGTTCGCGCTGGGTCGACGGCGGACGGGTGGAGAACTGGCCATGGCGCAGGATGCTGCTGTCGCGGGCGGGCAGCCTCTACGCGCGTATCGCGCTCGGGCTTCCGTTCCGAGACATCACCGGTGGCTATCGCGCCTTTCGCGCGTCGACGCTCAGGGCGCTCGACCTCGCCGACGTCTCCAGCCAGGGCTACTGCTTCCAGATCGACATGCTGTGGCACGCCTACCGGATGGGGCAGCGTGTCGTCGAGGTGCCCATCACCTTCGTCGAACGTCGCTTCGGTGTCTCCAAGATGGGTTCCGGAATCGTGCGCGAGGCCATCCTGAGGGTGACGCTATGGGGGCTCGCAGGGCTCCCGGCAAGGTTGCTGCACCCGGTGGGACGACCGGAACGGCCGGTGCTCGTGAAAGAGGGCGCTGCGCAGGAGGTCGCGCATGTCGCGAGAGTCTAAGCTCGCCTTCCTGCGGGAACTGATCAGCTTCGGCCTGGTCGGCGGAGTCGGCCTCGTGGTCGACATCGCGGTGTTCAACATCCTGAGAACCACCGTGCTCTCCCCCACCTCCCTGCACGGCGGACCCGTGCTGGCCAAGGTCATCTCGACCTCGCTCGCCATCGCCTGCAACTGGGTGGGCAACCGCTTCTGGACCTATCGGGACCGCAGGCGCAGTGACGTGCTCCGAGAGGGAATCGAGTTCGCTGTGGTCAGTGGCGCGGGCATGGCGATCGCCGTGGGCTGCCTGTGGGTCTCCCACTATCTGCTCGGCTACACCTCCCTGCTGGCCGACAACATCGCGACCAACGTGGTCGGTCTCGCCCTCGGCACGGCGTTCCGATTCTCGCTCTATCGCTGGTGGGTCTTCGGGGCGTTTCGCACGAACGGGTTGGTTGTCGGGGGCAATTGACATACTCGAACATATGTTCGAACATGGGGAGATGTCTCCCGCCGCCACCGCCACAGTCCCGCCCTCCACGGGTGATCGGGTGCGCGAACTGCAGGAGCGCATCCGCAGCATGCAGGCGACGAAGCTCGACACCCGCAGCATCCCCACCCATCCGGCGCTCGCCGAGTTGCTGCCCGGTGGTTCGCTCATGGCGGGCTCCAGCTATTCCGTCGAGAACTCGCTGACCCTGCTCATGGCACTCCTGGCCGGTCCCTCGGCCGCCGGGGCGTGGTGCGGGGTGGTCGGCATCCCCGAGTTCGGCATCGAGGCCGCGGCAAGCTTTGGGATCGACCTCGACCGACTGGCGCTCGTACCGCATCCGGGTGAGCACTGGCTCACCGTTGCGGCGGCACTGGCCGACGTGCTCACCGTTGTCGTCGCGAGGCCATCGAAACACGCGAGCGACGGTGCCATCGCCCGGTTGGCCGCGCGCATCCGCCAGCGCGGGGCGACCCTGATCGTGCTGGGTGCCTGGCCACAGAGCGAGGCCATGCTGAGCCTCTCCGAGAGCCGCTGGAACGGCATAGGTTCCGGCCACGGCTATCTCTCCGAGCGACAGGCCACGGTGACCGTGACGAGTCGGGCGGGCGCTCGCCCGCGCAGCGGAAGACTCTGGTTGCCGGATGCCCGACAGCAGTTCCGCGCGGAGCCGCGGCCGCTGCATCACCAGCCCCCACTTGTCCGGGTCGCCGGATGAATCGCGCCATGGTGCTGTGGTGCCCGGACTGGCCCGTCACCGCCGCACTGCAGTACCACGCACTGCCCGCGGATGCTCCGATCGCGCTCGTCGATCGGGGTCTGGTCTTCGCCTGCTCGGCCACGGCTCGGCGCGAGGGAGTTCGCCGAGGGCTGCGTGTGCGGGAGGCCCAGTCGCGCTGTACGAGCCTCCTCGTCTTCACCTATGACCCGGCCCTCGACAGTCGGGCGTTCGAACCCGTGCTCGATGCCATCGAAGAGACCATGCCCGGTGTGCACCTCGTGCGTCCCGGCAGTTGCGTGCTGCGCGCCAGAGGGCCCGCGCGCTACTACGGCGGTGAGGAGGAGGCCGCGCTCTGGCTGCTCGACCGGCTCGACGGCATCCAGGTGCACGGTGCGCGGGTGGGCATCGCCGACGGCCCGTTCACCGCGGAGCTGGCGGCTCGCCAGCAGAAGCGCCAGCGAATTCAGATCGTGCCGGAGGGTGAGTCCGCAGCCTTTCTCTCCCCATTGCCGATCGAGCACCTGGACGATGCCTCGCTGGTGGCCCTCGTGCGTCGGCTCGGCATCCGCACTCTCGGTGACTTCGCCGCCCTGGACGCCGTGTCGGTGCGTGATCGTTTCGGGGAGCCCGGCGCTCGCTTACACGCCCTGGCCGGCGGTCGGGACAGCAGGGCGATCGTGCCGCGGCGCCCGCCGGAGCAGCTGGACAGCACGATCGAGTTCTGGCCACCGCTCGATCGCATCGACCAGGTCGCCTTCGGGTTTCGTGCCTCCGCCGACCGTTTCATTCAGGGGCTCGTCGAGGCGAAGCTGGTGTGCACCGCACTGCGCGTGGAGGTGGAGTCGGAGGCCGGTGAGATCTCGGAGCGCGGCTGGCTGCATCCGAGGTCCTTCACCGCGGCGGATGTCGTCGATCGGGTGCGCTGGCAGCTCCAGGGCAGCGGCGGCGACAGCGGACTCGCCTCCGGAGTAACCCGGGTTCGGGTGGCGCCGGAGAGCGTCGATGCGATCGGCAACCACGAGGAGGGACTGTGGGGAACCGGACAGGACGAACGCATCCACCACGGACTCTCCCGGGTGCAGAGCATGCTAGGTCACGGTGCGGTGCTCACCTCGGCGGTCGGTGGGGGGCGCCTCCTCGTCGACCGGCAGCGGGCGGCCGCCTGGGGTGACCCGCTGCTTGCCGACCCGCTGCTCGCCACCCGACCGCAGGCCAGGCCCTGGCCGGGCTCGCTTCCTGCACCCTTTCCCTCGACGGTGTTTCCCCTGCCGCGGCTGGTCTCGGTGCTGACGATCACGGGAGAGCAACTCGGGGTGGACGCCCGCGGCACGCTCACGGGCGAGCCGGTGCGGTTCTCCCCCACCAATTCCACGAGAGACCTGCGACCGCTCACCGCCTGGGCTGGCCCCTGGCCGCTCGAGGAGCGGTGGTGGGACTCGAAACGCGCGGGCCGCGGCACGATCAACCGATTCCAGCTGGTGGATGCCGACGGCATCGCCTGGCTCCTCGTGCTGCAGGATGAGCGCTGGTGGGCAGAAGCCAGGTACGACTGATGGGCCGCTGCTGATGGGCTGGAACAATCCGCCGATCCCCTGGTCAGAACTCGAGCGCGGGCTTTCCGGTAGACCTCCTTCGGCCACTTCTCCTGAGAGCGAGAACGAGGGCCCGTGGTCGCGCAAACGCACGGCCTACGAGCCGCTCCCGCTGCCTGATCCTCCGGCGGGCGTGCCCTATGCGGAGTTGCACGCCCACTCGAACTTCAGCTTTCTGGATGGCGCGAGCTCTCCCGAGGAACTGCTCGAAGAGGCGGCCAGGCTCGGCCTGCACGCCCTCGCCCTCACCGATCACGACGGCTTCTACGGAGCGGTGCGACTGGCCGAGGCCGCGGCGAGCTATGAGCGGGTCGGCACGATCTTCGGAGCAGAACTCTCCCTGGGCCTCGGCGCGCCGCAGAACGGAATGCCCGACCCGGAGGGCAGCCACCTCCTCGTGCTGGCGAGACAGGAGGAGGGCTACCACCGGCTCGCGGGAGCCATCACCTCCGCGCAGCTGGCCGGCGGTGAGAAGGGTCGACCGGTCTACGACCTCGACGAACTCTCCCGGCGTGCGAACGGTCACTGGGTCATTCTCACCGGATGCCGAAAGGGCCGGGTGCGCCAGGCCCTGATCGAGGGCGGCAGGCACGATGGCGGCACGGCAGCAGCACGACAGCTCGACGAGCTCATCGAGCGATTCGGCCGGGACAACGTCGTGGTGGAACTCATCGACCACGGTGGCCCGCTCGACAGCGCCTATAACGACGTGCTCGCGGGGCTTGCGGCGTCTCGGGAACTCCGCGTCGTCGCGACGGGCAATGTCCACTTCGCGACACCCGAGCGCCGTCACCTGGCCTCCGCGCTGGCGGCGGTGCGGGCCCGCAGGAGCCTCGAGGAACTCGACGGCTGGCTGCCGGCATCCGGAGTGGCGCACCTGCGCTCCGGAACGGAGATGGCGGCGCGCTTCGCCAGGTATCCGGGGGCGATCGAGACCACTGTCGAACTGGCAGACGAATTGAGCTTAAGGCTGCGCACGGCGAGGCCAGGCCTGCCGAAGCAGGAGGTGCCCGTCGGGCACACACCGATGAGCTGGCTGCGGGCACTCGTCACCGAGGCCGCCCCCGTCCGGTTGCCGAACCTCGACGATGCGGGCAGGGATCGCATCGAGCGCGAGCTCGCCGTCATCGAGCAGAAAGATTTTCCCGGTTACTTCCTCATCGTGCATGACATCGTCAGGTTCGCCCGCGGCCGCGGCATCCTCTGCCAGGGTCGCGGTTCCGCCGCGAACTCCGTCGTCTGCTACCTGCTCGACATCACGGCGGTCGATCCGCTCTTCTACCGATTGCCCTTCGAACGATTCCTCTCCAGCACTCGTGACGAGGAGCCCGACATCGACGTCGACTTCGACTCGGATCGCCGGGAAGAGGTCATTCAGTACGTCTACGCGAAGTACGGGCGCGAGAACGCGGCCCAGGTGGCCAACGTCATCCAGTACCGTCCCAAGTTCGCGGTGCGCGACATGGCCAAGGCGCTTGGCTACAGCCCCGGCCAGCAGGATGCCTGGTCGAAGCAGGTGGAGCGCTGGGGCGGCGCCGTCTCGAGCGACGATCACGACATCCCCGCGGATGTCGTGGCCCTCGCCACCCAGGTCATCAAGGCTCCCAGACACCTCGGCATCCATTCCGGCGGCATGGTGCTGACCGACCGGCCGATCGGCGAGGTCTGCCCGATCGAGCACGGCCGCATGAAGGATCGCACCGTGCTGCAGTGGGACAAGGACGACTGCGCCTGGATGGGGCTGGTCAAATTCGACCTGCTCGGCCTCGGCATGCTCTCCGCCGTGCAGCACTGCTTTGATCTCGTGCGGCACAGTCTCGGCGAGGAGCTGACCCTCGACCGCATCCCCAAGGAGGAACAGGGGGTCTACGACCAGCTCTGCCTGGCCGACGCGATCGGGGTGTTCCAGGTGGAGAGCCGCGCCCAGATGGGGATGCTTCCCCGGCTGCAGCCGCGCGAGTTCTACCACCTGGTCGTGGAGATCGCCGTCGTGCGTCCCGGGCCGATCCAGGGCGGTGCCGTGCATCCCTATGTGCGGCGCAAGCGCGGCGACGAGCCCATCAGCTACCCGCATCCGCTGCTCGAAGACGTGCTCGAACGCACGCTCGGCGTTCCCCTGTTCCAGGAGCAGCTCATGCAGATCGCCGTGGCGGTGGGCGGCTGCTCCCTCGAAGACGCCGACCTGTTGCGCCGCGCCATGGGCTCCAAGCGTGGTCAGGAGAAGATCGAGTCGCTGAGGGTACGGCTCTACGAGGGCATGGCGAGCAACGGCATCGTGGGCCAGGATGCCGACGACATCTATGCGAGAATCCAGTCCTTCGCGAGCTTCGGCTTCGCCGAGAGCCACGCCCTGAGCTTCGCCCTCATCGTCTATGCGAGCGCCTGGCTGAAGCTGCACTACCCGGCCGCGTTCCTCGCCGCGCTGTTGCGAGCCCAGCCGATGGGGTTCTACTCGCCGCAGACCCTCGTGGCCGATGCTCGCAGGCACGGGGTCGAGGTACTGCGACCCGACATCCTTCGCTCCGGGGTGAAGGCCGGGCTCGAGCCGCTCTCATCCGGCGTCACGATGCCGACGGGAGACGACGGATGCCTCCACCGCGAGCAGCCG
>Ga0134125_10002553_pt1 | contig 21505 bp, 14 predicted proteins | sample KB31751_FD_96464 | JGI IMG/M metagenome (GOLD analysis project Ga0134125, IMG submission 96464) | Terrestrial soil microbial communities with excess Nitrogen fertilizer from Kellogg Biological Station, Michigan, USA - KB3-175-1 | ecosystem: Environmental > Terrestrial > Soil > Unclassified ... | reverse complement strand
CCTTCACGGCCTCGTCGCCACCAAGGTGAATATAGCTTCCGTCGAACAGCGGCATCACTTCGTCGAGTACATTGTCGAGGAAGGCGAAGGTCTCGTCCGAGGGGTTGAGCAGGTTGGGAAGGATTCCCCAGTCGTGGCTCGGCGTCTTCGGCGGGTTCGGGATCGAGGCGAGCTCCGGATACGCCGCGATGATCGCCGTCGCGTGCCCGGGCACGTCGATTTCGGGAACGACCATGACGTGGTGGGCGCGCGCGTAAGCGACGACCGCGCGGATCTGCTTCTTGCTGTAATAGCCGCCGTAGAGAAAGGGCTTGCCGGATTTGTCGAACCCTGCGGCTCCGGCCTCCTGCCGCCAGGCGCCGACGCTCGTCAACCGCGGGTAGCGGTCGATCTCGATCCTCCAGCCCTGGTCGTCGGTCAGGTGCCAGTGGAGGACATTGAGCTTGGCCATCGCCATCCGGTCGATTAGCTTTTCGACATAGGCGACCGGCTGCATGTGCCGTGCGGAATCGAGCATGATTCCGCGCCACGAGAATGCAGGTTTGTCAAAGATCGTCACGGCCGGGATTCGCTTGCTCGCTCCGGCCGAGGCGATCAGCTGCCAAAGCGTCTCCGCTCCATAATAGAGCCCGGTATCGCTCGATGCCGAGACGTCGACCCCATGCGGCGTGACCATCAGCCGATAGGCTTCGTCACCCCCAACCCGCTGGTCGAGGCGGAAGCGGATTCGCCCGGCGCGGGCGAAGCTCAGCTTCGGTCCGCCGCTTCGCGTGAGCAGGGACTGGAGCCGCTCGCCTGCCGCGCGCTCACCAGCGTCGGATGCAGCGATGCGCGCGTGAACGAAGGAGAAGCTGCCCTTCTCCACAGTGACGGACTGCGGATTGGGCAGGAACGGCAGGTCGGCAGCATTCGCTGCCGTCATGCCCATAGACACGACGGCGGCGAAAACGGCAACTCGCATCAGCCCTCCCCGAAAATGCTTGGGGGCAACTCTGTCAGAAGGTGACTTTTCCGCCAACCCAGAAGGTGCGGCCATTATTGTAATAAGCCCGCGGGATCGAAGGATCGCCGACGAAATAATAGAGCTTGTGATTGAGGATATTCTGCGCGTCGGCGGTCACGTCGAAGTGTTTATTGAGATGGACGATCAGCGATCCGTCGAGCTGCCCGTAATTGCCCTGCCACATCGGCGTGGCGCGATCGATTCCCGATTGGAACTTGGACCGGTACGTATAAGCGAGGCGCGTCGAGAGCAGGCTGTTCTCAAAATAGCCGGTCACGTTGAACGTGTTCTTGGAATTGCCGTCGATCGGACCGCCATTGCGGTTTTTCGCGTCCGAATAGGTATAGTTCGCGAGCACGCCGAAGCCGTAGGCGATCGGCTGCTGCCAGTTGATTTCGATTCCCTTGTTGGTGCCGCCGGGCCCGTTGACCGGCCCGGTGATCGTGAAGGTCGCACCCTGCGGATGCTGCAGCGTCGTATAGAAAGCAGTGAACGTCTGCTGGGTGATGTACGACTGGATGTCGAGATAGAAGAGGGTCGCCGACAGCAACGATTGCTTGCCAAAATACCATTCGAGGCCGCCGTTGAACTCCCAGGCGCGGGTGGGCTTCAGGTTCGGGTTGCCCCCGGCCGTTCCGGTCAGGATCGTGTCGTTGAGCGTAAAGGCGCCCGCCAGCTGGGCATAACCGGGCCGACTCATCACCCGCGCCGCGCTGAGTCGCAGCAGCAGGTCAGGCTGGATGTCATAAGTGAAGTTCGCGCTCGGCAGGATGTCCCAATAGCTGTGATGTACCGGCTCTATGCCGCACCCGCCCGGATCGTTCCCGCTCGGCCCCGGGCAAAAGATTGAATTCACCCGTTGCTGATCTGGCGTCGGCGTACCTGTATATTGGATCGTGTGCAGGTCGGTGTGGACCGCCCGAACGCCGATGTTGCCTCGCCAACTGCTGTCATTATCGAAGCGCGCCATCGCGTAAAAAGCGGTGTCCTTCTCCTTCACGGAGAAGCTGGCCTGAGGATAGAAATCGAAGATCCGGCCGCCGTTGGTGCCGAGCTCCTGGAGCACCAGCTGCTGGTTCGCGAGCGAATATCCGGGGAAATCGCCAAGCGCGTCACCATAGTTGCTCGGAGTCGTCTGGCCGCTGAACACCGTCCCGAGATTCACCAGCTGCGTGCCCGAATATAGTCCGTTCCCAGGCCAGCTGTAGGCGATATAATCGAGCGAATGTTCGTGGTTGGTGTAGCGCGCGCCGACCTTGAGCGATCTCAGCCAGCCGTTGTTGACGGAATATTCAAGGTCAGCCTTCGCATAGGTTTCCTTGTCGGGCGAAGTAATGTGCCCGCCCCATGACCAGCTGTAGAAATTGTCGAGATAGGCGGGTGAGGTCGGGTCGCTCGGCAGCCCAGGATATTGCACCGACGCAGTCTTCCCATCGATCGAATAGCTGACGCCGGTTTGCCAGTAGGTCTCCCAGGCGTAGGTGTCGCTCGTCTCGCCCTTGCCCTTAGTGTATCCAACCTGCCCGGTGACCGACAGCGCTGGAGTCGGGCGCCAGGTCGCGTCGAGGTTCAAGACCCAGGTCGACGATAGGGCATCACGGAAGATGTCGTCCTGGACTCGGCCGTTGACGGGCGTACCGTCAGCCGTCGTATTGGCCCAGGTCGCGCTGGTCACGACGCCGTTCTTGATGGTGTATGCCGTCAGTGCATCGAGCGGCGAACCCGGAGTTGAGTTCCCTCCGGCCGTCCTGCTGATCCACGCCATCGAATTGGTGTTGACGTTATTGGCGTCCATTCGCGTGTAGATGCCGTTCAGCGCGACTTCGAACGTCGGGCTGGGCTTCCACTGGATCGCGAGCGTCCCGCCCTTGCGGACGCGCTGCTGACGGAAATAGGCTTCGCCGATCAGGTTGGGCGCGATCGCGGTCTCACCCGAGCCGCCGAAATCGTTGTAGCTCGTATATCCGAGGAACTCCTGACCATCGCGACGGAAGTCTCGCTTCTGGTAGAAGGCCGCAGCCAGAATGCCGAACGTATGATCGGCGTTTTTCCAGCTGACGAGGCCAGATACCTGCGGCTCCCATTTGCCGGCGAGGTCGTTGTAATTGCCCTGCGCGGTCAGGCTGAAAGTGCCGGAAGGCAGGTCCAGCGGCATTCGACTGTGAAGATTGATCGTTCCGCCAATCCCGCCTTCGGGAAGATCGGCTTCGGATGACTTGTACACTTCCAACTCGCCGACGATTTCCGAGGGAAGCAGGCTGAAGTCGAAGCTTCGGCCGCCCGAGGTCTGGTCAAGGACGAACCAATCGCCAGTCGCGATGCTGTGACCGTCGAGGAGGGTGAGGTTCAGCGTCGGATCGGTTCCACGGATCGAGACTGCCGAGTTCTCGCCGAAGCCGCCGGCGGCAGCCGAGCCGGTCACGACGTTCACACCCGTCAGCCGTCCGAGCGAGTCGGCGACATTCTTGTCAGGGAACTTGCCGATGTCTTGGGCGGTGACAACTTCGGACACCATGTCGTTGCTGCGCTTCGCGTTGAGCGAGGCCTGGATCGAGGCACGGATTCCGGTGATGATGATCTGGTCGCCGCTTGTGCCGCTACGCTCCTGCGCCGCGCCGGGCGGACCCTTGGCCTGGTCTGGCGTGACCTCGGGCTGCGCCCGTTCGTTGTTCGTGGTGGCGTCCTGTGCGCTCGCCGGCATTGCAATCGACAGCGCGAGCACGCTGGCGGTGCATCCAAAAATCGCCCTGCGCACTTTGACTTGACCCTGGAACATGGCCTTCCCCCTCATGAAGACTGTCCGATTGGACCGGACCAAAGTATGACTAAATTTCCGAGCGGCGCGTCTTGACGCATACCGGCGTCCGCTGGCTACTGTTGATATTAACCGACAAACCTAGACCAATTGCAATACCAAAAATAACACCAATCCAAAATTTGTTGCTTTTTGGTATTGAAAAGGACTTAGCGAAACCGCACAGTAAGCGGGGGCAAAAGGAACAATGATGTTCGTCGACCGCGTGGGAAAGCTCGACAGCCGAAGTGGTGCGCCGCTGTATCTGCAGCTGCAGCGAGTGCTGCGCTCGGCGATCGAACGACACGTCCTCGCGCCCGATGAAGCGCTGCCCCCCGAGCGCGATCTTGCCGCAGCCTACAACATTTCGCGCGTGACGGTCCGCAAGGCGCTCGACGGCCTCGTGCACGCGCGTCTGCTGACTCGCCGTCAGGGAGCAGGCACCTTCGTCGCTGCGCGGGTCGAAAAGAATTTCGCGACGATTTCATCGTTCACGGAGGACATGCTCTCGCGTGGGCGCCAGCCGCACAGCAAATGGCTTTCTCGAAGCGAGGGGACGGTGATGCCCGAGGAAGCGCTGGCGCTCGGGCTTGGGCCTGGGAGCCCCGTTTATCGCCTTAGCCGGATTCGTTACGCGGACGGCGATTCGATGGCGCTCGAATATTCGACCGTACCCAAGGACGCGCTCGAGTCGATCGGCGACTCGCTTTATGACGCGCTCGGCGAGGCGCGCCCGATCCGCGTGCTCCAGCGTTTACGAGCGGTGCTGTTCACCCCCGAGCAGTCCGAGCTGCTGGGAATAGAGCCGGGCTCGGCCGGACTCGAGATCGAGCGCCGTGGCTTTGCCGCCGACGGCCGGACGGTCGAGTTCACCAAGTCTTATTATCGCGGCGATGCCTACGACTTCGTTGCCGAATTGAGCGTGGCGCGCGGATAAGATTCGGTGGGAGCCTATCAGCGCATGAACAGCGGCACCGCGCCCGAGAGCACGTTGATGTTTCGCGAAGCCGGGGAAGCATCGGCGGTGGTCAGGCGTCAACGGCGACAGAATGCGACGATCGTCGCTCAACTTGCCAACAGGCTTCGTTCGCGGCGGCCGCGTGCAGTCGTGACTCTGGCGCGCGGAAGTTCGGATCATGCCGCGACCTTCGCACGCTACCTGATCGAAACGCGCGCGCGCGTGCTCACCAGCTCCGCGTCCCCCTCGGTCGGCTCGATCTACGACTCGACCCCCGACCTCACCGGCACGATGGTCCTGGCGATATCCCAGTCGGGACGAAGCCCCGATCTTGTGGACTCGGCGACTCGCGCGAAAGAAACTGGCGCGCTCCTCGTCGCAATGGTCAATGACGAAAACTCGCCGCTCGCCGCGACAGCCGACGTTCTCATTCCCCTCCGAGCTGGCCCGGAACTCAGCGTCGCCGCAACCAAGTCGTTCATTGCAACCTTGGCGGCAATTGTCGATCTGCTCGCCGCGTGGACCGCAGACGAGACCATTCACTCAGCTTTGTCCGCCTTGCCCGATGGACTCGCCGGAGCATGGGCGCTCGATTGGACTCCTGCCCTACCGGTGCTGACGAAGGCGACCGCAATATATGTCGTCGCCCGCGGGCACGCCTTGGGCGCAGCGCAGGAGGCGGCGCTGAAATTGAAGGAGACCTGCGGCATTCATGCGGAGGCGTTCAGCGCTGCGGAACTCCGGCACGGCCCAATGGCGGTAGTCCAAGAAGGCTTTCCGGTGCTGCTATTGGGTCAGGCCGATGAGAGTCTGGACGGTGTGACCGCACTTGCAGAGGAACTCGCCAAGGAGGGTGTCCGCCTCATCAGCGCCGGTCTGCCTCGAGCACCGGGCATCCAGCTGCCCGTCATCGCGGCAGATGCGCTAATCGCGCCGATTCTCGAAATCGCGAGCTTCTATAGGCTCGCCAATTCTCTTGCGATTGCCCGCGGTCGCGATCCGGACCACCCGCCGCACCTCGCCAAAGTGACCGAGACGCGCTGATGGCGACCGCTCTCGTCAATTGCCGCGTCGTGCTTGCGGATGAGATCAGGGACGGTCTTTGTGTGCTCATCGAGGGCGAACGCATTGGCGCCATCTGCGAGGAGCCACCCGAGGGCGCAGAGCGAATCGATCTCGGCGGCCAGCTGCTTCTTTCCGGCTTCATCGACACGCAGGTGAATGGGGGCGGCGGGCGGCTTTTCAACGACGATCCATCGGTTGAGACCATCACCATCATGGCGGCCGCCCACCGCCGTTTTGGCACAACCGGACTGCTCCCAACGCTGATCAGCGATGATTCGTCGGTGATTGAGCGCGCTGTAGCGGCGGTCGATGAAGCGATCGACAGCGGCGTTCCAGGAGTGCTCGGAATCCATATCGAAGGGCCGTTCCTCAGCCGCACCCGACGCGGGATCCATCTCGCCTCGAAACTTCAGCCGTTCAACGACCGCTTCGTCGACATGCTCTGCTCGGGTCGCAACGGCCGCACGCTTGTCACCGTTGCTCCTGAATGCATTGCACCCGAGCAGATCGGTCGCCTGGTCGAAACAGGAATCATCGTTTCTGCCGGCCATTCGGATGCCAATTATGAGACTGTTCGAACGGCCCTCGACGCCGGGATGACCGGCTTCACGCATCTGTTCAACGCCATGTCGCAGCTGACTAATCGTGCGCCCGGAATGGTCGGAGCAGCGCTCGAAGACCTGACCACCTATGCAGGAATCATCCTCGACGGTCATCACATCCATCCGGCCGCATTCCGGGTGGGTCTGAATGCCAAAGGCGTCGACCATCTGATGCTTGTAACCGATGCGATGCCGACGGTCGGCGTCCCGAGCGACGAGTTCATGCTTCAGGGTCGTGCAATCCGCCGCGAGGGCGATCGATTGGTGAGCGAGGAAGGTGTGCTTGCCGGGTCGACCCTGACCATGGTCATGGCGGTCTCCAATGCCGTCCAGCAGGGCCGCCTGAGCCTGCCTGAAGCGGCTCGGATGGCGAGCAGCACGCCGGCGCATTTTCTCGGTCTTGCCGGGCAGACCGGCGCGATTAGGGTCGGACTAAGCGCCGATCTCATCGCCATGACCGACGATTTCACCATCACCCGGACCTGGATCGGCGGCGCAGCTCTAAGGTGACGCAAATCCCTCGCGATGTGAACGAAACGTCATTGGCACCTCGTGCGCTATGCAACTAGCGCAAAGTCATGGCTGATCGGCAGGTCTTCTACGATCCATCTGGGCGCCGCGGAAAGCGGTTCCGCCTTGCTATCGTGCTGTTTATTGTTCTCAATATCCTGACGATCGCGGCCCTGTTCGCGACGATCCGGGTCGTTCCCGTAGAGGCGCCCCTCCCGGTCGCGCTCGAGCATGGGCTGCCGCAGCGGCCAGCCAAATCGACGCTTCTCGCGCGGGCGACCAAGCAAGTCGATTATGCGGTCCGAAGGCTACTTGGGACTCAACCCCCGAGCGCCCGCCGAGTCGGTGCTCGCCGCGCGACTGCCGTCCGAACGGCAATGAGCAAGCCGCTGTACGTCGGCTTTTACGCGCCGTGGGACGAGAGCTCGACCGCCTCGCTGCAGCGGCACATCGGCGACCTCGACTGGCTGGCGCCGGTGTGGCTCACCGTCACCGGCCCGAACCACCAGTTCACCGTTCTTTCCGACCGCGAAGGCCGCGCCGTCATCAATGCGGCAGCTCACCGGCCCCTGATCCTTCCCGTGGTGCAGAACTTTGCCAATGGTCAGGTCGACCAGGCGGGCATCCAGGGCATGCTTGCCGATCCGCGCCTCAGGCGGCATTTCCTCGACCAGCTCGAACCGTTCCTGGTGGCGAACCACGCCTCGGGCGCGGTGTTCGATTTCGAACAGCTCGACCGGCCCTCGCAGTTCAACTACCTCCAACTTCTGCGCGAAGCGCGTCAGCGTTTCGTCAAGCATGGCTGGCTGGTGACGGTCGCCGTGCCGGTCGACGAGCCGTGGGACCTGAGGCGTTTCGCCGCGGTTGCCGACAAGCTGTTCGTCATGGCTTATGACGAACATTCAAACGACGGACCGCCGGGTCCGATCGCATCCCAGCAATGGTGGGCGAGCTCGGTCGCCACGGCGCTTCGCCAGATCCCGCGCGACAAAGTCATCGTGACGATCGGCAATTATGCCTACGACTGGCACGACGGCACGGGGGACCCGGACAATGTCGAGGAAGCCTGGGTAGACGCCGGCGACAGTGATGCTCCGCCGGTCTTCGACCGTGCATCGGCGAACAGCACCTTCGCTTATTCGGATGAAAATGGTGACCAGCACACGGTCTGGCTCCTCGACGCGGCGAGCGCATTCAACGAGCTGACCTTACTCGACCACGTCGGCATAAATGAGGTCGGGCTTTGGCGACTTGGCTCGGAAGATCCGGGCCTGTGGTCGATCTTCGGGCGCGGCGTCCAGCTGCCGCGAAGTGCCGCCGGGCTCATTCATCTAGCCGAGGGAACCAACGTCGACATCGAAGATCCCGGAGAGATTTTGCGGATCACGGCGCTTCCGACCTCCGGCGAACGGAAGCTTACGTTCGGACGCGATGGGCTATTGTCGAACGTCGATTTCGTTCGCGTGCCCCGACCCTACACGATCACTCGCACCGGCTATCGCCCGGGGCTGGTCGCGCTGACCTTCGACGACGGTCCCGATGCGCGCTGGACTCCCAAAATTCTCGATATTTTGAAGGCTAAGCATGTCCCCGCCACCTTTTTCATCGTTGGCGAGAACGCGCTTACCGAGCGCGGCCTTCTCCAGCGCGAAGTCCGCGAAGGCCACGAGGTTGGAAGCCACACCTACACGCACCCGAACCTCGCAACTGTAAGCAAGACCCAGGTCCTGTTCGAGCTCAACACGACCCAAAGGCTGTTCGAAGCGTTCACCGGGCGCACGCTGAAGCTTTTCCGCGCACCGTTCTTCGGCGACGCCGAGCCGACGACTGCCGATGAAGTCATTCCGGTCTGGGATGCCCAGAACCGCGGCTACATCTCGGTCGGACTGCACGTCGACAGCGAGGATTGGCAGCGACCGGGCGTTACAGCGATCGTCAACAATGTCCTGTCGAGGATTCTTCAGGCGCCGCCGCATTGCGATGAAAATTCGGACGCCCAGTGCAGCCGCAATGTCGTCCTGCTTCACGACTCCGGCGGCGACCGAAGCGAGACAATTGCGGCGCTGCCGATCATCATCGATACGCTTCGGGCGCGCGGCTATCGCTTCGTCCCGGTATCCGAGCTTGCGGGCCTGTCCCCGATCCAGGCGATGCCGCCGCTCTCGCCCGCGGATCATCTCGCTGCGCGGGTCGACCTTGGACTATTCGAGCTGCTGAGCTTCGCGATCGGCGCGCTCGGCTTTTTGTTCGCCGCGGCCATCACTCTTGGGATTGCCCGGGCGTTGGTGCTCACCGGCCTCGCGCTCTATTCGGCCTGGGAGGAGCGCAGGCACAAGCTCCCGAAGATCGACTCGGCGACCTTTGTCAGCGTGCTGATACCCGCCTTCAACGAGGAGCGGGTTATCGAACGGTCGGTGGCCCAGGTGCTCGCGAGCGAGAATGTGCGGGTCGAGGTTATTGTCATCGACGACGGCTCGAACGACCGCACGTCGGAAATCGTCGAGAAGGCGTTCGGACACGAAAAGCGAGTCTGCCTGATCAAGCTCGAGAATGGGGGCAAGGCGCGCGCGCTGAACCGCGGCCTCGCGCTCGCACAAAGCGACATCGTCGTTGCCCTCGATGCCGACACCCAGTTTGAACCGCAGACGATTGCGCGGCTCGCGCGCTGGTTCGCCGCAGACGACGAGCTCGCGGCCGTCGCGGGCAATGCCAAGGTCGGAAACCGAATCAATATCGTCACCAAATGGCAGGCGCTCGAATATGTAACCGCCCAGAACCTCGAGCGGCGGGCGCTCGCCCGTCTCGGAGGAATGACCGTGGTCCCGGGTGCCGTCGGCGCATGGCGCAAGGCGGCAATCGTCGAGGTTGGCGGCTACCCTCCCGATACGCTCGCCGAGGACCAGGACCTGACAATCGCCGTCCAGCGGGCCGGCTGGCGGGTGGCTTACGACCAGAGTGCAATCGCCTGGACCGAGGCGCCGCAGACGATGGGGCAGCTCGCGCGGCAACGCTTCCGCTGGGCATTCGGGACGATCCAATGCGTCTGGAAACACAAGCGGATTCTCGCCGGCGGATATCCACGCGGCCTCGCGTTCATCGGCCTTCCGCAAGCAATCCTGTTCCAGCTGCTGTTCGCCCTCATTTCACCGATCATAGACCTTGCCCTGGTCGTGAACATCTTCGCGACCGTCTCATCGATCCACGAGCACGGCTACACCGCAGTCAAGGGCGACCTTCGCCTCGTCGCCTTCTTCTGGATCCTGTTCGCGGCGATCGACCTCACCGCCGGACTCATCGCAATGGCGCTCGAGGGCCGCGAGAACTGGCGTCTCATGGCTTGGCTGATTCCGCAGCGCTTCGGTTATCGCCAGGTCATGTATTATGTCGTGATCAAGGCGGTGATTCAGGCGCTCCGAGGACCTCGGGTCGGCTGGTCATCGATTACCCGGACCGGCAAGGTCCAGCTTGGCGGCCAGCAAAAGCGGCGACGCCTGAGATTGATTTCATTCATCCACGATCGTTATGCGAAATTGCGACGCACATCGGCCAAGGCTAAGCTCAAGTGACAGGAAGTGCTGCGCCAGGCGAGCGGCTGCGACGGCTTCGGCTGCTGGCGTGGCTAATCGTCGCCATCGCGATCGTTGGTGCAGCCGCGCTTTACTTGGTCCAGCCCCGGCAAGCGGCCACTCCGGACGAAGTCAGCGGGCCGGCGAAGACCAGCTTCGGGGGACCGTTCACCCTTGTCGGCGCCAATGGCAAGCCCTTCTCCAGCCAGGCGCTCGCGGGCAAGCCCTACGCGCTCTATTTCGGGTTCACCCGATGCGGCGACATCTGTCCGACGACCTTGTCACGGCTGGTGAAGCTGCGGCGGCAGGCGGCCAATGACCAGGCTATGCACATCGTCTTCATCACCATCGACCCGGCGAACGATGGGCCAAAGGAGGTGGGTCAATACGCAACCCTGTTCAACGCCCCGATCATCGGTCTCACCGGCTCCAAGCAGCAGATCGACCAGGTGAAAAAGCAGTTCGGAATATATGCTGAGGCGGTGCCCGATGCGCCGATGGGCAAGCAGATGGAGCACACCGCGACGGTGCTTCTGTTCGACAGCGAGGGCCATTTCGTCGGCACGATCACGCCCGACGAGCCGGATTCGGACGCGCTCGCCCGCTTGAAGAAGCTGGTCGCCTGACGATTTGGAACCTGCGCCGCGCAACCCCACTTGAGCGGCGATGACGAGCTACCGGCCCGATCCGAAGATCCTTATTCTCGGGCCCGATTTCTACGATGCGGTCGAGCCGGCGCGATCTCCAAAATGCATTGCGCGCTTCGTCAATGAACGCTGGGCCGAGCGCGTCGGCCTCGAGCTCAACGACGATAGCTGGGCCCGGCACTTCTGCCGGTTCGAGCCGCTCCCCGATAATCTCGAGCAGCCGCTTGCCCTGCGTTACCACGGTCACCAGTTCCGCGTGTACAATCCCGAGATCGGCGACGGCCGCGGATTCACCTTTGCCCAGCTGCGGGACGATCGCTGCCGCCTGCTCGACCTCGGCACCAAGGGTTCGGGTCAGACCCCCTACAGCCGCCACGCCGACGGTCGACTGACGCTCAAGGGCGGCGTCCGCGAAGTGCTCGCGACCGAAATGCTCGACGCTCTTGGCGTGAACACGTCGAAGAGCTTCGCTTTGTTCGAGACGGGCGAGGCCCTCGAGCGGGGCGACGAACCCTCTCCCACCCGTTCCTCAGTCCTGACCCGGCTCAGCCACGGTCACATCCGCATCGGTACCTTCCAGCGGCTCGCTTTCCATGGCGATTCGGAAAACATGAAGAAGCTCGTTTGCTACTGCCTCGAGAATCTCTACGGCGAGCAGCCCGCCAGCAGTGATGCCGAGAATGCGCTCACGCTGTTCGATCTGATCAGCCAAGCTACGGCGGCGCTCGCCGCTTCATATCTCGCCGCAGGCTTCGTACACGGGGTGCTCAACAGCGACAACATCAACATTACCGGCGAAAGCTTCGACTACGGACCCTGGCGGTTCACCCCTTATTGGGAACCGGCGTTCACCGCCGCTTATTTCGATCATTATGGCCTCTATGCGTTCGGGCGACAGCCGGAAGCGATCCACTGGGATCTTGCCCAGCTCGCCAATTGCCTGTCCCTCATCGCCGATGGCCCAGCTCTTTTTGAAATACTCTCGGGCTGGAGCGGTCGATTCGAGGATTCGCTCATCGGTGCCATGCTGCGCCGTCTCGGCATTGCGCGGGGAAAGGACGATCACGAGCTGGCGGCGGCGCTGATCAAGGCGCTCGCGACGCGTGCCGGGACAATGGACCGAATCTTCTTCGACTGGCGCGGCGGACGCGATCCGGGAATCGAACGTTATCCGGCCGATGCGTTTCGAAAATTGGCTCAACTGCTCCGCGGTCGCGAGAATATGAGCACTCACTCCTACTGGTCCGGACAGGCTCCTTGCTCGATGCATATCGAGGAGGTCGAAGCCATCTGGTCGGCGATTGCCGAACTCGACGACTGGCAGCCGTTTGACAACAAGGTTAAGGCCGTTCGGCTAATGGGGAAGGCCGTTGCACAGGATGCACCGGCAAGTTGAGAGTCGTTCGGATGTGGAGGGGCATAGCCCGGTGACGGGAAACCTGATTTCGATTGACCCGTCGACCGGCGAGGAAATCTGGTCCGGCAGGATCGGCGATGCCGCCGCCGAAGTCGCCGCCGCGCGCGCCGCCTGGCCCGAGTGGGCGGCCCACAGTCACGCCTTCCGGATCGAAGCGGTACGCCGCTTCGCCAACGTCGTTCGCAAGAACGAGCAGAAGTTCGCCGAGTTGATCTCACGCGAGACCGGCAAACCCTTGTGGGAAGCCAGGACCGAAGTAGCGGCCGTGGTCAATAAGGTCGATATTTCGATCGAGGCCTATGCCGAGCGCACCCCGCAGCGGAAGATGGAAGCGGCGCTCGGCAATCGAATCTCGGTCCGCCACAAGCCGCATGGAGTCCTGGCGGTGCTCGGCCCCTATAATTTTCCCGCCCATTTACCCAATGGCCACATCGTCCCCGCGCTGATCGCCGGCAACGCGGTCGTCTTCAAACCGTCGGAGAAGACGCCGGCAACCGGTGAGTTCCTCGTCCACTGCTTCCACGAAGCCAAGATTCCGCAAGGCGTTCTAAGGCTGTTGATCGGCGGCCCCGACCAGGGTCGCGCGCTGGCCGGGCAGGCGGGTATCGACGGATTGCTGTTTACCGGCTCCGCGCGCGCCGGGCTCGCGCTCCACAAGCAGTTCGCCGAAACGCCGCACAAGATCCTGGCGCTCGAGCTCGGCGGCAACAATCCGCTGGTCATCTGGCATGCCAAGGACGACGAGGCGGCGGCGATCATCGCCGCGCAGTCGGCCTTTCTCACCGCCGGCCAGCGCTGCACCGCGGCGCGGCGCCTGATCGTCGAAGACGACAAGCATGAACCGCTGATTGCCGCGATCAGAAAGTTGGTCGACCGGATGATCGTCGGAGAGCCGTTCGCCGAGCCGCAGCCCTTCATTGGCCCCCTGATCGACAATGCCGCCGCCGATCTTGTGCAAGAGCAGTGGCTTAACCTCATGATGAAAGGCGGCAAGCCGATCTGCCGCCTCGACCGGCCGGAGAAGGACAAGCCCTTCCTCACTCCAGCGCTGATCGACGTGACCGATGTTCGCGATCGCCCGGACGAGGAGATATTCGGCCCCGTTCTGCAGGTCATCCGGGTCAAGGATTTCGACTCTGCGATCGAGGAGGCGAACAACACCCGCTACGGTCTTGCCGCGAGCCTCGTCGGCGGAAGCCCGGAGCAATATGACAAATTCTGGGCGAACGTCCGCGCTGGCGTGATCAACTGGAACAAGCCCACCAATGGAGCGCCCTCGAATGCGCCGTTTGGGGGCATCGGCCTAAGCGGCAATCATCGCCCGAGCGCCTTCTACGCCGCTGATTATTGCGCTTATCCCGTGACCAGCAGCGAAGCCGACCGCGCGCGCGCAGCGATCGGCCAGGGCCTTCGCGATCCGAACATGCAGGAGGATTAGTCAGCGCAAAAGAGCATCCAGGCGATCTTTGAGGTGACCAATCTTTCTAAAGCCCCGGCGGAGGCGGTGATGCCTCCAAAAGTCGGCTGAACAAGCTTGCATCCCTTTCGGCAGTCCCGGCGTTCAAGCCCTTGTGAGACAAAGCAATTGGATCGGCACGGCCGTTGGCCTTGCCCTGTTGAGCGTCGCCTTGCCCTCCTGTTCGCAGGGGGGCAATTCGTCAGGCCAGACAAGTTCGAAGCTCGCCGACGGCGAGAGCTTGCAGGTGCAGTGGAACAAGAAGCTCGAAAAGCAGCTCCGTGACGCGATCGCGAACGCCCCGGCAAATGGGCTCAAGCCCGATCTTTTCCTGAAAGGTGATGGGCACGGCGATGCGGCGCTCACCGAGGCGGCGCTGCGCTACGCAGAAGCGCTGGCGCACGGCTATTCCGACCCGACGAAGATCTTTGCCGACTACTCGATTGAGCGCCCTTCGGGGGATGTGCAGCAGGGCTTCCAGCAGGCCATTCAGTCGGGCGATTTGACCAGTTGGTTCAACTCGCTTGCGCCTCGGACCGAGGAATATAAGGCGTTGAGCCAAGCGCACCTCCATTATCTCGAGCTGGCGGCGAAGACGCCCAATTTTCAGCCGGTGCCGGACGGCAAGCCGATCAACCTGCAAAGCCATGACGACCGGGTGCCTGCGCTTGCCGCTGCACTCGCTGCGACGGGCTATATTGCCCCGCTGCAACAGCAGCCGAGCCAGCAGGCTTCAACCGCCAGCGGCTCGACTCGCTACGGACCTCAACTAATCGCCGCGGTGAAGCATCTGCAAAGCGATTTCGGCCTGAAGACGGACGGTATCGTCGGCGGCAATACGCTCGCCGCGGTCAACATGGGTCCAGCCGGACTCGCCCGCGAATGCGCGATTGCGATGGAGCGGCTGCGCTGGCTGGTGCGCGATCCGCCCGGGACCCGGATCGACGTCAACACGGCCGCCACCTTCCTCGACTATTGGCGCGATGGACAGCACATGGACCGGCGCGAAATAGTCGCCGGCGAGCCCGACAAGCAGACTCCCCAAATCCAGGCGTCGATCGTGAACCTTGTCGCCTACCCGACCTGGACGGTGCCCAAATCGATCGCTCAAAGCGAAATTTCCAAGAAGGGCCCTGCCTGGCTTCGGCAGAACAATTTCGTGACGAAGAACGGCCAGTACGTGCAGCAGTCGGGGCCAAAGAACTCGCTTGGATTGGTCAAGTTCGACATGGACGACAAGCAGGCGATCTACCTTCACGATACGCCGGCCAAGGCGCTCTTCTCGCTTCCCGACCGGCACCGCAGTCACGGTTGCGTTAGAGTCCAGGATGCAGTTGCGTTCGCAAACGCGATCGCGACAGAGGAAGGCGTTGCCGACCAATTCGACAAGGCGATGGCCGGCCAGCAGGAGGCCTATGTCAAGCTCAAGAGCCCGATCCCGGTCCGGCTGCTGTATCAGACGGCGTTCTGGGACGGCTCCAAAGTCCAGTTCCGGCCCGACGTCTACGGCTTGGACGACAATGTCGCTGCCGCTTTGGGCCTCGTCCGCGGCGTACGCTGGCAACCGGTCCAGCAGAGTGGCGATATCGGGCCGTGAGCAACTGAGGGCGTCGGACCACGCCGACGCCCTCACCCCCTCCCCGTGCGCGGTCGTCATCCCCGCGCCCACTATTTCACGCGCTCAGCCCCGGATCTCCGGCATGTAGCCGTCGTCGACGAGGTCGCTGAACTTGGTGATCCGGCTGTCGAACTTGACCCGGACCTTGCCAGTCGAGCCGTGGCGCTGCTTGGCGACGAGGATTTCGGCGAGCCCGTAGGCGCGCGCCATTTCCTCCTGCCACGCGGCGAAATCGGGATGGTCGTCACCGGGCTGCTTGGCGGCGAGATAATAATCCTCGCGATAGATGAAGAGCACGATGTCGGCGTCCTGTTCGATCGAGCCCGATTCCCTAAGGTCCGAAAGTTGCGGTCGCTTGTCCTCGCGCTGCTCCACCGCACGGCTGAGCTGCGACAGGCCAATCACCGGCACATCGAGTTCCTTGGCGAGCGTCTTGAGGCCGCGGCTGATTTCCGAAATCTCATTCACCCGATTGTCGTTGCTCGATTTGCTCGTTCCCTGGAGCAGCTGGAGATAGTCGACGATCACCATCCCGATGCCCTTCTGCCGCTTCAGCCGCCGGGCACGCGCACGCAGCGCGGCGATGCTGAGGCCCGGCGTGTCGTCGATATAAAGCGGCAGGCTCTGAAGCTCGGCCGCCGCCCGCGCCAACGAGCGGAACTCCTGCTGGCTGATCCTGCCCATGCGCAGGTTTTCCGAGCTTATCCCTGACTGCTCTGCCAGAATACGCGTCGCCAGCTGGTCGGCAGACATTTCGAGGCTGAACAGTGCAACTCCTGCACCCGCCGACTTGGCGGGCTCGATGCCGTCCTCCTTATCGCGAAGCAACCGCTGCGCTGAGGCAAAGCCGATATTGGTCGCGAGCGAGCTCTTGCCCATTCCGGGACGGCCCGCGACGATCACCAGGTCGGACTTGTGGAGGCCGCCGATCTTGCTGTTGAGGCTGTCAAGACCGGTCGTGATTCCCGACAGATGGCCGCCGCTGTTAAGCGCCTTCTCGGCGAGCTGCAGCGCTTCCTTGGTTGCCTCGCCGAAGCTTTTCGCCTTGCCTTCCGCGCCGCCCTCCTCAGCGACCTTGTAGAGCTCTGTCTCGGCGCGCTCGATCTGAGCGAGGGGGGCAACGTCCTCACTCGTATCGAGCGCGCCCTCCACGAGATCGCGCCCGACGCCGATAAGGGCGCGCAGCAGCGCGAGGTCGTAGATCTGGTCGGCAAAATCGCGGGCGCCGATGACTGCAGCGCCCGAGCCGGTAAGCTGCGCGAGATAGGCGGGGCCGCCGACTTCTTTCATGCCCTCGTCCGCCTCGAACAAGGGCTTCAACGTCACCGGATTGGCGATCCGGTTGGAATCGGTGAGGCGCAGGATCGATTCGTAGATTCGCTCGTGCAGTGGCTCAAAGAAATGGTGCGGCTTCAGCTTGAGCTGGATGTCCTCGACCAGGCGGTTGTCGATCATCAGCGCTCCGAGGAGAGCTGCTTCCGCCTCGATGTTCTGAGGCAGGAGTGGAGGTGCTTCTGACGCGGACTCGGCGATGCGGATTACTTCGGCCATGAGGGGCTCCCTACGCTCGTGCGGCCCCACATCAAGCGCGAACAAACATAGCACAAGTGTGGATAACCGGTGCGCGAATCTGCGCCGTGTCCGACGGAATTGCGGGAAACTCGAAAGCGCGCTCATCCACAGAAATAATGCGGGCAAAATTGATGCCTTGGGACCAGCTCGTTACGCACTCGCCATGGCGATTTTGTCGGACCGCTGGATTCGCGAGCAGGCTCAAGGACACGGCATGATCGAGCCGTTCGTCGAGGCGCAGCGCCGCGAGGGCTGCATCAGCTACGGGCTCTCCTCCTACGGGTACGATGCGCGCGTCGCCGACGAGTTCAAGATTTTCACCAATGTCGACAATGCGCTCGTCGACCCCAAGGATTTCGCTCACAACAGCTTCGTCGATCGCAAGACCGAGGTCTGCATCATCCCGCCCAACAGCTTCGCGCTGGCGCGGACAGTCGAATATTTCCGGGTGCCGCGCGACGTCCTCGTGATCTGCCTCGGCAAGTCGACCTATGCGCGCTGTGGGATCATCGTCAACGTAACTCCGCTCGAACCCGGCTGGGAAGGTCATGTGACGCTCGAATTTTCGAATACCACGCCGCTTCCGGCCAAGGTCTACGCCAACGAGGGCGCATGCCAGTTTCTGTTCCTCGAGGGCAATGAGCCGTGCGAAGTCAGCTACGCCGACCGCGCCGGCAAATATATGGGGCAGAAGGGTGTCACTCTTCCCAAGCTGTGAAAGGCTGAATGACTGGTAAGCCGAACCTTCCCATCGTCGAAGTCAGCCGAATGAAAGGCTTGACTGAAGCGGGAATTGCGAGCGCGGCCTCTAGGCTCGTTGGAATTTTCGCAGGCGAAGACGGGGGCTGGATAGGAAGCTGTACCGGCGCTGTTCTGGCGGCTCTGGTCCCCCTTCACTCACCGCTCGGCAAGCGGTGCCGGGTCTGGGCTGCAACTTCAAGCTTCATTACAGCAAACGCATGTGCAGCCGGGCATTTGGACTGGTCCTTCACTCACTCGCAGAGCGGCCACAGCCTTGCTCCGCTCATAGTCCTGGACATCGTTGCAATGACGATGATCATCCGTGGTTCATTCCATTTGATCCACGGCGCCCCATCTGAAGCGGTCGCCGCTATGGTCGAAGAACCCGCCTATCGCGAATGCGATCTTGATCGGTGACACTCGAGGAAGCCCGGCTGCTCGATGCCTCCGACCCTCTGGCGTTCGCGCGCGATCGATTCCGGTTGCCGGGAGGCGTGATCTACCTCGACGGCAATTCGCTCGGAGCGCTGCCGAAGGCTGCGCCCGCCGCCCTTGCGACTATATCGGAACGCCAGTGGGGCGAGGACCTGATCGCAAGCTGGAACAAGCATGGCTGGATCGACTGGGCGATGCTGATCGCCGCCAAGCTCGCGCCGATCGTGGGTGCAAGGCCAATTGAGCTGCTGATCGCCGATTCAACCAGCCTGTGCCTGTTCAAGCTGCTCGCGGCCGCGGTGAAGGCGCGGCCCGAGCGAAAGACGATCCTCACTCAGGAAGCCAATTTCCCGACCGACCTTTACGTTGCTCAAGGGCTCGCCGACATGCTCGGCCTGACGGTCAGGGTCGTCGAGCGGGACGAGGTCCAAAGCGCTCTTGGCGAAGATACGGCAGTGGTATCCCTCACCCACGTCGATTACCGATCAGCCGCATTCTATGACATGCGCGCGGTCAACGAGGCTGCGCACGCTGCCGGCGCGCTCACCGTCTGGGACCTGTCGCACAGCGCCGGCGCGATCAGCCTCGATCTCGATGGAAGCGGCGCCGACCTCGCGGTCGGCTGCGGCTACAAATATCTGAACGGAGGGCCCGGAGCGCCGGCGTTCATCTACATCGCCGAGCGGCTGCAGGAAGAGCTTGTCAACCCGCTCCAGGGCTGGATGGGCCACGCCGCGCCCTTCGCTTTCGTCGACGACTACGAGCCTGCGAGCGGCATCCTCAAATTTCTCACCGGCACGCCCCCGATCCTTGCCATGGCTGCGCTGGATGCGGGTCTCGACACGTTCGACGGCATTGCGATGGGTGAGCTCGAAGCCAAGTCACGCAAGCTGTCGCAACTGTTCGTCGATGAGGTCGAAACGCGCTGCGGCGAGGAGGTCCGTCTCGCCTCGCCCGGCGATGCCGCGCAGCGCGGAAGCCACGTCGTTTTCGCGCATGCCGAGGGCTATGCTGTCATTCAAGCGCTGATCGCGCGCGGAGTAATCGGCGACTTTCGCGCTCCGAACCTGATGCGCTTCGGCTTCTGCCCGCTCTACAACCGGTTCGAGGAAATGGTCCGGGCCGCCGAGATTCTCTCGCAGATTCTGACGACCCGTGAATGGGATCAGCCTTGCTTCAAGGCCCGAGCGAAGGTCACCTGATCGGCGCGTTCCCCAGCCGCGCCTTGTCGATGCTCCACGTGCCCGGCCCTGCTGCGGCTATATAGAGGAAGATAAAGCATAACAGGATCGCGTTCTCGCCCATGTTCGCAGCGGGCCAGAAGCCCTTCGGGAAATGGCCGATGAAATAAGCGAAAGCCATTTCGCCCGAAGCGACGAAGGCGGCTAGCCGCGTGAACAGGCCGACCGTGACCAAGGTGCCCGTAACGAGCTCGATCGCGCCCGCGGCCATCAGCATCGGCGGCAGCGGGTGAACTGGAAAGGGCACCGGGAAGGCAAAATATTTGGACAGGCCGTGCTCAAGGAAGAGCAGGCCGGTAATGATCCTGAGGATTGCGAGCAGGTACGGCTGCCAGCGCGAAAGCCAAAGCAATTCCATCGGATCCTCCACAAGGTTGGTGCCCGCAACTAGATCGCGCGTTCAGCATTCGCCAAGTATCAGGCGTGTTCCCTCGCTCGGGCGAGCTCCGCCGCATGCGCGCCATCCTCGGCGAGCAGCTGCCGCGAGCGCTGGATCATGTCGACCCAGTCGTGGAAAGCGTGGGCGAGCGCCGTTACCAAATCCTTGAGCGGACCTTCTTTCAGGCATCCGTTTTGGTCGAAGCTGTCGTCGGTAACCTGGCCAAGATATGCTTCGGGCTGCTGCATAACCGGCATGTTGAGGAACACGCATGCCTGGCGGATCTGGTGGTTCGAGCCGAAGCCGCCGATGCTTCCCGGCGAAACCGTTACAATCGCGGCCGGCTTCCGATCCCAGACGCTCTGGCCGTACGGGCGAGAGCCGACATCGATCGCATTCTTGAGGACTCCTGGAACTCCGCGATTATATTCCGGGCTGACGAACAAAATTCCATCGGCGACCCTGATCTCGTCGCGGAACCGAACGTACGCCTCGGGCTGGTTTCTAAGCGCGTCATAGTCCTGGTTGTACAAGGGCAGGTCGCCGATTTCGACCATGGAACAGTCGAGATTGTCGCCGCGAAGAGCACAGATCGAACGGGCCACCCGGCGATTAAGGCTCGCTTCCCTAAGGCTGCCGACAATGATCGCGATCTTATAGGACATGGCCGCTATCTCCTCATGTCGGCCCAATTCGCATGGCGGCGGAAAGTTGCGACTGCTGGAGTTGAGCTGCGCTGCAAGACGAGCTCGGCGGCAAGATTCACCAGGACGACAAAGGCGGCCAGTGCGAGGATTCTAAAAGTCCACCTGAACCGCTTCCGCTGCATCTGCCTTGTACGCGGGAAGATCGAACCAGTGGCGGGCCCGCCTCGACCTCATGGACGACCCCTTCTGGCGATCGGCAGCTCAAGGTAGCGCTGCTGGATCGGTTCGCGCGTATCGAATTTTACCCTCCGCGACCGAAGGCCTCATTCCCGAAGACCAGCTTTCCCGACTTCGCGGCGAGCTCTTGCGGCCATTGCGCCGGTGGCCATTGCTTATTCACTCTCATTGTCGGCGCTTGCGTCTGCTGTGACGGATGTTGGGCGGACGTCCGCGGCGGCCGCGCGTTCGGTCCTGACGGACGTGAGGAGCAGCCACGCCGTAGCTTCCTTCGGGAAGTTCGAAGCGCAATGCTCCAGAAACCGGATTTGATTCGGCGAGCCTCAGCGTGAGCCGCTGGCCGATGCGATAGACCTCGCCGCTCTCGTCACCGATGAGTTGCTTTGCGCCTTCGTCATAGCGGAAATACTCCCGGCCCAGATCCCTGGCGAGCACGAGCCCGTCGCCGCCCAGATCCTCGACCGTGGCGAAGAAGCCGAACGGCTGAACGCCGGTGATCCGGCATTCCACCATTTGACCGACCTGGTCCGCAAGGAAGGCCGCGACATAGCGGTCGACGGTCTCGCGTTCGGCTTCCATCGCGCGGCGCTCGAGCATCGAGATCTGCCCGCCGATCT
>Ga0134125_10002552_pt1 | contig 21505 bp, 14 predicted proteins | sample KB31751_FD_96464 | JGI IMG/M metagenome (GOLD analysis project Ga0134125, IMG submission 96464) | Terrestrial soil microbial communities with excess Nitrogen fertilizer from Kellogg Biological Station, Michigan, USA - KB3-175-1 | ecosystem: Environmental > Terrestrial > Soil > Unclassified ... | reverse complement strand
TGTGGAACATGGGAATGGCGGCATCGGTGAGCAACCGGCCGGCGCTGAAGGCGCGCAGCCGCGCTGGGCCCCGCGCCCATCAAAAGTCGCGGTTTCCGCGCGTTGGCCGCGATGCCCGCGCTGCGCAGCCTCGGCATTGGCTGCAGAAACGTCGAGGACGCCGCGCTCGCCGCCCTCCCGGAATTTCCCGCCCTGCGGGAACTCACGCCCATCGAATTCCAGGATGAAGGTTTTCGCCACATCGGGCGCTGCCGCAACCTGGAGCGCCTCACCTGCATGTACTGCCGCGGGACCGGGGACGCGGCAACGGAGTTCATTCACGAACTCGGCATCCGCTATTACTACGCCGGTCTGACGCAGATCACCGATCGGAGCCTCGAACTTCTTGGCGGCATGCCCTCGCTGGAAGAGATCGAACTATATGAGTGTCTGCAAATCACCGATGCCGGTCTGCCGTCCCTCGCCCGCTTGCCGCGCCTGCGCGAACTCCACGTTAGCGGAGCCCCCGGCGTCACGCTGGCGGGAACGCGGGTGCTTCCGTCGCGGGTGAGAGTCCGGTATGCGGTGTGAACCGTTTGTGACGTTTTCCAGCGCGCTCCGGCGGCTGGTGCGGCATTCCTCAGAACACCCCGAAGTGGAAGCCCAACATGACGGTAAAGAGAGCGGGGTGCAGCGAGGGGCTGCCGTTGTAGAAACCTGTGAGGAACTGGTCGTAAAACAAGCGCACAAAAGTGTGCGGGGCCACACTGCGCGTGAGGCCGAGGCCGAAGTGACCGCCGACGTGCCACTGCGCGGCTTCATACGAGGCCGGAACAAGGGGAACGCAGTTCGCGCAGCCGGGAGGCGCGGCGCGCATCGCTGCCAGCCCCAGGTCAAGCTCCGGCTTCCAGGCGACGGGCGCGCGGAGGACCGCGTTGGCGCTCAACAGCAATGGGCGATAATTAGGACCGTTCACGGCCGCGGCCCGGCCAAAGAACTCTGCGTTGAAGCCAAAAACCGGAGCCACCATGGTGGTGGCGTTGATCCCGGCCCAGGCGCCACCGATGCCCGAGCCCGCGGCCCCGCCTCCGCCGGCCGCAAGGTCGAAGCTTTGTGCGGGAGCGGTAAGGGCGAGTGCCAGGGCCAGACCGAATACAACGGCCAGGATGCCGAAAGCGCGTGGACGCATGTGGTTCATCTCCTGCCGAACGTGTAACCCAGCATAACTGCGAACTGGGCCGGATGGTTGGTTTGGGCGCCCAAGAATTGCTGGTATTCGAATCTCAGAAAGACTCGGTTCGCAAGGTAATGGCTGACGTTGAGTCCAAGATCAGGCCGCGGCTCATTTCCGGTTCGGCGCCTCCGCCGGCACCGCGATGCTGCCCGCCTGGTGCTGGGACAGCGCGGCGTTGAGCGGCGCGATATCCGTCTTCACGATTCCATTAAGCTGGGCCCGGTCGTCGGCGAGGCGCTGGATGAGGAGGTTGTTGACCTCGATCTCCTGGTTGGTGGGCGGATAATCGGCGCTGCCGACGTCCTGGAAGAGGTGATCAAGGGAATCGCCGAGTTCGGCGGGTACGCGGTCCTCGTCCTCGCCCTGGCCGGTGGTTTCGTTTTTATAAAGCAGGCCTTCGAGCGCGACCAGCTTCTGATCCACGCCGCCGGCCTGGGTGCGCAGCGCGGCCCCGTCGCGGTTCAGACGCAGCGAGACATCCAGCGCGTGCAGTTGGACGCGCAGCGCCTCGGCTTGGTTGAGCAGGTCGGTGAACTGCGCCATCTCGTCGCGAATGGCCCGCTCCAGTTTGAATTGCGCGGTAAAATCGGCGGTCGTCCCCGGCGAGCGTGGGTCCTTGAGGACGGTCAAGGGCTGCGAGGACTCGACGCCGCCCGCGCTGAGCTTGACGGTATAGGCGCCGGGCGGGTCGGTGAGCGTGATCGCCGAGAGATAGGGTGCGGGGCGCGTCCCCTGGGCGTTGAGCGTGACGCTCGGCATGCCCGGCGGCACGGTGCGCACCACGATGGGCGCCATCGGGTTCTCGCGGAAGTCCCACCAGACGCGGTTGACGCCGGCGTTGCCGGGCGCGTTCATGGCGCGCACGGTTTCGCCCGCCGCGTTGACGATGCTGATGCGCACGCCGCGCGTCGCTTCGGGCAGGACATAGTTGATATCGGCCCCAGCCGGCGGATTGTTGCCCTGGGTATTGTCGTTGCCGCCGCCGAAGCCGCCGCCCGCGCCGCGGAACTCGTAGGCGTCGCGGATGGGCAGTAGCGCGGCCGCGGTGTCGCCGCCGGCGGCGCGCTCGAGCGGCGTGATGTCGTCCATGATCCAGAAGCCGCGGCCGTAGGTGGCGATGTCGAGATCATGCGCGCGCGTCTGGACGGTGAGGCCGTATACCGGCACGTGCGGCAGGTTGTTCTGCAGCGGCTGCCACTGGCCGCCGGCGTTGAAGGAGACGTAAATGCCGCCCTCGGTGCCGAGGAAGAGCAGCCCTTCTTTCGACGGATCCTCGATCACTTGGTGGGCATAGCCGTTGGGCGCGGTCGGCAGACCGCTGGTGATCTTCGTCCAGGTGGCGCCAAAGTCGGTGGTCTTGTACACGTAAGGATCGCGGTTGTCCACCAGGTGGCCGTCCACGGTGAGGTAGGCGGTGCCCGCCTCGAAGTGCGACGGCTCGATATTGCTGATGGTGGCGTACTGCGGCAGGCCGGGCAGGTTCTTGCTCAGGTTGCTCCAGTTCTTGCCGCCGTCCTTGGTGAGCTGCACCTGGCCATCGTTGGTGCCCACCCAAATCAGGCCGCGCTGCTTGGGCGACTCGGCGATGGAGAAGACGGTGTCGAAGTACTCGACGCCGATGTTGTCCTGGGTCAGACCGCCTGAGTTCTGCTGCTTGCTCTTGTCGTTGAGCGTCAAATCGGGGCTGATGATCTGCCAGCTCTGGCCGCCATCGTGGGTGACGTGCACGAACTGGCTGCCGGCATAAAGGGTGTTGTGGTCGAAGGGTGAGAACATCAGCGGGAACTCCCACATGAAGCGGTACTTCACCTGGGAAGCGTGCGAGCCGAGGGTGTCGTCGGGCCAGATCTCGACGTTGCGGATCTGTCCGCTGCGCAGGTCCATGCGCGTAACCACGCCGCCCAGGCTGCCGTCGCCCGAGCCGCTCGACCAGACGATGTTGTTGTCCACCGGATCGGGCTGGGCCCATCCGCTCTCGCCGCCGCCCACCGAGGTCCAGTCGGAACTGGGGATGGGGGCGCCCAGCGCCACCGCGCCGCCGCGTCCACCCCGGCCGCCGCGTCCGCCCGCGCCGGTCTGGCTGGGGCCCATGTAGCTGCTGCCGTCCTGTTTGTTGCCGAAGACATGGTAGGGGACCGCGTTGTCGGTGGTGACGTGGTAGATCTGCGCGATGGGCAGCGAAATGTGGTTCCAGACCGTGCCACGGTCGTGGGTGATGCTGACGCCGCTGTCGTTGGCGACCGCCATGTTGTTGGCGTTGGTCGGATCAATCCACATATCGTGGTTGTCGCCGCCGGGCGAGGCCATGCGGGCCAGGTCGCGGCCGCCGTCGAGCGAATGGAAGAAGGTGTTGCCCAGGAAGTAGATCTCGTTCTCGTTATCGCTGGAGACGGCGGTGAAGTTGTAGTAATGGGTGCGGCTCTGCAACCCGTCGTCGCTGCTCATCAGTTGCCAAGTGGCGCCGTCGTCGTCCGACATCCAGAGCACGCCGGTCTGCGTGGGCTTGCCGTCAATCACGAATCCGTCGCCGGTCTCGATCATGGCGTAGACGCGCTGCGGGTTGGAGGGGGCGATCGCGACGTCAATCTTCCCCAAGGGGGAGTGGGGCAGGCCGTGCCCCGTGAGCTTGGTCCAGGTGGCGCCGCCGTCGGTGGACTTGAAGAGACCGCTGGAGGGGCCGCCGCTCTGCTGTCCCCAGGTCTTCTGTTCGAACTGCCACATGCCGGCGAACAGGATGCTCGGGTTGGAGCGGTCCATGGCAAGGTCGGAGCAACCGGTGCCCTCGTCCACGAACAGCGTCTTGGTCCAGGTTGCGCCGCCGTCGGTGGAGCGGAAGACGCCGCGATCCGGTTGCGGCCCATAGGTGGTGCCCAGGGCGCAGGCCAGCACGACGTTGGGATTTTGCGGATCCACCGCGATGTGGCCGATGCGCCCGGTCTTTTCGAGACCCATGAACTTCCAGGTCGCGCCCGCGTCGGTGGACTTATAGATGCCGCCGCCGATCGAGACATGGCTCCGCAGGTAGGCCTCCCCGGTTCCCGCCCACACGATGTTGTGATCGGAGGGCGCGACCGTGAGCGCGCCGATGGACATTACCGGCTCGGCGTCGAAGATGGGGCGCCAGTGCAGACCGCCGTCGGTGGTCTTGAAGATGCCGCCCGCGGCCGACCCGGAGTAGTAGGTCATGGGGTCGCCGGGCACGCCCGTGACCGCGTCGGTGCGGTTGCCGGGAGGACCGATATACCGCCAGCGAAGCTGATTGAAGGAAGCGGCGGAGGGGCTTTGCGCCGCCGCCAACATCGCCGCCGTTGCCACTGCCGTCAAGACCGCGCGAATTCGCATGTACGCCCACCTCGGGTAGTTAAAAGAAACAAGAGGACTATAGTCCAGAATTCTCCGGAATGCCAGCCCGGCGCACTCGGGAATATACTGGGGCGGGAAGGGAACTATGCAGGCGAAACGTGCTCTCCGGCCGCATATCCAGGCGGCGATTCTGGCAGCTTTGGTCGTTGCGGGGATGGGGGCCGCGCCCCAGCCCTCGCCCCAAGGCCGCGACTGGACGCAGTTTGGCTGGAATCTCTCCGGTACCAGCGCGCCCACCGTGCCGACGGGGATCACCGCCGCCACCGTGGGGCGCTTGAACCGAAAACAAGCGGCCCTGGACGGAACCGTGGATGCTTCGCCGATCTACTTGCATGCCGTGAGCGTGAAGGGGGCGGCCCATGACGTTTTCTTCGTCACCACTACCTACGGCAAGACGATTGCGGTGGACGCCGACACCGGCGGCATTCTATGGGAGTTTACGCCGCCCGGCTATGCCACGCTGGCGGGCACGCGCCAGATCACCAACTCCACCCCCGTGGCCGATCCGGACCGGCGGTATATTTATGCCGCCTCGCCCGACGGCAAGATCGAGAAGCTGGCGGTGAGCGATGGACACTTGGTGTGGAGCACGCCCATCACGCTGCTGCCGCTGCGCGAAAAAATGGACTCGCCGCTGCGCTTCGACCGCGGCCACGTCATCGCCGTCACCGCGGGCTACATCGGCGACCGTCCCCCGTATCAAGGGCACGTCGCCATCCTGGACGCGGCCAGCGGCAAGCTCGAGCATGTGTGGAACTCGCTGTGCAGCGGCAAGACCGGGCTGATGCAGCCGAGCACATGCCCGGAGAGCGATTCCGCCATCTGGGGTCGGGCGGGCGCGGTGCTCGACGGCCAAGGCAATATCTTTGTCGCCACCGGCAACGCAAAATGGGACGGTAAGACCAACTGGGGCGACGCGCTCATCGAGCTCAATCCGGATGCCACGCAAATGCTGGCCAATTACACCCCGGCCAACACCGGCGACCTCGACGACGAGGATCTGGACCTGGGCTCGACCTCGCCGGTGCTGCTCGCCCCCGGCATCGTGGCGCAAGGCGGCAAGGACAAGATCATCCGGCTGCTGAGCGAACAAGATATCCAGGGCACCACTCCGCACCAGGGACACGAACTCCAGACCGTGCCGACCCCTTCCGGACAGGACCTGTTCACCCAGCCGGCGGTGTGGCACAACCAGGGCCAGACCTGGTTGTTTGCCGCCGACAACGGAGCCACCGAGGCCTTCCAGTACGAAAACGGCAAGCTGGTCTCGAAGTGGAAGAACACCAACGGCGGCACCAGCCCGGTGGTGGCGGGCGGCCTGCTGTACGTCTACAACCCCAAAGGCGGCCTGATGGTCTACCAACCCGGGAGCGGCCAACAGGTCGCTGACCTGGAGTGCGGCGCTGGCCACTGGAACAGTCCCATCGTGATGGACGGGCGGATCGCGCTGCCCGAGGGCAACGCCAACCGGCGGCAAACCTCCGGGGTGCTCGACATCTGGTCGGGGCGCTGATGCGCCGGCAGCTTTACAGAGTTGCGGCGCCTCGGCTAGAGTGAGGCGTGCTGAACTCCCGTGTCCGCTTCCGCTTCGCCGCCATCGCCGCGCTGGGGCTTGGCCTGGGCCTGATTCCGGCCGGCGCCCGCGCCCAGAACGCCCCGCCGACGCCGCGGTCGGTGCTCGGCCATGCCCCCGGCGACGACTTTTACCTGGCCAGCTACGATGACGCGGCCGGCTATTTCCGCCGGTTGGCGGCAAGCTCCCATCGCATCAAGCTGTTCTCGGCGGGCAAGACCACCCGCGGTGTGGAGATGGTCTATGCGGTGATCTCGTCGCCCGAGAATCTGGCCGCGCTTGACCGGTACAAGGAGATCAACCGCAAGCTCACCTGGGTGCGCGGGCTCGACGGCCAGCAGGCACACGCTCTGGCCGCCAGCGGCAAGGTGATTGTCCACATTGACGGCGGTATGCATTCCAGCGAGGTGGCGGGCGGGCAGCATTCGATCGCGCTTGCCTACAAGCTGGTGTCCGCGCAAAACGACCCCGAGGTCGATGCCATCCTGCACAACGTCATCGTTGTTCTTTGGCCCACCCTCACCCCCGATGGCCAGAACGAGGTCGTGGCCTGGTACCGCAGGAATCTTGGCACACGCTTCGAGGTCAGCCCCTTGCCCGATCTCTACCAGGAGTACGTGGGGCACGACAACAACCGCGATGGCTACATGAACAACATGACCGAGTCGCGGGAGATCACCGCTACCGAGCTGGAATGGAATCCCGAAGTCTGGTATACCCAGCACCAGACAGCGCCCTTTCCGGCGCGCATCTTCATTCCGCCTTTCGTCGAGCCCATCTCCTCCAACATCAACCCCATGATGATGCGCTGGCTGAACGAGTTCGGCATCAATATGGGCGCCTATCTGGACGAGCATGGCATGCCGGGCGCGATCCACCGCGTCGGGTTTGACAACTGGTACCCCGGGTTTCAGGACTTCACCGGTATTTTCCGCAACTCCATCGCCTTCTTCACCGAGACCGCGCTCTACGGCTACGCGACGCCGCACTTCTATACCGTGCGGGATTTCCCCAAGGACTTCCAGAACCTCGACTCGCAGGTTCTCTACAACAGCCCCTGGAAGGGCGGCTGGTGGCGGTTGGGCGACGCCGTCCGTTACATGGTCGGCGCCTCCATGTCGGTGCTCGACATGTCGGCCAAGTACCACGAACAGCTCCTCTTCAACAAGTACCAGGCGGGTCGCGACACCATCCAGCAGTTCACCGACAACCCGCCCTATGCCTATGTGATCCCGGCCAACCAGCTCCATCCCGCGGAAGCGGCGGATCTCGCGAAGGTACTGCTCACGAACGGCGTCGAAGTGCATCGCTCCCAGCAGACGTTTACCGCCAATGGCCGTACCTATCCGGCGGGCTCCTGGGTGGTCTTGATGGATCAGCCCTACGCCCAACTGGCCAAGGAGCTGATCGAGCCGCAGGTCTATCCCGACATCCGCAGCAACGGCACGCCGGTGAAGCCATATGACGTTGCGGGTTGGACGCTGCCGCTGCAAATGGACGTGGAAGTGGATGCGGTGGCCGCGCCGGTGACGGCGGCGCAGCGGGCGGAGTTGACCTTGCTCACCGCGGTCGCGCCTGTGCCGGGCGCGGTGACGGGCTCGGGCGCGGTGTTTCTCATGGGTCCCGAGACCAACCAGCATTTCCGGGCCATGAATGAAATCCTGGCCGCGGGTGGACGGGTGAGTTTGGTGACGCACGGGAGCGCCGCCGTTCCCGCGGGCACGGCGGTGGTCAGCGGCCTGGGCGCCGGCCGGCTCATCGAAGTGCTGAATACGGTGCCGATAACGGTGCATGCGGCGGCCGCCGCGCCGGAGGATGCCGCCGCCGTCAAGGCGCCCCGCGTCGGTCTCTACCGCTCCTGGAACCCCAACAGCGACGAGGGTTGGACGCGGTGGATCCTGGAGAATTACGGCTTCAAGCCCATCACGCTGCACAACGGCGACATCCAGGCGAGCGACCTGATTCAGCGCTTGGATGCGATCATTCTTCCCGACGCCCGCGCCAACCAGATGCTGAACGGTTTTGCCCCGGGTACCTTGCCCGGCCAATATGAGGGTGGCATCGGTTCTCAGGGCGTCGATCAGCTGCGCGCCTTTGTGGCCGCCGGCGGCACCCTGATCGCCTTCAACAACGCGTCGCAATTCGCCATCGATCAGTTCGGCCTGCCGGTGGTGAATGTGCTGGCCAAGCTCAAGCCCACCGAGTTCTACTGTTCAGGCTCGCTGCTGTGGACCGATCTCTCGCAGCCGGAGCGGCCCGACACCTGGGGATTGCCCGAGCGCGCCGCGGTGATGTTCGAGAACGGTCCGGCGTTCGCCACCGACAAGGATTTTCGCGGCGCTATTCTCGCCACCTATCCCGACCACGTGAGCCCGCTGGCGAGCGGCTACCTGCTCGGCGCCAATTACCTCGAGGGCAAGGCGGCGGCGCTGGAAGTGTCCTACGGCAAGGGCCGCATCTACCTGTTCGGATTCAAGCCCCAGTGGCGGGCGCAATCGCACGGCACGTACAAATTCCTCTTCAACGCCATTTACGATTCTCCCGCCTCGGCGCGTCCCTCGGCCTTTACGCCGGCGCCGGCGCCCACCGGCATTCCGGTGCCGGGCGCGCCGCCGGCTCCGAGAACCGGAGGCCGGGGTGGCGCGGGCGCCGATCCCGGCGTACAGAGATGACTGCTGGGGAATGGCGCCACAGGAGACGCCATCCCCCGGCTACGGTTGTGTCCAGAATCCGGGATCGCTGGCGGCAAAGGCCGCCGATACCCGGCTCGCGGCCGGATCGACGCGGTAGAGCTGCGTTTCCACCGAGAGGACGGCCGCGCCGGCGTGGGTGGCGAACAGGTTGAGGCGTTCCGCGGGCGTGTCCAGGGTGGTGAGATCGGGGTACACGCTCAAGATCACGAACCGGGGTTGCTGCCCTCCGCTATGCAGCTCGTACACCACCCAGGATGGCGTCACCGCGATCCTGCCCGCTTGCTGCACCAGCGTGTGCGCCAGCGTTTCGAAGTCGGCGTCGTGGCCGGGCTGCATGTCCACCGTCACCAGGCGTAAGAGCCGCATGCGGCCGAAATTCAGCGTGCCAGGTTCGAAACTGAGGTCGTCGCGCCGCTCCAGCAACTCCCTCGTTTCGCCCGAGACGTCTTCCTGCAGCAGTTGGCTCGCTTTGCCCGCCAGGTCGGGATGGGCCGCGAGGCCCGCGGCCATGGTCCCGGCGGCCTGATCCAGGTCATGGTACGAGTCGTAGAGACCGAGGGAAAGCATCGCATCCGGTCCGGTAACCGAACGCAGGCTGATCCAGTACACCGCAAGGTTTGCCTGCGCCGTGCCGCTGGCCAGCGCGGACGCCAGACCGGAGTAGCTGGCGCTCCGGCCGGGAAGCAGCGTTTGAAAGTCGAGTTGCAGCACCGGCGGCGCGCCGGAACTAGTCTGCCCGGCCAGGGTCACCGCCGCCCCCGCCACCCACAACGCGGTCGCGCACGTTTTCAGAAATTTCATGGCTTCTCCACCTGGACCGCTCTGGCGCCGCCGGCGTTGCGATTTATTTGCGGCGTCGGGCATTATGGTACTGCCCCTGTTGCCGGCGTCCGGCCGCGGATTGTCTGGTGGTGGGGTGCGGCTTGCGGGGCCATAGCTCAACGGTCAGAGCAGCGAACTCATAATTCGTTGGTTCCTGGTTCGAATCCAGGTGGCCCCAGACATGTGGCGGCAACTCACAGATGCCCTGAGCAAAGCGGGCATCCCTGCCGGCAATCGAAGCCCGGCCTCTGAGCCACCAACGGGAGCGACCCAGGCAAAAAGTGGCCGTGCCACCCGTCGCCGCGCCCGATTGAGCGGTGGTTCTTCCTAGCTAGCCGGCCTTGGGTTTAGCGGCAGGCCGGCCGTGGCCGTTGCCGTCGCCGTCCGCACCCGCGCTCAGTTCCATGCCTTCGCCGTACTGCTGTTTGAGGGCGGCCACGCTGAATCCCTTGGACGCAAACATCGGCAGCGCCCACCGGAAAAGGGCGCGGGCAAGGGTGTTCGCCGGAACCCCATGCAGGTGCGCTCCCGCAAGGAGACGTTCGTATTCGTCATCCGATAGGTCGAATGCAATTCTGCCGCGCTTATTCACTCGCAAGCCATTGTATCTAAACAGGTTGCAGAAATCGCTCTTTTTTGTACTTTTAGCTTGACACTCATATGTACAATGTGCAGAATAGATACAACGCGCGGGAGCGTTCACGCGCGGATTCACCGCAAATTCAGGAGAGCCGGCCAGCCAGGGGCCCCAGGGCCCCGCGCGCTGCGCAGGACATGGCGCCTCGCGCCCCGTCCGCTTCCATTATCTCACGCTATTACCTCACACCGTGAGCGTGGCGGCCGGAGGTGGGCCCGGATGACCGGGGCGCGTCCGCGAGGGTGGGGGGACCGCCGGCGCGAGCGTATCCAGAATATTTCGCGCCACCTGGTCCCAACCGTGGCGGGTGTGGGCCAGTTCGGCCGATCGCCGCCCCATCTGACGCCGTAGCCGCGCATCGCCGCATCGTTCCATGGCTTGGGCCAGTGCGGCGGGATCATCGGGCGGAACGACCAAGCCGTTGCCGTCGATCAATTCGGCGAGACTGCCGGTGGCGGTGACAATTAATGGTTTGCCAAACGTGAGAGCGAGATGGGCAACGCCGCTTTGCGAGGCGGCGCGATAGGGCAGCACCACCCAGTCGGCGGCGTGAAAATACCAAGCGATCTCAGCGGTGGGGATATAGCGTTGGTCCCAGCGCAACCAGGGATCGAGTCCCAGGCGCTGCGCCTGGGCGCGCCAGTCGAGCGGCCGGACGCTGGCGGTGGGCATGCCCGCGATGAGCAGCAGCGGGCGCCGGGCCGGCGCGATGCGCGCCAGCGCGTCGAGCAGAACCTCGACCCCTTTATAAGCATTGAGGGAGCCAAAGAGCAGTCCAATCGGCGGCCGGCCCTTGCGCTGGGGTAGCGCGAGGCGGCGTGCCAGCCCCGGGTCGGGTCCGGCCTGGGCGGCCAGCCAATCCTGATTGCCGTGGGCGATGACGTGGGCGGTGCGGCCGGTGTCGCGCTGGAACTGTTCCGCCAGGGCCCGGCCATGGACGAAGGTGGCGTGAAAGCTGGCGGCCATGGCGGGGCGCCAGGCGGGCCGGCGCACCAGGCGGCCGGGGCGGTTGCGCTCGAAGGCCTCAACGTTGTGCCAGATATCGGCCAAAACATAAGGCGGCCGCGCCCTGGCGGCGCGACGGCGCAGACGGCGCACGAACCAGGCGTCGCACCGGTGCTCCAGGTCGCCGAGCAGGATCACGCCGGGACGCTCGCGGCGCACCGCCCGCAGGACCTGATACCAGGCCGCCACATACAGGGCGCCGTGCCAGGCCCGGCGCAAGCGCGGGGGAACACGCCCGGGAGCGGTGTGGGGATTCCATGTGCGGAGATGGGCCAGCGGTGTCACCCCGGTCGCCGCGGCCGCGATGGCGCCGGATTCTCCGTCCCGCCCGGTGAGAAAGCGGACCTCGGCTCCCCGGCGGCCCAAAGCTTGCGCCAACTGCCAGCTATAGTGAAATAGCCCACCCCGCGCGAAGAACTCCACCACCAGCACTCGCGGTAAGGCTCCCGGCACCGGTCGCGGGGGACGCGCCGTTTGCCCCGTGAGCCAAGCCGGTGCGAAGGGCTGCGGACCGGGCCCCCGCCGCGCTCTGCGCGGTGGGGTGGTCGTAATTCCGCGGGGCGGTTCGCCTCCGGCCAGCCATGCAGGCGCGGCCCCCGCGAGCGCGGCGCCGGCATGGGGCTCGGGCGGCCCCATGCCGGTGCGAGCATACGCTGAAGGCGCCCGGAGGCGCCGGGGCCCGCGCCCATCAATCGTGTGGTCCACTAGGCCGGCATACAAAGCGTTCAGATTGTCGCGCCAAGCCGCGGGCGCGTAATGCTGCCGCCAGCGCTCCCGGCCGGCGCGCGCGGCTTGCTCGCGGAGCTGGCGCCCGGCAGCGCCGGGGCCACACCACCCTAGGGCGGCCTCGGCGAGTTGGGCGGCGTCGCCGACCGCCACATAGCGCCCGGCCGGCCCTAACACCTCGCGGTTGGCGGGAATATCGGTGGCCACCACGGCCAGGCCGTGCGCCATGGCCTCCAGCAGCGCGGTGGGTAGCGCTTCGCCGTGGCTGGGGAAGAGGAAGAGGTCGGCCCCGCGCAGCCAATCGGCGACGTCGGTGCGCGCACCGGGCAGATGCAGACGGTCGCGGGCGGGGCTGGCGGCGGCGGCGGCGCGGAGTGCGGCGAAATCCGGTCCGCCGCCCACCCACACCAGGTGGGCCTGCGGCAGCGCCGCCAGGATGCGCTCGGCGGCCCGCAGCCACTCCCGCCACCCCTTGGCGTCGCGCACCACGGCGACGGTGACCAGCACCGGCGCAACTGGGTCGAAGCCCTGGCGCAGCCGCCAGGCGCGTCGTTGCTCGGTATTCCATGCGGGCTCCGGCGCGCACGCATTGGCCACCACGCGCGCCCATGGGTCGGCGGCGGCGCCCCACGCCGCGCGTTGCGCCGCGCTGACGTAGACGCGCATGCCCGCCGCCCGCCGCGCCGCGCGTTCCAGACAGACGAGCAGGCGGCCGCGGCCGCCGCGGGCGGCGGAGGGCAGCACATGGGTGGTGGTCACGACCGGGATGCGCAGCAGCCGCGCCGCGGCCACGCCCCACACCGTGGCGTAGGTGAGGTGGGCATGCACGAGCGCGGGACGCAGGCGATGCAATTGCCGCAGCAGGCGCCAGAAGGCGCGCAGGTCGTGCAGGCTCCGGGCTCCCAGTTGCCGCACGCCCGGGGCCTCCAGCCCGGGCGCCGTGCCCGGCGGCTGTAAGGCGATCAACTCGATGCGCCAACCGGGCGGCGGCGCAGCCGCCATCGCGGCCGCCAACCGCTCGGCGCCGCCCAGACGAAGCGAGTCGATCAGCCAGACCGCCGTGCGCGGCGGACACGCGGCGTTCACGCTCCGACCCGCGCAATGGCGGCGCGTTCGCGCCGGGGCGCCGGGGCCTGTGCCAGGCTGGCGCCGAGGACGCCCAGACCGAGCAGAATCCAGAAATGGCGGAAGTAGGCGCCGTGCAGGAACAGGCTCAGAAGCATGTAGGTGGCCACCGCCAGCTCGAGCGCCCAGATCAGGTCGGCAAAATGGGGCGCGCCCGCCGCCCGCAGACGCCGCCGCGCCCGTCCCATTTCCCCCAAGCCCGCCGCCAGGATCCAGCCGAAAACGGCCAGGCCGGCCAACCCGGTTTCCGCGGCGATTTGGATGGGCAGGCTGTGCGGGTCGCGCACTTTGGATTCGCCGCTCAGCCCGGCCAGCGCGGAGTAGTCGAAAAAGTTGCGCTCGTAATTGCCCGGCCCCACGCCCAGCAGCGGGTGGTCCAGGAACATCAGCGCGCCGCTGACGTAGGCGTTGCGCCGCACGCGGAAGCTGGCATCGCCGATCTGCTGTTGCTGGCGGGTGAGCGAGGCTTCGCCCAGCGTGGCGATACGCGCGCGGAAGCCCTGCGGCAACAGCACCGCCGCGGCCAGGGTGAGGCACAGCGCGAGGGCCCAGAGCATCGGGCGCCGCCGGTATTTGATCAACACCAGCACCCCAATCAGGGCCAGGCCCAACATCGCGGCGCGGGAGTAGGTGAACACGGTCGCGCCCAGTTCCATCGCGGCGATGATCAGGGCGAACCCGCGGCGCCAGAGCGGGGCCCCCTCCTCGAGCGCCAGCACCAGCGCCAGCGGCAGCGCCGCCACCAGCACCATGGCGAGAAAGTTGGGGTCGCCGATGGCGCCGCCCAGGCGCGTTCCGAACTCGCCCGGCACAATCTCCCCGCGGGTGATCGCGCCAAAGCCCCAGAACGTGTTGCGGCTGCCGGTCACGCCCTGATACACCACCGGCAGCGCCAGCAGCCCGCCCGCCAGGGTGACCGCCTCGATCCCCCAGCGGAAATACTGGGGCCGGGCCAGGACGTTGGCCACCAGGTAAAACACCAGCGCCGCCTTGCCGAACTCCAGGAGCGCGGCGAGCGCGGCGCCCGGATCGAGCGCGCCTACCGAGGCCAGCGCCAGCACGGCGGCGTAGGCGGCCATGGGGCGGGCCAGGGGCCAGCGCGCGGGCGCGGTGTCGCGCCGCGTCAGCCATTCCAGCGCCCATGCCCCCAGCGCGCCCGCAATGACCAGGCGCAGCAGCCAGGAGAAACCGAACGCGTCGGTCATCACATCGGAGGCGTTCCAGTAGACGATCACCAGCAAGGCGCAGGCGCCCCAGGCGGGCGTGTGCAGCACCAGCGCGGCAACCGCCACCAGCGCGGTGGCCGCCGCTGCCGCCAGCAGCGCGTGCTGCGGAAATAGCGGCACCAGCGCCAGCCCCGGCAGCAGGGCGAGCAGGCCCAGGCCCCACCAGGTGAGGGAAGCGGCGGTGCGCCGCCCAGCGCCGGGTGTGCGCACCGCCGGGAAGGGAAGAGGAAGCAGATGTGAGAGCACGCCCATGGCAATTTCCTGGGGGACTACTTTGCCCCCCGCCCTTCCACCACGGCTCGCACCGTGGCCGCCAGGATGGCTAAGTCGAGGCCGAGGCGCCAGCCCCGGACGTAGGCCAAATCGAGCCGCAGACGGCGGTCGAAGTCACACTGCGCACGCTCCAGGATCTGCCACAGCCCGGTAATACCGGGGGGCACGGTCAGGCGCTCGGTGTGCCAGAGCTGGTAGTCGGCCAGCCCGAAGTTGGTGGGCCGCGGGCCCACCCAGCTCATGTCGCCCCAGAGCACATTCCATATCTGCGGCAGCTCATCCAGGCTGGTGCGGCGCAGGAAGCGCCCGACGCGCGTGATCCGTGGGTCGCGGGTGATTTTGAAATCCGGCCAGGGAAGCTCGTTGAGGTGGGCGAGGTCCTTCTCCATCGCGGCGGCGTTGGGAACCATGGTGCGCAGCTTCCACATGCGAAAACTGCGGCCGTGCTGCCCCAGCCGCACCTGCCGGTAAAACGGGGAACCGGGCGATTCGATCCAGACCGCCAGCCCCGCCAGCGCCACCACCAGCGCGGCGGGCGGCCCCAGCAGAAGACAGAGTCCCAGGTCGAGCCCGCGTTTGAGCCGGCGCTGCCGCGGGGTGAGGTGGCAGCGCCAGCCGCGCTGCGCCATGCGGTGGCGTAGCCGGGCGGGGTCAAAGCGGGTAGGGTAGCGGGTCAGGGGGGCTTGTGCGGGCGCCGGGGCCGGGGAGACCGGCGCGGGCGCCGCCGCCGCGGGCGCATTGGCCGCGGCGGTGGCCGGGCGGTCCGCCTCGCCGGTTACCGGGTAAGCCATTGCACCTCCTCCAGCAACGCCTCCAGCGTGAGTCCCTGTTGGGGGAAGGAAGCGGTGCGCCAGAGCGGACGCGCGCCGGCCAGGCGGGCATAATGTTGCAGGCGGGCGACGATCCCCTCCGCCGGGCGCTCGCTGGGAGCGCCGGCCGGGGCCGCTTCGCCGGCGAGCGCAGCCCCGGCATGGGGCTCCGGGGTCCCCATGCCGGTGCGAGCAGAAGCGGGGCGCGCGGCGCAGCCGCGCTGGGGCCCGCGCCCATCAACGGTGTCTTCGAGCAGCACCAGGACCACCCCCCCAGGTTCGGCCCAAGCAAGGTCGGAAATGCGCAGTTCGGCGGTGAGGTGGCCGAGAAACTGTTGGTGAGCCTGCGCCGCCGCCGGTCCGGCTTCGAGGTCGGGCGCGATCCGTAGCAATAACAGGGGAGCGCGGCGCCGGCGCGCCCGGCTGAGCATGCGCAGCAGGGCGGGGTGCGCCTGCTGCCGGTTGGCAAGGATGCCGGCCGGCGCGGCGGTGAGTGCTTGGCGGCGGGGGGAAGTGCGGGCCAACAGACTCATAGTGTTCCTCGCGGTGATCCGGGTGGCGGTCCGCCGGCGGCTCAGGCCGCCGGGCTGCGGTACGCACGGTAGGCCGGCGCTCGGGGATCGGCGCGTTGAAAGAGCGTGCCCACCAGCGGTGCCCGCGCGCGCGCCAATTCCTCGCATAACTGCTGGGCCTCCGAAAGCCGTGTGTGGTTCCACCGCAGCACCACCAGCACGCCCTCCACCAGCGAGGAGAGCAGCACCGCTTCGCCGCCCAAGTTTCCCGAGGGCGAGTCGATCAGGATGTAGTCGTAATGCTCGCGCCACTGCTCCAGCAGCCCCGCCATGGCGCGGGCTTGGAGCGGCTGCGTATTGCCGCTCTCGCAGGGGACCAGGTCGAGATGCGGGGCCGCCGCCAGGGGAATGAGCTTGCGTCCCGACTGGGCGGCGAGCAGGCCGTGGGTATTGCCCAGGCCGAAGTAGCTGTGGCACGAGGGGTTGCGGGTGTCGGCGTCCACCAACAGCGTGCGCCAGCCGGCCTGAGCCAGCGCCAGGCCGAGTTGGCAGAGCGAGGTGGTCTTGCCTTCGCCCGGATTGGCGCTGGTGATGAGCACGATGCGCGGCGGGGGACCGCAGCGCGCGGCCAGGTTGGCCGCGATCTTGGCGTAGCCGAGGCCGGCATCGGCCCCGGTGGCCGCGGGCAACGCGCGCGGGCGCAGAGCTCCCAAGGGCTGGGCGGCGATCATGCCGAGCGGCGCCAGGGCTGGACCCAGGCCGCGCTTGACCGCTTCCGGGGCGCTCAGGGCCTCGCTCCAGCGCTCGCGGGCCAGGCCCACGCCCACCGCGGCCGCCAGCCCCAGGCCCAGGCCCAGGCCGAGATCCAGCGGCAGCCGGGGATAGCTGGGCAGCAGCGGTGGGGTGGCGGGGTCGAGCGGATGGATATTGCTGGGCGGCAGGCTGGCCTGCAACTCCACCTCGTTGAGTTTTTGCCGCAACTGGTCCACCAGGGCGCGCTGCCCGTCGGCGCGTGCCTTCAACACCCCGAACCGCAGCCCCAGGCCGCTATCCGCGGCGGCTTCCTGGTTGAGCGTGCCGACCATGGCCGCGAGTTGCTGCTCGCGCCGCTGGCTTGAGGCCAGGCGCTGGCGCAGACCGGCGGTGACCTGCTGGCGCAATCCCGCTAGCGCCTGCTCGGCTCCGGCGAGCTGCGCCCGCGCTTCCACCACCAGCGGAAAGTCGGGCCGGTAGGTGGTCGCGAGCGTGGTCAACTGCTGCTGCGCCGCGCTCACGTTCTCGCTGGCTTTGTCAATGGCCGGGTCGCGCAGCTCGGCGGGCAGCGCGGCCACCACGGCGCCGCCGTAGCTGTCGAGCGCCGCCTGGTCGGCGAGGCGCTCCGCCTGCGCCGTGCTCCAGGCATGGTTGGCGTCCGCCAGGCGGGTGAGCAGGCCGTTGGCGGCGTCGGCCCCGGCGGTCAGCGGGATAAAGGCGTGCGCCTGTTGGAAGGCCGCCACCGCACTGTCGTCGCGCGCCAGCTCGCTCTGCGCGTCCTCTACTTGCACCCGCATCCAGTGCGAGGCGGTGGCCCCCATCGCCCCCCGTTCGGCCAGGGTCTCGCGCCCGAATCCGGCGATGGTGGCGTTGACCACGGCCGCCGCCACCTGGGGATCGCGCGACCCGTACTGCACGTGCACCGTGTCGCTGAGCTTATCCGGCAGCAGCTTCAGCTTGGAGGCGAAGACCCCGGCGGCGATCTCGGCGCGCAGCCCGGGCGAGGCGGTCTCGCGCTTTTTGGCCAAGGCACGGTCCAGGCCCTGCAGCGCGGTGCGGATCTCGGGATCGCGCTGCTCCAGGCGCAGGCCCGCAATCACCGGATCGGCCACCGCCCGGCTGGCCATGACCGTGAGCTGGGTCTGCAGCTCGCGGTCGGCGTCCACCGCCGGCGGGTACTCCTGCGGGGTCAGCTCGGCGTTGTGCAGCGAGGGGTGCTCGATGACCAACGATCCGTCGGCGACGTAGTAGGGCCGCACCAGCAGGCTGTAGGCCCCCGCCGCGGCTAGACCGGTGACGAGCAGCGCCAGCCCCAGGCCGCGGCTGCGGTAGAAGGCGTCGCGCCACTGCTGCCGGCGCGGCGCCGCCGCCGGCGGCGGTTCCAGCTCGTATAAGGGTTGCAGCGTGGGAGTCGGACTCCCCGGAGGTACGGAAATGTACGACATACGGAACCTCGCAAATTTCGAAGACGGGGCGGCGCCGCTGGGGCGCGGCCTAGGGCACCTTGCTGGCCACCGACGACTGCACCCGCCACCGTTCGGTGCCGGTGAAGAAGTCGAGCAGCTCCAGTCCGGCCATGCGCAACGGCGAGCCCGAGACCTGCACGATGTCGTCGGCTTCGAGCGGCACGTCGGCGGCGCGGTTGTGTTGGATGGCGCGAACGTCCACGACCATGGCGCGGCGGCTGATGCCGTCGGGCTGGAGGCGCAGCAAGCGCACATGCCCGGTGTCCGCCTGCGGCAGGAAGCCGCCCTCTTCGGTGATCAACTGGCCCAGGCTCAGGCCGGGAAGCAGCGCGGCCGCGCCGGGATGCATGATGTCGCCGGAGATGTAGACCTGATGGGCCTCGGGTACATCCACCGCGTCCCCGGGTTGCAGGATCCGGTTGAGCTCGGGATGGGTGGGCAACTGCCGCAGGTCAATGGTCTCGAGCACGCTGTTGATGGAAAAGGTGGGGGTGCCGTCGCGGCCCAGCGAGCGCGTGGCGGGGGGCTGGTGGAACAGGAAGATGCGTTGGCTGGCCTTGACCGGGTCCACCCCCCCGGCCAGCGCCAGCGCCTGCAACAGGCTCAGTTGCCCACTAAAGGCGTACATGCCGGGACGGGGAACCTCGCCGTTGATCGCCACCCGCCGGCTATTGTTCTCCTCCAGCCGGACGCTGACCAGGGGATGCGTCAGCATGGCGTCGTAGGCGTGCGTGAGCTGCGCCTCGATCGCCAGCGGCGTCTCGCCGGCCACGGCCAGGCTGGGCACGAAGGGCGGCGCGATCGCACCATCCGGACCCACCCGCAGGCTGCCGCTCAGTTGGGGCTGGCCAAAAATCCGCACGTCGAGCAGGTCGCCCGGACCCACCGGATCGGCCGTCCCCGCCACGCCGTACACCTGCATGGGCCCCGCCGCGGGCAGCGGGGCCGCGGTGGCGGGTGCCGCGGCCAACTCGGGTAGGCTCTGGGCCGGCAGACCGAGGGCGAGGCCGAGGAGGACCGCGGCGAGGGCGCCGCTTCGCCCGGCGCTTCCGCCCCCGCCGCGCCGGCATGCCGCCGGGAAACCACTGGCCGGCGCGCTGCCTACCGGTGTCTGGATATGCATGTCAAACCTCCTGCCACGGACCCAAACCGCGGCCACCATCGAGTCTAAAAAACGGGCGGCGGCGGCACAATTCCGCGGAAGTTGGAGGCGCGCAAAAAGAAAGTTGGAGGCGGGAATCCACCCTTGGTTGGAGGGCGGGTGTGCTGCAGCCGCATCCAACCCCGGCATGCTCACCCTGGTCCCCCCGGCCGCGCCCGGCGCCATTCGCGTATGGCTGCAGCTATCGTCGCTGTTGTGGAACCAGTTGTTGGCGGCGGCCTTGAATCAGGTGCCCGGAATTCAGGCTGGCGCCGGCCTGGAGGGTGCCTTTGACGGCGTCGGGCGGCGCGGTCCGGCGGGCGTGCTGCTGACCTCGACGCCTACCAACCGCCTGGGCTGGGAGCGGTTGGCGCAGTGGTGCCGCCGCGGCGGCGCGGGGGCGCCACGGGTGTTGGTCATGGGGGAGAATCGCTCGGCGGTGGCGGCGCGCGCGCTGCGCCTGGGCGCCTGCGGCTATGTGGACGGCGAAAGCCCGTTGCCGGCGCTGATCAAGGCCATTCGCGGTGTGCACGCGGGCGAGCTCTGGGCCGAGCGCCGGGTGGCGTGGTCGCTATTGCGCGGCGAGGAGGGCGTGAGCGCGGGCGGAGCGGCGGCGCAACTGACACGGCGGGAGGTGCATGTGCTCGAGGCCCTGGCCGAAGGGCGGCGCAACAAGGAAATCGCCGAGTTGCTGACCATCAGCGAGACCACGGTGAAGTCGCACTTGAACCGCGCCTTTCACAAGCTTCATCTCAGCGACCGGCTGCAGGCGGCCTTGTACGTCGAGCGGCACGGGTTGGAGGCGGGTACGCGCACGCCCGAGGCGGATCGCTCCGGCGGCTCCTGAGCGCCGCGCAGCGGCTCGGGCAGGGTGACCCCGCCGGAGTCGAGGTCCACCCTCAGCTCGCCTCCGGCAAAGCGGCGGCTCCAGCGCTGGTGATTCACCTGCAGCGGCTGCTGGGCGGCACCGGGCGAGAAGTCGTACTCCGGGTACCAGGGAAAGGTGCGGTAGTCGGCGGTGAAGGCGTCGCCGAAGCGCAGGTACAGGCCGGCGGGCGTGCGCCCGGCGGGCGCGGGCCCCGAGGGCAGGAGCGCCCAGTACAGGGCCAGGCCCAGGCGGAGCCGGGCGCGGCTGGCGGCATCGTTGGGTGGGGGCGGAACTTGCACGACCGCAATCAGCCCTTTGCCCTGGGCGAGCGCCGTGCGCGCGTTCGCCAACTGGTCCGCGCGCTCTGGCGCGGACAGCGGGTAGGTTTGCCACCCGGCGGCGAAATCCTCGACCATGACCCCATCCAGGAAGGGCAGGTAGGCCTCCCAGCCGCCGCGCGCGTTGGGGTCATGGGTCAGGTTGGCCCAAAGGGGGACGTGGGGAAAGGCGGCGCGCAGGGCGCGCAGGTAAGTGACGACGGCGGCGCGCAGGGCGGCGTCCGAGGGCATCTCGGCCACCCCGCCCTTGTCGGGCGGATCGCGCAGCATGCCGGCGCGGCTGAGGTCGACGTTATCCAGAAAGAACCCGTCGTACCCCAACCGGCGGTACTGGCGCAGGCGGGCGAGCAGGAAGTGTTGCCAGCCGGGGCTGGCCGGGTTCATGAGATAGGTGGTGCGCCAGACGCCGTTGGCGGACTGGTAGCGGGTGTACAGGCGCTCGCCGCGAAGGTTGTGCAGGAACCAGTCCTCGTGGGGGTGCAGCTCGCGGCAGAAGACGCCATTGCGGTCGGCGACGGTGCGCTGGTAGGTGGGATAGGAGGCGTCGCAGCGGGCATGGGCGTTGGCGTAGGGGCCGGGCCCCTCGGCCTCGTTGGCGGCGGTGACCTGCAATATGGGGCCGGCATAACCGGCACGGCGCAGCTGCGCCATGTAGGGCTCATCGGCATGGGTGAGCAGGATGAACTGGGTATGGGTGGCCAGGAAGCTTGCGCTCGTTCCATCCTGCGGCGGCTTATAAAAGTACGCCACCCGCGCCGCCGGGGCTGGGGGCGCGAGCGGCAGCCTGCCCGCCAGTCGCGGGGGTCGCGCCGTTTGCACTGCGGGCAAAGTCGGCGCGAATGGCCGCGATATTCCGCAGGGCGGCCCGCCCCCGGCAAGCAATGCAGGCGCGGTCCCCGCGAGCGCAGCACCGGCATGGGGCACCGGGGTCCCCATGCCGGTGCGAGCACAAGCGGGGCGCG
>Ga0134125_10002550_pt1 | contig 21508 bp, 21 predicted proteins | sample KB31751_FD_96464 | JGI IMG/M metagenome (GOLD analysis project Ga0134125, IMG submission 96464) | Terrestrial soil microbial communities with excess Nitrogen fertilizer from Kellogg Biological Station, Michigan, USA - KB3-175-1 | ecosystem: Environmental > Terrestrial > Soil > Unclassified ... | reverse complement strand
AGAGCGCGCCGAACGGCCGATCGATCTGGCAGTGGCCTTTGTTACCTTCACCATTGATGGGCATCCGCTTGCGGACGTTCATCATGTCCATCCCGGGGAGACGCACGATATCGAAATTGAAGTACGGGTGTCCCGCTGGCCGAAAGGAGCGACGCATCTCGTCCTGGAACCCATTACGGTCGAGGCGCCTGGTACCTATGAGCTGCCCACCTTCACCTTGGAGGCTCCCCTTGGTGAGATTGGGCCGTTCAAGATGAAGGCGCGGGGGCGGGTTGTTCTGAAGATGCCGCAGCACTTCGGCGCGCGGCCTTTCGAGTTCAAATATACTGCGCGCCTTGCGCCAAAAGACGTGGAACAACCCGTCGAAGTGGCGGGCCAGCGGACGCTAACCCTGGAAGGACTGGATTTGGCGCGCCATCCGCTGACGGGCTATTCCGCCATCGACCCAACTTTGGTGGACCTGAGAACCGAATTGCGGACGCGGTCCCGTATTCCGCAGCAGGAGCTCGCCGATCTGTTCACGGTTCTCAGACCGCTCTGCAACTATGCTGGGCAGGTGACCCAGGACAATCTGTTCAACCGAATCGTCTCGGAAAAAGAATTCCAGCGAGAGGTCCGGAGCCGCCTACGATCCGACGCCGATATCGGCGCGCAGCTCGAAGAACACCCGCACGCCACCGGCGGCATCACCGACCTGTCTTTCCGCGGCATCCGCATCGAGCTTAAAGCCGAGGCGGAGAAGCGGCTAGTCCTGAAGGATTGCACGCGGTATGTCGGACAAGCGGCAAGCTATACCGTGGGAAGCAGCAAGCATGTCGGCGTTTTGTGTGTTCTGGACTGCTCGCCGAAGGATCAAGCGCCATTCCCGGTGCAGGATGGTATCGGGCTCTATCCCATTCAGGAAAAAGATGGCACGCCGATCTATATCGTGATCATCCTGATGCAGGGCAATCTGGCGAAGCCCAGCGACCTGTCGCGTTAAGTCAGGAAGTTGTCTTGGCGACCGATCCTGTGCGCTGGTCAATTTCGTGCAGCAGTTCGTTCGCCACATCGGCAATGTTGCGTTGGCGCAGGATGCGCTCGTCCCGATCCACGAGCCTTTCGAACCGGGCCGCCGCTGCCGGGCCATGCTTTTCATAACCCGCGCGACCTTCCTCATCTGCGAAGCTGTCGGCCAGGAGGCCCAAAGCGCGGGCGATAACGTCGGAATGTCGGCCTCGCAGCGCGGTCACAAAGCGGTCGGCAATTTCCGTGATCGCTAGCCCACAATTTTCCAGACTGAAAATCATGTCGTGCGCGTCCTTGGATTCCCCGCGATTTCTGAAGGCCAGGACTTTCAGGACTGTGAATCCCACAATATCGGCATAGCGGATATCAACCTTGATGTAGCCGCCGTCATTCGGCAACTCGACCTCGATCGTCGCGGTTTCCAGATGATCGAAGACGATGCTCGAATGGGGAATGTTGCAGACTGCAAGCTCGCCATGGTCCGGCACCGCAACGACCTTGGACCCCTCCTCGCCGGCGATATCGGCCAGAAAATCGATGCGGATCGGCGTACCCGAGGGCGCCTTGAACTCCCATTGCCAGGCTTTGCCGCCCTTTTTCAACGGTCGAAAGTTCTTGGCGATCAGCACATGTTCGATGGTGCTGTAGGCCTCCATGTTGGCAATGATCTCCAGATTCAGAACCAGATCAACATCGCCCGTGCCGACATATTCCTGCGATTTGGCAGCCTTGGCTTTCAGCAGTTCCGGCGTTAGGCCGCCGATCAGCGCGACGGATTTTGCCCAATCGCCCAGGCCAGACAGCAACAGCGCCAATGCTTGCTTGCATTCCTCGGTCAGCTGCGGGCTGTAATCTTCGGGCGCTTTTTCGCTGGCCATCAGAATCCGATCTTCGTTTCGCGCAAGTGCTGAGCCGCATCACGGGCCCGCCCTTCCATCTTCAAGAGGTCGAGATAGACCTGGATCGGATGCGCATACCATAGCCCGCCTTCCTCCTGTCGATGCACGAGCTCGTGTGGCGAGGCCACTTCCATCACCCAGAGATTGGAGCCTTCGGTGGTCAACTGCGCTTTGAGGTCGGTGAGGGCGGCTTCCGCTTTCTTTGAATAGACCAGGCGAAATCGCAGCACATTGATGTGTGTGAGCCAGGGCGAATAATGCTGTGCTGCCGCCTCGCCCGTCAGTTCATACTCCACGTCATGCGCGGCGAAAGCCTGCGGCACCTTGTAGGTCAGGTCATCGAAATGCCGTATCGGGATATAATAACGCCGCTGTTTGGGCGCTTTGCGGGTCTCGACGAATTTCGCCCAGGCATCCAGCACTTCATTCGGTCTGCGCACGCGTCGCTGTTTGTGCGGACCAGAGCCTTCGGCCACGGCCCAGTCATTTATCTCCATCGCTTGCAGGACGGAAGATGCTGTCGCAGGCGATACATTGGCTTCCTCACTCACTTGTTTCACGTTCATCCATTCATCGGGATGGACCAGCAGGGTGAGCAGCACGCGGGCACGCGTGCCAGTGAATAGCGAGCGGATAGCGCGCGCTTCTGAAGGAGCGGGGGGACGTTCCCGGTCCACTAACAGGCCCTCGGACGCAACATAGAGACTGCCACCAGCGTCGAAATAAGCGCAATGTTCTTCACGCAGCAGCTCCTTGGCACCCGGGGAGATGCTGTGCGCCGCCAGGAGCAGGATTAGATTTTCAGGCTTGATGTCCTGATGGACGATACCGGCACGCTGCATAATGCTGCGCGCCTGGGAGAGATATTGATGCACGTCGCGCGGATAGACGTGTTGCTTGGCTTCGACCAGCAAGGTGACGTTCTTGCCTGAAATCCGGGCCTCGACTTGGACGTCATAGTCGGGCTGACCGGGATGGGATTCCATCGTTACATGGGCGTGGGAATCCGGCATTTGGTTCAGAGTGCCGACAAGATTTTGGACGATTTCTCGTTCAGGGGAGATCATGGAGAACCTATATTTGCTGAGCAGCAAATATGCCTTCCTGCCTAAATAACAAGTAAAATCATGATATTTGCTGCACAGCAAATATAAGAGAAACAAAGAAAACTACGTAACATCATATGCTTACAAAATGCGGAACTTTGAGCCTAAACCGGGGGCCGCGGTGCTGAAGGGATTTTGCCCCTGCTTTGAAATGTCCGCCTCTGGCAGATATGTCGGTGAAAGGACACGCCATGAGCTTTGCTGACCTGATTAACGACATCGAAAATCTGCCGCCGCCCATACCCGGTGTGGCGGCGCCCCCTCCGCCCGCGTTGGTGGCCTTTTGCGTCCGCATGCAACGGGGGATGCGCCAGCTCAAACGGGACGCCTTAGCCAGCATGGCCGGGGTATCCCTGTCCACCATCGAGCGGATAGAGCGGGGCGAAACGGTCGAACCGGCATCGCTAGAGAAGATCGCCGCCGCCCTCGGCTATGAGCCAGGCTATTTCACCCACCCGCGCCCGCCCGCAACGCCGCAGGAAATGGAGGCATGGGTCACCAACCTGGCAAAGCAGAAAGTCGTCCAGGCCCGACCTATCAAGACGCAGGCCCAGGTCCGCGCACTGGTGGAATGCCATAGCTACATGCCCATGGCCCCCGATCCCCAGGATGACTATCGCGACGATATTTTCGGACTGGTCGAATGGCTCGATCTCGGTGCATTTCTGCGCTCCGACACCGGTTTCAACCCGCGCGATGAAAAGGTCCGCTTTCGCAAGCTCTACACCGATATCCTGGGCTATGTGCAATACCTGGAGCGCAAGGGTCTCAACGTTCTGGGTGGCGTCCTCCACCATCCGGTCAAGAACATTCCGGAGTGGAAAATTGCCGTCATTTCCCTCAGTTCCAAAGCTGCCGATCCCGGCGCACCCAAACGGCGCGCGATGCTGGTGGACACCTCCATGCTGCCCAAGACGGTGACCCTGGCCGATTGTGCGGAGTGGATCGATGACTAACCGCATCACAGAGCCCACCCGCCGCAACATCTTCGACGAGTTGCGCATGTCCAACTTCAACTGGTCCGGCCGACTGGCTGAAGACGATTTCTTGGCGCGGACGTTTGACCTGTCCAAGCTCCCATCCGATGACCACCGTTGCGCCGATATGGCCGGCGACATTCACATGCACCGACATAATTGGTCGGACTGGCCAGATGATTGGGTGTTCGACGATTCGCGTCTTAATCTTCTGCGCTGCGATGATGATGTCCTGCTGCGTTTCCTAGCCGAAACCATCCACCCTGTGGTACGCGGCGACCAGGCCGAGTGCGAAAAGCTCGTCAGCCTCTACAATCAGCACCTCCTGGTGGACGGATTTGAAATCGGAGCCCAACGGTTTGTCTCTGGCCGGCCGATCTATGAAGGGCGGCCGCGTCTCGCCGGAGTAGATAATGTGCCCACTATCGCCCATTCCGCCGCCGACTATCTGGAATCGGCCCATATTGCCGCCCAGATCGCGCGCATGAATGCTTCGGTACATGCCGACCCACCGTTGGCGATCGGCACCGCCAAGGAATTTGTCGAAACCATTTGCAAGGGTATCTTAGCCGCGCGTGGCGTGCCTCGCACGGGGGCCGAAGATCTACCGCGCTTAGTCCGCCTGACGCGTGAAGCGCTGGCAGTTGAGCACGATGATCCCAACGGCTCTGTGCGCAAGGTGATGAACGGACTGGCCACCGTCATGACTGGCGTCACCGAACTGCGGGGTGATTTGGGGACCGGGCATGGGCCCGCACCCGACGCCGAAATGCCCGAACCTGTTTTGGCGAGGTTGATCGTGCAGTCCGCCGTGGCGCTCGGTATGTTCCTGCTGGACCTGCACAAAAGCGGCGCAATGGCGCCCGCTTAAGCCGGTCTGTACCCAAATTTGGTGGCAGAAGGGCGTGGGTCCGCGAACGCGTTGTACCGGCCCGGGTGACAATGCATCCCTGAAGATGGCTTTATATGTCTATGCTCTTGCCGCGTTCCACAAGCTTTTCAACGATAGTATTCAGGTCCTTCCCTTGCCCCACCAACTGATTCAGCGTACCCGTCATCGCACCCAATATTTGAAGCCCATGCCGAAGGTCAGCTGATATTTGGTTCAACTCTCGCAACATTGTCGCGCGGCCGGATGAACTCTGGATCGCAAAATTGTGTGTGCGAAAGAAATGATGGATCAGATAGTTTCTGCGCTCCAGTGCCTTGTCCATGATCGCGAGTAGCGCAGGATCGATTTGTGCTATTTTCCGAATATGACGGAACATAGCGCCAAGGGTCTTCCTGTTAAGATCATCGATCACCGCGCGAAATACCTCCGTCTCCTGGGCAGATACCTCTCCGGGTTTTACGAAGATGGCGAGATACGCCAGCGCCAGATTACCGGCTTCGACTTCCAGGACCTGTGCGGTTTCGGCGGCAATGCCGAATTGGGCGTAAAGATCATAGAGATCTGCTGGTAGGTCTGCACCCGCATCATGGCTTAATGAATCGTGGCGACGCGTTTCTGGGGTCACGGGCCGATTAGTCCTTTCCGCGTTTCCCGAACTTGCTCTGCAATTTGGCTTCCACGATCCGCAGCAGAGCATTGTAGGAACGAATCTCGAGCGCCGGATGGGCACGATTCCAAGCAGCTTTGAAATCTCTGACCTTATCGTCTCGGCTTTCTTCTTCGGTCCCAATCATCAGAACTCCCTTCGGTTCACGAAAGCCCGCTAACTTCAACTCATCGCGAAGATAGGCCTGGGACCGCGTCATAGCATCCATATAGCCCAGCAGCTGACATACGCCTTGGTTTGTGGTTGATGAAAGGAACACCCGATTCCCACGCCGGACGAAGGCCCTCTCGCTAGGAGCTTTTAATTCCAGAAGAAACCATCGCACGCCATCGCTATTCGCTCCGGCCAACACATAATCCGGTATCAGTCCGCTGATGCCGTCGTTCGGCGGGCGAATATAGGCCTTTGGATATATCCACGCTGCGTGATGGCCGGTCGAGTAGATGAACGGAATCAGAGCGAGGATTTCTGGGTTTCGCTTAAGAAATGTCTCAATTTCGCGCTCGCTCGCGCGGGCGCTAAGTAATTTCGCCAGTCCCTCTCCTTGCTCAACTCGCACTTTATGCTGGTTTGGCATCGCCATTGCCTTTGCCGCCAGTCAATGGGGCATGACCTTCTTCGGCTTTGCCGGTGGCGCGGGGTTCTGATGGACACCAGCCCGGAAGGTTATGAGATCGACCTCTTCACTTCGCTGACCCAGCCGATCTTCTTCGGCGGCGTGCCCCGTGGGTTTGCGATTCTGAACGGCACCATCACGGCCGTTATCGCCCTGCCGCTGGGATTGCCTTTGTTGGGCGTTCCTCTGGGTCTAGCCGCGCATGCGGTCGCGGCCTGGATGACCAAACGCGATCCCCACTTCTTTGAAATCCTGCTGCGCCATGTGCGCCAGGCACCGTATTGGGACTGACGCATGTTCAATGTCGGGGTCTATTCCAATAGACGTGGCATCGGCGAATATCAGCGCCGCCCCGCCGTCCTGTCCGATTTGCTGCCTTGGGCCTTCTTCCTGGGCAAAGGCTTGATCGTGAACAAAGACGGCGCTCTGCAAAAGACCATCGCCTTTCGCGGGCCGGACTTGGCCAGCAGCACCAAAGAGCAGCTGGTCGCCACCCGCGGACGGGTCAACAACGCGCTCCGCCACTTGGGCTCCAGCTGGTGTCTGCACATCGAAGCGCGGCGGCGTCCGGCGCCGCATTATCCCAAGTCCAGCTTTCCCGACCGCTTTAGCGCCCTGGTGGACGAAGAACGGCGTCTCAATTTCGAAGAACGCCGCGTCCAGGCCTTTGAGAGCGACTACTTCCTCACCTTCACGTACCTGCCGCCGGCCGAGCGGGTGGGTCGTGCCGAAGCCGCGATGATGGAAAATGCACAGCAAGCAACTGGCGGCCTTTATGCGGCGGAGCGCACACGCTTTCTCGACACGGTGGAGAATATTGTCGCCATTCTAGAAGGCTTCATGCCTTTCGTGCGGGCGCTCGATGACGATGAGACTCTGACCTATTTGCACGACTGTATCTCCGATCACAGCCACCCCGTAGCAACGCCCGAGATTCCGTTTGGGCTGGACGCTATCCTCGCCGACGCCCACCTTATCGGCGGGCTGCAGCCGAAGCTCGGGCGGATGCATCTGCGCACCATCGGCGTCAACGCCTTCATCGGACACACGGTGCCCGGCGTGTTGGACGCCCTCAACAGTCTGCCCTTCGGCTATCGCTGGGTGTCGCGCTTCCTGCCGCTCGACAAGCAGGATGCGACCAAAAGCCTGACCACCTTGCGGCAGCGCTGGTTCGCCAAGCGGAAGGGCATCTGGACCTTGGTGAAGGAAGCGGTGTCGAATTCCGAGAGCCCGCTAGAAGACGCCGATGCGGTGAACAAGGCCGCCGATGCCAACGCGGCCTTAGAGGTTGTCGGCGCGGACCTGGCTTCCTTTGGCTATTTCACACCGACCATCACCATCATGGACGATGACCTCAATCGGTTGGAATTCAAGCGCCGGGCCGTCCAACAAATTCTGGACCAGCAAGGCCTGGTATCCAGGCTGGAAGATACCAATGCGGTCGAAGCGTGGCTGTCGTCCTTGCCGGGCCAGGCCTATGCCAACTGCCGGCGCCCCATCGTGTCGTCCGCCAATTTGGTGGACCTGATGCCGCTGTCAGCGGTCTGGGCCGGACCGGCCGACGACAGTCATTTGAACGCACCGCCGCTGATGATGACCCAGACCGCCGGCTCAACGCCATTTCGGTTCTCGCTCCACCAAGGCGATGTTGGCCACACCATGATCGTCGGGCCAACTGGCGCGGGCAAATCGGTTCTGCTGAATTTCATGGCGCTGCAATTCCGCCGCTACCCCAGAGCCCAAGTCTATTTCTTCGACAAAGGCAGCTCCGCGCGCGGGGCCACCTATTTCGCCGGCGGCGACTTCTACGCGCTGGGTAGCGGAAACGACGACGCCACCTTCCAGCCCTTGGCCGAGATCGATAACGAACGGGACCGCGTGTGGGCAGCGGAATGGATCGGCGGCCTGGTCGTCCGCCAGAACGTAACGCTGACCCCCAGCCTGAAGCGGGAGATTTGGGATGCGGTGACGGGATTGGGCAGCCGTCCGCGCGAACAGCGCACCATGACCTTATTGCGCGCCTTCGTGCAGAACGCCGACATCAAGGCGGCCTTGGAACCGTTTGCAGGTGCTGGGGCCTATGCCGACATTCTGGATGCCAATGTCACCACCCTCAAAGATGGGTCCTGGCAGGCCTTCGAAATGGAGGCGCTCTATAACAAGCCGCCCGCCGTAGCCCCGACGCTCGATTATCTCTTCCATCGCCTGGAGAGCCGCTTCGACGGGCGGCCGACCCTGCTAATTCTCGACGAAGCGTGGCTGTTCCTGGATGATCCGCTCTTCGCCGACAAAATCCGCGAATGGTTGAAGACTCTGCGCCGGCGCAACGTCTCGGTCGTGTTCGCCTCCCAAAGCCTGGATGACATCGCCAACAGCAAGATCGCCAGCGCCCTCATCGAAAACTGTCCGACGCGCGTCTTTCTGCCGAATGACCGGGCGGAGGAACCCAAGACCCGCGCGTTGTATGAGAGCTTTGGCCTCAGCCCGCGGCAAATCCAGATCATCGCCCAAGCCATTCCCAAGGCGCAGTATTATTACCAGAGCCGCAGCGGCAATCGGCTGTTTGAACTCGGCCTCTCGCCAACCGCCTTGGCCATCGTCGGGTCTTCCAGCAAAGACGACCTCAATACCATGGACGAAACCGTGGCGAAGTGCGGCCATGAGGGCTTCGCCAGCGCTTTTCTCGCGCGCAAGGGCATTCACATCCCGCAACAGGAGGCTCACCGTGAAAACGCATAAGCTGCTGGCATTGCTGTTGACCTCTGTCCTGGTTGTCGGAGCGCCCGCGCCCGCCTCCGCGCAGTTTGGTTCGGTCGTCTATGACCCGACCGCGGTTGGCCAACTGATCACCCAGGTCAACAATCAAATCCAAATGCTGAACAATATGGTGACCCGGATTCAGCAGGGTCAGGCCATGCTCAATCCGTTGGGCTCCAATATCGTGCCCGGCCTTTCCAGCCTGATGCAGAACACCCAGACGCTGGTCAACAACCTCAACAATATCGGCAACACGGGGGCGTCCCTGACTTCTGCTCTCAGCTCCCAATATCCGACCAATTTCTCAAACCTCTCCAGTGTCAGCGACGTTCTGAGCAAGCTCTCCACCATGCAGACCCAAACCCGGTCTGCGATGGAAAGCTCTGTGGCAATGCAAAACCAGATCGCCAGCAACCAGGGTCAGATATCGGGCGCGATGAATTCCGCCGTCCTGGCGTCAAATGGTGCGTCCGGCCCCACCGCCGCCCTGCAGGCCACCAACCAGATGCTGGCCGCGCTCAGTCAACAGATATCCGACCTGCAAAGCATCCTCATCGCGCATATGCGAGCGGAAGACTCCGAACGGATGAATGCGCAGTCGGTTCAGACCGCATTGCCGGCCGCCAACTCGGCCTTTGAGGGCGCCGACACGTCACGTTCCGGGATTCAGATCACCAATCAGTGAGGTCGTCATGCGCTGGCATATTCCCTCAGTCGTTCTTCTGTGTCTGGCTCTGGCGTCCTGCGGAAAGCCAACCAATAGCGCCAGTGGTGCCGATCCCTGCGCCAACGCCAAAGGCGTTCCGCCTTACGAGACGGATGCGCAGGCCGTGCAGGCCTGCCGCGATAACAAGAAATTCAGCGGCCCGGAAACGAAGCGCTCCAACATTCAGATTACCAATCACTGAGGGCAGGATTGATGACTGACCTTTCCATCATCTCTCAGATTCAGAATGCCTTCGACCAGGCGATTGGCGGCGGCTTCGCCAACATCCAGAGCGACGTGAACTGGATCTTCGCCACGATCACCATCCTGACCTTGGTCCTGACGGCGTTGCTGACCTGGGTCTGGGGCGAGGTAGATACCCTCTTGCGCGCTTTGATTCAGCGCATCTTGTTGATCGGCTTTGTCGGCTATCTGGTCAACAACTGGCACAGCCTCACCATGATGGTCGTGGACGGCATGACGCAGCTTGGCCTCAAGGCCGGCGGGTCCGGGGAGAGTTTCAATACGTTTCTCAATTCTCCCGAACAGATCGTTTCGGATGGGTTCAATATCGCCAAGCACATCTACGACGTTTGCAACAACTGTTCGCTGATCACCAATGCCGGTTGGCTGCTGATCTACTTGATCGCCGTCGCCATGATCTTGCTGGCCATGTTTTGGTTGGCGATCACCGTGTTCGTGACCACCCTGGAATTCAAGCTGGTTACTCTCGCATCCATGATCCTGGTGCCTTTTGCTGTCTGGCAGAAGACGACCTTCCTATCGGATCGGGCGCTGGGATATGTCTTCAGTGTCGGCGCCAAGCTCCTGGCCCTGGCACTGGTGACGACCATCGGCGAGAAGTTTCTGGCCAACCTCACCGTCAGCGCCACACCCAACCTGGAAAACGCGGCCGCCATCGTACTGGCCTGCTTCACGGTCCTCATTCTGGCCTTGTCCGGCGGCTCATTGGCCAGCGCCCTAGTCAGTGGGGGTCCGCAACTGGGTGCTGGGTCAGTGGTGGGCGCGGCAGCTGCCACGGCGGCGATGGGTGGCGCGGCCTATTTGGCTGGGCGCGGCGCCTACGGTGTCGCCGGCAGCTCGGTCCGCCGCTATGCGGCCGGGACAAGAGCCGCAGCCCAAAGCGGTCAGAATGGCGGGTCTTTTGTCCAGCGGATGGGGGCGGGCTCGCGCGCCGCTGTCACTCCCAGTTCTGCGCCGCCCGCATCCGGTCCGCCGCGGGCGCCGCAGTCCGGCGCCGGCCCCTCGCCGTCCGCAACCTCGGCGGGTGCGGCCACACGGACCGTGCAGGCGGCCCAGGCCGCGAGCCAAGCCGACCGCAGCGGCGGCGCCAGCTTTGGACCCACCGATATGCACAACGATACGGAGAGCTGACGCCATGTTCTCGCAGCGCCGCTTGCAGACGGGCACGTCCGCACCCCAGGAAACGCCCTATCTCCGCGCCAAACAGGTTTGGGACAACCGCATCGGCGATGCCTATGCGCACGCCCGCAACTGGCGCATCATGGCCTTTTGCATGGCGGGCGTGAGCCTGGTCTTTGCGGCTGGCTTCGTCTACGAGGCAACCCGCACGCAGATTGCCGCCTACTATGTGCCCATCAGCGAGATCGGTCGGCCGGGAAAGGTTGTTCTCGCCCGCGACACCTACACCCCCACCAACGCGGCGATCACCTATTTCCTGTCGGACTGGGTGAGGACGGCTTTCTCCAAATCCTTGGACCCCATCGTCTTGCGGGAAAACATGTTGCGCAGCTTTTCCATGCTACGTGGCAAGGCTTTCACCACCATGACGGAGTGGGCCAACCAAAACGACCCGATGAAGGATGTCGGCCACACGGCGCGGACCGTGACGGTCGATGCCATTCTCCAACGCACCGATACGACGTGGGAGGTGGATTGGACCGAAATCACTTTCACCGACGGTGCCCGTTCCGGCACAGCCCGTTACACCGGGCTGTTCTCCGTCGATGCGACGCCTCCCAGCAACCAAGCGGAGCTGCTGGCGAACCCATTGGGGCTGCATCTCAATTCCATCACCTGGTCACGCGAAGGAGCCAGCCCATGAGCCGCGTCATCGCCTTTTCCGCCGCCATGCTTATCACCGCGCGATGGATTGTTCCTTTGGCGGTCGCGCAGACCGCTCCACCCACACAACTCGTCCCCGCACACCCGACCGTGGAAGCCCCGGCCGTGGTCAAGGTGCAGCCGTTGCCGCTGCCGCCGATCCAGCGCAAAGAGGTGGCAGTCCCGGTGTCCCTCACCAAACCAGACGTGCCGGGAAGGCTGGCCCCGCCGCCGCCACCGGTTGCGGTTCGCAACGCGGAAGTGGCGCGCATCCGCTCAACCCAGATCGCATCCCCCACCGCCTATATCAATGCGGTGGCCGTCTACGATTACGTTCCGGGCCAAGTGTACCAGGTCTATAGTTCGCCGGATTATGTCACCACCATAACCCTCAAGCAGGGCGAGAAGCTGATTTCCAAGGTCGCCGGCGACACGACCCGCTGGGTGATCGGCGACACCAACACGGGCGATACCGCGAATCCCACAGTCCTGGTCGTGCTCAAGCCGGTTCGCGCCAACTTGCGGACCAATCTGATGCTGTCCACCAACCAACGTGTCTATCAAATCGATCTGATCGCTTTGTCGGGCGACCAGTATCAGAACGGCGTCTCCTGGAATTATCCGCAAGATGACATCCGCGACGCGATGGCCAAAGCGGATGCGATCAACGCACAAGCCAAACAGACGGAACTGACCGGCGTCGCCATCGAAGACCTGAACGACAACTACAGCATCGACACCAAACAGGGGAAGAAGCCCGATTGGCTCCCCAAGCAGGTGTTCGATGACGGCGCCAAGACTTATATCGACTTCCCCGACAATCTGGGCACCACCAACGCGCCACCGCTTTTCATCGTCGGGACGGACAATGAGGCGGATTTGGTGAACTACCGGGTCAAAGGTCACTTCTACATTGTCGATCGGCTGTTTGATCGCGCACAGCTGCGGCTTGGCAAGGACCCGCAGACCATTGTGGAGATTAAGCGTGAGCCCAAGACAAAAGCAGCTCCCGGTCTATTCTCATTTCTGGATCACTAGGCCATGACCAGTAACGATCCGCAGGTGCCGCCACCCCCGCCGGGCGATCCGCTCGCGGTCCTGTTGCCGGCCGCCACCAGATTCCGGCGCAAGCTCGTCTGGGGCGGTTTGATATCCGGCGGCGCCATTCTGGCAGGCGTGTTTGCCTATGGCTTCCTGCATAGCAACGGTGGGTTCATCGCCAAGCGCGATGCCCAGGTTGCTGCCAACCAGAAGCCGCAGAAACCAGATCTCGCGTCGTTCCCGCAAGACTACAGCCAGATCAAGCCGCTCCAACCTCAACCGTCGCCCACTACTCAGCCTGTGTCGGCGGCCAACGCGCCTGCAGCGCGCGGCACTGGCCAACCAACCGAGCAGGAACGCGCCCGCGCCTCGAATGTCTTTTTTCCGCAGACCGCCGGGAACGCCCAGCAAACGAATCCCTCCAGCGTGGCGCCGGTTGCGCCCCAAGCCGAGCCGCAACCGGCAAATCTGTATGGGACACAGCCATTGCCCGCCGATGCGGTGGAAGGCCTGGCACCCCAGAAAAATGCCTTCCTAGCCAACGCCGGCACCAGCCGCGACTATGTGGCCAAACCCATTCAGTCGCCGATCTCACGTTTTGAGATCAAGGCCGGCACCATCATCCCCGCCGCTCTCATCACCGGGATCAACTCGGACCTGCCCGGTGAAATCATCGCGCAGGTTTCGGAGAATATTTTTGATACCGCGACGGGGCGCTATTTGCTCGTGCCTTCCGGCAGCAGGCTGGTGGGGAAATATGATTCGCTCATTTCGTATGGTCAGAACCGCGCTTTGGTCGTTTGGAACCGGCTGATTCTGCCAAATGGGGACAGCATCGATCTGGAGGCCATGCCGGGCGCTGACCAGACCGGCGCGGCCGGGTTGGAGGACGAAACCGATCACCACCGCTGGACCTTCGCGGGTGCGCTGGCGGTGTCAACCCTGCTTTCCCTCGGCCCATCCATTGCCCAATCCGTTGCTGAAGGCGGCCAGTCGGGGACCAACACCAATATCTACACCTCGCCGGCGACCACCCTGGGCAGCAATACGAGCCAGGTCGGCGAGAATCTGTTAAACAAGGAATTGAATCGACCGAATACCATCACGGTAAGACCGGGGTGGCCCTTAAACGTCCTCATCAACCGCGACCTGGTGATGAGGGGTTACACCAATGGATGACCGTCAAATCCATTTGGGTGCAAGGAGCCGAGCGTGCGTCAACGCAAGGTGGCGTCTCCACAACAGGAGACTGCGACCCTTACCCTGGGGCTCAGCCCCGAATTGCGCGACGGCCTCAAGCAGCTGTCGGCAGTTCGCAAGGCCTTGCGCAAAGGTGGTAAGCCCGTGTTCATACAGGGCATGGTGGATGACGCCATCGTCAACTTGGATCAGTTGCTTAAAGGTGGAAGGGACGTGGCCTTCATCCCCGTGCCGCGTTCCAGCGAAGGCCGCACCGCGCTTCGTGTCAGTGCGACGGCACACCGCATCGCCCAAAAAGCGTCTGAGGCTGCTGATGTGAAATTGGCGGATTACATCCGAACCGCCCTCAGCCACTATCTCCGGAATTACGCCCATGAAGTCCACAAAGAAGCTAAGGCTCCCGCCCATCGAGCCCGAAAACCGGCAGGAAGGAAAGTATAGCCTGACGCTGGACCCCTATTTGAACCTGGAGCTTCATCAGTATCTCGACGCCTATAAGGCGCAGTTTCCCGATAAGAAAGCACCCAAACCGGAAGATCTGATTGTCGCGATCGTGCGCCAGCATTTGGCCAGCGATACGGATTTCGGCCGCTACAAGAGATCACTCAAACAAGGCGCCCTCGCCGAATCCCAGCCCTAATTCTCGGGATTCCAGATTATCGCAAAGACACTCTCATCATCTTGCCCCGCCATCTTCCCCAGATTTGCTGTCAATCGTTTTGGCCCGAATTCGGGGATGGACAATGCTAGGGAAATATATTCCGTGTGACTGCTTTCTCCAACGCGCTTTCGGCCGGTGCCAATCTCCACACCATCAGCCGTAAACACGCGATAGTCGGGGTGGCGTTCCGCAGACTTTTGCTCGACTGGCCGGATTTCGATTCTGGAAGAAATAGTAAGGGTCTTCAGTTCTCCCCTAAATGAGCCGTCACTCTCCCGTCTCACAAAGCCAATGGCGACCATATCGTTTCCCTGTGAAATGTATGCAGAACGCCGACAAATACGCGCAAATAAGTATCCGAGTCTATCGCGCGGTACCATCAGAACTGACAAAGGTGGCATCCGCGTAGCAGACCATCGGAAGTTGCGCACCGCCAATCCGTCCAACGCCGCATTCTGGACCAAAGCCCCAACATGACAGACTACTGACATCATTCCTGGTCATTCTGGGTGAGATCCGACTGCCATAGACGAGCCGAATGGAATAATTTGTTTCACTCGCTGAGGATTTCCTTCCAGACTCATTGAGTGTGATCCCGACCTCATCGCGGACAAAGCCGCCAGGTGCCGGGCTCTGCGCAGTGTTGGGCGGCGTAAGTAGTAGGCGATGGCGGCTCACGATTGAGGTCGTCGCGGGTTCGAATCTTGGCGCGCCTCGATGCGACGGCTTTCTGACACGAAGACATCAGACCACCCAAAACGCCCCAGTTTTCGAGGAGCAGACCAACGCCCAGCGCGATCGCCTTTCGCCCAAAAGCTTGTTCTCAGTCAGTTTCTTTGCCATCTCCCATTTCTCGCACATATCTGAGAAGGCTCGCTAACCTATAAAAGCCATGGACAAACTTGCTGATGGGAAAAAGGAGAAAGAAGGCGAGGACGGCGGCGAGATGAATAATGAGGGCGCCTCGCAGAAGTGAAGTGCACCGCAATAGCAGCAACAGCAATCCACTACTTGGCACTACTACAATTAGCACCAAAAAGGGAGTCGATAAGCCAGACTGATCCTGGGGCAGTGATTGCTTCAACCTTCGCTGAACAAGAGGTACCGCGCCATAAATCATTACCAGGCCGCCTGACACCCCAAGCGTGACTGGCAATGAGAGCAGCGGGTAAGGTGCTGGCATGTGCAGCACGTAGTGATAACCGGTCGCAGTCAGCGTGGACAAGAAACAAAGTAGGAATCCGTAGAACACAAAATGGTGAGACAATCGACGTTTATCTCGCTCGACCGATGGTTGCGCCGAACACCCCGCTCCGGCACCGGTTAGGTATCGCAAGGTCGAAGCATCTCTCGCGGCCTGCCAAATGTCTACGAAGTGGATAGAGTCGGCTGCGATCGAACGGAAATAATGTCGAACACTCCAGTACAGGGCGCCGCTTCCCAGGAGGAAAGCCAGTCCGAGAACTTCGACCATTAAACCGTGGGGAATAATCGAATAGAAGTTACCAGACCCTAGTGTCCCGGGTCGGGAGAGAACGACAAGCAGTATCCCGCTGAGAGCAAACGCTGTCGTAACGGCCACTGCATTATTCTTGATCAGGGCCTTTAGAAATCTCGGTCTGCAATGATTTTCATATGATTCGCTACGAATCGCGGCGAACGTAGATGGTAGATCGACGGCAAACTCATGCGGCGGAGCATATTGGCAATAGGAAAAGCAGGCCCCGCACTCATGGCAAAGATTAGACAAATATTCCATGTCAGAGGGATCTAGCAAACGCCGCAGCTCTATTGCGGGAAATACCGCGCAAACATTTTCGCAGTACCGGCAGCTGTTGCAGATTGCTGAAATTCTTTGTCCCTCTTGAACGTTAGAGCTTTGCAAGTCTTGCTGCTCCCGTACCAGCGATTCGCCCAAAAACTCCACCTATCGTCATTCCAATGCCGGCAATGTAGCCCTTTTTTAGGACACTCCCGGCCATTGCTTCACCTGCAGCAAAAACATTTCGATAGGGGGGTCCATAGGTGGTCTGCACCTTGGCATAGCGGTCTACGGCAACGCCCAAATAGGTGAATGTGATTCCGGGTTGAAGTGGATATGCAAAGAATGGCGGCGCCTCGATGCGTTGAGCCCAATGGCTCTTGGCTGGCTCTAACCCACTCGTGCGGCAGTCATCTAACGTCGATGGATCAAAGGTCCCACTGACCACGTTTCGATTAAACTCGTCGACAGTCCGCGAAAGTTGACGCGGATCGAGGCCGAGCTTCTGCGCGAGGGCGGGAATTTTGTCCGCTGCATGAGCGGCATAGAGCGCAGGAATGAAGTTGTCTTTGACCCGAGAATCAAAAATAACAAAAGCGCGTTGATCTGGTAGCTGTGTGATAAGGCGTCCCCAAATGGCGTAGCGTTTCGGCCAGAGGTCTTCGCCTTCGTCGTAGAAGCGGTTTGCGTTTGTATCAACAACAATACCGAACGGTATGCAGTCAAGTCTGGTGGCAATGCCGCCATCGAATTTCGGTGCTCGAGCATCAACGGCTACGGCATGAAATTGCCGGGCATCTCCCGCTTCTTGGGCGCCTCTCTCAAATAAGAGCCGTAAGACCTTCCCTGTGTTGTATGGCGTACCACGGATTGCAAAATTGCGAGCTCCTGGTCCCCAAATCGTTTGGAGCCACTCAGTGTTGGCTTCAAAGCCACCGCTGGCCACGACAATGGCACCAGCTCGGACCTCTTGCAGCTGATTGTCGTGTGCAATGGTGGCGCATCGGAAAGCTCCGTCCTGGATGCCCAAATACATGATTTCGCTATCGTAAAAGGCAGCCACACCTTGGCGTTCTGCCGCACGATACAGCGCGTTTAACATCGCGCGACCACCGCCCAAGAAGAAAGCGTTAGATTTGGAGAGACTCAAGGTGCCGGTGAGGGCGGGTTGAAATGCGACGCCATGGGCCTGATAGAAATCGAGAAGGGCGCGAGAATTATTCACCGTGAGCTGGGCTAGCTCACGATTGGTATCCTCGCCCGAGACGCGGAATAAATCTTCTAGAAATTCAGCCTTCGAGTACGTTTCAGCCAAAATTTGCGGGTACCCAGAATGAGCGACACGGAAGTTACGAGTGTGTCTCGAGTTACCCCCGCGATAAAATGCTGGCGCGGCATCGATTACGCACACTGAGGCGCCTAATTTTCTGGCAGAGATCGCCGCGCAAAGCCCTGCATTGCCACCTCCAGCAACGAGGACATCCCATTTTGCGGATGCAGGACTAGATGGGTTCATTGCCGGGCACCTCAAAAAGAGAGCGCCGCACAGCTGTGCGACGCTCTCTAGACCCTCAAATCAGGGGGGAGGTCTGAAAGAGGGGATCCTCGGGCTCCAGATCAATTAGCTCCGATCATCGTTGTTGCGATCGTGCGTGGTTACGTAGCGGAGAGTGCCGTTCTGGGTCCAATCCGTGTTCGTGCCGAGCACAATTATGCCCACCTCCTGGGAGATGCTGATTTCCTCCCCTGTGGTCGTGTAGCGCGCAGCCCCCGACAGGCGGTGAACCTTGTCGGCCGTCTGATGGATAATTCGAGTGGCTGGGTCGATAGCGCCTTCATAAAAGTGGTCGCCAAGTTTGTTGTAGGGCTCAAGGATGCCTTGCCACTTGGGGACGTGCGGTTCGCGATCGACGCGCCGTTGGGCTGGATCAAGGGCGGTTGCACGCGCCGCGCGGTCGGGGTTGTTGTCGCCACCTGGTACGCCGACCGCTGCTGCGTTACGCCCCGCTGGGCGAGCTGGTCTGAGTTCGGCGGGAATATCGCCACTTCCGGACACAACGAGCCGAGTTTTTACACCCTTCACTTTGAATTGCGCCATCGGATCGCCTCCGAGCTGGCTATCGAACAAATTGCCGATGCCACCATCGGCAATGCCGGCGTGCAATCCACGAGTCGGGCGCGGGCGGTCAATAATGTCGTCATCATCAATATAGGAAACCAAGTGATTTGCCCGCAGCCGGATCGCGGCTTGAACCGCATCTTCATAGACTCTGCCGATCAATTCGGCCGGCGTCCAAATGGTCGACATGAGCTGGATGCCCCAGTGACCTTCGTTGTTAGTGACGCAGTAGACACCTTCACAGCGCAACGTACGGAACCCCTGCTTGTTGTAACGGTCGAACGTCATGGCCAAGCTGACATGAACCGGATCGTAGTTGAGTACTTCCAGGGAGATCAGCATGTCGTAGCAGCCAGGCTTCAATCTGCTGAAGTGATTGGTGTTGAATTCTCCGTCGGGAGAGAAATTGAGGGAAGGTGGCGCTTTCGCATCGGTCAAATCATCGGGGGAAGCCACCACGACCGTATCGATCCGCTCTACGACCGCGAATGGGAACTGCATTGTCCTTGCGAGAGCTCTGTAGTCGCGTGTGGCAATCGCGTCGAAGTGCTCAGACATAACGCGACACGCTTCGGGCACCGACCTTCGATAAGAAACCGGAAAGCGAGCATCAAGTTGAGCGCCCTTCTTCATATTCGCTGGAGCGGGAGGGTCTACCGTGTCGGCAGGATCAGTAGCATCGGACACTTTTGGGAGGTCGGCCGCACTCGCGCGCGAAACATCGGAAAGGCCGGCAAGCCCGGCAGCGCCAAACGTGATAAGCCCCCCGCGCAAAAAGCGCCGGCGCTCAAGGCTATTAGACATGAAGTTCTCCTTCCTGAGAGGTTATGCGGTTATCTCACAGGTTGGCGTCCCCTAATGACTTAAGGTAGCCCCTGCCGTCCCCGGAAGACGATCTCTCGGCGCGGAGGCTAAGTCCATTTGCTAATTCTCATGTAATCGAAACCAGCGGTTATGCCGAACTCAATTGATACGGCGGATGCAAGCGCCGTCTATCTGTTCGATTGAATTCAAGCCAAGCATCGCCATGTTGCGACTGATTTCCTGGCTCATCAGCTCGATGACTCGCAAAGCTCCAGCTTGGCCGGCCACCGCTGCTGCATATGCGAACGGTCTGCCGATCAGGACAAATTTCGCACCTAAAGCCAGGGCTTTGATCACATCAGTGCCTCTGCGAAATCCACCGTCTATGATGATGGGCAGGTTCGGTGCGGCTGCCGCCGCCTCAGGCAGGGCTCTCAGTGGCGAAATCGCTCCATCTAATTGCCGCCCGCCATGATTGGAGAGAACGATGGCATCAGCACCTCTATCTTGGGCGGCTCGCGCATCCTCAGGCGAGAGTATGCCCTTAATTATGAGCTTCCCGGCCCAATGCCGCCGAATGAAGTCAATATGTGGCCACGAAAAACGGCTACGTCCTTCAAACTGCCTTGCAGCCTTTGACGACAAAATCGGCGCACCTCTCTCATGAGACCCGTTTTCAAAGTGAGGCATGCCATGTCGAAGATAGGTCCGGAGTAAGACCTGCATAAGCCACCGCGGTCTAGTTATGCCATCTATAAAAAGCCGAGGGGACGGACGAAGGGGCGTGCTGAACCCCACTCTCAAGAAATTTTCTCGGTTAGCATTGCCTTGCGCATCAACCGTCACAACGAGCGACTTGAAGCCTGCCGATGCAACTCTATTGAGCATCAACTCAATGCTTCGGTTATCGCCAAAGAGGTACGCTTGAAACCAAGCGTCAGGATTGGCTGCAACTACCTCCTCCAATTTAATGAGTGAAGCGCCGCTCATGATCATGGGGATGCCAGCCTTCCGGGCTGCATCCGCGAACGCTATGTCGCCTCTGTAGGAGAAAAGAGCGGCGATACCCATGGGCGCAATGCCGAAAGGAGCCGCATATTGTTTCCCAAGCAGCTCGGTCCGCAGCGATCTGTGACTCATGTCTCGTAGGACACGCGTGACAAAGCTGAAAGAGTCAAACGCTGATTGGTTCGCGCGAAGCGAGGTTTCGGTCTCGACGCCTTGGTCCACATAACCAAAAATTGGTCGTGGCAGACATCGGTGAGCTTCTGATCGAAAATCGTCGAGGCACAAAAAGTTTTGAAGATCCATGCACTAGCTTTAATAAGAAAAAAGCGCCATTACAATTGCAGCAACGCCCGCAATTGCAAAACTTCCGCGCATTAAACGACAACTGACAGGAATGCAGGTAGGCAATGCCGACACAATCAGAAGGCGCTCTCGATCGCGACGATGTCTACCGCAGAGTCCTCTGGAAGATCGTTCCGTTTCTTTTGGTAGGTTATCTGATCTGCAGAATTGACACCGCGATCGTCGGCTATGCGAAGTTGGAATTTGTGCGCCAACTTCATTTCTCGGAGGCAGTCTACGGATTTGGAGCTGGTGTGTTCTATCTCGGGTATGCCCTCTGTGAGGTTCCGAGTAACCTCTACTTGGAACGGTATGGAGTACGCCGGACACTCCTACGGATAATGACGCTGTGGGGAGCTATCACGGTCGCAATGATGTTTATGCGCGATAGCACTCAGTTTGTGCTTGCTCGCTTTTTTCTCGGAATGGCTGAGGGTGGTTTTTTTCCGGGCATTCTTTTGTACCTAACCTACTGGCTACCACCCGACAAAAGAGCCACTGGATTTTCGATTTTTATAATGGCGAATCCGATCGCAGGCGCTATTGGTGGAGTTCTATCCGGCTTGGTGATGAAGACGGCAGGCGCTGCACTCGGCTTAGCAGGGTGGCAAGCGTTGTTTCTGTCTATGGGGTTGCCTGCAATCGTTTTGGGTATCGTGTCTTATTTCTATTTGGTTGATAGACCTGAAACCGCACCGTGGCTCAATTCTACGGAAAAGGCTTTGATTGCGCGGGAGACTGCAACGCTGGGCGTGACCTGCCACTGAGATTTTCCTCCACGAGGAGTTAGAGTCCGGCCCATTGGAAGGACGGACTTATGAAGCGTTCGCGATTTACCGAAGAGCAGATTGTAGCGGT
>Ga0134125_10002549_pt1 | contig 21514 bp, 21 predicted proteins | sample KB31751_FD_96464 | JGI IMG/M metagenome (GOLD analysis project Ga0134125, IMG submission 96464) | Terrestrial soil microbial communities with excess Nitrogen fertilizer from Kellogg Biological Station, Michigan, USA - KB3-175-1 | ecosystem: Environmental > Terrestrial > Soil > Unclassified ... | reverse complement strand
CCGTAAGAGAATTTAGAGACGAAGAGATAGTCGCCCACCAGCAAGGTCGGCACCATCGAGCCGGAGGGGATATTGAAGGGCTCGTAGAGGAAGGTGCGGATGACAATCGCGATGACGACCGCATAGACGAGCGTCTTGATCGTCTCGACGACGCCGTCGGAGGCCCTGTTTTTCATTAAGGAAGCCCGTTAGAACGTTGAAAATACGCATTTTTTATCGGCGACGAGACCGACGGTCGGCGAGGATTAAGCGAAGCTGCGGCGGCGAAGTCAAGGGCACAGGGCGCTCCGCCGTAGCCCGGCGATCAGTCGGCCCGCACCGCGGTAATGATAACCAGCGCCTGAGCGATCGGCGGCTCGTCGGTAAGCGTCACGTCAATCCGCGCCGCCATGCCAGGCGGCGTCATCGCCCGAAGCCGCGCAAGCGCGCCGCCGGTCAGCACCAGCGTCGGCCGGCCGCCGGGCAAATTGACGACGCCGAGATCGCGCCAGTAGACGCCCCGACGAAAGCCGGTGCCGAGAGCCTTCGAGCAAGCCTCTTTAGCCGCATAGCGCTTGGCGTAACTCTCGACGCGATTGGCGCGCCGATCGGAGCGCGCCCGCTCCTCCGCGGTGAAGACGCGGTCGAGAAACCGCTCACCAAAGCGCGCGATGGTCTTCTCGATGCGACGGATGTCGATGAGGTCGCTGCCGATGCCGAGGATCACGTGCTCAGCCCGCCGCGTCCCGCTTCCATGGCGGCGCGCATACGTGCGATCGCCTCGGCGAGCCCGATGAAGATCGCCTCGCCGACAAGGAAATGCCCGATATTGAGCTCGACAATGGTTGGAATCGCGGCGATCGGCCCGACGGTATCGTAGCTCAACCCATGTCCGGCATGGCACTCGAGGCCCAAAGCATCGGCATGGGCCGCCGCGGCGACGAGCCTCCGCAGCTCCCGCTCGCGGACCGCCCCTTCGGCGTCGCAATAGGCGCCCGTGTGCAACTCCACCACCGGCGCGCCCAGCGCCTGCGCCATCTTGAGCTGGCCTTCGTCGGGGTCGATGAAGAGCGAAACGCGGATTCCGGCGTCCGCCAGCGCTCGGATCACTGGGCCGAGTTGTGCGCGGCCTCCCACCACGTCGAGCCCGCCTTCTGTCGTCACTTCGGTGCGCTTCTCCGGGACGAGGCAGGCCGCGTGCGGTTTGTGGCGCAGAGCGATCGCCGTCATCTCGGCGGTTGCCGCCATCTCCAGGTTGAGCGGCCGGTCGATCTCGCGGACGAGGCGGTCGATGTCATCATCGGAGATATGGCGGCGGTCCTCGCGCAGATGAGCGGTGATACCATCGGCTCCGGCGGCAACGGCCAGCTTGGCCGCGCGCAACGGATCGGGATGCCGGCCGCCACGCGCATTGCGGATGGTAGCAACGTGATCGATGTTGACGCCGAGGCGAAGCGGCCGCGCCTTATCATTCATCGGGCCAGCCTCAGCCCCGCGAGCGCGCGACCGAGTTGATCACCGGCGTCGCGCGCAGGGCGGCGATGATATTGGTCAGGTGTTTCACGTCCTTGACCTCGATATCGACGAGGATCTCGAAGAAATCGACCGAGCGGTTGGTGATCTTGAGATTGGTGATATTACCGGCCTGCTTGCCGATCACCGTCGTCAGGCTCCCCAGGCTGCCCGGCTCGTTCCCGAGCGTGACGTTGATGCGGCCCACATGCGCGCTTTCGCCGTCACCCTTGCTGTTCCAGGCGACATCGAGCCAGCGCTCGGGCGTGTCGGCGAAATTCGCGAGCGCGTCGCAATCGATGGTGTGGATGGTAACGCCCTTGCCGGTGGTGACGATCCCGACAATGCGGTCGCCCGGAAGCGGATGGCAACAGCCCGCGAAATGCAACGCCATGCCGGGAATAAGGCCGCGGATCGGCACCGCATTCTCAGAGGCCTTCTTGCTGCGCGCCGCGGCAAGGCGCACGACCTTCGCGGGCTTTGCATCCGGGCTCGGCGGGTAGATCGCATGCACGACCTCACGACCGGTGGCAAGCCCCTCGCCAACCGCGACATACAGGTCCTCGACCTCGGCGCAATTGAAGGTCTTCAGCACGTTCTCCAGCGCCTTCTCCTGGAATTCGTGACCTTCGTGCCGGAAGGCCTTCTGCAGGATTGCCTTGCCGAGATCGAGATATTGCTGACGCTGCTGGGTACGCACGAACCGGCGGATGCGCGCCCGCGCCTTGCCGGTGACCACGAAGCGCTCCCAGGTCGGCGAGGGCGTCTGGGCCTTGGACGTTATGATATCGACCTGGTCGCCGTTGGTGAGCTGGGTGCGTAGCGGTGCGAGGCGGCCATTGATCTTGGCGCCCACGCACGTATCGCCGATGACGGAATGGACCGCATAGGCGAAGTCCACCGGCGTGGCTCCGCGCGGCAGCGCGATGAGGTCGCCCTTGGGCGTGAAGCAGAAAACCTGGTCCTGGAACATCTCGAGCTTGGTGTGCTCGAGGAATTCCTGTGGGTCGGACGCGTGCTCGAGAATGTCAAGCAGTTCGCGCAGCCAGCGATACTGCCGCCCTTCGGTACGGGGCGCGCCCTGCTTATACACCCAATGGGCAGCGACGCCGAGTTCGGCTACTTCATGCATCTCGGGCGTGCGGATCTGCACCTCGATGCGCTGACGCTCCGGACCGATGACGCCGGTGTGGATCGAGCGGTAATTGTTCGGCTTCGGAGTGGAGATATAGTCCTTGAATCGGCCGGGCACGACCGGATAGCGACTGTGGATGATACCCAGCGCCCGGTAGCACTCCTCGACCGTATCGACGACCACACGGAACGCCATGATATCGGAGAGCTGCTCGAAGCCGACGTTCTTCTGTTGCATCTTGCGCCAGACCGAGTAGGCGGTCTTTTCGCGCCCGGATACGCCGGCCTGCAGCCCGCCCGTGACCAGCGTTTCGCCAAGCTCGTCGATGATGCGCTCGACCAGGCCTTCGCCCTTCTCGCGCAGGAACGCGAGCCGCGCCATGATGCTGGCGCGCGCGTCCGGATGCAGCTCGGCAAATGCGTGATCCTCGAGCTCATCTTTCATCTCGTGCATGCCGATGCGCTCGGCGAGCGGCGCGTAGATCTCCATCGTCTCGCGCGCGATGCGGCGCCGGCGCTCCTCGTCCTTGAGGAAGTGCAGCGTGCGCATGTTGTGGAGACGGTCGGCAAGCTTCACCAGGAGGACCCGGATGTCCTCGGACATCGCCAGTACGAGCTTGCGGAAATTCTCGGCCTGCTTGGTCTGGTCCGATTGCAGCTCGAGGCGCGACAGCTTGGTGACGCCATCGACGAGGCGCGCGATCTCGGGTCCGAACAGCCGCTCGATATCCTCGAGCGTCGCCACCGTGTCCTCGACGGTATCATGCAGCAGCGCCGTGATGATCGAGGCGCTGTCCAGCTTCATCTCGGCGAGGATGCCAGCCACCTCGATCGGATGAGAGAAATAGGGATCCCCCGAAGCGCGCAGCTGCGAGCCGTGCGCTTTCATCGAGAAGACATATGCCCGATTGATGGCGCCTTCGTCCGCCGAGGGGTCGTAGCCCTTGACACGCTCGACCAGCTCGAACTGGCGCATCATGGCGCGGCGCTCCGACAGGCGCGCGCGCGGGAAGCGGGGGCGCGGTGGGAGAGTACGAACCCGCCGCCCTGCCGCATTCCTACTTCGTCTTTCCCGGGATCTCGCTGCCGCCTTCCGCCAGATCGGGATTGACGTCGTCGCTCAACCCGACGGCGTCGTCTTCGGCAACGAACAGCATATCCTCGTTGAGTTCTTCGTCGACGGCGCCCTCTTCCTCTTCCATGTCCGCCGGCTGAACCAGCTCGGTCGGCCACTGCTGAGCACCGATCTCGATCTCCGTATCTTCCTCGGGCTCGTCGATCTCGACATGCTTTTGCATGCCTTTGATCAGCGAGTTTTGCAGCGTGTCGAGCACCACCGTCTCTTCGGCGATCTCACGCAGTGCCACGACTGGGTTCTTGTCGTTGTCGCGCTCAAGCGTGATCTGCGAGCCCGCAGTGACGTCACGCGCCCGCTGCGCCGCAAGCAGCACCAGCTCGAAGCGGTTGGGGACCTTGAGAACGCAGTCTTCGACGGTTACGCGCGCCATGCCGACACTACTCCCGGGAGGATACTGAGTCTGATACTATATATGGATTGGCGCACAAATCGCAACCACGCTTCTCCTGGCAAACCGCGTCCAGGTAGGGTGACCGGTACCGCCTTGCGACTTCGTTAACCGGCCTGGCCGCAGCCGCCCGGATCCCCGAGCGGCTCGGCGATCTGACCGGGGGGCAAGGCGGCAATGAGCTCCCCAAGATTGGCGCCGGAAACGGGATGGCGCCAGTCCGGCGCGATTTCGGCGAGCGGCCGCAGCACGAAGGCGCGCTCGTGCAGCCGCGGATGCGGCAGCAGCGGCGCCCCCTTCCGCACCAGCCCGTCATAGTCGAGAAGATCGAGGTCAAGCGTACGGGGTGCATTGCGACGCGTCCGCCGGCGGCCGAATTGCGCCTCGACCTCATGGAGCATCGCGAGCAGTTCGACCGGGCCCAGCCGCGTCGCCAGCAGGGCCACGCCGTTCACATACCAAGGCTGATCGTCTGCGGGGAGCGGCGCCGAGCGATACCAGCGCGAGCGCCGCAGGGTTGCGGCTCCCGACTGGCCGAACGCTCGCAGCGCCGCTTCCAGTGTTGCTGCCGGGGGGCCGGCGGTACTCGAGAGGTTGGCACCCAGCCCGACCAAGATCATGACATAGTCTCGTCGCTTGACGTCGGCGCAGCCCTGCGAGCAAATGCGGGGCACTTACGAAATTGACATATATTGCTCGCATTCATGGAGATAGCGCCGATGATTTTTTACCCACAAGAGAAAATTGCGCTGTTCATAGACGGCTCGAACCTTTACGCCGCAGCGCGCGCGCTGCAGTTCGACATCGACTATAAGCGCCTTCTCGAGCTTTTCGGCTCGAAGGGCCGCCTCATCCGGGCCTTCTATTACACGGCGCTGATCGAGGATCAGGAGTACTCGCCGATCAGGCCCCTGGTCGATTGGCTCGATTACAACGGCTACACCATGGTGACCAAGCCGACCAAGGAGTACACGGACGCCATGGGCCGTCGCAAGATCAAGGGCAACATGGATATAGAGCTCGCCATAGACGTCATGGAGATGGCGCAGTATCTCGATCACATCGTGCTGTTCTCCGGCGATGGCGATTTTCGCCGTCTGGTCGAGGCGGTGCAGCGCAAGGGCGTGCGGGTCACCGTGGTCTCGACCATCCGCTCTTCCCCGCCGATGGTGGCCGACGAGCTGCGCCGACAGGCGGACATGTTCCTGGAACTCCAGGAGCTCGCGCCCAGCATCATGCGCGTTCATCACCGCGATGAGACTCTCCGTCCGGCCGTGCCTGTCTCGGGCTACGCGCCGCAGTGAGCACCGCCTCCGCGGCGGTAGTACCCGACCGCGACTGCTCGCTCTGTCCGCGCCTAGTGAGTTTCCGCGAGCGCCAGCGAGCGAGCAATCTCGATTGGTTCAATGCGCCGGTGCCCTCTTTCGGCGGCGAAGCCGCGCGACTGCTGATTGTCGGTCTGGCTCCCGGGCTGCGCGGCGCTAACCGCACGGGGCGGCCGTTCACCGGCGATTTCGCTGGCGTCCTGCTTTATCGCACACTGACCAAGTTCGGCCTTGCAAAAGGCGAATACGGCGAGCGCGCCGATGACGGGTTGCAGCTCGTCGACTGCCGCATAACCAACGCTGTGCGCTGCGTGCCGCCGGAGAACAAGCCGGAGCCCGCTGAGGTGAGAAACTGCAATCGCTTCCTGGCGGCAGAGATCAAGGCACTACCGCGGCTCTCGGCATTGCTGGCGTTGGGCGCGGTCGCGCATCACGCCGTGCTCTCAGCGCTCGGCGAGCGACGCAAGGATTTCCCTTTCGCCCATGGCGGGATGCACCGGCTCGGCTGCGGCCTGCTGCTCGCCGACAGCTATCACTGCTCTCGCTACAACACCAATACCGGAAAGCTGACGCCCGCAATGTTCGAGGCCGTCATCGGCGAGCTCGCCTCATGGCTCAGCGGTTCCGCTCCCGCATGATGCGTGCACGATCGCGTTGCCAATCGCGCTGCTTCTCGCTCTCACGCTTATCAGCCTTGCGCTTGCCCTTGGCGAGACCGAGCTCGAGCTTGGCGCGGCCGCGCTCGTTGAAGTAGATCGAGAGCGGCACCAGCGTGATTCCCTCGCGCTTGATCGCACCGCGCAATCGGTTGATCTCACGCTTGTGCAGGAGCAGCAACCGGGGGCGGCGCGGCTCATGGTTGAAGCGCGAAGGCGGATATTCCGGAAAATAGGCGTTGATCAGATAGATGCCGCCATCGCGCTCGGTGGCGAATGCCTCATTGATGCTGGCAAGGCCGTGGCGCAGTACCTTCACTTCGGTGCCGACGAGCTGCAAGCCAGCCTCGACCGTGCTCTCGATGTGGTAGTCGTGACGCGCCCGTCGGTTCTGCGCGACAAAACGCTCGGTCCCGCGCAGCGCCATCTAGCCTGGATTTCTCATATGGACATGCGCGGCGTTGCAGTCTGTTGGCGCGATGTTAGGAGCCAGGGCGAAGGCGATGCGAGCATCGTCGAGCCCGCAGCGACGCGGCAGCGCGCCAATCGACTGCAACCCGGAGGGACGGCGATCTTTGCCGTCAGGAGGGCGTCGCCGGGCCGCTCACGATGCTCGCATCGCCGCGCGCCCCGGCTCCTACCCTGGCGGCAAAGATCGCCGTCGCAGCGCGTGCCCATATGAGAAATCCAGGCTAAGGTCTAATTCAGGACACCCGCACCGCGCATCGCCTGGCGCATGCGCTCCTGCGCCTCGGGGCTCGCCGACACCAGCGGCAGCCGCACTTCCGGAGTCGATTTGCCGAGCAGCGAAGTGCCGAACTTTACCGGCGCCGGGCTGGTTTCACAGAACAGTGCGTCGTGCAGCGCGGCGAGCCTGTCGTTGATACGCTGGGCGCGCTCGGTATCGCCGGACGCCCAGGCCTGCTGCATGTCAGCGCACGCGCGCGGCGCGACATTGGCGGTGACCGAGATGCACCCGACGCCGCCCTGCGCGTTGAAGGCGAGCGCCGTCGCGTCCTCACCGGACAACATGCAGAAATCCGGGCCGATCGCCTGCCGGGTGCGCAGCGGCCGCGCCAGATCGGCCGTGGCATCCTTGACCCCGACGATGTTCGCCAGCTTGGCGATCCGTGCCATGGTGGCGACGCTCATGTCGACCCCGGTCCGGCCGGGAATGTTGTAGATGATGATCGGCAGGTCCACCGACTCGGCAATCGCCTTGAAGTGCTGATAAAGCCCTTCCTGGGTCGGACGGTTGTAATAAGGGCAGACAACGAGCGCGCCGTCCGCCCCGGACGCCTTGGCGTGCCGGGTGAAGTCGATTGCTTCTTCGGTCGAGTTGGACCCGGTCCCGGCGATGACCGGCGTACGGCGCTGCGCCGCCTCGATGCAGAGCTCGACCACGCGCTTGTGCTCGGCATGGCTGAGGGTGGGCGATTCGCCGGTAGTGCCACAGGGAACCAGCCCGTGGGTGCCCTGCCCGACCTGCCACTCGACGAAATCCTGGAAGGCTTTCTCGTCGACTGCGCGGTTCCGGAACGGCGTGACGAGCGCGACGATCGAGCCCTTGAACATAGGGAATCCTCCCGTTTCAGTCGGGACGATAGCCCCTGGGCCGGGCCGCGGCAACATATCGCGGCGGATTTACCGAAAGTTGACGGCTTTTCACCATGATGAGCAGGGTCGCTCGGCTTGTATGCCGATGACAGGTCGTTACAATGCCTTGGAGTTTCGCGCCGGCACGCGGGCGGCGCGCGGGAGTTGTGATGCCGCTGAGGTGGCTCGCTCATCGCCTTGTATTGGTGTCTTTGTTGCTGTTCGCCACGGCCTCGCCGGGGCGGGCACTGAGCGAGACGGACCGGCAGATCTACCGTGACGCGTTTGCGGCGGCACGCAGCGGCGACTGGGCGCTGGCCGGTCAGCGCTCAAACAAGGCGCATGATCGCCTGCTTGCCAAGGTGCTCTGGTGGCTGAACTTGTGCCGCCCGAGCAGCGGTGCCAGCTTTTCCGACTTCACCGATTTTATCACTGCCAACCCCGATTGGCCGCACTTGCTCAGGCTGCGCCAGCAGGCCGAGGAGGCGATGGTCGGCGTGTCGGACCGGACGCTAGCGCAATGGTTCGACCGCTTTCCGCCGGTGACTCCGGCAGGCAAATTCAAGCAGGCCGACCTCAGGATCGCTGCCGGCCGCCAGCAAGAGGGCATTGCTCGCATCCGCGAAACCTGGATCAACAGCGACTTCACCTCTTTTGAGGAAAAGTCGGTGCTGCAGCGCTATCACGGCGTTCTGCGTCCGGCGGATCAAGTGGCTCGCCTCGATCGCCTGTTGTGGGACGAGCAGGTCGAAGCTGCCCGACGCATGCTGCCGCGGGTGGATCCGGACCACCGGGCCCTCGCCGAGGCGCGAATGGCGCTGGCGGCGATGGAGCCCGGAGTCGAGCGTCTGGTGGCGCGCGTCCCGGCTTCGCTGCAGGACGATCCCGGCCTGCTCTTCGAGCGGATGCGCTGGCGGGCGCGCAAAGACCATTACGATGACGCCATCGCGATCCTCGACCACCCGCCGCACGATCTCGTAAGGCCGCTGGCCTGGGCGGGCGAGCGACAGGTCTTGGCACGCCATGCCTTGGGGGTAGGTGACGTCTCGATTGCCTATCGCCTGGCCGCACATAACGGGCTGACCAGCGGCCCCGCCTTTGCCGAACTCGAGTTCTTCGCGGGTTGGGTGGCGCTGCGGTTCCTGCACGAGCCCGACGTGGCGTACAACCACTTCGTCAAGCTGTACGACGACGTGAAGCTGCCGGTGAGCCTTGCGCGCGGCGCCTATTGGGCCGGACGCGCCGCCGATGCGATGCGCTTCCACCAGCTCGCCGCCGCGTGGTACGGCACCGCCGCGGTACAGGTGACGACCTATTACGGTCAGCTGGCCGCCGCCGCGCTCGGCGAGCCTGATCTCGCGCGCAACGTTGCCGAGCCGAAACCGACCGCAGCGGAAACCGCGGCTTTTGACCGCCGTGAGTTGGTCCGCGCCATGCGCGACTTGGCCGAAATCGGCGCCAAGGATGATATCGGTCCCTTTGCCGGCGCGGTGAGCCGCCACGCCACGGTGCCGGCGGATCACGTGCTGCTGGCGCATCTGGTGGTCAAGGTCGACCGGTCCGATCTCGCCATCGCTGTGGCCAAAAAGGCGAGTTATGCCGGCGTCATTCTGCTGAAAGAGGGCTACCCGATCGCCAATCTGCCACCCGGCGGTGGCGTCGAACGGCCGCTCGTGCTGGCGATGACGCGCCAGGAAAGCGCCTTCGACCGCCAGGCGGTCAGCAGTGCCGGCGCGCGCGGCATGATGCAGCTTATGCCGGCAACCGCCAGCCATATCGCCAAGAGCCTGCACATGCGCTTCTCGGCCAGTCGGCTGCTGACCGATGCCCGCTACAACATCATCATCGGCCGGCACTATCTCGATGGGCTGCTCGGCGACTTCTCCGGATCCTATGTCTTGGCGATTGCCGCCTACAACGCCGGCCCGTCGCGCGTACATCAGTGGATTCACGATTACGGTGATCCCCGCGCCAAGAACGCCGATGTGATCGACTGGATCGAGTCCATTCCGATGGGCGAGACCCGCAACTACGTTCAGCGCGTGCTCGAGAACCTCCAAGTCTACCGGTTGCGACTCGGCGATCGCGGCCTCGCCTTCTCCCTGCCGAGCGATCTGAAGCGGTGAAAGGCTCACCCTATGGCGGCCTTTCGCGAGCGGCTGTTCACTTCACGAGACGGACTCCGGCTCTACTTCCGCGACTACGGCGATCCGCTATCGCCCCGCGCGCCGCTGCTTTGCCTCAGCGGCATTGTGCGTAACAGCGCCGATTTCGCCGACCTCGCCAAGCGCCACGCCGGCGAGCGCCGGATTCTATGCCCCGACTATCGCGGGCGCGGTCGCTCGGAGTATGACCGGAACTGGCGCAACTATGATCCCTTCATCTACGCAGACGATATCGTCCACCTGATCGCGGCGACCGGCATCGAGAGGATTGTCGTCGTCGGTACGTCGCTGGGCGCCGCGCTTGCCATGGGGCTTGCCGCGCTGAAGCCGACCGCGCTCGCCGCCATCGTGCTCAACGATTTCGGACCCGACGTGGCCGCGGGGGGCGTCATTCGCATCCTCGACTACATCGGCAGCGACCGGCCGCAACCGGACTGGACGAGCGCGGTCGCTTATTTGCGAGAGCTGCTGCCGACGCTTTCCATCCGGACCGACGAAGGCTGGCTCAAGCTGGCCCGCGGGACCTATCGCGAAGGACCGGACGGACGGCTTCATTTCGATTGGGACGTCAATCTGGCGCGGCCACTCGCGCGCTCGCGCGGCACCGTTCCGAACCTCTGGCCTTATTTCCGGGCGCTGCGGCGATTGCCGGTGCTGGCGCTGCGCGGTGCACTTTCGGACGTGCTATCGAGCGCTACCTTCGAGCGCATGGCACTTGCCAAGCCCGACCTCCTGCGTGTAACGGTTCCCGATGCCGGCCACGCGCCGACCCTCAACGAACCAGAAGCTGCCAAGGCCGTCGATGAGTTCATTCGTCGATTCTGATCTTCCGGGCATTGCCGACGTCAGGGCTGCCGCCGAGCGCCTCGCCGGCCGGATCGTGACGACGCCGCTTGTCGAATCGCCACTTCTCAATGCCCGGCTCGGCCTGCGCCTCCTGGTGAAGGCGGAGAGCTTGCAGCGAACGGGCTCTTTCAAATTCCGCGGCGCAATGAACGCCGTGCTGCAGCTCGATCCGCGCCGGCATCGCGGCGGAGTGGTCGCCTTCTCCTCGGGCAATCATGCGCAGGGTGTTGCTGCGGCGGCGCAGCTTCTCGGCATCCCTGCGGCGATTGTCATGCCCGCCGATGCGCCGGCGATAAAAGTTGGGAATACGCGCGGCTACGGCGCCGAAGTGGTATTCTATGACCGCTGGCGCGACAACCGAGAGGCGATCGGCGCGCGGATCGCGGCTGAGCGCGGTGCCATGCTGGTGCCGCCCTTCGACGATCCGCGAGTCATCGCCGGCCAGGGCACGGTCGGCCTTGAGGTCATGGCGCAGACGAAGGCGCTGGGCGCAAGCCTGGACGCGCTGGTGGTGCCGGCGAGCGGCGGCGGCTTCCTGACCGGCTGCGCGCTTGCCGTAGCGGCCGAGAGCCCGACTACCAAAGTCTACAGCGCCGAGCCCGACGTTGCCGATGACTGGCGCCGTTCGCTGGCTGCGGGCAAGCGCGTTGCCAACGATCCCACGGCACGCTCGATATGCGACGCGCTCCTCGTGCCGAGCCCGGGCGAGATCACCTTCGCCCTCGGGCAGAAGCTGGTTGCCGGCGGGCTCACCGCGAGCGATGCCGAAGTCCTGCGCGCCGTCGCCATCGCGTTTGCCGAATTGAAGCTGGTCCTGGAGCCGAGTGGCGCCGTCGCCCTTGCCGCAGTGCTCGCCGGCAAACTCGCAGCAAGCGAAAAGACCATCGCGGTCGTAGCATCCGGGGGCAATGTCGACCGAGATGTGTTCCTGAAGGCGCTTGCCGGCGATTGACCCCCGCTGCAGCCCAGCGATCTGTCCCGCAAGCCGCAACATAGCCTCCGGTCAGCGCGCAAGCGCGCCGCTAGACGCAGTCAGCGCGTCGCCCGGCTTCGAGCGACGATCTGATTTCGAGGAGGTTAAGCGGGCTTCGGTTCGCCGCGCGGCGGAGCGCTGAGCCGTGGCGCGGGGAGGGTATCCTCGGTCACCGCCTCGATCGTATCGACCCGACGGCTGAATCCTTCGAAGACCGCGCCTTGCTCTATCGACAGCGAGACGTGGGTCACATCGGCGACGACACGCGCCGATCGCGCCAGCACCACCGAGGTGGCAGTCAGCCGCCCGGCGAGATTCCCGGCTATGATGGCCACATCCGCCTCCACCGCGCCAGTGATCGAACCGCCCTCGCCCAGCGTGATCTTGCGCGCGACAACGTCGCCTTTGATGGAGCCGCTGATATGCACTTCGCCCTGGCTGACGATGTCGCCCTCGATCCTCAGATCGCTGCTGAGGATGGATGGTGCGGCGGGCCGACTCGGGGGACCCTGCCGATCGCCATGCTCAATTCCCGTTTGCTTGAACCACATTCTTGCCCGCCTGCAAAAACTTCTCTGGATCCAACGCCGTACCGTCCACCAGCACCTCGTAGTGGAGATGCGGGCCCGTGCTTCGTCCGGTGCTGCCAAGCTCACCGATCGCATGGTGAGCCGCCACTTTCTGGCCGCGCGCCACCAGGATGCGATGGAGGTGCGCGTAGCGCGTGACGATGCCGTGACCGTGGTCGATCTCGACCACCTTGCCGTATTCGCCTTTCACACCGGTAAAGATCACGGTACCGGGCGCCGTGCTGAAGACCTTCGAGCGATAGGGAGCCTCGAGATCGAGGCCGGGATGGAAGGCTTCACGATGATTGAGCGGGTCGAGCCGCGGGCCAAAGCCGCTGCCGAGCTGGTAACGCCCCAGCGGGGCGGCGAGCGGCAGGGTCTTCAGGATCTTACGCAGCTGCTCGGTGCGAGCCGAACTCGCGAGGTTCGTCTTGCCCAGCGCGATGAAGGGACCGCCTTGGCCTTGCGGGACGGTATCGAGGCCCCGCATCAGCTTCTCGAGATCGAGACCGGTCGAGGCGAGGACACGCTCGAGTTCGCCGCTGCTGCCTGAGGAGGCTGCGGGCACCGCCGCGTTCTCGCTGCGCTGGTCGGAGGGACGATCGGCGATCGAGCGCTGCGGTGCCGTAGGAACGGCAGGTGCGTTGTCTGCAGCGCTGGGGGTCGTTGGCTCAAGGCCGGAGCCATGCTGGAGCTGGAGCAGTCGCGCCTGAAGACGGTCCCGCTCCGCCACAGTCTTGTCATGCTCTGCCGCAAGCTGTTGCAGCCGGCGCTCGTTGCTGGCGAGATCGGCCTTCGCCTGCGTCGTCCGGGAATTGGCGTTTTCAAGCTCGGCTTCGAGCTGGCGAACCCGGTTCTGCAACGCCTGGCGCTGGGCGTCGGACTGACGGAGCTCTCCCCGATTGGCATCGAGATTGTGGTTGAGTTGCGCGACGCTCTGCGACCGGCTGCTGGCAGCTTCCTGCGCCTGAGCGAGCTGTGTCTTCAGCGCCTTCTCGTCGGCGAGCGCCTTATCGCGCGCGGCTTCCAGCTGCTGCATGTGCTGCTGCGTCTGGTCGACGGCCGCCTGATTCTGCGCCACCGCGGCCGGGTTCGGAGCCTGAGCCAGGCGGGCATTAGCACTGTCGAGCTCCCGCTGCAGGCTGTCGATTTGAGACTGCAGGCCGGCGGCAGGTAATGGCGCATAAACGGCGCCCCTGCGCTCGTGCACCACCCCTTTGACGCCATAGCCGGCCACTGCGACAAGCACGAGGGCGCCGGCTGCCAAACTCATCTGCAGGCGTCGGGTCAGCGTGATGTAGCTCACCCGGCCTTCGGCGCGCACCAGGATCTGGCGCTCGGGAAACAGCCGGCGGGCCGCTTTCAACATCCTGCCAAGCAAATCCCCTCCGCCTTCAATGCCGAGGCCGCCGGCGCCATGGCCGACGAACCCGCCAGAACGTAACGCGGTCCCCCCCACGAGGACGCTCGGTGAACGAAAACGAAACCATCCGCCGCCGCTCCTGCGTCGCGGCTGCGTTGCCCCGCCAACCACGGGTTTCGAACCCCGCCAGCGATTCACCATAGCGAACCTACCGGCTGTACTAACCGCTGGCAAGCCGTTTCGCCCCCGATTTGGCCTGCGCGACACCTAGGAACAGGCGTAAATCGCGATGTGGTCGCTGCCACTTTGATTGACCGTCTGGAGCCGGGCGCGCTTGCCGTATTGCTGGCAATACTCGTAGGCGCGCTGATTCGCGCTCGCGATATTGTCGCCCTCGAAGCGATAGGAGATACCGGGCGGCGGCGCACTGACCGTCGTCCGCTCCTGGGCGCAGGCGGCAAGCGCGCCCACCGCCGCCAGCACCAGCAGCATCCGGCCCATGGCTTCCTCCCGGCAGATTCGTCCGCATGACGTACGCCGTCATGCGCCTGCCGGTTCCCGGGCGGCGTATGGCGCAGAAGGGTGGAAGGCGAAATCTCCCTTCTCCATCCAATGTCGACCCCGGCTGCCAAGCGGCGAGTTCTCCCCTTTAGGCGCCAACCACTGCGCCAACCTTCAGCATTAACCAACTTTGCTGACAAACCGTTAACGTGAGCCGCAGGGGCGGTAGTCAACCGCAAGTAATCGCAACAAACTCGCTTCAAAGTCCCTAGCTCGCCTGCTCCGCCCTGCGTGCGCGATCAAGATGAGCGTAGAAATACCAGCAGGCCACGCTGCGGAACGGCCGCCAGGGTTCGGCCAGCCTGAGCAGCCGTGCCGCCGGGGCATCCCGCCGGACGTCGTAGATGTCGGCGATCGCGGCCCGGATCGAAACGTCGCCGAGCGGCAGCACGTCGAGCCGACCGAGGCTGAACATGAGGTACATCTCTGCCGTCCAGCGGCCGATTCCCTTGACCGCCGTCAGCGCCTCGATCGCCGCCTCGTCGGGGAGCAACTCCAGCTCGGCGAAAAGCCGAGGCGCTGTCAGCGCGGCCGCGGCAAGCCCGCGCAGATAGTCGCGCTTCTGCCGCGACACCCCGGCACTGGCAAAGGCCGCGTCATCAAGCGCCGCCACCGCCTCAGGCGTGATCGTGCCGCCGCATGCGGCAAGCAGCCGCGCCGCAATCGTTGCCGCCGCCTTTCCCGAGAGCTGCTGGCGAAGGATGGCGTGGAACAGGATGGCGAAGCCGCCGGGACGACGGTTCCAGACGCAAGGGCCCAGCAGTTTTATCACCGCAGCAAGGCGCGGGTCGCGTCGCATGAGTCGGCGCCGCGCGCGCGCCAGCAGCGCCCGCGCCTCCTCCTCATCATCTGGCAGCGCGAGCGCCGCGCCGTCGGATGGCGCGGCCGAAGAGATACGAATCGCCTTCAAGTCTCCGCCACCCGTCAGAGCGTTGTGGGAAACGCGTCATTCCATAAAAATGGAATTCGGGTTTGGAGTCAAAACTACCGAATGCAGAGCGCCTCGCTCATGGCGCCGAGCTCGTCTTGACCGGCACCGTCGCTCTCCGCAGAGTCCCGCGGCCCTTCCAACTGAACCCTCGCGATAGGCACCGCTGCCGAGGCCGAGCATGAAGCAACCGGCGCTGAGCTGATCGAGCGTGCTAGCCTGCTTCGCGAGGTAGACCGGATCGCGCATCGGCAGTACCGTCACGGCGGTTCCGACGCGCAATCGCGAGGTGGCACCGGCGATCTGCGCCAGCACTTCATTCCGGGAAGCTCCTTGCAAGGGATGCTAAGCTGGCGCATTGACGCGGCTGCAACAGAGTTTATCACGAGCGGCGCGGTACAGCGACCGAATTGGCGGGAGAATGACGTGGGGCAGAAGGACTGGTCCGAAGCATCCGCCGAACAGCTCCTTGAGCGCGCGCAGCGCACGCCTCTTGCCGCGTTGATGGCCGAGGCCGCCGGTTTGCGCGATGACGGCCGGCCGCCGCTCGTCTCCTATTCGCGCAAGGTGTTCATCCCGCTCACCAAGCTCTGTCGCGACGTCTGTCATTACTGCACTTTCGCCGAACGACCGCGGCTCGGCGTAGCACCTTTCCTCTCGCGCGAGCAGGTGCTGTCGATCGCGCGCGCCGGTGCCGCCGCCCACTGTCAGGAAGCGCTGTTCACCCTCGGAGACAGGCCAGAATGGCGCTATCGCGTCGCTCAAGAGGCCCTCGCCGAGCTCGGGTTTGCCAGCACCATCGCCTACCTTGCCGAGATGTGTCGGGCGGTTGTGAAGGAGACGGGATTGCTGCCGCATGTAAATCCCGGCGTGATGGATGCAAGCGAGCTCGCCCTGCTCCGACCGGTCGCAGCTTCGATGGGACTGATGCTGGAAACGGCCGCGGAGCGCTTGTGCGGCCCTCGCCAGGTGCATCACGGCTCGCCCGACAAGGTGCCGGAGCGCCGACTCGAGACCATACGCCTTGCCGGCGAACTACGAATACCGTTCACCAGCGGCATACTCATCGGCATCGGCGAGACCCGGCTCGAGCGCATCGAGGCCCTGCTGCAGCTGGCTGCGCTGCATCGGCGCTTTGGGCACCTTCAAGAGATCATCATCCAGAATTTCCGCGCCAAGCCCGGGACGCGCGCCTCCGGATTGCCGGAGCCCGAACTCGACGACCTGCTTTGGACTGTCGCCGTGGCCCGGCTGATCCTGGGCGCGGAGATGAACATCCAGGCGCCCCCCAACCTCTCTCCCAGCACGTACTCTCAGCTCATACGGGCCGGACTCAACGACTGGGGCGGCGTCTCTCCCGTCACCCCCGATCATGTCAATCCCGAGGCCCCCTGGCCCGACGTCGCGGCGCTGCGCGACGCGACTGCCCGCGAAGGAAAGATTCTGGTCGAACGCCTCACGCTCTATCCCGCCTATGTCGCGGGTGCCGCGGAATGGATCGATCCGGCGCTGCGAGCACGCGTGCTCGATGCGGCGGACGCGGACGGCTATGCGCGCCTCGATCGCTGGTCACCGGGGCTCGCGGTGGAACGAACCGACCTGCCGCCTCCCCCTGCTCTCACCTCGATCGACGGCACGCTCGCCGCCATCATCGCCAGGGCAGGACAGGGCCGAAAGCTCAACGAGCGCGAGATCGTGCGCTTGTTCGCTGCGCGCGACCGCGAATTCAGCTATGTCTGCACAGCAGCCGACGAGTTGCGGCACGCGGTCAGCGGCGATTATGTGCGCTACGTCGTCAACCGCAACATCAACTACACCAACATCTGCTCGTTCCACTGTCGCTTTTGCGCCTTCTCCAAGGGCAAGACCGCCGAGACGCTGCGCGGCGCTGCCTACGATCTGGCGCTCGAGGAGGTGGTCCGCCGAACGCGCGAGGCCTGGGCACGCGGCGCCACCGAGGTCTGCCTCCAGGGCGGCATCCACCCCGAATACACCGGTGCGACCTATCTCGCCCTCTGCCGGGCGATCAAAGATGCCGTGCCGCAAATGCACCTGCATGCTTTCTCTCCGCTCGAGATCAGTCAGGGCGCGGCGACACTCGGCGTCAGCGTGGCCGAGTTCCTGGCTGAGCTCAAGGCGGCGGGATTGGGCACGCTGCCGGGCACGGCGGCCGAAATCTTGGACGACCGGGTCCGTGCCATCCTCTGCCCCGACAAGCTCAACAGCGAGGAGTGGATCGCCGTAATCGCCACGGCGCATCGCATCGGCTTGCGCAGTACTGCCACGATCATGTTCGGCCATGTCGAAGACGCGTCTTCCTGGGCGCGTCACCTGCTCCGGCTACGCGACCTGCAGGAGGAGACCGGCGGCATAACCGAGTTCGTCCCACTGCCCTTTGTGCCGATGGAGGCTCCGCTTTATCTCAAAGGTCAAGCGCGCCGCGGCCCCACCTTACGCGAAGCGGTGCTGATGCACGGCATCGCACGGCTGGCGTTCCACCCCTTGATCACGAACATACAGGCCTCCTGGGTGAAGCTGGGGATCGAAGGCCTCAAACTCTGCCTTGCCTCGGGCGCCAATGATCTGGGTGGCACGCTGATGAATGAGAGCATCTCGCGCGCCGCCGGCACGCAGCACGGCCAGGAACTGCCGCCGACGGCAATGGCACAGATCGCCGAAGCTCTCGGGCGTCATGCCGAGCAGCGCGACACGCTTTATCGGCCGGTTCAGCCCGACCGGGTAAAGGCATCGCTGACGGCGCCGCCGCTCGACGAGATCGTTCAGACGCCACCCGGGGATGCCGCGGCGCTGTCGCGGCTCGTCCTCACCAACCCCTGAACAGAGAGGGACGGATGAAACCCACCATCGCCGTGCTCGGCGGCACTGGGCAGGAAGGCCGCGGTCTGGCTCTGCGCTGGTCTCACGCCGGCTACCCGGTCGTGCTCGGCTCGCGCGACAGCGCGCGCGCCGGCGCGGCGGCGGCCGAGATCCGCCGCCGGGTGGCCGGCGCGTCGGTCGAGGGCTGCGACAATGGCGCTGCAGCCGCCCGCGGAGCCATCGTCGTGCTCACCGTGCCCTATGCGGCGCACCGTGCCACGCTCGAGGCCGCGAAGTCGGCGCTCGCCGGCAAGATTCTGGTGGACGTCACCGTGCCCCTGATGCCGCCGCAGGTGGCGCGCGTGCAACTTCCGCCGGAGGGTTCGGCGGCCGTGGCGACACAGCGTCTGCTCGGGGCGGAGGTCAAAGTAGTCTCCGCATTCCAGAACGTTTCGGCCCATCTCCTGGAAGACCCGACCGCGCCGGTCGATTGCGACGTACTCGTTTGCGGCGACGACAAGGACGCGCGCGCCGAAGTCGTGGCGCTGGCACAGGCCGCCGGCATGCGCGGCATTCACGGCGGCGCGCTCGCGAACTCGGCCGCCGCCGAGGCGCTCACCTCGGTATTGATCTACATCAACCGGCGCTATGGGCTTAAAACCTCGGGTATCCGCTTCACCGGCCTCCCCGAGGAGGTAGAGGCACGCTGAATCATGAGTCGCCCGGCTTCGCTTACCTTCACCGCGCTCGGGGGGCTTCCCACCATCGGAGCGGGGGATGATCTCGCCACGTTGATCGCAGAGGCGGCGCGGCGTTGCGAGATCGCCTGGCAGGACGGCGACGCGCTGGTGATCGCGCAAAAGATCGTTTCAAAGGCGGAAGGAAGGCGCGTAGCCCTCGCCGCGGTGACCCCTTCGCCACGGGCGCGCGATCTCGCGCAAACCGTCGACAAGGACCCGCGCCTGGTCGAGCTCATTCTTCGAGAATCGCAGCAGGTGCTGCGCGCACGCCCGGGCGTGCTGATCGTCGTCCACCGGCTCGGCTTCGTGCTGGCCAACGCCGGAATCGATGCGTCGAACGTCGAAACGGATGGCGAGGAGGCTGTGCTGCTGCTGCCCGAAGATCCCGATGCGAGCGCCGAGCGCCTGCGTCAGCGCCTCGCTGCGATGACCGGCGCGGAGCTCGGCATCGTCATCAATGACAGCTTCGGTCGCGCCTGGCGGCTCGGCACGATCGGCACGGCTATCGGCGTAGCCGGGCTTCCAGCCCTGATCGATCTGCGGGGCCGAGCGGACCGCACCGGGCGCGCGCTGAGGGTGACCGAAGTCGGCGCCGCGGACGAGCTCGCGGCGGCGGCATCCCTCCTCATGGGACAGGCAGCCGAAGGCCGGCCGGTCGTGCATCTGCGCGGCTTTCCTTATGCACGGCGGCCGGGTCAGGCGCGCGAGCTGCTTCGCCCGGCGCCGCTTGATCTCTTCCGCTGAGGAGGGGCCGATGATCCTCGCACTCGCCGGCGGGGTTGGAGGTGCGAAGCTTGCGGACGGCTTGACGCAGCTCCTCAGCGATGCGCTGGCGATCCTGGTCAATACCGGAGACGATTTCGAGCATCTGGGCCTCACCATCTGCCCGGACCTGGACACGGTCATGTACACCCTTGGTGGGATCGCAGAGCCTTCGACCGGGTGGGGCGTCGCCGGCGAGAGTTGGGCCTTCCTCGATCAGGTGGTGCGGCTGGGCGGCCCCGCCTGGTTCCGCCTTGGCGACCGCGACATCGCCACCCATGTGCTGCGGTCAGAGCGGCTGCGTCGGGGTGAGAGATTGACCAGCATCACCGCCGACCTGGCGCAGCGCCTCGGCGTGAAACCGCGGCTGCTGCCGATGAGCGACAGTCCGGTCCGGACCCTGGTCCAGAGCCCCCAGGGATCCCTGCCGTTTCAGGAGTATTTCGTCCGGCTGCATTGCGCCGTGACCGTGACCGGCTTCACATTTGCGGGCAGCGACCGCGCAGCCCCTCCGCCGGAGCTCGCGGAGGCTCTCGCCGATCCCAGGCTGTCGGCCATTATCCTCTGCCCATCGAACCCCTTCGTCAGCATCGGACCAATCCTCGCCATCCCCGGCTTACGGCAGATGCTGCGCGCGCGCGGCGTGCCGATCGTCGCCGTCTCGCCGATCATCGGCGGCGCAGCGGTCAAGGGGCCGGCCGCCAAGATGATGCGCGAGCTCGGCATGGAACCCTCGGCGTTCGCCATTGCGGAGCTCTATCGCGGCTTCATCGATGGGCTGCTGCTCGATGAGACCGATATCGCGCAGGTCCCGCGGATTGCCAGCCTGGGCATAGCGGCGCGCGCAGTGCCATCCTTGATGACTTCGGCCGCCGACCGCCGACGCTTGGCTGAGGCAGCGGTCGCTTTTGCCGCCGAGCTCAGCGCGCGATCCTGAACCATGACGCTTCATGTGCTTATCCCGTGCAAGGCGCTCGCTGCCGGCAAGTCGCGGCTCGCGCCCATGCTCGACTCTTCCGAACGCACTGCCCTCTGCACCGCGCTGCTGCGGCGAACGCTCGATTGCGCGCTAGAGCTCGTGCCGCCTGAGCGCTGCCACCTAGTCTCGGGCGATGAGGCGGCCGCGGCCTGCGCCTCGGCACGCCAAGTCCGCCAGATTGCCGAGCCGCCCGGCAGCGGCCTCAACCCGGCGCTCGAACACGCGCGACACATGGTCTGCGCCGGGAAGGTGGCTCCCGAGCTGCTTATCCTGCCGATAGACCTGCCTTTTGCCTCGGCGATCAGGCTGCGCAGCCTGGTGCTGGTCGGGGGTGACGTCGTCGTGGTACCCGACCGGCGTGGGTCTGGGACCAACCTCCTCTACCTGGGCGCTACCGCGGCGCCGTGCTTCGACTTCCGCTTCGGAGAGGCAAGCCTCGCCGCCCACCGCGCCGCAGCGCAAGAGTGCCGGCTCGGCTTTCGCCTTCATGAAGATGCGGATCTCGGCTTCGACCTGGACCTGCCTGAAGACCTCAGGGATTGGCGCGCGGCCGTCAATGCAGCTCGAGCACCTCGGCGACCTTGACCGCTCGATCTTTGACCCTGTTGATGACGATGGTCGTTCCCGCCTGATTATGCGCGTCGAACTTGACGGTGCGACCCATGGCATTGACGAAAGTGGCGTGCTGCAGCGCGTCGCGGATCTTGGCAGGGTCGGCGCTCTTCGCCCGTCCGATGGCCTGGGCGATGAGGCGAAGGCTGTCATACCCTGCCCAGGTCTGCAGATAGGGGATGCTGTGGTACTTCGCTTCGGTCTCGGCGACGAATTTCTTGTTGATCGGGGAGTCAATGAGCTGGCTATAGGGCCACGCACTCACTGATCCTTCCATGCCGCCGGCCTCGATGATCTGCATGTTCTTGCCGCCGAGCTCGACACGGCCGGTGTACGGGATCCCCAATCCCATCTGCATGGCGTTGCGCAGGAAATTGATCTGGTCGCCGCCAAGCTGGAATAGCGCAATTGCGTCGGGCCGGAGCTGTTGCACGCGGGTCAAAATGCTGGTGAAGTCCGGCTGATTCTGGG
>Ga0134125_10002548_pt1 | contig 21517 bp, 23 predicted proteins | sample KB31751_FD_96464 | JGI IMG/M metagenome (GOLD analysis project Ga0134125, IMG submission 96464) | Terrestrial soil microbial communities with excess Nitrogen fertilizer from Kellogg Biological Station, Michigan, USA - KB3-175-1 | ecosystem: Environmental > Terrestrial > Soil > Unclassified ... | reverse complement strand
GTCGGTGAACACCGCGGAATTGAGAGTCGCGAAGAAATTGTCGGTATACGGCACAACGCTTCCGAGGTATTGCTCGATCAACTGCGGGTGCGTGCGCACCGCTTCCGAGAACGGGCAGAACACAACGCCCGCGGCCGCCAGGCGCTCCTTGAACGTGGTCGCGACCGAGACGCTGTCGAATACGGCATCGACCGCGACGCCGGCGAGGCGTGCGCGCTCGTGCAGCGGCACGCCGAGCTTCGCGTAGGTCTCGAGCAGCTTGGGGTCGACCTCGGCGAGGCTCTTCGGGCCGTCCTTCTTGCTGCGGGGCGCGGAGTAGTAGGAGATCGACTGGTAGTCAATGGGCGCCACCTTCAGGTGCGCCCAGTGCGGCTCCTTCATGGTCAGCCAGTGGCGCAGCGCCTTCAGGCGCCACTCGGTGAGGAACGCCGGCTCCTGCTTCTTGTGCGAGATGAGCCGCACCATGTCCTCGTCCAGCCCCGGGGGCACGGTGTCGGAATCGATCTCGGTGACGAAGCCATGCTGGTAGCCGCGTCCGAGGAGCTGCTCGAGTTGTTTGGCGTTCTCGCTCATGGCTTGACCGGGTTCACGGGCCGCACGTGCGCCGGGGCGCGCGTCGCGGCGGATTTCATTTCGCGTTCCAGGGCCGGCAGCCGCGCCGGCGCGGCGTCGAGCCCCGCCAGCTGCGCGAGGCTGATGTCGTACAGCGAGCGGCGGATGGCGAGGTTCAGCCGTTGCCATACGCGTCCCACACGGCACGTGTGCTCGATGTCGCAGTTGCCGTGCCCGGCCGCGCAGTCGGTGAGGGCCACCGGGCCCTCCAGCGCATCGAGGATCGCGGCCGCACTGATCTGCGCCGCCGGGCGCGCCAGCTGGTAGCCGCCGTGCAGCCCGCGCGTCGAGGCCACGAGTCCGGCGCGCTGCAGCTGCTTCAGCAGCTTCGAGACCGTGGGCGCGGCGATATGCGTCTGCTCGGCAAGCGCGGTCGCGGTCTGTACGCGTCCCGGCTCGCCGGCCAGGGCGGCAAGGAGCACGGTCGCGTAGTCGGTGAGCCGGCTGATGCGCAGCATAGGGGTACCCTCGAAACTAGGACTATTTTAGTACTGTTTGTGCCGGGAACCAAGGGTGTCCGCCAGCGTGGCGGCCGGCCGCGGGCGCGATTTGCTATCCTTGGGCCCCCCGATTCAGGGGTTTTGTTCACGACGCCGGGTGATCCCACGCGCGGGCGCAGCGCGGGCGGCAGGGCGTCCAGGCCGGAGGGCGGAACGATGAATGCGATCGAGCTGATGCACGTGGCGAAGGGCATGGTGGCCAAGGGCAAGGGCATCCTGGCCGCGGATGAGAGTACCGGCACCATCAAGAAGCGCTTCGACGGCATCAAGCTCGAGTCGACCGAGGAGCATCGCCGCACGTACCGCGAAATGCTGTTCACGGCGCCGGCGGCGGCCGAGTCGGTGAGCGGGGTAATCCTGTACGACGAGACCCTGCGCCAGAAGACCAAGGACGGCACGGCCTTCCCGCAGTACCTCATGAAGCAGGGCATCATCCCCGGCATCAAGGTGGACACGGGCGCGAAGCCCCTGGCCGGCTTCCCCGGCGAGACCATCACCGAGGGCCTCGACGGCCTGCGCGAGCGGCTCATCGAGTACCGCTCGCTGGGGGCGCTGTTCGCCAAGTGGCGCGCGGTCATCGACATCGGCGAGGGCATCCCGAGCGCCTTCGCCGTCGAGGCCAATGCCCATGCGCTGGCGCGCTACGCGGCGCTGTGCCAGGAAAACGGCATCGTGCCGATCGTCGAGCCTGAAGTGCTCATGGACGGGGCGCATTCCATCGAGCGCTGCGAGGACGTGACCAACCACGTGCTGTCGACCGTATTCCGGCAGCTGTTCGCGCACCGCGTGCTGCTCGAGGGCATGGTGCTGAAGCCCAACATGGTGGTCTCGGGCAAGAAGGCCACCAACCGCGCCGGTCCCGAGGTGGTGGCCGAGGCTACGCTGCGCACGCTGCGGCGCCATGTGCCGCCGGCCGTGCCCGGCATCGCCTTCCTCTCCGGTGGACAGTCGCCGACCGAGGCGACGCTGCATCTGGGGCTCATGAACCGCATCGGACAGCCGCTGCCGTGGGCGCTGACCTTCAGCTACGGCCGGGCCCTGCAGGACACCGCGCTCAAGGCCTGGGGCGGCGTGGCGGCCAACTTTGGCGCCGGCCAGAAGGAATTCGGCAAGCGCGCCAAGCTGAACGGACTGGCGACCCTCGGCCGCTACACGGCCGAGATGGAGAGCCAGGCGGCCTGACGCCGTCACTGGCGGCCGTTGCGTCCCGCGTGACCAGCCCCGCTCCCACGCCGGCTGCGGCCGCCACGGCAGAAGCGGTGGTGGAGGTGCGCGACGTGCACTACGCCGTCGGCGGCCGGCCCATCTTTGCCGGGCTCGATCTCACCGTGCGCCGCGGCCGCATCACCGCCATCATGGGTCCGAGCGGCACCGGCAAGACGACGCTGCTGAGACTCATCACCGCACAGATCAGGGCCAGCCGCGGCCAGGTGCGGGTGTTCGGCCAGGACCTGGCAACGCTCGGCGGCCGCGGGATCTACGCGCTGCGCCAGCGCATGGGCATGCTGTTCCAGAACGGCGCGCTGCTCACCGATCTCGACGTGTTCGAGAACGTCGCCTTCCCGGTCCGCGAGCACACCGATCTGCCCGAGGCGCTGGTGCGCACACTGGTGCTCACCAAGCTGCAGGCGGTGGGCCTGCGCGGCGCCGCCGAGCTCATGCCCGGGGAGCTGTCGGGCGGCATGGCACGGCGCGTGGCGCTGGCGCGCGCCATCGTCATGGATCCGGAGGTGCTGATCTACGACGAGCCGTTCGTGGGGCTCGACCCGATCTCGCTCGGCGTGATCCAGCGCCTCATCAAGCACATGAACGCCGCCCTCGGCATCACCAGCATCGTCGTATCGCACGACGTGCAGGAGCTCGCCACCATCGCCGATGACAGCTACCTGCTGTCGGGCGGGCGCATCGCCGCGGCCGGCACGCCGGCGCAGCTGCGCGCGAGCGACTCGCCGGCGGTGCGCCAGTTCATGACCGGCAGCCCCGACGGCCCGGTGGAGTTCCATTACCCGGCGCCGGACTACGCGGCGCAGCTGCTCGCGGCGGAAGAGCCGTGACCACGGCCACACGCGACGGCGTGTTGCTCGAGGGCCTGCGGCGCCTCGGCGCGGTGGTCATCTTTCTGGTGCAGCTGCTGATGCAGTGCGTGCCGGCGCTGGCGCGTCCGCGCCTGATCGTGTACCAGATCTACAACGCCGGCGCGCGCTCGCTGATCATCATCATGCTTTCGGGGCTGTTCGTCGGCATGGTGCTGGGGCTGCAGGGCTACGATCTGCTGCAACGCTTCGGTTCGGTCGAGGCGCTCGGCATCGCAGCCGCCCTCGGGCTGCTGAAGGAGCTGGCGCCGGTGATCACGGCGCTGCTGTTCGCCGGCCGCGCCGGCACCGCGCTCACCTCCGAGATCGGCCTGATGCGCGCCACCGACCAGCTCACCGCCATGGAGATCATGGCGGTCAATCCGCTGCGCTACGTGGCGGCGCCGCGCTTCCTCGGCGGCGTCATCGCCATGCCGCTGCTCACGGCCATCTTCAGCATCGTGGGCCTGTACGGTGCGCAGCTGATCGGCGTGCAGCTGATGGGCGTCGACCGCGGCGTGTTCTGGTCGCAGATGCAGGGCGCAGTCGGGCTGCACAACATCTACGAAGGCGTGATGAAGAGCGTCGTGTTCGGCGTCGCCTGCAGCCTGATTGCCGTGCACGAGGGCTACCACGCCGAGCCGACCGCGGCCGGCGTCGGCATGGCCACCACGCGTACCGTCGTGGCCTCGTCCGTGCTCACGCTGCTGCTCGATTACGTGTTGACGGCGGCCTTCCTGTAAGAGGAACTTACCTGCATGCGTGCCAATCGAACTCTTGAAATCGGAACCGGGCTGTTTGTGCTGTTGGGATTTGCAGCCCTGCTGTTCCTCACCACGCAGCTGCCGGCCAGCGGCATCAAGTTCGGCGGCGCCAAGGCCGGGTTCCACGTCACCGCCGACTTCGACAACATCGGGGACCTGAAGGTCGGCTCGCCGGTCACCATGGCGGGCGTGCGGGTCGGCGACGTATCCGCCATCCGCTTCGACCCGCAGACCTACAAGGCGGTCGTGACGCTGCGCGTCGATCCGCAGTACAAGCACATTCCCGACGACACCTTCGCCAGCATCCAGACGCAGGGACTGCTGGGTGGCAAGTACATCGGGCTGAGCCCGGGGGGCCAGGACACCTACCTGAAGGACGGCAGCCACATCGATCAGACGCAGTCGGCGATCGTGCTCGAGAGCCTCATCAACAAGTTCTTCGCGAACTACGCGAGCAAGAGCGGCTCAGGTGACAACTCGGGGCAGGGCTCGGACAATCAGGGCAAGGGCACAGACAACCAGGGCAAGCCGGAGCCGAAGAAATGAGATATGCGACCATGGCGATGAGCACGATGCTGCTGGCGGCCGCGCTGGTGTTCGCGCAGGGCACGCCGCCGGCGGGCGGTGCCCCGGCGGCAGCCGCGCCCGCGGGCGAAGGTCCCACGGAAGTGGTGCAGACCGCCGCCCAGGGCATGCTGGGCGAGCTCGACAAGAACCGCGACGCCTACCGGCGCGATCCGTCCAAGGTGTCGCAGCTGGTCGACAAGTACCTGCTGCCGCACTTCGACACCGAGCGCGCCGCGCGCGGGGTGCTGGGCCAGCACTGGCGCACGGCGACCCCCGAGCAGCGCAAGCGCTTCATCGACGCCTTCTACCACTCGCTGCTCAACAACTACGGCGCCGCCCTGGTCGACTTCACCTCCGACCGGCTGAAGATCTTCCCGACCAACGTGGATGCGAACGCCAAGAACGCGACCGTGCGCACCGAGGTCAAGCGCAGCAACGGCGACCGCGTCTCGGTCAACTACTACCTGTTCAGGACGCCCGAGGGCTGGAAGGCCTGGGACGTGGTCATCGACGGCATCAGCTACGTCAACAGCTACCGCACCGACTTCGGCGAGCAGATCGAGCAGCAGGGAATTGACTCGGTCATCAAGCGCCTCGAGTCGGGCGAGAAGCCGAGCGCCATCGGCAAGCAGTCCGGCGGCTGATGGCGCCGCACGCGCCCGTCGCCGCGGGCCCAGCGCCCGCGTCCGGTACCTTCCAGCTGCTGCCGGGGGCGGACGGACGTCTCGCCGCCCAGGGTCCGCTCACCTTCGCGACCGCACGCAAGGCGCGCGAGCTTGGGCGCCAGGCGCTCGCCGCCGCCGCGGGCGGCCTGGAAGTCGACTGCAGCGGCGTCAGCGCCGCCGACAGTGCCGGGCTCGCGGTGCTCATCGACTGGCTGGCGGCCGCGCGGGCGGCGCGCCGTACGCTGCGCTACACCGGCCTGCCGGATGGCCTCGCCGCGCTCGGCCGTATCAGCGAGGTGCAGGAGCTGCTCCAGAGCGGCGTCTAGGCCGCCCCGCCGGCCACGCCCAGCTCAGGGCTTGGGTGGTGCGGCGTTGGGCTGCGGCGGTGGCGCGGCGCCCGGCGTTCCGTTCGGGGCGGGTGCCGGGGCAGCCTCGGAGTCGTCCGTGCCCAGCTCCTCCATGAGCTTGTTCTCCTGCTCCTGCTCCTGATCGCCGTGCGACTGGTCGCCGCGCACCTTGAAGTCGCGGCGCTGCAGGAAGGCGTTGCGCAGGAAGGCGTAGGGATCGTAGGCGCCGTCGATCAGGTGGTCATAGTCGAGCAGGCGCGAGCGCTGGTCGACCTTGTCGAGCAGCCAGGTGCCGTAGTACCAGTAGCTGTTCTTGATGAGGTAGGTGCGCGGTGTGCTGTAGGTGTCAGCCACCTTGCCGAAGGCATCGCGCACGTCGCTCGGCCCGAGGAACGGTATCACCACGTACGGGCCGCTCTTCACGCCCCACTTGCCGAGCGTCTGGCCGAAGTCGCGGTCGTTCTTCTCGAGCCCGGCGGCGGTGGCCGGGTCAAGCAGGCCGCCGATGCCGAGCGTGGAGTTGAGCAGCAGGCGGCTGAAGTCGTTGACGAACGGCTTGAACTGCCCCTGCAGCAGGTCGTTCACCATGACGATCGTGGTATCGACGTTGTCGAAGACGTTGCGGATGCCGGTCTGTACGAAGTGCGGCGTGACCTTGCGGTAGCCGCGCGCCACCGGACGGGCGATGGCCTTGTCGAACTTGTCGTTGAACGTGTAGGTGGCGCGGTTCATGCGCTCCCACGGATCGCGCTGATCGCGCTTGCTGCCGGGTGGCAGCGTGGCGCAGCCGCACAGGAACAGCAGGCAGAGCAAGGGCAGGGAGGCGCGGGCAGTGCGTGACATTGGGGATCCACAGACAAACGGAGCCGGCATTGTAACAGCCGCGTGCGCCCCGGCCGCGGTGGAGCGCCGCGCGGCCCGGGCGCTTAAGCTCAGCGGCCGCGGCCCTGCTGTCCCTGGTCGCCGTTGTCGGCGCTGAACTGGCGCTTGCGGATGCTGGCGAGGTAGTCGCGCACCTCATCGAGGCGCGCCTGGTAGCGCTGGCGCTGGATCTGGTTGATGTGTGGTGAAGCCAGCGCCAGCTGCAGCTGCTGCGCCGCGAGATTGAGCTCGCCGCCCGCCAGCTGGTACTCGCCCATGTAGAAGTAGGCATCGCCGGCATCGCCCGCGGCGCTCGCGGCCAGCGCCGTGAGGCGGATCTGGTCCGGCGTCGGCGGCACGTTGTTGAACAGGTCGAGCAGCATGTTGTGCGCGTCCATGGGACGACCGGCCGCCATCAGCGCCTCGGCGTAGCGCACCGTCACCGGCACGTTGCGCGGAAACAGCTTGGCGGCGTGCTGGAAGGTCGCGAGCGCCTCGTGGACGTGCCCGGCACGCGCCTGGGCCTGGCCGAGCGCGGCGTGCAGCAGCGTGATGCCCTCGTGCTCCTGCACCATTGGGGTGAGGATCTTGACCGCTTCCTCGGCGCGGTTGCCGTTCATGAGCGCCAGCGCTTCGCCGTAGCGGTTGCCGAGCGTGTCCTGGCCGTGCGCGAGCTTGTAGGCGTACTGGGCGGCGATGTCGACGTCCGCGGTCGTGGTCACGACCCGCACCCGCTCGCGCACCAGCTCGTAGCTCGGCGAGTCGCCGCCGCTGCGCGGCGGGAACTGCGCCGCCCGCGCCTTCTGCTCGGCGATGCGGTCGGTGGTCATCGGGTGATCGATGAGCATCGCCGGAATGTAGGTGGCCGCGAGCCCTTCGTGCCGGCTCATGGTCTCGAACATCGTGCCCATGCCGTTGGGATCGTAGCCGGCACCGGCCAGGAAGCCGATGCCGACGCGGTCGGCTTCCCATTCGTTGTCGCGCGTGAAGTTGATTTCCTGCTGCACCGCCATGCCCTGGGCGGCGACGATGCCGCCCTCCATCGCCTGGCCGCCGCCGATGGCGCCGAGCAGGATGGCCGCGAGCAGCGCCGCGGCGGAGGTGATGCTCTGCTGCTGCTGGTTGCGGATCATGCGCGCGATGTGGTGCTGCGTGACGTGCGCGGTCTCGTGCGCCATCACGCCCGCGAGCTCCGACTCGGTCGAACTCGCCAGCACCGTGCCGGCGTTGATGAACACGAAGCCGCCCGGCACCGCAAACGCGTTGATCTGCGGGTCCTTGATCACGAAGTACTGGAAGCCCTTGCCGCCCTCGGCGCTCTGCGAGGCGAGCCGCATGCCGACGCCATTGATGTACTCGCTGATCTCGGGATCCTCGAGAATCGCGTTCTGGTCGCGCAGCTGCTTGGCGACCATGGCGCCGAGGCGGTACTCGTCGCTCTGCGACAGCAGCGCGGCGGCGGGGCTGCCCATGTCCGGCAGGTCGGAGCCGGCCGGCGGTGCGTTCAGGATCGGCTGGCCCGACTGCGGGGCGGCCGCCGCCACCGTGGTGGCAGCGCTCAGCACGGCGGTCGCAAGCAGCAGGGGCAGTCGGCGCATCATCGCGGGTTGGACCGCCGGCAGCGGTCCCAAGTTTCCCTATACTTACAGACGCTTACAGGAGCGTCACGGGGGTGGCCCCCAAAGCGTACACCTAGAGCATGTCGGAGGCGAAGTCGGCGAGCCGCGAGCGCTCCCCGCGCACCAGCGTGACGTGCCCGGAGTGGGCCCAGCCGCGGAAGCGGTTGACGGCGTAGGTGAGTCCGGAGGTCATCTCCGTGAGGTACGGGGTGTCGATCTGCGCGATGTTGCCGAGGCAGGCGAGCTTGGTGCCGGGCCCGGCGCGCGTGACCAGCGCCTTCATCTGCTTGGGCGTGAGGTTCTGCGCCTCGTCCAGGATCAGGAAGCGGTTGAGGAAGGTGCGGCCGCGCATGAAGTTGAGCGAGCGGATCTTGATGCGGTTGCGCAGCAGGTCATTGGTGGCGGCACGACCCCAGTTGCCGCCCTCCTGCGAGCCGGTGAGCACCTCGAGGTTGTCCATGAGCGCACCCATCCACGGCTCCATCTTTTCCTCCTCGGTACCGGGCAGGAAGCCGATGTCCTCGCCGAGCGGGATGGTCACGCGCGTCATGATGATCTCGACGAAGCGGTTGGTCTCGAGCGTCTGCATCAGGCCGGCGGCGAGCGCCAGCAGCGTCTTGCCGGTGCCGGCAGGTCCCAGCACCGTGACGAAGTCGACCTCCGGGTCCATGAGCAGGTTGAGCGCGAAATTCTGCTCGCGGTTGCGCGCCGTCACGCCCCAGACGTTGTGGCGCTCGTTGCGGTAGTCGCGCGTCAGCTCCAGCGTCGCGGTGTCGCCCGACATGCGCCGCACGATGCCCTCGATGCCCTCGGGCGTGTCCTCGAACACGCCCTGGTTCGGCTGCCACTCGCGCACCGCCGGACCGGTGATCTCGTAGAAGGTGCGCTCGGCTTCCTTCCAGGAGCGCATGTCCTTGCCGTGCCGCTCCCAGAAGTCGGTCGGCAGCGCCGCCATGCCGCTGTAGAGGACGTCGGCGTCCTCGAGCGTCTTGTCGCTGTAGTAGTCCTCGGCGTGCACCCCGAGCACCGCGGCCTTGATGCGCAGGTTGATGTCCTTGGAGACCAGGATCACGCGCGCATCGGCCTGCTCGTTCTGCAGGGCCAGGGTCTGCGCCAGGATCGCGTTGTCGCCGCCCTGGCCGGGCAGGCTGGCCGGCAGCGCGCCGGCCAGCTGGCGCGTCTGGAAGAACAGCCGCCCCGAGGAGGGCTTCTTGCCGTGATTGCCGGAGTAACCGTTCGGCAGCTTGAGGCCGAGATCGATCTGCTCCTTGGTGGCGTCGCGCATCATGTCGTCGAGGAAGCGGCTCACCTGGCGCACGTTGCGCGAGGCTTCCGACAGGCCCTTCTTGTGGGCGTCCAGCTCCTCGAGCACGATCATCGGCAGGTAAACGTCGTGCTCCTCGAAGCGGAAGATCGACGTCGGGTCGTGCATCAGCACGTTCGTGTCAAGCACGAACAGGCGGCGACCGGCGCGCGAGCGCCCCTTCACGTCGCGAGTGCTGGCCGCGAGGCCGGTCGTGGGGCCGGGTTCATAGACGCTGCGCTGCTTCAAGGACTTCCTCCGCGTGACCGGGAACCTTCACCTTGCGCCATTCCTGCCGCAGCCGAGCAGTGCCGTCGAGCAGGAAGGTGCTGCGCTCCACCCCCAGGTACTTTCTGCCGTACATGCTTTTCTGTTTGATGACATCGAACAGCTTGCAGACCTTCTCGTGCAGGTCTGCGAGCAGGGGGAAGGGCAGGGATTCCCGGGCGGCGAACTTGTCGTGCGAGGCGACCGGGTCGCGTGACACCCCGACCACCTGCACGCCGGCCTTGCGGAACGCCGCATGCAGGTCGCGGAAGTCCTGCGCCTCGCGCGTGCACCCGGAGGTCAGGTCGCGCGGGTAGAAATAGATCACCAGCTTTTTGCCCGAAGCTTCCTTGAGGCTCCACGTGCCGCCGCCGGTCATGGGCAGGGCGAACTCAGGCACTCTTGTCCCTACACTGATCTTTGGCATTGCGCTTTCAGGATTTCACCGGTTCGAGAATGGCATCGAGGTTGAGCGAATCGCAGAACTCCATGAACTCCTCGCGCAGGTGCGCCACGTGGATGCGACTCGGCACGTTGACGATCATCTGCACCGCAAACATCGGCGCCCCGGTGTGCGCCGCCGGGTAGCTGCGCGTCGACACCTCGGCGATGTCGATGCCACGCGTGGCGAAGAAGCCCGACAGCCCGGAGACGATGCCGCTCTGGTCGAGGCACACCACGTCGATCGAGTACGGCAGCATGTCGGTGCGTGCCGTGCGCGGCTCGGTGCGCTTGAGGTGAATGCTGAGATTATTGGTCTCGGCGAGGCGTTTGAGTTCGGTCTCGAGTTTCGCCAGCGCGTGCCAGTTGCCGGACACCAACAGCAGCATGGCGAACTCGTTGCCGAGGTTCGCCATGCGGCTCTCGCTGATATTACCCCCCGACTCGCTGATGACGCGGGTCAGCTCGTGGACCATCCCCGTGCGGTCGCTGCCGATCGCCGAAACGGCCAGGTGCTGCTTCATCTGCTGTGGGTGGTGGGGTACAGGCTGGCGGTGTGCCCGCGTCCGAGTGTACCGGGAGCCGGCAGAGGTTGCGACCTTGCGTCCGGCGCGGCCTTGCCTGAACGCAACCGCCACTCGTAACATCGGCTGCTTCCCCCGCGGACCTGCGGTTTCCTTATGTTTGTCGGCAGTCTGGTCGCCATCGTCACACCCATGCGCGACGACGGCACGGTCGATTTCGAAGCCTGGGCGCGGCTGCTGGATTTCCACGCCGCCAACGGCACCGCCGGCGTCGTGGTCGGCGGCACGACCGGCGAGTCGGCGACGCTCACCGAGGCGGAGCTGCGCGAGCTCACGGCGCGCGCCTGCGAGCAGCTGCGCGGCCGCGCCGCGGTGATCGCCGGCGCGGGCACCAGCAGCACCGCCACTACCGTGGCGCGCATCGGCTGGCTCGCGCAGCTGCCCATCGACGGGCTGCTGCTCGTCACCCCGGCCTACAACCGCCCCAGCCAGGAAGGCCTCTATCAGCACTTCGCCGCCTGCGCCGCGGCGGCGCGCAAACCCGTGCTGCTCTACAACGTGCCCTCGCGCACCGCGGTCGACATGCAGCCCGCGACGGTCGCGCGGCTGTCGCGCCTGCCCGGCATCGTCGGCCTCAAGGAGGCCGTACCGCAGCTCGAGCGCATCGGCCAACTGCTGGCGCAGTGCGTCCCGGGCTTTACCTTGCTGAGCGGCGATGACGCCACCGCGCGCGCGGCCATCGCCGCCGGGGCGCACGGGGTGATTTCGGTCACGGCGAACGTCGCGCCGCGACGCATGTCAGAGATGGTGGCCGCGGCGCGCGCCGGGTCGCGGGAGCCGGCGGCGCAGCTGGATGCGGCGCTGGCGGGACTGCACCGGGAGCTGTTCGTCGAGGCCAACCCGATTCCGGTCAAATGGCTGCTCGGGCAGATGGGCCTGATCGGCCCTGGGGTAAGATTGCCGCTGACGCCGCTGGCGTCCGCCTACCAGGCACAGGTACGCGCGGCCGGGCGTGCGGCCGGTTTGTCGTTGTCAGAGGGGGCATGAACGAGTGATGCGAACGAGATGGGCGCGGAATCTGCTGTGGCTGGTGCCGCTGCTGCTGCTGCTGAACGGCTGTCACCTGCTGCGCAGGGTCAGCAGCTACTGCGCCAGGCCGCAGCCGTACATGAGCGCGACCAGCGTCACGCCGCTGAAGATCCCGGCGGGGCTCGATGCGCCGGACACCACCAACGCGCTGCGCCTGCCGGCACTGAACGAGCCGGCTCCGCCGCGGCGCACCTCCAAGGACCCGTGCCTGGACTATCCGCCGTCCTTCAAGGTGACGAAGCCGGCAACGCCGCAGGCCTGAAGCCCGCCGCCCGCGGGTGCGCCCCCCGGGCGCATGCTTTATCATCGCCGCCCTTCTCGGAGAGGTGGCCGAGCGGTCGAAGGCGCTGGACTGGAATTCCAGTAACATCTTCACGGGTGTTCGTGGGTTCGAATCCCACCCTCTCCGCCACCCCTGCACCCCGGCCGGGCGCCGCAGGGTCGTGTGATAGCATCCCCGCAGCGAACGCAAGACCCGCGCCGCACGGCCGCGGCGGGGTGCCGCCGGTGCGGTTTCGGCGCGATCAAGGGGCCGTGGCCCGGATTAGTTAGCGAGTCGCCCGGCTGTGGCAGAGCAAGCCTACGGTGGCCCGCATCGGTTTCTCCGCGACGACCAGTCGTGAATCCCGTCAGGGCCGGAAGGCAGCAGCGGCAGCGGCGATGTCGGGTGCCGGAGCTCAAGCTGGTGCGGGCCGCCTCCAGCCGGGCCCGAGGACGTGCATGAGTTATACCGCGCTGGCGCGCAAGTACCGACCGAAGAAGTTCTCCGAGCTCATCGGCCAGGAGCACGTGCGGCGCGCGCTGGTCAACGCCCTCAACAGCGGCCGCGTGCACCACGCGTTCCTGTTCACCGGCACGCGCGGGGTGGGCAAGACCACCATCGCGCGTATCTTCGCCAAGTGCCTGAACTGTGAACAGGGCGTCAGCGCCGAGCCGGACGGCACCTGCGCCAGCTGCCGCGAGATCGACGCCGGGCGCTTCCCGGACCTCATCGAGGTCGACGCGGCTTCGCGCACCAAGGTCGACGATACCCGCGACCTGCTCGACAACGTGCAGTACGCGCCGGCCCGCGGTCGCTTCAAGGTGTACCTCATCGACGAGGTGCACATGCTCTCGGCGCACTCCTTCAACGCGCTGCTGAAGACGCTCGAGGAGCCGCCGCCGCACGTCAAATTCCTGCTCGCCACCACCGACCCGCAGAAGCTGCCGGTGACGGTGCTGTCGCGCTGCCTGCAGTTCAACCTCAAGCGCCTGCCGGCGGCGGAGATCGCCGCGCACATGCGCCACATCCTGGCCGAGGAGGGCGTGGCGAGCGAGCCGGGCGCGCTCGCGCTGGTGGCGCAGGCGGCCGACGGCAGCATGCGCGACGGGCTGTCGCTGCTCGATCAGCTGATCGCCTTCGGTGACGGCAAGGCGGGCGAGGCCGAGGCGCGTGCCATGCTCGGCACGGTGGCGCGCGATACGGTGGTGCAGCTGGCGGAGCTCCTGGCCGCCGGCGATGCCAGCGCCCTGCTGCGCGCCGCGGCGGCGCTCGAGGAGTTCGCCCCCGACTATGCGCAGGTGCTCGATGCGCTGGCGGCGCTGCTGGTGCGGGTCGGCCTGCGCCAGGCGGTCAAGGACTATGAGGGCGACGAGCTGTACGCCCCGGAAGTGCTGCAGCGGCTGGCCGGTGCGCTCGCCCCCGAGGACGTGCAGCTCTTCTACCAGACCGCGATCATCGGCCGGCGCGACCTGGCGCTCGCCCCCGAGCCGCGCAGCGGGTTCGAGATGACGCTGCTGCGCATGCTCGCGTTCCGCCCGGCGGCGGACGCCGGCGGCGCGCGCAGCGCGGCGCCCCCGGCCGCGGCGCGCACCCCCGCTGCTCCGGCGGCCGGCGCCAGCGCGGACCCGGCGCCGGCGGCCGCCCCGGCGGCGGATTCCTGGGCGCAGCTGGTGGGCCAGCTCGAGCTGACGGGCGCCGCCCGCCAGCTGGCCAGCCACTGCGTGCTGATCGGCCGCCAGGGCGCGGTGGTGCGCCTGGCGCTCGACCCGCGCAACCAGCTGGTGCGCACCGCGGCCACCGAGGAGCGGCTCGCCCAGGCGCTGGCCAAGCATTTTGGCGTGCCGGTGCGGCTCGAGTTCCAGGTGGCGCCGGGCAGCGACACGCCGGCGGCGCTGGCGCGGCGCGCCTCGGAGGCGGAACTCGAGGCGGCGCGGCGCAGCTTCGAGGCCGACCCGGCGGTACAGGGGCTGCGCGAGCGCTTCGGTGCCACGGTGCTCCCCGAGAGCGTGCGCCCGGTAAAATGACCCATTCCCTGCGGCGCGCGGCGCCGTCAGCCAAGTGAGTACCAGTTCATGCGCGGCAATTTGAACGATCTGATGAAGCAGGCCCAGGCCATGCAGGCCAACATGCAGAAGGCCCAGGCGGAGATCGCCACCATCGAGGTGATCGGCGAGTCCGGCGGCGGCATGGTCAAGGTGACCATGAACGGCCGCCACGAGGTGAAGCGCGTGCAGATCGAGCCGGCCGTGAGCGCCGAGGACCGTGAGCTGCTCGAGGACCTCATCGCCGCCGCCGCCAACGACGCGGTGCACAAGGTCGAGGCGCGGGTGCAGGAGAAGATGGCGGGCCTCACCGCCGGACTGCAGCTGCCGCCGGGGATGAAGCTGCCGTTCTGAGGCCCGCGCGATGAAGCACTCGCCGCAACTCGCCCGGCTCATCGAGGCGCTGCGTGCCCTGCCGGGAGTCGGCCCCAAGACCGCGCAGCGCATGGCCTTCCACCTGCTGCAGGAGGGACGGCCCGGGGCGGCGGCGCTGGCCGCGTCCCTCGAGGCGGCGCTCGCGGCGGTGTCGCGCTGCCGCCGCTGCCGCATGCTCACCGAGGGGGAGCTGTGTTCGATCTGCAGCGCCCCGCAGCGCGAGGCGGCATTGCTGTGCGCCGTGGAGTCGCCGGCGGACGTGGTCGCCATCGAGTCCTCCGGCAGCTACCGCGGGCGCTACTTCGTGCTCATGGGGCACCTGTCGCCGCTCGATGGCATCGGGCCGGAGCAGCTCGGCGTGCGCGAGCTCGAGGCCATTCTCGCCGAGGGGCAGGTGCGCGAGCTGATCCTCGCCACCAACTCCACGGTCGAAGGCGAGGCCACGGCGCACTACCTGAGCGAGCTGGCCGCGCGGCGCGGCGTGGGTGCGAGCCGCATCGCGCACGGCGTGCCGGTGGGCGGGGAACTCGAGTACGTCGACGGCGGCACGCTCGCGCACGCACTCGCCGGCCGGCAGTCGCTCTAGCGGCGTCGCGCCGGACCGCGCGCGGCGGACAATTCTTCGCGCAGGCGCCGCAGGCGGCGGTAGCTCTCGTAGCGGCGCGCGTGCCAGGTGCCGCTCTCGGCGGCGGTGCGCACCGCACAACCCGGCTCGCGCATGTGGCTGCAGTCGTTGAAGCGGCAGCCGGGCGCGAGGCGCTCCACCTCGGTGAAGCCGAGCGTGCGCGCATCGAGCGCTGCGACTGCCGGGGCGAAGTCGCGCACCCCGGGGGAGTCGATGAGCGCGGCGCCGTCACCGAGCTCGAAGCGCCGCGCCGCCGTGGTCGTGTGCCGGCCTTCCTCCTCGCGCACCAGGGCGCCGATCGCGACGCCCGAGGCGGGCAGCAGCCGCAGCACCAGCGAGGACTTGCCCACTCCCGACTGTCCGACCAGCGCCGCCAGCGTTCCCGGGCCCAGCAGGCCGCGCAGCGAGTCGAGCCCGGCGCCGGACTCGGCCGAGCACGCATGCCAGCCGTAGCCGGCTGCCGCGTAGGCCGTGAGCTCGGCGGTAAGGGAGGGCGCCAGCCCGAGGTCGCTCTTGTTGACGATGAGCGCGGCGGCGATGCCGGCGGAGTCGGCGGCCGCCAGGTAGCGGTCGACCACGAACAGGTCGGGGGCCGGCAGCGGCGCGAATACCACCAGCAGGCGGGTCAGGTTGGCCACCACTGCCTCGGCCTTGCCGCGCAGGTTGGTACGCCACAGCGCCGTGCGGCGCGGCAGGACCTCCACGACGTGCAGCTCCTCGTGGTGCGCGCCGACCTGGCAGCGCACCTCGTCGCCGCACACCGCCGTCAGCGCGCGGCCGAAGGGGCGCGCCTTGAGCTCGCTGCCGTCGGCGGTGCGCACCAGCAGGTGCCGGCCGAAAGTTGCAATCACCTGTCCGAAGAGCATCTGCTGCATGCGCGGGTGAGCCTGTGGCCCTCTGCTACACTAGAATCGATCGGCCGCCGCCCACGCTACCACCTGCCAGCAGCCCATGCCGAACGGCGACTACCTCATCTGGATCGATCTGGAGATGACGGGCCTGAAGCCCGACTCGGACTCGATCATCGAGATCGCGACCGTGGTCACCGACAAGGAGCTCGCCATCGTCGCCGACGGGCCGGTGCTCGCCATCCATCAGAGCGAGGAGGTGCTCGCGCGCATGGACGACTGGAACCAGCGCCAGCACGGCTCCTCGGGGCTGCTGGCGCGGGTGCGCGCCAGCCGCACCACGGTCGCCGAAGCGCAGCAGCGCACGCTCGAGTTCCTCAGCCCGCTGGTCAATGCCGGCGCCTCGCCCATGTGCGGCAACAGCATCTGCCAGGACCGGCGCTTCCTCGCCCGCTGCATGCCGGACCTGGAGCGCTTCTTCCACTACCGCAACCTGGACGTCAGCACGCTCAAGGAGCTGGCGCGCCGCTGGGCGCCGGCGGTGGCCGACAGCTTCGCCAAGCAGGGCACGCACCTCGCGCAGGCGGACATCCACGAGTCGATCCGCGAGCTGCGCCACTATCGCGCGCGGCTGTTTGCCCCGGCCTTCAGCGGCGCCCCCTGAAGGCCGCGCGCCGCTCAGGCGCGCTTGCCGGCCGCCTGGGCGAGAAACATCCAGGTCTCCACCACGGTATCGGGGTTGAGCGACATGCTCTCGATGCCCTGCTCGAGCAGCCAGCGCGCCAGATCGGGGTGATCGGACGGCCCCTGGCCGCAGATGCCGACGTACTTCTTGTGGCGCCGGCAGGCCTCGATGGTCATCGACAGGAGCTTGCGCACCGCCTCGTCGCGCTCGTCGAAGAGACTGGCGACGATGGCCGAATCGCGGTCCAGCCCGAGCGTCAGCTGCGTCATGTCGTTCGAGCCGATCGACATGCCGTCGAAGAACTCGAGATACTGGTCGGCGAGCAGCGCGTTGGTCGGCAGCTCGCACATCATGATCACCTTGAGCCCGTGCTCGCCGCGCTTCAGGCCGTTGGCGGCCAGCAGCTCGGTCACCTGGCGCGCCTCCTTGACGCTGCGCACGAACGGCACCATCACCCAGACGTTGTCGAGACCCATGGTCTCGCGCACGCGCTTCAGCGCCCGGCACTCCAGCTCGAAGCACGGGCGGAACGTCTGGTCGACGTAGCGCACGGCGCCGCGGAAGCCGAGCATCGGGTTCTCCTCGTGCGGCTCGTAGCGCCCGCCGCCGATGAGGTTGGCGTACTCGTTGGACTTGAAGTCCGACAGGCGCACGATCACCGTCTCGGGCGCGAACGCCGCCGCGATCTGCGCCACGCCCTCGGCCAGCTTCTCGACGTAGAAGCCGACCGGGTCGGAGTAGCCGGCCATCTGCGTGCGCACCTGCTCCTTGAGGTCGGAGTCGAGGCGCTCGAACTCGAGCAGCGCCCGCGGGTGCACGCCGATCATGCGGTTGATGATGAACTCCAGGCGCGCCAGCCCCACGCCGTGGTTGGGGATGCCGGCGAAGTCAAAGGCGCGGTCGGGATTGCCGACGTTCATCATGATCTTGACCGGGATCTTCGGCAGCGTGTCCAGCTCGATCTGCTTGCGCTCGAACTCGAGCAGGCCCTCGTAGACGTGGCCGGTGTCGCCCTCGGCACACGAGACCGTGACTTCCTGCCCCTCGCGGATCCTCTGCGTGGCGTCGCCACAGCCGACCACGGCCGGGATGCCGAGCTCGCGGGCGATGATGGCCGCATGGCAGGTACGGCCGCCGCGGTTGGTGACGATGGCGGCGGCGCGCTTCATGACCGGCTCCCAGTCCGGATCGGTCATGTCGGCCACCAGCACGTCCCCCGACTGCACGCGCGCCATCTCGCTCGCATCCTTGATGACGCGCGCCGGACCCGAACCGATGCGCTGGCCGATGCTGCGCCCGGTGGCCAGCACGCGCGAGCGCCCCTTGAGGGCGTAGCGCTGGATGCTGCGGCCGGCGCGGCTCTGCACCGTCTCCGGGCGCGCCTGCAGGATGTAGATCTCGCCCGAGGCGCCGTCGCGCGCCCACTCGATGTCCATCGGTCGCCCGTAGTGCTCCTCGATGAGCAGCGCCTGACGCGCCAGCTGCACCAGGTCCTCGTCCGCGAGGCAGAAGCGGCGCCGCTCGGCGACCGGCACCTCGACCGTGCGCACCCGCTCCCCGGTGCCCTCGGGCGCGTACACCATCTTGATGGCCTTGCCGCCGAGGTTGCGGCGCAGGATCGGATGTTTGCCGGAGCGCAGCGCCGGCTTGTACAGGTAGAACTCGTCCGGGTTGACGGCCCCCTGCACCACGGTCTCGCCCAGTCCCCAGGAGGCGGTGATGAACACCACCTCGCGGAATCCCGAGTCGGTGTCGAGGGTGAACATGACGCCGCTCGCACCCAGGTCGCTGCGCACCATGTGCTGCACGCCGGCCGAGAGCGCCACCGCGCTGTGATCGAAGCCCTGGTGGACGCGGTAGGAGATGGCGCGGTCGTTGAACAGCGACGCGAACACCTCGTGCATGGCGGTGAGCACCGCCGCCTCGCCGCGCACGTTGAGGAAGCTCTCCTGCTGGCCGGCGAAGGAAGCTTCGGGCAGGTCCTCGGCCGTGGCCGAGGAGCGCACCGCGACGGCGCTGTCAGCGCCGCCCTGCAGGCTCTTCAGCCCCGCGCTGACCGCCTGCGACAGCGGCGCCGGGAAGGGCGTCGCCAGGATCCACTGGCGGATGCGCGCGCCGGTGGTCGCCAGGCGCGCCACGTCATCGACGTCGAGCCCGGCGAGCTCGGCGCGGATGCGCGCATCGAGGCCGTCCTGCTTGAGGAATTCGCGGTAGGCGCGGGCGGTGGTGGCGAAGCCGCCCGGCACCTTCACGCCCGCGCGCGCCAGCGAACTGATCATCTCCCCGAGCGAGGCGTTCTTGCCGCCGACGGTCTCCACGTCGCGCATGCCGAGCTGTTCGAACGGGATGACGTATGCGTCCAAGGGCGCTCCTGGTGTCAACTCGCGCGCGCGGTGCTTGTCAGTGCGCGCGGGCGGTGAAAGACTGCGGTCCCGCCGTCCGCTGGGTACGCTGCAGCCGTGAGCCGCCGAACCGTTTTCTTCGTCTCGGACCAGACAGGCGTGACCGCGGAGACGCTGGGCCACAGTCTCATGACGCAGTTCGAGGGCCTGGAATTTCGGCCGGTGACTTTGCCATTTGTGTCGAGCCTTGACAAGGCGCAGGAAGCGGTGCGGCGCATTGACCGCGCCGCCGTCGACGAGGGGCTGCGGCCCATCATTTTCAGCACCCTGGTGCAGGATGAGCTGCGCGACGTGGTCATGACGGCCAACGGCCTGTTCCTCGACCTGTTCTCGGCGTTCGTCGGTCCGCTCGAGCGCGAGCTCAACACCCGCTCCACGCACCGCGCCGGTCGCGCCCACGGCATCGCCGATCTGGCCGCCTACACCACGCGCATCAACGCCACCAACTTCGCGCTCGCCAACGACGACGGGACCGGCGGCGACTACGCGCACGCCGACGTGGTGATGATGGGCGTGTCGCGGGTCGGCAAGACGCCGACCTGCGTGTACATGGCGTTGCAGTACGGGGTGTTCGCCGCCAACTATCCGCTCACCGAGGATGATCTCGAGGCCGGCACGCTGCCGCCGCGCCTCGAGCCGTTCCGCGCCAAGCTGTTCGGTCTGACCATCCGTACGGAACGCCTGCAGCAGATCCGCAACGAGCGCCGCCCCGACAGCCGCTACGCCTCGCAGGCGCAGGTGCAGTACGAACTGCGCGCCGCCGAGGCGCTGTTCGTGCGCTACGCGATCCCGACGCTCGACACGAGTGAGGCCTCGATCGAGGAGATCGCGAGCCGGATCCTCAACACTACCGGAATCGAGCGACGCCTGCGCCCCTGAGTGCACGCGCTGCGCACTTGCGCACGAAAATTGCAAGCACCGTGCGCACGTCACGGCGACAAATTCGCGCGCTGTTCGACTTGCGGCGCAAGGCTTGTGCGTTATAGTCACAGCGTGCTGGTTGCTGACACACAAACGGTCGTCTCATGGCGCGCGCCGCCGCGCAGCTTCGTCGCGCTCATGAGTTTGTACGAGAGCAACTTCATCCGCCTCGGCTGGCTGGCGGGGGAGCTGGCGCGGCTGTGCGGCCGCTACGTGTCGGCGGTGCGCGGCGACTGTGACCTCGTTCTCACCGTGACCGAGCGCTCCCCCTACACCAGCACGCTCAACCTGACCTACCTGCTGCCCGGCCACGACGGGCCGGTGGCCTGCCCGGACCTGCGCGTGCGCGTCTACCACGACGCGCGCCTGGTCGAGGCGCAGCAGTGGAACAGCGGTCACACTTGCGCCCCCGGGGCGGCCATGACCGAGCACCCGGTGCTGCGGGCCCTGCGCAGCCACGCGGAGCGTGAACTGGATCAGCGCTGGGCGCGCAACATGATGTTAAACAAGTGGCTGGAATACTGCGTGGAGCGAGGTCATCGCTTCTCAGCCGGCACGGAGTCCCACCCCCGCGGCGTTTGAGAGGTGGCGGGCCGCCGCCGTATCTCTCATGAAGGCGCTGCGACAACTCGGTTTTCTCAAGATCAGCCTCCGCCCGGAGACTGCCGCCCCCGAGGAGGACCACCGGGTCCTCGAGCTATTCCGCAACCGCGCCGAGCTCAAGAAGGCCTACGGCGAGCTGGAGGAGGAGACCTACCGGCTCAAGGACCTGGTCAAGCAGCAGGAAGGCGCCACGCAGCGCGCCCAGGAGATGCTGAGCACGCTCGAGGCGCGCCTCGGCGCCACCGACACGGCCTACCCGGCCGTGGTGTTCTTCCAGCTGCGCCGCCTGTGGCAGGCCGGCCGCGAGCTCATCACCCAGTTCGTCCAGGATCTGGTGCGACAGCAGGACGAGCGCGAGCGCCGCGCGCACCTCGCCCAGCACAACCGCCGCCTGTTCGCGCTGCGCCAGGAGGCCCAGCAGAAGCTGACCGAAGCCCAGGCGCTGAACGCGGAGTGCAGCACGCACCTCGCCGGCCTCGAGGCCGAGCGCGCCCAGCTCACGCGCTTCTGGCACTACTTCAGGCGCCGCGCCCTGCAGACACGCATCGAGAGTGCGCAGGGCGCCCTCGGTGCGGCCGCCCGGTCACTGGCGGCCGCGCAGGCGGCGATGGACGAGGTCGAGCGCAGCCCGGCGCCGGATTTCTCCGGCCTGTCGCTGCAGGCGCGCCGCAGCATCAACCTCGCCGCCATCGCCTATGCCGAGGTGCTGTGCCTGCGGGTGGCGGAGCTGAAGACGCCGCTGGTGCAGCTGGCGCGCGAGGCGACCGCGCAGCGCGAGGCGGGCGAGAACTACGGCACGCCGCGCGAGTGCGTGCTGCTCATGGGGCAGATCAACCGCGCACACAAGCTGCTGAGTCACAGCGACGGCCTGGCCCAGCAGGTGCGGGCGCGTGGCGAGCGGCTGCGCGCGGTGGTGCGCTACCGCAACGAGAGCGACAGCGCCCCGGTGTCCGACTCGATCTCGCTCGCCGAGGGCGATGCGCTGCCGACGGAGGCGCCCGGTGCGGCCGCCGCGCGGCAGCTGCCGAACGTGCTCGCCGAGGACACCTGGGACCTGTTCCGGGTCCTGCTCCGCTGAGTCCTCAGCCGGCGCGCGCCGTCTTCTGCTGCGGCAGGTTCTTCG
>Ga0134125_10002547_pt1 | contig 21538 bp, 14 predicted proteins | sample KB31751_FD_96464 | JGI IMG/M metagenome (GOLD analysis project Ga0134125, IMG submission 96464) | Terrestrial soil microbial communities with excess Nitrogen fertilizer from Kellogg Biological Station, Michigan, USA - KB3-175-1 | ecosystem: Environmental > Terrestrial > Soil > Unclassified ... | reverse complement strand
GTGTTGGCGTTGATCGTGAGCTGGGTCTCTTTGTAGATGCCGGAGCCCTCGTATTGGTAGAGATCGCCGCCTGCATAGGGCCGCGTGCCTGTGCCCAGTCCCGTATAAGTTCCCGGCAGAGGCGCGTTGATGTTCCGCGTGCGGAGAACGTGTACGCCACGGGTATTGACGAAATTGATAGCGACCTGCGTGCGCCCGGGAAGCTGGCGGTCGACGCCGAGGGCGAGCTGCGCGTTGTAGGGCGACCGAATGTCGCGATCGATGATATAGACGGCCTGATTCTGCACAGAGAGCAGCGACACCGGCGGGACGTTGGGGTAATACGACAGAGCCGGTCCGGAGGTGATCAGGTAATTCGTCTGGGTGGTGCCGTTGAAGCGCAGCGTCTGCAGGTAGCTTGACTCGTTGAAGCGGTCGTAAAAGAATCCATAGCCGGCGCGGAACACCGTTTTCGATGGGTTCTTGCCTTTGCCGCCGGGAGCCCAGGCGAGGCCGACGCGCGGAGCCCAGTCCATATGGTCGTTGATGTTGTTCTGGGTTTCGAAGCGCAGGCCGGCGTTGATGGTGAGGTTCGGCTTGATGCGCCAGTCGTCCTGCACGAAGATTCCCATGTCGAACTGGCTGACGGCCGTGGACGGCGTGCCGCTGCTGAGAGTGAACTGGCTTGGTCCGCAGCCGGCCACTCCGGCCTGCGTGAGGCGATAGAGGTCGAGCGATGTCACCGCGCCCGGGCAGGTGGAAACGCTTCCGTTCAAAAGATTCGGCGCGTTGAATGACCAGGTGCCATTGAAGTTCGAAGTCGAAAGCGTGGAAAGATCGGTCTCGCGCGCGCGAAATCCGACTTTCACGGCATGCGTGCCTTCGGTCATCGTGAGAACGTTTTGGATCTCATATCCCTTGTTCCCGTTTGTGTTGCGCGCGAATGAAGAACCGCCGTCGGTGAACGCGGAGCTTACGACGATGCGCGGAATCGCCGCGTTGCCGATGCCCGTCTGAATGCCGCTGTTGTCGCGGAACTGGAAACGCGTCTCGTCGACCGCTTTGGTCCCGAGGACAGCGGTCTCGGTGATTTGCACCTGATTGTTCGTGTTGGAGCCGTTGGTCTGCTGGCTCGCGAGGTTGAAGCCGCCGACCCCGCCGACGTTCGTGTTTTGCGAATGGTTGAAGCGGATGACGATTGTGTTCGTATTGCTGATCTGATAGTCGAGCCGCGGGCTCACCTGCCACTGTGTGTTGGGCGTCAGGACGGCAAGCACCTGGTTCCCGCTGAGGGTCTGGGCGTTGATAAGCGCGTTCTCCTCGATGTTGCGCTTGTTGAAATCGAAAAACCACGAGGTCTTTTTGCCGAGAGGTCCGCCAACATTACCGGAGAACAGCTTCGAGGAATAGTCCGGCGGATCGGTAGTGAGGAAGGGGTTGCGGGAATCGAAAACCTTATTGCCGTAATTGATGAATGCCTGCCCATGCAGATTGTCGGTGCCTGGCTTGGTCAGAATCTCCACGCGGCCGAAACCGGGCCGGTCGAATTCGGAGGAGAACGGGTTCGAGCTGATGCGGATTTCGCGGATGGAGCTCTTGGGCGGAAGCTGCCCGCCGCTGAAGCCGTCGACGAAGAAGTCCGGGCCGTTGGGACCGGCGCCGGGTCCGGCGAGTGCCGTGAGGTCGGCCTGCAGGTCATCGGGGTCGTCAGGGAGCGCGTCCAAATCGTTGTTGTTGAGCACCAGTGCGCCAACGTTGCTCGATGAGTCCGTCGACAGGGTCGTGTTCGATTGCTCGTTGACGGAGACCTGCTGGGTGTCGGCGGCGATTTGCAGCGCGATGTCCAGCGAAGCGGCTTGGGTCGATGCGATTTCAAAGTCAGGGCGGGTGAAGGTCACGAAGCCGGATGCATCGGCGCGTATGCTGTACTTTCCAGCCGGCAGGTTGGGCAGGTTGTAGCGGCCCTGCCCGTCGGTCGTCGCGGAACGGGAGACATTGTTACCAGTGGCGACAACCTTTGCGCCCGGAACCAGAGCATTCGACGGATCGGTGACAATTCCTCGCAGCGAGGCGGCATTCTGTGCGGCGGCGAACGGCGTCACAAGACCGGCAAAAGCCAGTGTGAGCGCAACGATAGTGGAACGGTTCCGGACCTGTATGTGCATATGTTGGGTTTGACCCGGCCGTTACGGCTTGGGTATAAACCTATTGTGCCGGTGTTATCCGTCCGGGTTGGTGAATATATGTAAAGAAAAACGCGGCCCGGTCAAGTTAGACCGGGCCGCGGAGGGGAATTGTAAGTTGTTGTAAGCGTTAGAACTGGAAGCGTAGCTGGAATTCAACTTTGCGGTTGCCGGCGCCGGCTCCTCCGCCGCCGAATCCACCGCCGTTGCCGCCTGCCGCGAGCGCTGTCGAAGTACCGAAGAACGGCGAGATCAGGCTCCCTGCCGGATTCGCGAGGTTCACGTGGTTGAAAGCGTTGCGTGCTGAAATCGTGGCTGTCAGGTTATAGCGCTTGCCGGTGTTGCCCCCACCAAAACCACCGAAGCCTCCGCGTCCACCGCGTCCGCCGCCACCAAATCCACCGCCGCCCCGGCCCCCGCGCCCACCGCCGCCGCCGAAGTTACCACCGGGGTTACCGCCGCCATCACCGCCGCCATTATTGTTGCGCGCGCCACCTGCACGTTCTCCCCAGCCCCAGGTGCGGCTGGCGCGAAGATTGACCGTGAATTCCGACGGGCCTTCTCCGTAGTTGACCGGGATCACCTTGTCGTTCGGTCCGGGTTGCGTCGTGAAGCATCCCCATGGCGTGCCGTATAGCGGCGACCCTTTAACGTGAGGTCCCGCCGGGCAGCCCGTCGCGAAAGCGGGCCGCGTGTTGTAGATGCCATCGCCGTTAAAAGGCTGGCCAGTCGTGATATTGAACGGACCGCCCGACTGCATAGTGATGAACGGGTTCAAAGAAATCCTGAGCGGCAGACCTACTGAGCCACCAATGAAGCCGCGATTCCGAATGTCGAAGTTGGCCCGGCCCCACTCGCTCGACACGTCGTACTGATTCATGGGGAAGCCGTTGCCGTTGGTATGCGCCTGGCCGTAGGTATAGTAGCCCTGCAACTGCAAGTGCGAGTTGAGCCGCGTGCTCGCGTTGACCGTCAACTGAGTCTGCTTGAAGATCGCGCTGGTCTCATACTGATAGATGTCACCGTTGGACCCAACGAAGTTCTGTCCGGCATACGGACGAATGCCCGGATTGGCCGGCGTCGTGGCTGTCGCCGGCGCATACGTCCCGGGCAGAGGCGCGTTGATATCGCGCTGCCGTAATTGATGAATGCCGCGGGTGTTCACATAGTTAATGGAAACCTGCGTTCTGCCCGGCAGTTGACGATCGACCTCAAGCGCGAACTGCCCCATATATGGAGCGCGCAGGTTCTGATCGAGGACGTACAGCGCCTGGTTCGTCTGGGCCGTCAGGATAGACGTAGGTGGAATTCTCGGCTGTCCGGCCGCACAGAAGGGATCGATGCAAAAGTACGACAAAGCCGCGGATGCGTTGGGTCCGTTTCCGGCTGTGATGAGATAGTTCGTTTGCGTGACGCCATTAAAGCGCAGCGCGGACAGGATCGTGTTCTGGCTGATGCGGTCGAAGAAGATTCCGTAGCCAGCCCGAATGACAGTTTTCGAAGCCGTCTTGCCCTTTGCGCCCGGGGCCCATGCAAGGCCGACGCGGGGTGCCCAATCCATGTGGTCGTGGATATTGTTTTGGGTTTCGTAGCGCAGTCCGGCATTCAGCGTAAAGTTCGGAGCGACGCGCCAGTCGTCCTGTACGAAGCCGCCGAGGTCGAACTGACGAACCTGCTGGTTGGGGCTGCCGGTGCTCAGGCTGAACTGGCTCGGGCCACAACCTTCGGCGACGAGGGTCTTCATCGGCACGCCTGCCGCGAGTTGCCTGATGGTCTGCTGATACACGTCGAGCGAAGTGCCCTGCGGATCGACGCCCGGGCAAACCTGGCCGCCGAGTTGCGCCTGCGGCGAACTGAACGACCACGTGCCGTTGAAGTTGCCGGTTGAGATGCTGGTGATGTCGGTCTGGCGGATGCGCACGCCAGCCTTGAGCGCGTGGCTGCCGCGCGACATCGTGATCGTGTTGGCGAGTTCGTAGCCTTTGTTGAAATTGTGATTGAAACCGAAGGGCGCGCCTCCACTATTGAAGGAGCCGCTGACATCGATGCCGGGAAGGGTAAAGTCGCCGAAAGCATTCGAATTGTTGTGGTTGTCGCGGAACTGGAAGCGGGTTTCGTCGACTGCGATCGTACCAAGGATCGACGTTTCCGTGATCTGCACCTGGTTGTTGCGAATCCAGTTCTGTGTCTTTTGCGAGTCAAGGTTGAAACCACCAACGCCACCCGTGTTCGAGGACTGTGTGTGGTTGTAGCGGAGCACCAGGGTGTTGTTCTGGTTAATCGCGTAATCGATCCGCGGGCTGATCTGCCACACGAAATTGGGAACGGGTATCGCCTGGTTGAATTGAACCTGATTGAAGCCCGCGTCCAGAATCTGCGCGACGACGATCTGATCCTCGTTGATCTGGCGACGATTGTAGTCAAGGAAGAACGATGACTTCTTGTTGATCGGGCCGCCGAAGTTGGCAGAGATCTGATTCGACCAGTACGCCGGAGGCGTCGTGGAGAGGAACGGGTTGCGGCTGTCGAAGACGCGGTTACCGTAATTCGTATTGATCTGGCCGTGGTAGTTGTCGGTGCCGGGGCGGGTGAGAATTTCAACGCGTCCGAAGCCGGGGCGGTCGAATTCCGAAGAGAACGGGTTCGAGTTGATGCGGATTTCGCGAATTGAACTCTTGGGCGGCAACTGGCCGCCGCTGAATCCATCGACAAAGAATTGAGCGCCGTTTGGACCGGCGGCGGGACCCGCGAGAGCTTCAAGGTCAGCCTGGAGGTCATCGGGATCATCTGGCAACTGGTCGAGGTCTTCTTCTTTCAAAACGATCGCGCTCACGTTTGTGGAGGAATCCACCGACAGTGCCGCGGTTGTCGATTCCTGCACGCTCACCTGCTGGGCTTCCTGGGCGATCTGCAGCGCGATATCCAAGCTGTTCGCCTGTCCGCCGGGGACGTCATAGTTCTGGTTCAGGAAGGTCACGAAGCCGGGGGCATCCGCGCGAATGCTGTACTTGCCAGGAGGCAGGTTGGGCAGAGTGTATTTCCCCTGCCCGTCGCTCTTCGCCGAACGCGACACGCCATTGCCTGTCGCAACCACCGTCGCGCCCGGAACAACCGCGGAGGAGGGATCCGTCACCGTACCGCGCACCGAGCCGACATTTTGGGCCTGTGCCACATGGGGGATTGCACTGATCGCCGCAAACACCGCGAGTGGGAGTAACCCCTTCAAGAACTTCGTCCACACCTTTGTTTTCATATTGATTTATCTGGACCCGTCTCCGTTGAGACGACAGGGAAACTCCATTGTTACTTGTTTCGACTATTGTAGAACGTGATTAAGTGTAAAGACGGTAATCCGCGGGTGACTATGCCGAGCGGGATCTGCCAGTGTTTTCAATCCAGTGCGAGACCATTGCCGTGCAATCCCGAGCGGTCTGAGAGTGCGCGAGGTCCTGGATAGACCAACTCATCTTGCGGCTCCAGTTCGGGTACTCCGCCGTCGTGCCTGGCAGATTCTGCTGCGCCGGAAACATCGTAAGATCTTCCTGGTTGACGAGCCAAAGAACGGAAGGAGTTTGTGCGAGAAAGCCCATGATCGCGTTGTGCAACTCTCCGGTCAGACAGGGGATTTCGGCGGCGCGCCGGATGTAATCCCTGGGGAGCAGTCCGGCGGCGAAGAGGGCATCGAGGAGATTCTGTTTTTCGCCCGCCCGCGCGGCCTTTTGCGTCTCATACGCGGCCTGATCGATGGCTCCCGCGTGCAGGCGAGCCTCGATGTCGTTGCCGGTCCAGAATCCGGCAATGGTAGCGAGATCGTGTGTCGTGGTGGAAACCAGCGCCTGTGCCGGATACTCGTGCGGCAACCGAAACCGGCCGTGCGCGCGCTCGAAATAGAGGAGCCGGTAGCTGAGCACTCCGGCGCGGGCAAGAGCATCGCGCACTTCCGGCTCAACGGTGCCGAGGTCCTCACCGATAATTACGGCTTCGTTGCGGACACTTTCGAGAGCGAGAATACGGACGAGGTCCGCGGCGCGCTCGCGCACGTAAGCGCCCTGAGCGGCGGTATGGCCTTCGGGAATCCAGTAAAGCCGGAAGAGCCGCATGACGTGATCGATCCGCAGGGCGCCGCCGTGCCGCATCGATTTCCGGATGGACTCAGTGAAGAGCCGGTAGCCGTCTTCGCGGTGCTGGCGGGAATCGGGCGGTGGAAACGACCAGTCTTGCCCGTTGGGCGAAAAGTCGTCGGGCGGCGAGCCGACGCGGCATCCGGCGACGAAGAAGTTGCGGTGCGCCCAGAGATCGGAGCCGTAGCGATCGGTCGCGAGCGCGAGATCGTGATAGAGCCCGATGCTCATGCCGGCTGCGCGCGCATGACCCTGGGTGAGCGCAAGCTGTCGATCGATGTGCCACTGAAGCCACCCATGGAAAAGAATTTCGCGCTCGTGCGCGGCGGCGAATTCGCGCACGGCGCCGCTTTCCGGATCCCGGTATTGCTCCGGCCAGTCGGGCCAGACCCAGACCCGGGGATCCTGCCCGTGCAGGTGCTCGTCGAGAGCGCTGTACGTAGCATAGAGGCGCAACAAATCGCCTTCGCCGGCAATCCATTCCCGGCAATCGCGGCCCGGGGGGTTGGCCTCGAAGATAAGGTCGAGCGCGCGGCGTTTGATCGCCGCCACCTGCTCGTACTCAACGAGGTCTGAAGCGCGCAGCCGGACAAGCTCGGCGCACGTTTCCCCATGCTCGAAACGCTGCCGGACACGGTCATAACCCGGAATGGACTCGACATCCAGATATATAAAATTGCGGTAGAAGATGCTGTTCGGCAGGTACGGGCTGGTGTTGTAGGGGCGCCGGTTGTGAATCGCATGCAGCGGATTGAGCGCAACGAAGTCGATGTGGAGTGCGGGTACGGCCCAATCGATCAGGTCGCGCAGGTCGCGGAAGTCGCCGATGCCCCAGTTCCGATCGGAGCGAAGTCCATAAAGAGTGATGCCCAATCCGGCGTGCTTGCCTGGGGCGGGGGAGTGTGCGCGATCAGGCGCGACGATCAGGCTCATGGACGTGCCGCCGGCACGAGCCCGGTGGTAGCCGAGCGGAACGCGGTCTTCGGTGCGCAGGCGGCCCCCCTTTTCGGTGGTGATTTCGAGGCCATGAGGAAGCGGGTCGCCCTGTTGGATGACGAGGACGGGAGGGAGCGCCTCACGGGCCTCACGCGTTTCGGCGGCGGCGATGGCGCGCAGAGACTCTTCCGACTCGCAATCGAATCCGAGGGCGGTCAGAATGGCGCGGTTGGTTTCAGGCGCGGTAAAGTGCTGGCGACCGAAGATGTCCCAGAAGCTTTGCTGCACCCCGTTGCGTTCGGCGGCGTCGCGGAGTGCGTCGTCGAGCGGCACATATTCAATTTCGCGCAAAGGCGCAAAGAACGCAAAGGGCTGCGCGAAATCGGTTCTTAAAAGTCCAATTTTGCGATTTGGCTGTTCATTTGGGTTTGCAGCGTGGCTTTTTGCTGATCGAGCGCGGTGGCACGGTCGCGGAGTTTCGCGATTTGTGTTTCCTGATCGGAGAGTTTGCGGGCGTAGTCCTGCACGATCTGTTGCTGGCCGCTGACGTTCGAGAGGCTGGCGATGTTGTCGCGGTTGCGTTGCTCATCGCGTGTGAGGCTGTCGACCTGTTCGTTGACCGATTTCTTTTCGATGTCCGAGTTGGCGAGGGCCGTTTTAGTGTCGGAAATCTGCTGCAGTTGCCGGCGCGCGGCGTCGGTCAGGGCTTTGTTACGGATGTAAGTGAGTAACAAATCCGGAGTCATGGATGAGACGGAAACCTGAGTGTCATAGATTCGCTCTTCGGTGACAGGAAGCTCGGCGGATCCGCTGGCCGGTACTTTGACTTCGAAACGATAGAGGTTCTGCGTCGTCTCTACCGGCTTTGGGGTATCGATGAGGTTGTAGCCCCGTCGCAGCGGATGTTCGACGATCAGGGTCTTCGCGCGCGGGTCGACATTGGCGATGGTGTAGGTCTTCTTCTGGATGTCGGAAGTTTTCGAAATAATCAACCCGTTGTGGGCATGGAACTCACGCACCGTGTTATTGGGTGCGCTCAGAACTGTTGAGATACGGGTTCCCAGGTCGACTCCGTAATTGATGAAGCGTTTGTCGGAGTTCTTAACGGTTTCGATGAGGGCTTCGCCAGCGTACGCGCCGCCGTCGAACACGGTGATGGGTCCGCCGTCGAGCGTCTTGCCAGTGGTGTTGGTCAATTCCGCCGCATTGAACGGATTGGGGCGGGTCTGGTCCGAATAGATGATGAGCTTTCGGCCGGTGATCTTCTGCTGGAGGAACGGCAGCATGGCCGACTCGTCTTTCCTGACAGTGACAGGATTGGCGATTGTGTACTGGAAGAGATCCGCGATTTCCTGGCCGTCCGCGGTCTCGGCGATCGTGCTGGTTTGCGCCCGGAGCGACTCGGCTACCTCGGGCCCGGCCAGAAAACCGTTTACCGCGCCCCCGGCGACGCCGCCGATAACTCCGTTCCGGCGCGCCGCAGCGGCAGCGGGCGGAGGCGGTGGGGCCGCGGCTTTACTCTGTACCGCCCCGCTATACACGGTTGGCGCGACCGGATTGTCCTCCGCGAGTTCCGCCCCGACGCGGCTGATGAATTTTGGCGCGTATAGCTGACTGATGAACGAGATGGGTTTGCCCGAAACGAGTGAGAGGTGAATATTGGTCCAGTCTTCGCCAGTCGTGTTGTCGACGATGGCCCAACCCTCGAGAGTCGGCTCGGTGCTCTTGTCATCGAAGAGCAGACGGTAACTGGACTTCCACGCGGGCATCGGGATGATGTATTCGGCGCGCACATCGCGTGCCTTCGAGTCGGTGGAGTCGATGTAGACACTGCGCTTGTCCCTGGAGCGCGCGCCTGTGAGCGCGGCGAGATAGTCCTTGAACTGGAGTTGCAGTTTCGGGTCCGTGAAGCGGATCGCGGTTGCAACTCCGAGATCTACATTCCGAATCTCGCCGGAATCGAGCAGTAAAGTGAGTTGTTCATGTTCCGAGCGGTCCTTGTCGCCTGGAATCAGACGCGACGACACGATAGCGCCCGCGGTCTTTTGAGTCCCGAAATCCATTTCGATGCGTGCGCCCTTAAATTGATCGATCACCGCGCTCAGCGGCGCGCCGGCGTTGATGTCGAAAGGAAATTCGGTGAGCTTCTGCGACAGGGGAATACTCGAGTCGTAGCGAAGCCCCGTCACTTTCCCGCCCTGATCGTTGACGGTGAGAGATTTCAGGACATCATTCATCTCATCGGCTTTGAAGTCAAGGCGCGCGGATTCGCCGGAAGCCAGTTGTCCTTCACGTTGGAAGAAGCCGACGCCGTGCTTATAAAGCGCGACTGTCCGCACCGGCAACTCGGCCGCTGCCAACAATAGTGGGCAAATCGTCAATGCAACAAAGCTTCTGATTTTCATAGCGCGTATCCGACGGTGTAGACGGTCACCATTCGCGCGAAGTTCCGCGCCGGTTTGCCAGCCTATTCACCCATTACTTTAATGATGACGCGCTTCGATCGTTGTCCGTCGAACTCCGCGTAATAGACCTGCTGCCAGGGGCCGAAGTCGAGCTTTCCGTTAGTCACCGGGACGATCACTTCGTGGTGGACGAGGAGGCTCTTCAAATGGGAGTCGCCGTTGGTTTCGCCCGTCCGATGGTGCCGGTAGTTTTCGCGGAAGGGCGCAAGACCTTCGAGCCATTCATCAATGTCGTGGATCAATCCGTCTTCGGCGTCGTTCACGTAGACGCCGGCTGTGATATGCATCGCCGAGACGAGGATCATCCCCTCTGCTATGCCACTTTTGGCGAGCGCCGCTTCGACCTGAGGAGTGATGTTGATGTATTCCCGATGCCTGGCGGTGCGGAAAGTCAAGTATTCGGTGTGAAAACGCATACCCGCGATGATAACGGGGTAGCAGGCCCTTACCACACCGCTTGACACTCATTGCCGCGACCGGTCAGACTTGGAAGCTGATGGAAAAGGGAGTTTGCGTACGGCTGATTGTGCTGGCGTGCGGCGGGATCGTGCTATCAGGCGCGATCTTCGCGCAGACCGCCCCGGCTGCAGACCCCAACGCGGGCGCGCTGACGGCCCCGCCGGGCAGCGTGGATCCCAGACCAGATCCAAACGCGTTGCCTTTGACACCCACCGAAGAGCGCGAAAAGCTGGTTCGGGAGTACGATCCTCTGGCACAGGAGACTTCGAAGGGACAGGCGAAAGGCAAAGCCGGCCAGACACCACCCGGGGAGACGCCCATCCCAGGCTCTATTGCGGATTCCGACCAGAGGAGCGCCGAGGCCCGGCGAGGGCCACAGGTAACGGAAGACGATGCGGAGGCTGGTCCGGTTCAGGAATATAACGGTCCTGCGGTGCTCAGCCGAAGTTATACCATCAATCGGCCACTCGTTCCGGAACAGGTGAAATGGTCGGAGTCATTGGGCGTTTCGAGTATTTACGATTCCGGGGTTACCGGGCACCTCATAAACCCCGACGGATCTCCCGCGAGCGGTTCGAGCACGCTGATTGGAACAATGGTGAACTGGTCCTTTGGCGGAAGGCATTATTTCCGGCATGATCAAATCGCTGTGAACTATACCGGAAACATGCAGCGGTACTCAGGAGCCAATGCGTACGACGGCGCAAACCATCTCTTAAACCTCTCCTACTCTCACGTTCTCACGCGCCGTCTCTCGCTGAACTTCGTCGAGGCTGGCGCGTACTATTCGCAAAATTATACGTTGCAGAACCAAACGGTGGGTCCTGAGTCGATCGCAAATATTAACCTTGCGAGCAGTCCGAATCTGCAGCTTTACGACACCGCCACCAAACAGTTCTCATCGCAGGTTGACCTTACCTGGCAGAAGAGCAGCCGGCTCTCGATGAGCATCGGGGGGTCATGGTTCGGTATCGCGCGCAATTCTCCGCAACTTCTCGGGACAACGGGCGAACAGGCGCAGAGCGATATCAACTACCGGTTTACGCGCAAGACAACCGTCGGCGCCTATTATTCGTTCAGCCACTACAGGTATTCCCATGGGTTTGGAACGAGTGATACGAACGGTATTGGACTGATTTATTCGTATGCTTTGACGCGAACGATGCAGATTCGTTTCCGTGGTGGTGTGTCGAGAGTGGAGAGCCTGGGGCTGCAGACGGTTCGTATCAACCCTCTGATCGCGGCGATTCTGGGTGAGACGTTCGGTATTGTCGATGTCTCGCAGCGTATCCGGACGGCTGATTATTCGGCCCAATTCGTCAAGGATTTCGGTGGGCACGCTTCTTTCTCCCTTGCGTACGCGAGAGGCATTTCGCCGGGGAATGGGGTATTCCAAACCTCGCAGCAGGTGTCGTCAAGCGGGACATTTACCACGCGTGTCTTCAGGGTTTATACCTTGAGTCTTGGCGCGGGGCGCGACTCGCTGGCCTCAATAGCGCAGGCGCTGGGGAATTATCAGAGCGACTATGGGCGGATTGGTTTGAGCCGCACTTACAAGCGCGGGGTGGGGCTGAACTTCACGATTGATTACCGCCACTTCGATGTCACGAGTTTCGCCGCGCTGCGAAATCAGATTCGAATCACTTCAGGCGTGACGTGGAGTCCGGGTACAGGTCGGCTTTGGCCGTTTTGAGATTTGGTAATCTGGTGCTGTAGAGCGATCATGGCGCTATCGTCTAACGGTTAGGACGGAGCCCTCTCAAGGCTTAAATACGGGTTCGATTCCCGTTAGCGCTACCATCTTTTCAACACCTTACGGAGATTGCGGTCACACGGGGTCACACATTTCATTGCTTTGTCCCCGGCTGGTCGTGTAACCGCTGAAATTCATCCCACCGAGTAGCCGCCTCTTTATCCCGCCCCGTGAGACGGTGAGAGTAGACGGTCGCCGTGACCATGACAGAACTATGGCCCAACCGCTCCGATACTGCCGGAAGTTCCATTCCCGCAGCGAGCAGGTGCGAGCCGTGGGAATGCCGGAAGAGGTGAAGCGCTACCCCCTTCGGTTTCGGGATCTTGAGCCGCCTGAAGAGCAGCGAAACAGACGAAGAAATTGAATCCGGCTTCAACAGTGTTCCGTCCGGATTCGCGAAGATCAGGTCGAGGTCACCCTTGTAGGCTGCACCGAACTCCTGTTTGAATGACTGTTGTGCCTGTCTGTGGGCTTCCAGGGCCTTCAGTGCCGACTCCGGCAGCGCGACCACTCTTGGCGCCTCGGTCTTCGTCCCTTTGAAAGCAAGGCCAGCCTTGGTCTGCGATAGCGAACGGCAAATGGCTACGGCGCCGTTCTCGATGTCCGTCCATCGCAGGGCTAACACCTCACCGCGGCGAGCACCGGTCGCGGCCGAAATTTCCAGGAAAACAGGCAGGCACCAGCAACCGGTCGCAGACTCGATGAGAAGCCGCAGTTGCGCGGGCGTAAGGGCCGTGCCCGTTCGCCGTTTCGGAACTGGTGGCTCGCTCTGCGCAACGGGATTGGTGGCGAGCAAGCCCCATTTGATAGCTCTCGCGAACGCGCTGGAAACGACGCCGGCGATGTTGCGAACGGTTTTCGCCGCGAGCGGTCGCGGCTTGCCGGTTTTTCGATATCGTCCCCCAGCCGCCAGGAGGCGATTCCATTCTTTGTCCAGGTGCAACGGCTTGATCTCCGGGAGCGGCATCGCCAATAGGTCGGGATGAATGTAGGCGAGTTGTTCCCTATACCGCTCGACCGTTTTGCCCGCCAGTTTCCTTTCGGCGTGTTCAGCAAAAAAATCTTTGAAGAGTTCCCCGAGTGTCTTCGGGAGAGGAACGTCCGGCAACCCGGCCTTCTCCAGTTCGTGCCGTTGCTGTTCGAGAATGCGCCGCTCCGCCTCGGCCTTCTCTGCCGCGGCCTTCGTAGCGAACCCAGATTGTTTGATTTGGCGGCGATTGCTCCGGTTCGAGCCCGGGAGGTCGATGACGAAACACCAGGACGACTTGCCGTGTTGATATTTCCGCTTAAACACGGCCATGGCTCATTGTATCCGTGCCGCCGAAAACGGCGACCGGCTGGGGCGTGCCGCACGTCCGTTCCCACTGTTCGAATGCGGACTGCGTAACGATCCAGCGACGGCCCAATCGAATGCCGGGGATGATCCCTTTTTCCAGCATCGTGTACACGGCAAGCCGGCCCACACCGAGGCGTTGGGCAATATCTGAAATCGCCAATCGACTGCTTGAATTCATACATCCTCAACCCGTAAGGCACGAGGGAGGCTGAACGTGACAAATCGAGGCCAACCGAATACGGGCTGCTCATCGCGGCTCGGCATTCTGGGGGCGCTTGAATATTCACTCCGATCCCGTGATGACCTGCAGTCACTGAACGGAGAACATGGTCGGGGGTCAAAGATTGATGCGCCCCCAGAATGCCGACCTGAGGATTGCAGAAGATTTCCACGGCACTCGGGGGGCTGAATTCTAGGAGTGCTCCGGCATTTTCGGGGCGTCCGTTCGGCATTCTGGGGGCGCTTATTCCTGTATGCCCTGTCGAAGAACCAGTAGTCGAACATGAGACTTCTGTGCATTTGTGCAAAGTCTCCAGAATCGATCCGCGGCACCCCTGAGGGAAAAGGCGTTCAAGCGTATTGTGCGGACATAACAGACTGGCCAGAGCTCGGTGTCGAAGATGCACCTCGAAATTCATCCTTCGCCCTTTGTTCGCTGCGATGTACAATAAAGGTCCCCTTTGTGCTTGAACTCGAGGAAACGACAACTTGCGATGAGGAGACGATCTTTTGCCACTGATTGGTCGACGCGGAACCGCAACTGTCGGTCTGATCTCAGTAACGGTCGAAGAGGCCGAAGCTGTAAACACCGCTTTTGATCCCCTCGTTGCTCTGCCAGGCACTGGCTACCGAGTAGCTGCCGCCGCCGAGCCTCCAACTCGGAATTATCACGTAGTCCATAAACGCGTTCCGCATCAGACGAACCTCATCTCCGTGCAAACGGCCGGTGAAATCATTGAAGACTTTCGGCCTCAATATTTGATGCTTGTAGGAACGGCGGGCGGCCACAGCGAGAGGGATGGAGTTGCATTAGGTGACGTCGTCGTCGCGAACTACCTAGATTATTCCGGATATTGGAAATACAAGGAGGGCGTAGTTTTAGAGCGGAAGCTCCCTCACGATCACCCTTCAGGACATCTGCTTGAAAATTACGTTGAACCTTTGCTTATGGAGCCCCGCCGCTGGATCGATCGGATTTCTACGCCCCGCCCGGGTGGAATCGGGCGTCCAAAGCTCATGGTTGGCGGAGTTGTTTCCGGAAATGTCTTACTCGGTGATCCGATGAATGACGAGCAGCGGCGAATCTTAGATCATTTTGACAAGGCCTATGCGTTTGAAATGGAAGGGTACGGCATCTCGCGAGCGGTCTACAAATCGAGAAATTCTGTTGCGTACAATCCCCAATACCTGCTCGCGCGTGGCATTTCGGACTTGGTGGATCGCGACGCAGATGCTAATCAGGCGAATAGGCAAGCATGGACACCTTATGCCGCCGCAGCAGCCGCAATGTTTGCCCGAGTGCTCGTGGACGACCTTCTTTCCGTAGACGGCATGACGTTGAACCCGGCGGAGGTAGCGGGCCACAACTAATGACGCGTTCTAATCAAACACTTAGCGACCTGAACCGACGAGTCAGCGAGCTGCCGGACCCTCAGCCCATTTTTGATCTTCGGGTCGGTTTTGCAAATGATTACGACGAGCTGTTTTCTGGCACTTTTGTCAAGTCTGTTGCCGCTTCCGACGTTCTGGAAGATGCTCTGAGCGCCGGAAGATTGCTTCTCTCGGGGCCTGGCGGCGGAGCTAAGACGGTGATTCTCACCAGAATAGCGAAGATGGCAGGTGACCGGAAAATTGCAACAGTTTTCGTGACCCTCAGGGAGTGGACAAGTGCCGACAATGTCAATTGGCGAGACCTAGGATCGTCCACCGAAAAGCTAACATACCTCCTGCGACACTTTGCCTTGGGGGAGGTGCAGCCTCGTGCCCTTGATGCTCTGGATTCATCTATTTCGCGCGTTTTAATTCTGGATGGATTGAACGAAGTAACGTCGCATATCGGCCAAGAGATCATCGACACTCTGGATGAATATGCGCGATTTAGTCTCAATACGGCGATCATCGCGAGCGATCGTCTTGTTCGCCGCGAATTCATCAATCCCGATCGATGGACCCTCTGTATAGTTCAGCCATTATCGATTGCCCAGGTGGAAGCGGCCGTGAGAGCTGATCCCGAAGCCCAGCGCTTGTATGAGAATGCGTCTCCAGAGGAACGCCAGCTCCTCACCACGCCATATTTTCTCAATGCCTTTATACACGGGCAGCCGCTCGCCGTCACTCGCGCTGGCCAGATGCAAAACTATTTTACGCGTCACGCGCTGAACGATGATGCTATTGATCATGCCGCCAGCGCAGCGTTTGCAGTTTATGCTAACGAAACTCGTACGTTTCGCCTGACGAGCTTTCAGGAACACGCGGGAGAAGCGATCACGAAGCTCTTGGTTGATTCAGGTGCTTTGGTGCAGGATGGCGACCTCGCGTTTTTCGACCATCATCTGAAGCACGACTATTTAGCCTCCAGATATTTAGTAACAGATCCCAGTCGATGGAGGAGTGACGTATTTAACACGGTCACGTTCCATGGAAGCTCTTTCGAAACAGTGGTAATGGCGATGGAGCAGGTGCCTGACTCCATTTCCGCAGATCAGCTTTTACGGCGGCTCTACGACTGGAATATTTACGGAGCCGGATACTCGATCGCCGAAGGCCGCGCGAGCCGCGTTAGTGCGGATATGCAACTCGTTATACTTGCGATGTTTGCAGAGCGTCGATGGGACCTGATGAAGGCGACCGCTCAAAGAGCACGAGATACCCTTCGACTCATTGACAGCAGCAAGGCGAGAGATTTTCTCGCGGCGGCTTCAATGGCCGATGTCTTTTCTCTTTTGAGGCGCGTGAGCGATGCAAATGAATGGTTCGAAAGTTGGCGACAACTTTTCACCAAAGACCTCTATTCTCCGGCGGAGGACGCCACAGTGGCGTCTCTATCCGACCCTGACTCTGTAATGGGCTGGACAGCTGCTAATGTGCTTAAACGCCTTGCGTGCTCGGAGGACCAGCAATCTGCCATAAGAGGTTTTGTCAGACAGCAAGATCCAACGGTGCGATGGCGGGCTGTTCACGTATTGGGTAGCCTTCCCTCAATACAAAACCTATCTGCCCTCGTCGATGCTTTAGGATCGGCCGATTCGGTAGAAGTCCGATTCGGCGCAATCCGATCTCTCGTCGAAATGGCGGCGCGGGGCAGCACAGAATTAGCAAAGCAGGTGTTCCAAAATATTGCAACTCACTTCTCTGCACAAAATGAACATAGCAGCGTTTTAGGTGAATTCGAACGCGCCATCTTCATCGAAGAGAGCAAGGCGCCGAAAACATGGACGCGAATGGTCACTGAGGGCATTGCAGCCCTTCAAAGGTCGGCTTCGACATCTCAGGATAGGGAACGCTGGGACCGGGTTCTGACAAGGTTGGTTGCGAACTATGGACTGTGACAAGCTCGAAGGGTTCTCGGAAGAGCTCATGGCGAGATTGCTTCGGCAGGCGTGGGAGGTGAGAAAGAATGCCTATGTCATCGGGCCTACGAGAGTTGGCTGTGCCGTTCTGACGGAACAAGGCGAGATTCATGTCGGCTGTAACGTCGAACATAGGTTCCGCTCACATGACGTCCATGCAGAAGTCAATGCCATTAGCTCCATGGTAAGCGCTGGTGGAAAGAAGATTAGGGCAGTCGTCATCGCTGCCGAACGTGACAGATTCACGCCTTGCGGCGGTTGCATGGACTGGATCATGCAATTCGCTGCGGATGACTGTGTTGTCCTAGCACAATCGGTCGTCGGAGGGCCGTTGCTTGTGCATACAACGCATGAGCTGATGCCGTATTATCCACGCTGAATTCGATGCCGAACGGCGTTCGTTTGGGCTGATTCGGATGCAAAGACATCAACCCGTTGTCATCGCCAGTAATCGCCTAGCGAGTGGGGACTGGCGTATATGGATCGTCAAACACGATATCTCGGTTAACTCTGACGTTGAAGCGATATCCGGCGCTGACCTTGATAGTTGGTTGAACGTTCAGATTGCGGCGCGTAACCTGTGCGCCTAATTCGGATGCCTGTTGTCCGACAGCGCTTCCTGCCACTTGAGCCGGCGTTGGGTACGTGAGCACTGAGCGGCTCTGATTTTGTGAAATCTCCGATGCCGCGGCGAAAAGGCTCGTGAGGACCGCGAAGCCGACGAGCCGTCTGTAGTGGTGATCGACGGTTTCACGGAAGCCAGAGAATCCGTGAGCATCTTGCCCGATCATTCCGGACAGATCCAGCGATGAGGCATCCGGGTAAATAATGCGATCCCAGATGACCTGAACGCCGTCCTGCCCATATCCAATACGGGAGTTGTAGACGCCGACCAATCGGGCACCCTGTGGGACCAGTAGATAGCGCCCCGAAGCAGTGTCATATACGTTCGATGATACGAGGGCCTTGACTTCGCCTGGCAGGTCTGAATTTAGCGCCTGTTCCAAGACAGCCGGGATCTCCCAGCCTGCTTTGATCTCGTACTTCGACAAGGGACCCGTCCGAGTGGACCTGAGGTAGTCCTGCACTGGCAATGTCCGCGCTCGTGACAGGAATGCCTCTTTCATCGCCTGCATATTCTGGTCCTCCTGATCTCCGGCATTCGCCGTCCGAGCCGATTGTTGACTCGCATCGATTCGGTTTGTTGCGGGTTGCGAATTCCATGCATTTGGCGGTGCCTCACCAGCGGTCACCGGAGGTTGCGATGAAGAGAGCGGACCGAATCGGCTCTGGGAAGAAGTCGGCGCGACAAGCGCTTGCTGCTCGCGCTCGTAGGCGGCCACCAAGCCACGCTCCTCAGGTGTGGGCTCGTGCGCAACCGGCTGGATCGTTGTAGCGGGTGCCGCAGGTGCCTGTCTGACGATAACGGTCGAAGCAGGCTGAGCCGGGTTCCCGTCAGACGCGCGCGCCGCGAGATCCTCCGGTGCCTGGAGAACGCCTGAACTCGCGGGAATCGGCGCATGCGCCGCTGTGGGCACGTCGCCGGAGGGTACAGCCTTGGCGATTTCCGCTCCCGCAACAGTGGCTGGTGCGACTGAACGCGGAACGCCGCTGTCTGCGAGCGTGGCCACCTGACGTTGCTGACGGCGGTATCCTCCGTATGCGAACAGGCCGAGAATTACGGCGGCCAAAGCCATGAGCGCACCTCCAGCGCGCTTGCTGACGCGCACAGCCCGCGGAGGTCTCGGATTCAAATCGAGCCCGCTCGGCGCATCCATTTTCTGGGTCGATGCCTCAACCTTTTCGCTCACGAGCAATCTCCACTTTCCGCGCCTTCTTGCCTGAGCCGAGGATCAATTCCGCTCGATCGAACAGCCGGTCCACGATATACATGTTGTCTTTCACGCGGTAGTTGACCATCTCCTGTTTGCCGTCAGCCCCAATGACGACGAGTGCTGGCGCTTCCTGATTCTTTGCGGCATCGCTGATCTGGATGTAGGTCTTCTTGCCGTCATCAAAGACACGCACTGGGCGGATCGCGTCATCGCCTTTCAGGCGGTAATTGAAATACATAGACTCGACTGCATTCGACGGGAGTTCAACAATCTGCGTGGCCTTCATTTGCTGTTCCTTCTGTTCAGCGAAATGTTCCTGCCACTTGCGCTCGTTCTCTTCATCGTCCGGATAGGCAAACGCCACACGGGCAACATAATCATCGGGTTTAGAGACCAATCGGAGGTAGTATGCGCGGCGGTCGGTCGTGATGAGGAGATTGGTGTCCAGTCCGGGAGACTGGGGCTTAAGCACGATTACCGAAGTCGCAGTTGGCCCGCTCCCATATAACGCCGGGGACAGGTTCCAACGAACCGAGTCGCCGATCTGGGGCTCACCCACCAGTTTTTCCCCGGATTGAAGCTCGATCATACAGACGCGAAGCGGTGCACACACGATGGTTGGGAGACCGGCTCCATATGAGTAGAGAACTCGCCCGTCTCGACCTGCGGAAGGCTGATTATGCTCAGCCATCCATTTCTCGCTCATTTGAACGGCTTCTTGCGCTGTAACCGTGAGCTGAACGTCCGTCTTTGGCCGATAGCCAGCGGGGACGAGCGAGTCAGCGTTAGTCGGCTCCGCGGGTCGAGTGGCGACGGCCGCGGACGCAGACTTGGGATCGAGACCATTCTGCAACGTAGTCAGCTGTGCACCGAAGTCATATCGGTCCAGCGCGTTTTCTGATGGTGATGGTTTGGTCCTGGCTTTTTCCGGCGGCAGCCGCTTTGCTTGAACTGGCGATTGCTGCACAGATTCCTGTGCCACCAGACCACCTGCAGCCGCCATCGTCATCACCAAGAGATGGAAATATTTCATATTTTGAGCCCTCGCTTAAAGAACCTTGCCCCAACTCGCGTTGGTCACGTAAATACCGAGCGGATTGATCCGCGCCATTCGCTCGTCAGTCGGCGGGTTCACGACGATGCTGAATGCCGCCTTCCAATGGTCCTGACCCTTGATCGCACCGTAAAGGTCTCTGGATGTCTCGGTCCATTCGACTTCAAACGTACGGTCGCTCGTGGGCAAAACCGACCGAACCTCTACGCTGACGGTTTCCGCCGCAGCCCGCTTCTGAGGCGGATCGCCCCGGTAGAACTCGGTGACAAACGCTTGCGCCTGACCGCCACTTGCGATGTGTGCGTACACTCGGTCAATCGCCTTACGTTGAGCAATGCCATCGGTCGTCACTGTCCGGAGGTCCTCAATCCAGTTGAAGAGCGTTGCGCGCTTCAGCCGGTCGTCGGATGACGAGGCTTCGTTGGCCAAGCCGGCTGCTGCCGTTCGCCCCAGGGAATCGATCGCGACGACGAACGGAACGATCCGCGTTTTTGACGAGAGATGAATCATCCCTGCGACCGAAATGAATGCAATGACGGCACTCAGTATTGCCATCAATCGCCAGTTCCGCTCGCGGCTGAGGAGGCTGCCGTAGCGCTCGTCCCATTCACGCCTGGCGGCGACATAGGGGTTATACACGTCCCTGGGTGTTTCCTCCCGAGCGCGAATTTGTCCCTCATCTCGCGTGATTGACATTGTTTTTTCGAGGTGGACAGCACTGGTCAAAACAAGACTCCTTTTCTATTCGTGGTCTTCCAAATTCAATCTCGGCGGTGAAGCGTGGGGGGCAGCATCAGGTGGTAGTTGTGACGGCAACCGGCGGGTCAGGGCTTGTACGTTTCGGGCCGAGTCGGCGGGAGGCGGGGCAGGTTGCTGCGACGTCGCTGATTGGGCAGAACTGGAGTCACTTGGCGGCGGGACACTTCCGGCCCCCTCACCGGCTCCGGTCGGGGCGCCGGGGGTGACCGTCGAAGGCGGTACGGTTGTTCCACTCGCCACCGGAATTCCAGGGGTACTGCTGGAAAGCCCAGCCGTCAAGCCTCTTGACGCTCCTGACACGCCCTCAATGGCGCTCAATCCCATCGATCCGACAGCAACAGCGCCGCCGGCAACGAACGCCGCGCTCGACACCAAGTCGCCGCCCCCCAATGCGGGCGATCCACCGAGCACCGCAGCAAACAGCTTGGGTATTTGCCAACAGAGCATCATGAAGATGATTGATGCGCCCATGATTTCGAGTGCCGACATGGCCGGACTGGCGTTCGCGGCAATATTCTGCGCGTCCGTCATCCAGTCAACGGAAAGACTCATTCCCGTCCCGATCAAGAGGTACAGGAGCATAATCTTTACGCCAGTCGAGACGCCCAGTCCGATGTAACGCTCGACGTAAGGCGCGGTCCATCGCGATCCGCCAAAACCCACGAAGATGAATCCGGCCGCGACGATGACGTAGCTTTCGACCATGGCGACCACAAATTGAACTGTAATCGCGATGAATGCAAGCGCCATAATGATTCCGGTACAGATCATGGCCAGCGAGGTTCCGAGATTGGTGAAGAAGGCGGCCGTGCTGGACGCGGCCATTAGTGCACCGGCGATATCGATACCTCTCGTGAACACATCGCTCGGAGCCATCGGCCCCGTACCAGATGCTGCCTGCCCGATCAGTTCAAAACTATCTGTGATGGCTGGAATCCAGAACCGACCATAGATCAGGAGAGCGTAGTGATTGGCGACAATTAGAATTCCCCATCGACGACAATTAAAACTCCCCAAAAAACGACAACCATAGGGGACCATCCGGGGAGCGCTGTGGAGCGCCGATGAATGGTCACTGACGCACAAGTC
>Ga0134125_10002546_pt1 | contig 21540 bp, 18 predicted proteins | sample KB31751_FD_96464 | JGI IMG/M metagenome (GOLD analysis project Ga0134125, IMG submission 96464) | Terrestrial soil microbial communities with excess Nitrogen fertilizer from Kellogg Biological Station, Michigan, USA - KB3-175-1 | ecosystem: Environmental > Terrestrial > Soil > Unclassified ... | reverse complement strand
GCCTCGATCGTCGGCCTGCTGTTCCTTTCCACCGTGGCGATCGGCCTGCTCTACGGCGCCGGCCTGATGTGGGGCGAGCACACCCACATCGCGATGGTCGAATACTGGCGCTGGTGGGTGGTGCACCTGTGGGTGGAAGGCTTCTTCGAAGTGTTCGCCACGGCGGTCATCAGCTACCTGTTCCTGAAACTCGGCCTGATCCGCCCGCACACCGCCACCGTTGGCGTGCTGTTCGCCACCATCGTGTTCATGGCCGGCGGCGTGCTTGGCACCCTGCACCATTTGTACTTCACCGGCACCACCACGGCGGTGATCGCGTTGGGTGCCAGCTTCTCGGTGCTGGAAGTGGTGCCGCTGGCGCTGATCGGGCTGGAGGCTTACGACACCTGGAAGAAGCAGCACGTCGCGCCGTGGATGGCACGCTACCGCTGGCCGATCATGTTCTTCGTGGCGGTGAGCTTCTGGAACCTGGTCGGTGCGGGCATGTTCGGTTTCCTGGTCAACACGCCGCTGGCGCTGTACTACATGCAAGGCCTCAACCTCACTGCCACGCACGGCCATACCGCGCTGTTCGGCGTGTACGGCATGCTCGGCCTGGGCCTGATGCTGTTCTGCCTGCGCGGTATCAAGCCGGCGGCGCAGTGGCGCGAAGGCTGGCTGCGCGGTTCGTTCTGGTGCCTCAACATCGGCCTCTCGCTGATGGCGGTGCTGACTCTGTTGCCGCTGGGCATCTTGCAACTGAAGGCGGTGCTGGAGCATGGCTACTGGTTCGCTCGCTCGGCCGAGTTCATGGATCGCCCGCTGATCCACATGCTGGTGTGGATGCGCGTGCCGGGCGACACCTTGTTCGCGGTGGGCGCGGTGCTGATATCGATCTTCGTGGCTTCGCTGTGGCTGTTGAAGGACCGGCGTCGGCCGACCGGTCCGCTGGCGCGCGAGCGGCCCGTGCTGGCGGCGGTCGAACGCAAGGAGCTCGAAGAGGCTTGATCGTTCATCAGGGCGTGCCTTCGGGCACGTCCTGATGCGTTTCGCGCCAACCGCGCGCCTCGCGCGACGGCGGCGCGATCGACCGTCCCGGCCTGCGAGTAACGATTCCATGTTCGAGTTCTATCCCCAGATCAAGGCCGTACACATCCTCTGTGTCCTGCTCAGCGGCAGCTTGTTTGCCCTGCGTGGCACATTGGTGCTGGCTGGCCGAAACAGTGCCGCGCAATGGGCGCCGGTGCGCTATCTCGGCTACTGCATCGACACCATCCTGCTCACCGCGGCATTGATGCTGCTGACCATCCTTCCTGGAGCGATGTTCGCCAACGGCTGGCTCGCCACCAAGCTGGCGCTGCTTGTGGTCTACGTGGTGCTGGCCACGCTGGCGCTGAAGCGCGCAAACGGCCGGCATGCGCGAGCGGTCTGCTTCGCCCTGGCACTTGGCACCTACCTCTTCATGCTGGGCGTGGCCCGCATGCATCACCCGCTGGGTTGGTTGCATGGTTGAAACGACACCGGGTCTGCCAGGGTGACCTTCCTCGACCTGCGCGCCTTTCTGGGCCGGCTTGAACGCGAGCGCCTGCTGCAGCGCGTTGACGCGCCGGTGAACCCGCACCTGGAATCCACCGCACTCTCGCTGCGTGCCTTGCGCGGGCATGGGCAGCGCGCGCAGGTAGAGTTCGTCGACAGGCGCGGCAACCGGCGGGGCGGCAGCGGATCGGTTCGGGGAAAAAGCCATGCCGTCATTGCAACGGCATGGCCACGGCCACGCGCTGATCTGGGTCAACGCAGCAGGGGTTGCCTCCCATGCCATTCCAGCTGCAACCACAGCCGTGCATCGTCGCGACCGAAACCATCGGCACGGTAATCGGACACCTTCACCAGCGCACTGAGCCCGTCTGTCAAAGGCGCGGACAGTGATGCATTCCACTCGCTGCCGTAATGCCTGTCGCCGTCCGTGCGATGCGTGGCGCGATAGTCATGCCAGCCCACCACCCAACCGAGCCGCGCCGCAACGCCGTGCTGGCCGAGGTTGCCGTTGAACGCGACATAGCGATCATCCAGCCCGCCGGCCGGCGTCACGTTGAACTGGTCGGCCCAGCCGTTGAACGCATGCAGCGTCCCCAGCGGTGTTTGCAAGGCGTGGTGACCGTTGCCACCGAGGTGCTCCCAGCCCAGTTTCGTGGTGACGCCGTACTGCGTCCACGATGGTTCCGCCAGCCAGTAGGTGTGGACAAACGATTGCGGGTTGTTGGCGTAATCGCGTTGCTGCGCCGCTTCCAGTGCCCAGCCGAAACCGCCATCGGTCGCGGCGGGCTTGCCGGTCCAGCGCAGACCCGAGGTCACGGTGGAGGCAGCGGCCACATCGCGGTCGTCATGCAGGTAGGTGTAGCCGGTCCACTGTTGTTTGCCGTGCACGTAACTGGCGTTGAGCAGATGGGTGTCGAGGTGGCGCTCGCGGGCCTGCGGGTTCAACGCGTCGCGACCGGCCACGCGATGCACGCGATCGAGCCAGTCGTAGCGCAGGGTCCAGCCGCTGGCCGGTTGCCATTGCACGCCGATGCCGTCGAAGGTCTGTTCGTGCTGGCGCCAGCCGCTGTTGCCCACCCAGCGCTGGTTGTCCAGCAGCAGGCGTCGTCGCCCCGCGGTCACACCGAAAGTGTCGCCCTGCCAGGCAAGCCAGGCCTGGTTGAGCTCGCTGCCGCGAGGATCGGTGATGCCGGGATAACGCGTGCGTCCGTTTGCACCGCTGTTGTAGTCGTTGCCCGCGCTGGCCACGCCGGCACCTTCCAGCAGTGCGCTCCAGCCATCGCCGAAACTGGCGCGCAGGCCCAACCGCAGGCGCAGCGTATCGGCGCGTGCGTCACGACTGAAGGCGTCGTTGTCGACCTGCTCGTGGCGGGCGCGCATGTCCCATTCCAGTTGCAGTGGAGCCGTTGCGGTATCGGTGGTTGCTGCGTGCGCGGGCAACGTCAGCATGCCCACTGCCAGCAGGCAGCTTGCGGAAAGAACCTTGCGTTTCACCTTCATCACCATGCTCCCTTGTGGATGGTGAGCAGTCTCTGCGCGGCGCCAGTGGTGCCGTTTGACCGCCGTCAAATCCGCACGAAAAAAGCGGCCAGCGTGACAACGCGCCACACTACCGCCGTGCGGCATGCATGCCATCGCGAGCGCTGATGACCGCACATTCCGGGGGATATATATTCAACGACATTCAACCGGGATGGCCGCATGAAACAAACCAGGCGTCGATGCCTCGCGCTGCTTTTCGTGCTGCCGATGGCGTGCATCAGCGCTACCGCCTTCGCGGCGGATCTGGTGGTTTCCGCGGCGTCCAGCCTCACCAACGCCTTCCAGGAGGTGGCGCGCGCCTACGAGGCCGTCCATCCCGAAACGCATGTGGTGTTGAACTTTGCCTCGTCCGATACCTTGATGCGCCAGATCGTGCAGGGCGCGCCGGTGGACGTGTTCGCCTCGGCGGACCAGACGGCGATGGATCGCGCGCAGGCGCAGGGTGTGCTGAGCGCCGGCAGCCGCGTCGATTTCGCGGTCAACCAGCTGGTGTTGATCGTGCCCTCCTCCAGCCACGCACGCGTCGACGCGCTGAAGGATCTGCTCGGGCCAATGTTCAAGCGCGTCGCCTGGGGCAACCCCACCTCGGTGCCGGCGGGACGTTACGCGCGGCGCGTACTCGACGATGCGGGGCTTGCCGGTGCGCTTGAGTCGCGGGCGGTACTGGCGCAGAACGTGCGCCAATGCCTCGACTACGTCCGCCGCGGCGAAGTGGATGCGGGTTTTGTCTATGCCACCGATGCGGCGATGGCGCGCGCGCAGGTGCGGATCGCCTTGCGGCTGGATTCGCCCACGCCGATCACCTATCCCATGGCGATCGTGGCGCAGGCCGCGCATGCGTCCGCAGCGCGATCGTTCCAGCACTTCGTACTTTCCGCTGACGGGCAAGCCCTGTTGGCAAAGTACGGCTTCCTGAAACCGCACTGATGGCGCCGGATATCTGGCAGCCGTTGTTGCTGTCGCTGAAAGTGGCGCTGTGGGCCACCGGCCTGAACCTGTTGCTGGGCGTGGCCACCGCGTTCGTCCTGTCGCGCTGGCGATCGCGGCTGAGCAATTTGTTCGATGCGATGTTCACCCTGCCGCTGGTGTTGCCGCCGACCGTGCTGGGTTACTACCTGCTGGTGCTGCTGGGCCGGCGCGGCACGTTCGGCGCGTGGCTGGAGCATTGGGGGATCAACCCCGTGTTCACCTGGCAGGGCGCGGTGATCGCCTCCACCCTGGCTGCGTTTCCGCTGGTGCACAAGGCCGCCAGGGCGGCGTTCGAGAGTGTCGATCCGCAACTGGAAAGCGCGGCGCGGGTGTTGGGTTTGTCGCGACTGGCGGTGTTCTTCCGGATCTCGCTGCCGTTGGCATCGCGCGGCATCGTGGCCGGCGCACTGCTGGCTTTTGCGCGGGCGCTGGGTGAGTTCGGCGCCACCTTGATGATCGCCGGCAACCTGCCCGGGCGCACGCAGACGTTGTCGGTGGCGATCTATTCGGCGATCGAAGCCGGTGACGAAGCCGGCGCCAATACCCTGGTGGTCGTCGCCTCGCTCACCTGCATCGTGGTGCTGTTGCTGGCCGGTCGACTCACCCGGGGGCATGCCCCGCAGCGGGTGGTTTGAGCATGGTGATCGACGTCGACATCCGTCACACGCTGACTGGCCCGCATCGGCCGTTTTCGCTGGACGTGCGGTTCCGCTCGGAGCATGCGCGCATCGTTTTGTACGGACCGTCCGGCTCGGGCAAGAGTCTCACCCTGCGCGCCATCGCCGGACTGGCCACGCCCGATCAAGGTCGCATCGCGGTGCATGGCCAGACCTGGTTCGACACCGACCAACACATCTGCCTGCCTGCCCCGGCACGTCGGGTGGGCTATCTGTTTCAGGACTACGCGTTGTTTCCCCATCTCACCGTGGGCCAGAACGTGGCGTTCGGCCTTGGCGCGGGCTGGCGCAATCCGTCGCGTCGTTCCTTGCCCGACGCGGCGCGACATTGGCTGGCGGCGTTTGAGTTGGACGAGCTGACCGATCGCTACCCCTGGCAGATTTCCGGCGGACAGCAACAGCGCGTGGCATTGGCGCGCGCCTTGGCGCCGGACCCTCAATTGCTGTTGCTGGATGAACCCTTCGCGGCTCTCGACCCACCGTTGCGCGCACGCATGCGCGAGCACCTGCTCGCGCTGCTATCGCGGCTGGGCCTGCAGATGCTGATGATTACCCACGACCCATCCGACGTGGAGGCACTGGGCGAACACGTGCTGGAGATCCGCGAGGGACGCATCCACGCGGACTCGCGGGCATCGGATGTCAGGGGATGACGTTCACTCCACCCCGGTTCGCCCTCCACGGGATCGGCGTTCGGCACGCTGCTCCATCCAGTCGTACAGCAGGGGCAACAGCACCAGTGTCAGCAATGTCGAGGTGATCAGGCCACCCACCACCACCGTGGCCAGCGGGCGCTGGGTTTCGGCACCTACGCCGTTGGAGAGCAGCATCGGCACCAAGCCCAGGATCGCCACGCTCGCGGTCATCAGCACCGGACGCAGCCGCAATGCCGTGCCGCGCACCACGGCGTCACGCACCGACAGGCCTTTTTCGCGTTGTTCGTTCAAGAAGGTGATCAGGACAATGCCGTTCAACATGGCCACCCCGAAGACCGCGATGAACCCGATCGCCGACGGTACGGACAAATATTGTCCGGTGATCGCCAATCCGACGATGCCGCCGATAGTGGCGAACGGCACGTTGGCGAGGATGAGCGCGGCGTGCTTGACCGAATTGAACATCGTGTAGAGCAGCACGAAGATGAAGAAGATCGTGGCCGGCACGATCAGCGACAGCCTTGTCAACGCCCGCTGCTGGTTCTCGAACGCGCCGCCCCATTCGGAGTAATAGCCGGTCGGCAACTTCACCTGCTGGGCGATCGCAGCGTTGGCCTCCTTGACGACGCCATCGATGTCACGGCCGCGCACGTCCATCTGAATTACTGCATAGCGCTGCAACTGTTCGCGGCGGATGAACGAGTAGCCTTCCGCCTCAGTGACATCGGCGACCTGCGCCAGCTGCACGATGGCGCCGCTGGCGGTGCGGATCGGAATGCGCTTGATTGCCGACATTGAGGCCTTGTCCTCATCATCCAGGCGCACGGTAATGTCGAAGCGCTTGACGCCGTCGAGCAAGGTGCTGACAGGCTCGCCACCGATGCCGTTCCTGACCACGGTGAGCACGTCGTCGGCGTTGAGGCCGTAGCGCGCCAGCGCATCCCGGTCCACGCGAATGCGGATTTGCGGCTTGCCGATATTCGCCTCCAACGCCAGGTCTGCCACGCCGGGCACACCGGCGAGCACGTCCTTGATCTGCCCGCTCAACCGATCGAGTTCGCCCAGGTCGTCGCCGTACAGCTTCAGTGCGAGCGTGGCGCGCACGCCGGAGATCAGCTCCTCGATGCGCATCTGGATCGGCTGGGTGTAGCTCACCACCGCCGTGGGCAGCGCAGCGGTCAGCGCCTTCTGCATGGCTTCCTCGATGGTTTCCAGCGTCTGCCCATCGCGCCACTGATCCCTGGGCTTGAGCGGCGTGTACACCTCCATGTAATTCACGTCGGCCGTCTCGCCTTTCTCGGCGCGCCCGATCATCGCCAGCGTGGTCTCCACCTCGGGGAACTTCTGCTTGACCAGAGCCGAGACCTGTCTGGAGATGTCGATCGACTCATCCAGGGACGCCGAAGGGATCGAGGTGATGCGCCACATGATGGCGCCCTCCTTGAGATTGGGCATGAACTCTTTGCCCAGGAGCGGGAACAGCGCGAGGCTACCGAGCAGGCAGGCACCGGCAATGATCATCACCCGCTTGCGCCGGGCCAGCGACCAGGCCAGCACGCGGGCATAGTGGCGCTTCAGGAACGCCACCAGTCGGGTGTCTTTCTCCTCCTTCGGCTTCAACACCAACGCGGCGAGCACCGGGATCAGCGTCAGCGCGAGGATCAGGGAGCCGATCATCGCGAAGCTGATGTTGAACGCCATCGGCTTGAACATCTTGCCTTCCAGCCCTTGCAGGCTGAACAGCGGCAGGAACACCACGATGATGATCAGGATGGCGAAGGTGATCGGCTTGACCACCTCGCGGGCGGCCGCCAACACTGCCGCGGTGCGATCCGCCGGCAACCCGACCGCCTTGCGCTCGGCCATGATGCGGAAAGCGTTCTCGACCATGACGACCGCACCATCCACCATCATCCCGATGCCGATCGCCAGGCCCGCCAGCGACATCAGGTTGGCCGACAAACCCGCCCGGTCCATGCAGATGAAAGCGATCAGCATGGCCAGCGGCAAAGCCACGACCACCACCACCGCGCTGCGGAACTCGCCCAGGAACAGGAACAGCACGATCGCGACCAGGATCGAGCCCTCGATCAGGGCACGCACGGCTGTTCCGACCGCGGCGTTGACCAGGTCGGTGCGTTCGTACACCGGCTTGACCACCACGCCGGGTGGCAGCGATTGCCTGACCGTGTCGAGCCTGGCCTTGACCGCATCGACCACGCTCTTGGCGTTCTCGCCAATACGCGCCAGCGCCATGCCCAGCACAACCTCCTTGCCATCGCGGGTGACCGCACCGGCGCGCGCTGCGCCGGCTTCGGTGATGGTCGCCACGTCGCGTACATGGACCGGCGTGCCGTCGTCGCTCTTGAGCACGATGTTGCCGATGTCCCTTGCATCGGACACCAACCCCAGGCCGCGCACCAGATATTGTTCGCGGCCCACGTCGACGACGTTGCCGCCGACCTGCGCGTTGTTCGCCTGCAGGGCCTCGATCACGTCCTTGAAACCCAGTTTGTGGGCAATCAACCGCATCGGGTCGATGCGCACCTGGTACTGCCTTTCCTGACCGCCCCACGAGCTGACGTCATCCACGCCCGGTGCGGTGCGCAGGACCAGGCGGATGGTCCAGTCCTGCAATGTGCGCAGATCCATATCGCCGGGTGCGTTCTTGAGCTTTTCATCGGCGCGTTCGACGGTGTACCAGAACACCTGACCGAGACCGGATACGTTGGGCCCCATCTCCGGCTTGCCGTAGCCGGCCGGCAGGCGCTCGCCCACCTGTTGCAACCGCTCGTTCACCAGCTGGCGCGCGAAGTAGATGTCCATGCTGTCTTCGAAATAGACCGACACAAAGGACAAGCCGAAAAGGCTGACCGATCGGATCTGCTGCACCTTGGGCAGGCCGGCCAGCGCCGATTCGACCGGGGTGGTCAGCAACTGCTCGACGTCCTCGGCCGCAAGGCCCGAGGCCTCGGTGTAGACGTTGACCTGTACCGGCGTGACGTCGGGGAAGGCGTCGATCGGTAGTTGACGCACGGCCTGCACGCCCAGCACGCCGATCACGACGAAGGCGATCAGCACCAGTACCTTGTAACGCAGGGAGAGTTCGACCAGGCGTTCCAGCATCATTCTTCTCCCAACTGCGCGCGCAGCAACCGTGCCTTCAGCGCGAATGCGCCCTTGCGTACGTACGGCGTGCCGGGTTTGAGGCCGTCGCTCACTACGGTCCAGCCTTCGCGGGTGTCACCGGTGACGACCGGCACCGGCTCGAACCGGCCCTTGCCCCTGGCCACGAACACGACGGGCTGGTTCTGCAGCAGCACGATGGCCTCGGCCGGTACGGCGAACGTCTGCTGTGTGCCGCCGACGGCAATGCGGGCTTCGACCAGCTCGCCCGGATGCAGCAGATCCCTGCGGTTGTCCACTTCGATGCGCACCGGCACCGTGCGGGTGCGTTCGTCGGTCTGGTGCGAGCGCTGGATCACGGTGCCGGGCAGCGAGGTACCGTGCGCGAGCACGCGCACTGCGTCGTCCGGTTTGATCCTCTCGGCGTCCACCGGCGCCATCTGCGCCTCGACCCACACCGAATCCTCATCGACCAGAGTGAACAGCGTGCGCCCCGGCTCGACCCGTTCACCGACCAGAAATTCATCGGTGGTGACCCGGCCACTGGCGGGAGCCAGCAAGTCGTAGCTTCCATCGGCCCTGGCTGAGCCCGCCTCCAGCAGGCCGCGGATCTGACCCTCGGACAGGCCGTAGGCGCGCAGCCTGGCGCGGGCCTGGTCACGCTGCACTTTCGATTCGTTGTAGCGGCGTGCGGAAACCGCCTGCGGGCCGAGTGCAGCGATGCGCTGCCAATCCTGCTCGGCGACGATCAACGCGCCTTGGGTGGAAGCCACTTCCACACTCGAGAGCACCACCAGTGGCTCGCCAGCTTTCACGACGTCGCCCAACCTGGCCTTGCGGGCGAGCACCTGGGATTCCACTCGCGGCGAGACCAGCACGGTGGAATAGGCATTGGCCTTTACTTCGCCGGGAGCCTTCAGCTCATCGGTCAGCGTACGGATCGCAGCTTTGTCGATCACGAGGCCAGCCTCCTTGATGGCACCCGCCTCGAGTGCAAGCGGATCTGCTGGCGCGGCGTCCTGCGCCCAGGCGTTGCCGCCGATGATGGCCAGCAAGGCGAGACCGAGCAGGTTGCGGTGGAGCAACGTCTTGTTCATGGGGAAACGTCCTGGGTGCGGCCATCGATCCAGTCAGTCAGACGGCCGGAGGCAGTGAGGTAGTCGAACCAGGCCTGCCAGGCCTGGCTTTCCAGCTGCAGTCCGGACAACGCGGTATCCAGGCTCTGCTTGAGCTGCACGAGGTAGTCGGACGTGCTGATCTCGCCGGCGCGCCAGAGCTTTTCCAGCAGTGCGGTTCGGTCCTCGAGCGCGGCCGCGCGGCCGCCGCGGAACGCTTCAGCGGCGGAGTGCAAGGCGCCGTAGCGGGCCCGTGCTTCGGCGAGGTTGGCGCCGAGCATGAACTGGCGGGCGCGTACGTTCGCCGCCGACGCATCGGCTTCGGCCTGGGCGGCGGCCACCTCGGCGCGTCCCGTGTTGAGCACGGGCAGCGGGATGGACACGTTAAGGCCGACCACGCGATCGCTGATCGGGCCATTGCGCACCTGGCCACCGGTCAGGCTGACGGTGGGATCGGGGATACGCGCGCGACGCGCCACCTGCACGCCGGCCTCGGCGCTTGCCTGCTCGGCACGGACCTGAACCATCTCGGGCAGTTGGTCGGCCGCCAGCGGTGCGAGCGCCTCAGCCGAGGGCGGCAGCCCGGCCGGCAAAGGCGGGAGGTTACCGGCGCGATCGCGGCTGATAGCCAGCAACGTCGCACGGGCGGCGGCCTCGTTGCCCACCAGGGACGCCTGCTGCACTTGCGCCTCGCCCAGCGCGAGACCGGCGAGGTCGCGTTCGGGGCTGCTGATATCGCCGACCTCCAGGCGCTGCGCGGCCAGTTCGTCAAAGCGCTGCATCAATGCCAGGCGACGGTCACCCAATTCGCTCTGACGGGTGGCCAGAGCTGCCGTCGACCACGCCTTCAGCCAGCGTGCCGCGATGTCCCGTCGATGCAGGTCGTAACCGGCTTCACTGGCGCGCAGTTCCGCATTGCCCTGGCTCGTGCGAGCCCGTCGCTTGCCTGAGAGATCGAGCGGCAGGCTCAGTCCCGCAGTGCGCCGATCGACGTCGGCATGCTCGGCGTCGAAACCCAGCGAAGGGTTGTACAGAGGTTGCGCCGCGGCACGGGCACGCGCACGTGCGGCCTCCAGTTCAGCCCAAGCGGCATCCAATTCCGGCGTACTTTCCCAAACGCGGCGCACGGCGGCCTGCAGCGGGGCGGATGCCGTCAGCGCGGGAGATGGAGCAGGTGTTGAACCGGATGGCGGTGCGGCGCTCGACACCGCCGCATACAACAGACACACAGCGCCGATGGGCGCCGAACGAAAAACGGACATGAAACGATCTCCTGAAAAACGATCACGACGCGATGTGCCGCGAACGCGGCTTCATCGCAGAACGGTGTGGTTTTTCAGGCGATCGGGGGGCGTATCAGGGAACCGGTCATGGCCGGTGTATATCCCGACGGCCTTGCGCGGGGATGAAAACGCGAATCCATCTTGGCGATGGACGGCACGGTAGTGCTGGGCATGGTCACCGCATGCGCACATGCGCAGTGGCAACCGCCTGCCTCGCCGAGCACACAGCCAGTGACATCGCCGCCAGGCGCCTTCACTGCGTCCACCGATGCCATGGCGCTGCTCGTGGTGGTCGCCGCGCCGAGACGGCTCTGAGCGCCATCCGTCAGGCAGATCGTTCCGGCCGTCAGCTTGATCAGCATGACGGCCACTGCCAACACCCATAAGCCGCGGTGGCGGCGCAAGCGGGTCAGCAACGATGGCAGGGGACGATGCATCGCGGCATGCTATATGACTTTTTCGCTGTTGGACAATGACAAAAGCCTTCTCGCTTTTGCAGCGTGCTTGCGAGCACTCAGGCATCACTTGCCGGTTGAAACGCAGGCGACGGACGGATCGGTGGGGAGAAATCCGGCCGGCAGGATGGACTACGGACGTGATTGCCCGGCTATGGGCGAATCACCGCAGGTGCTTGTGCGTATCGATGTCGCCATCCCAAGGCTGGAAATTTCCACCGCCATTCCGGCGGTGCAGTCGCGCGCATGTTCGTCCAACACGATCCAGGCATCGGCGTTCGCAAAGGGCTGGATGCGGAACGGCTCCTGCTGGTCTACCGGACAGGCCAACAGCTGTCCTTGACCGTCCAGCCTCAGCGTTGCGCGCAGGAAATGACGCAGTCCCGGCTTGGGATATTGCGGCGAGACCAGCTTGGCATGCAACGTCGGCTCCCTGCCCTGCCCGCACATCGCACGCAGCACGGGCGCCACGAAGAAACGGGCGCCGACGGCCACCGCCATCGGCGTGCCCGGCAAGGCAAGCACCAGTGGGCCGGTGTGCAGGCGCGCAGCGAGCAGGGGTTTGCCCGGACGCATCGCGACCTTGTGGAACAGCAGCTGCGCGCCAAAGTGGCGCAGCGCTGCAGGCACGAAGTCGTATCGGCCCATGGATACAGCGCCGGTGCTGATCACCAGGTCGACGCGCGCCTCGACGGCGCGCTGCAAGGCTTCCAGGTACGGGTGCACCGTGTCGTCGACCGTTTCGCAAGACACCACGTCGGCGTCCGCGCGCCTGATTGCCGCCGTCAGGTACGGGCCGTTGGAGTTGTGGATCTGGCCATCGCGCAACGGTGCCGGCGGACCGGTCTGCAGTTCCTTGCCCGTGCAGATGATCGCCACGCGCGGACGACGGACCACGGCAACGTGGGCGATACCCAACGCCGCCAGCAGCATGATCTGCGCCGGCTCGATGCATGTCCCCGCGGCCAGCACGTTCGCACCACGCGGCACGTCCGTGTCCATGCGGCGCACGTTCCGACCGTGCGCGATGTCATCGAGCAGCCGGATGCGATGCGGCGTGCCATCGGGTCGCGCCTGCAGCATCTCGGTGCGCTCCACCGCGACCACCGCGTCGAATCCCTCCGGCAGTCGGGCGCCGGTCATGATTTCGCAGACGCCCGCTCCCGCGAGCTGGCCACTGTCGCCCGCCGCCTGCGAACCGTGGACGTGATGCTCGGAACCGCCGTGCGACGATGCGCCCGCCTTCAGCGCGTAGCCGTCCATGGCCGCGTGATCGAAGGACGGCAAGGCCAACGGGCTGATTACCGTATCGGCAAGCACGCGGCCGGTGGCGTCGGCGAGCGCGCAGGTTTCCGATGGCAGAACCGACAGCTGCGCGAGCAGGCGTTCGATGGCGTCGCGGTAGGAAATCATGGCCGTCCAAACGCTCCAATCATGCGCATACGGCGCGGTCGCGCAGCGCGTTCAGGCCGCCAACCAGCGAGTACGCTTCGACGCCACGCTGGCGCAGCTGTCGCGCGGCATGGTGGCTGCGCTTGCCACTGGCGCATACCAGCAGCACGTCGCCGTGGAAGGGACCGAGCGGACACGTGGCGATCTCGCTGGCGGGGATGCATAGCGACGCGACCGGTAGCGGTGACGCATCGATTTCGTCCGCATCGCGCACGTCGACGACCACGAAACCGCGGGCTACCGCATCAGTCAGATCGTCGAAACGGCGATCGATATCCACCATGGCGGCGTCGAGTGCACGTTGAGCAACGACCAGGCAGCCACCGTGCAAGGCGCAGCCGCTGGCCACCTCGACCGGCAGGCGTTGGCGGGTGCCGTCGAGCAGGTTGACCAGTTGCAGCGACGGGTCGCCGGCACCTGGCAAACCGAGCAGCAGCTTCAGCGCCTCCATCGCCTGCATGGTGCCGAGCACGCCGGGCACCGGACCCAGTACGCCGGTTTCCGCGCAACTCCCGGCCAGGGCTGGCGAGGGTGGCGCAGGCCACAGGCAACGCAGGCAGGCGTGGCCGGGGAGCGCGCTGACCACCTGGAGCTGGCCCTCGTACTGGTAGACGCTGGCGAGGATCAAGGGCGTGCCGGTGAGCACGGCGGCGTCGTTGGCCAGGTAGCGACTGCCCAGGTCATCGGTGCATTCCACCACAAGGTCGTACTGCGCGAACACGTCCGCGATGGTGTCCGCACGCAGGGGCTCGGCGAAGGTCTGCACTTTCACCGCAGGATTGAGCGCCGCCACTCGGCGCGCCGCCAGATCCACCTTGCGCTGACCGATATCGCGCGCGTCGTACATCACCTGGCGATGCAGGTTGCTGGCCTCCAGCACATCGCCGTCGACGATCCCCAGCGTGCCCACGCCCGCGCCGGCGAGGTAGCTGATGACCGGGCAACCCAGCCCACCCGCACCGATCACCAGCACGCGGGCCGCGGCGAGTTTCGCCTGGCCGGCATCGCCGACGTCGCGCAGCCGGGTCTGGCGCGAATAGTCGGGCGTGAAGGTGGACGGCGCGTGTAGGTGGCTTTCGTGCGGGTGGCCGTCAGGATGGTCGTCTGCTTCGACATGCGCCGCGTGCGTGCAGGCAACCCAGGCGGTGTCGCCCTCGATGTAGTGCTCTTTCTTCCAGATCGGCAGCCGGTGCTTGATCTCGTCGATGATGTAGCGGCAGGCCCGAAACGCTTCGTCGCGATGCACGGCGGACACGCCGATCCACACCGCCAGGTCGCCGATCCTCAGGTCGCCCACGCGGTGCACGCAGTGGGCGGCCAGCACGCCGTAGCGTGCCACGGCCTCGTCCACCACGCGTTCGCCTTCGCTGATGGCCAGATCGGCATAGGCCTCATAGGCCAGGCCGCTGACTTCGCGCCCTTCGTTGTTGTTGCGTACCCAGCCTTCGAACGAGCAGAAGCCGCCGGCGCCGGAATGCTTGAGGGCGTCACGCAAGGTGGCGACGTCGACGGGTTCGGTGGCGAGCGTGAAGCGCGTCATCCGCCAGCCACCGGTGGAATGAAGACGATGGTGTCGCCGTCGTCGACCGCCCTGCCCCAATCGCTGAAGCGGACATTCACCGCCACCTTGAGCGCGTCGGTAGGAAGCGTGAAACCGTGCCGGCCGCACAGTTCGTCGTAGAGGTCGCGCAGCGTGGCCGCCGCGGTATCGATCTGTTCGATGCTGGCGCCCGCCTGCTCGCGCAACTGGGCGTAGTACTGCACGGTGATCCGGCTCATGAAAGCACCTCCAACTGGCGTTGCATCTGTTCGAATTCCTGCGGCGTGTTGATGTTGTCCAGCGTGTTGCCAGGCGGCGGCAGCAAGCGGATGTCGGCTTGGATCAGCACCTTGCGCGGGCAGTAGCTGCCGGCCTCATAGCGCTGTTTGAGCCGCTGGTGGATCGGTGGCTCCCACAGCGTGCACAGCGGCTCGGGCAGGCCGTCGAAGCGGCTGGCGAAGGCGGTCGCTTCCTTCGCCGGATCGCGTGCGGCGATCAGCGTGCGCAGCGTGGTTTCATCCAGCAATGGCAGGTCGCAGGCGATCACCAGCCAGGCGGCCTCCGGAAAGGCGTCGTGCGCCGAAAGAATGCCGGCCACCGGGCCGATCGCGTCGTACGTATCGATCAGTTGCGGCAGGCTGGCGCGCAAAGGCTCGTCGTGCTGACCATCGCGCACGGAAACGAAGGCGCGTTCGGTGACCGCCGTCAGCAACCGCCATGCGCGCAGCAGTTGCGGCTCGCCGCCGTAGTTCAGTTGCGCCTTGTCGCGCCGCATGCGACGGCTGGCACCGCCGCACAGCAACAGGCCGTGGAGTGGCGCGGCGCTCATGCGGATGTTCCCGCGCTGTGGTCGACATCGCGCTTGCCGCCGGTCTTGCCCAGCAGGCGGATCTCGGCGATCACGATGTCGTGCGACAGCGCCTTGCACATGTCGTAGATGGTCAGCGCGGCGATGCTGGCGCCGGTGAGCGCCTCCATCTCCACGCCGGTGCGCCCCTGGCAGGACACGGAGCACGCGATCAGTGCGTCGTCGCCCTGCATGGTGATGTCGATGTGGCAGCGGTCCAGCGCCAGCGGATGGCAAAGCGGTATCAGCTGCGCGGTGGCCTTGGCGCCCATCACCCCCGCGATGTTGGCCACGGTGAGCACCGCGCCCTTGGCCGTGACATGCCCGGCGCGATGCAATTGCGCGGCGACCTCGGGCGGAAACCGCACCCGCGCCTGCGCCTGCGCGGTGCGCCGGGTCACCGCCTTGGCGCCGACATCGACCATCGCCGGCCGGTTCGCGTCATCGACGTGGGAAAGCGTTTGCGCTGCTGCGGTCATGGGCGTCCTCGGACAGGATTGCGTGGGGAGAAGTCAGCCACCGATGTAATGCATTTCGATCTTGCGCACGGCGCGCTGGCGGCGCTCCCTGCGTTCCTCGCTGTAGCGGTCGTTGCGGCGAAGCCAGGTGTGGCGCAGGCGTTCGCGCAAAGCCTCGTCGTTGCTGCCGTCGCGCAGCAGGCCGCGCAGGTCGGTGCCTTGCGTCGCGAACAGGCAGGTGTAGAGCGAGCCTTCGGACGACAACCGCGCCCGCGAGCAATCGCCGCAAAACGGTTCGCTGATCGAGGAGATCACGCCGATCTCGCCCTGCCCGTCGCGGAAGCGGAAGCGTGTGGCCACCTCGCCTTCGCAACGGGGCGGCAGCGGATCCAGCGGCCAGCGCGCGTCGATAGTCGCGATCAGCTCGGCCGATGGCACCACCGCATCGCGGCGCCAGTCGTTGCGGTTGCCGGTGTCCATGTATTCGATCAGGCGCGGCACGATGCCGCTGCCGCGGAAACGCTTTACCAGGTCGAGCACCGTGTGGTCGTTGACGCCGCGCTGCACCACCGTGTTCAACTTGATCCCGCCGGGAAAGCGGGCCGCCTGTGCCGCTTCGATGCCTGCCAGCACCTCTTCCAGTGCGCCACGACCACCGCTCATGCGGTGGAACAGCGCCGGGTCCAGCGTATCCAGGCTCACCGTCACCCGGTCCAGCCCGGCCTCGCGCAGCGCCGTGGCATGGCGTCCCAGCAGCACGCCGTTGGTGGTCATGGCCAGGTCGGTGATGCCGTCGATTCCGCGCAGGCGCGCCACCAGCGCGTGCAGCTTCGGGCGCAGCAGCGGTTCGCCGCCGGTCAGTCGCAGCTTGCTGACGCCGAGCGACGCGGCGATGCGGCACAGCCGCTCGATCTCGTCGAAGCTCAACCGTTGCTGGTTGTCCAGGAAGGTGTAGTGGTCGCCATAGATCGACTCAGGCATGCAATAGGTACAGCGGAAGTTGCAGCGGTCCATCACCGAGATGCGCAGGTCGTGCAGCGGCCGGCCACGCTGATCCCTCAGCGCGGGCGACGCGGGGAAGCTATCGGTACGGGCGAGTGGAACGCTCATGTCACCACCTGTATAGAGCCGCAATGGCGCCGGCCGGTGCGGCGCCAGCTGCCGGCACCAGCTCGACCACGCCGTGGGTTTGCGGCAACGAGGAAAAGTCGCCCGAGGTGGGGCTGGGTTGCGGCCGCGCCATGGCCCGGCCGTGGTCGTCGTGTTGCACGTCCACCGGCACGAAACAGGTCAGGGACGGATGCGTGGCGGCCGCGACCGCCAGCACGACCTTGATCGGCGCAACGGCGATCAGGCCAATGGCGTGCTCCAGCGCCGGCAGCAGGTAACGCACGGCACACACCAGCGCCGACACCGGGTTGCCCGGCAACGCGAAGATCACCTGCCCCTGTGGCCCGATGCCAAACCACATCGGCTTGCCCGGCCGCTGTGCGATGCCGTGCAGCACTTCCTGTACGCCAAGCGCGTGCAGCGCGGCGGGCACGAAGTCGCGCTGGCCGACCGAAACGCCGCCGCTCAATACCAGCACCTGTCGGGTTGCCAGCAAGCCGGCAAGCACTTGGGTGGCGATGTTCAGATCGTCCGGCAGCCAGGTGCGCTCCACGTCGCCTAAGCCTCGCGTCGCCAAAGCCGCGGCCAGGGCGCGGTCGTTGGAGCGACGGATCTGCCCCGGCGCCAGTGCCTGATCGACCTCCCGCAATTCGTCGCCGGTAGCGACGATCGTCACCGATGGCCGCTTCGCCACCTCGACCTGCGCCACGCCGTTGGCTGCCAGCACAGCGACCTCGGGCGAACGGATGCGCGTGCCCGGTCGCAGCAGGATGTCGCCTTCGCGACAGTCGGCACCGCGCGGATGGATGAACTGACCGGGTGTGGGTTCACAACCATCGCTCAGCACGAATCGTTCGCCCTCGCGCCGCGTCTGTTCGATGGGAACCACGCTGTCGCAGCCGCGCGGAAGCATCGCGCCCGTGGTCACTTCGACGCAGGCGGCGGGATCGTCCAGCACCTGCTCGGCCATGCCCGCCAGCGCCAACCCGGCACGCCGGAAGCTGCACAAGGTGCCTCTACCGGCAGCGATCGCGATGCCGTCCATCATCACCCGGTCGAACGGCGGCTGGTCGCGCTCGGCTTGCACGGTCTGGCGCAACACCCGACCCGTCGCCGCATCCAGCGCCACGCGCTCGGTACCGAACGACGGCATGTGCGCATGGATGCGCTGCTCCGCTTCGGCAACGCTCAGCAGGCTCTTCATCAAACTGCACCGCCGTGCGGCAAGCGCGACGCCTGCCATGCCGCGGCGATCACGTTGACCAGCGGTTTCAGGTGGAAATTGCGCTCGGGGCGCAAGACCGTGCGGACGCCCAGTTCGCGCAGCATCGTCTCGACCACCGGGCCGATGGCGGCGATCGGCATGCGGGTGAGCACATGCAACAGCGTGTCGCGCAGGCCAGCATCCCTGGCCACGCCGAGCAGCCGGGTGAGTTGGGCCGAGCTGGTGAACGCCACCATGTCCAGTTGTCCGCCGACCAGTTCCTGGATGGCTTGCAGCACCTCGGCGGTGTCGCTGTCGGAGGCGTAACGGTAAGGCGTCACCGGAAACACGACGGCGCCGCGTGCGCGCAAGCCGTCGAGCAGCGGCAGGCCTCCATCACCCGGATACAGTTGCAGGCCGAGCCGGCGGCCGCTCAGATCCTCGGCGGCAAATGCCTGCAACACACCTTGCGAGGTGGGTTCCGGTGCCGGCAGCCACGGTGCGGGCAGGCCCAGTTCACGCAGGACTCGCGTGGGCTTGGGGCCGCGGGTGATGGCGCGGCTGCGCTTGAGCGCGGCGATCACCGCATCGCGCCGGCCGATTTTCCCGGCGATGCCGACCAGCCGGTGAATACCGTCGCCGGTCATCCAGATCACATCGCGAAAATCCCCGGCCAGCAGCTGCCCGATCCACGCCTCGGCCTCGGTGCTGTCCTCGAGATCGAGGATCTGCACCAGCGGACAGCGGCGCGTGGTGGCGCCCTTCTTCTCCAGCATGCCGGCGAACAGATCCAGCTCGCGGCTTTCCGGCACGAGGATGCGCAACTGGTCGAGCGGTCTGCTGGTCATGCCTGCACTCCGGTCTCGATGACGTTCAACGCCAGCATTTTCTTCAGTTCGGGCAGGCACGAACCGCAGTTGGTGCCGGCGCCCAGCAGCGCGCCGATCTCGGCGGTGCTGGTCAAGCCATGCTCGCGGATGGCCTTGCGGATGCTGGCTTCGCTGACCGACATACACGAGCAGACGATGTTGCCTGACGTTTGCGGCCCTGCTTCCAGGCCGGCCAGCAGGCCCAGCCGCTTCAATGCGTCGAGCGGCTGGCCGAGCAAGGCGCTGGCGGCGTCGGCCTCGGGAAACACAGCCTGCGGCGCGGCGAAGAACACGCAGGCGTCAAGCTTTCCATCGACCAGGCCGGCGTAACGGAAGACGGATTTTTTGGGGTCGGCGTAGGAGATCAGCTCGGCCGCGGCATCGATCTGCAGCAGGTGGCGAAGCGTCTGTTCGGAATCGATCAGCGCCTGCAACGCGGTGAGGCCGGACAGCTCGTAGCGGAAACCCGTGGCGATCGGTGCCTTGCTCCACAGCCCGTCGTCACCCAGCGACAGTTGCCCGTCGCGACGTCGCACCAGCACGCCGCGCCAGGTTTCGCTCAAGGCGCTGACCTGCACTGGTGTGCCCTTGAGATCCGGCTGGCCCGATACCGGATCGGTCAGCGCATGCACCAGCCGGTCGGCGGGACCGCTGGAGGCGAACTGGTCGGTCCAGTGCATCGGCGCGAACACCTGGCCCTGGCGCAGGCCCGGATCGATTTCCACCCGCAGGCTGGTCTGCCCTTGCGCACTGGTGACCCGCGCCAGGCCACCGTCGACGATGCCACGCAGCATCGCATCGCGCGGATGCAGCGCGAGTCGCGGGCCGGGGCTGTGCGTCATCAGGTGGGGGATGCGCCCGGTGCGGGTCATGGTGTGCCACTGGTCGCGCACGCGACCGGTGTTGAAGATCAGCGGAAAGCCGGCCAGTTTCGCGTCGGCGCGGATCGCCAGCGGCAGCATGCGCGCGCGTCCGTCGACGGTGGAAAAGCGGCCGCGTGCGAACAGCCGCGCGTGGCTGGCGCCCTGCCCTGATGCGGGACACGGCCACTGCACGGGATCGAGCGCCTCGTAGGCGTCGTCGTCCAGCGAGGCCAGCGCACCCAGGTCGAGCCGGCGTTGGCCGTTGTTCTCGAACGCGGTGAGCGCGGCATGCTCGCGAAAGATCGCCGCCGGCGTCTCGAACGCAAACGCCTCGTGCCAACCCATGCGCTTGCCGACTTCGGCAAACATCCACCAGTCCGGCCGCACCTCACCGGGCGCCGCGCGAAAGCGGCGCTGGCGCGAGATACGGCGTTCCGAGTTGGTCACGGTGCCGTCCTTCTCGGCCCAACCGGCGGCGGGCAGCACGATGTCGGCCAGCGCGGTGGTGTCGGTGGGCCAGGCGTCGGAGACGATCACCAGCGGGCAGGCGCGCAAGGCATCGCGCACGAGATCCGCGCGCGGCATGCTGTTGGCCGGGTTGGTGGCGGCGATCCAGATCGCCTTCAGCCGGCCATCGGCGGCGGCCTCGAACAGGTCCACCGCCTTGTAGCCGGGCGTGCGCGCCACTTGCGGCGCGTTCCAGAAGCGGCCGACGCGATCCACGCTTTCCGGCTCGAAACCCATGTGCGCGGCCAGCTGGTTCGCCAGCCCGCCGACCTCGCGACCGCCCATGGCGTTGGGTTGCCCGGTGAGTGAAAACGGTCCCATGCCGGCGCGTCCGATCCGCGCCGTGGCCAGGTGGCAATTGAGAATGGCGTTGACCTTGTCGGCGCCGTTGGCGGACTGGTTCACGCCTTGCGAGTAAAGCGTCATCACGCGCTCGGTGCGCGCAAAGCCGTCGTAGAAACGCAGCACGTCGGTAGGGTCGAGATCGGTGGCCGCGGCCACCCGCTCCACCGAGCCGGCTGTGGCGCGGGCAGCGGCGACGGCCTCATCGAAACCGGCTACATGCTCGCTCACCCAGTCCCGATCGACCTTCCCCGCATCCACCAGATGCACCAGCAAGCCGTTGAACAGCATCACGTCGCCGCCGGGGGCCAGCGGCAGGTGCAGGTCGGCCATGTCGGCGGTGGCGGTGCGGCGCGGGTCGATGTTGATCAACTGCGTGCCGCGCTTCTCGCGCGCGGCCATCAGGCGCTGGTACAGCACGGGATGGCACCACGCCATATTGCTTCCCACCAGCACCACCAGGTCGGCTTCCTCCAGATCCTCGTAGCAACCGGGCACCACGTCTTCGCCGAACGCACGCACGTGGCCGGCCACGGTGGATGACATGCACAGCCGCGAATTGGTGTCGATATTGCCCGCGCCGATGAAGCCCTTCATCAGCTTGTTGGCGACGTAATAGTCCTCGGTGAGGAACTGGCCGGAGACGTAGAAGCCGATGGCGTCCGGCCCGTGCTCATCACGGATGCGGGTGAACTCGGCGGCGATGCGATCCAGCGCCTCGTCCCAACCGGCAATGCGTCCGCCGATGGTGGGCTGCTGCAGCCGGTCGGGCAGGTTCAACGCATCTTTCAGCGCCGCGCCCTTGGAGCACAGCCGCCCGAAATTGGACGGGTGCTCGCGATCGCCGCGCGGCACGCCGCCTTCCACCGTCACGCCGCAGCCCACGCCGCAATAAGGACAGGTGGAGCGGATGGTGCTCACGCGATGGCCTCAACCGCCGGTTCGGGCAGGTAGACGTGGATGTTGCCGTCCACCACGCGTAGCGGTATCGACCCCGCCCTGCCCTCGTC
>Ga0134125_10002545_pt1 | contig 21541 bp, 16 predicted proteins | sample KB31751_FD_96464 | JGI IMG/M metagenome (GOLD analysis project Ga0134125, IMG submission 96464) | Terrestrial soil microbial communities with excess Nitrogen fertilizer from Kellogg Biological Station, Michigan, USA - KB3-175-1 | ecosystem: Environmental > Terrestrial > Soil > Unclassified ... | reverse complement strand
TCATTTGAAACGGCTCGGGACCAAAACCGCGGACAATAAAATTGCCATTGCCGTATGCGGCGCAATAAAGGTAGCTTTGGTCGGCCGTCCCCATGCCGTTACCGGCGATCACGATGCCATAGGGATGCGGATGTGTATTGAGGTTCATGTACTTGGGTTCCGTGAACGTGGCTTCCACGGTGTAGTTGCCACTGGCTTTATCTGACGCATTCCAGTAAGTAGTCGCCGGGCCGGTCGTCACATGAAACTCGTCGCCTTCTTTCACAAACTTCGCATCCTTTATGGATTGTCCGGCTTGCTCCGCTCTGGCATCGACTTTACCGGTCCAGCCGGGAGCGGAAATGCCCCCGCCTTTCACAGATCGGGACTCGTCTTGAGCCTGTAAATGAAGCGATACAGCCGTGAGCATGACGGCAGCAAGAGTGAGGGAGGGAATATGGGCGAGACGCATGGAAGCTCCTTTCAATGACAGCCACGATTATAGAAGGTTTCAAGCCAGACACGGGTACAATGACTCTGACTTATGACGCGGCGGGAATTTATGCCTCAATTTGCTGCGGGAACGATTGGTATGACGGGAATAGCGGAAGCAGGAGCTGCAGCACCAAAAACGATGAACGATTCGCCCGCGGAATTCGTTGCATATCAAGAACGGCGGAGGCAGGCGCTTTGGGGTCTATTGGGCGATCTGCCGTGGCAGCATGAGCCCGTTCCACCCAAGTTGGTTCGCACTGAGGATCACGGCACGTATCTGCTGGAGCGGTTGGTGCTCGACCTTAATGGCGTGGAGCCTGTACCGGCATTGCTGCTGTTGCCAAAGCGGCGGCCCAAACGCGCGCCGGGGTTGCTGTTCATCCATTGGCATGGCGGCATGTACGATCTCGGCAAAGAACAGTTGCTTCGAGGAGTGAACGTGCAACCGGCTTACGCGCCGGTTTGCGCTGAATTGGGTTTGGTCACGCTCGCGATCGACAGTTGGTGCTTTGGTGAACGAAAGCGCGAGGCCAATGGTCATCAGGGCGAGGAAGATACCTTCAAACGGATGCTATGGCAAGGGCAAACGCTATGGGGCATGATGATGTTCGACGAATATCGGGCACTGCATTATCTTGCCGGACTCCCGGAAGTGGATCCGGGTAAGTTGGGAGCCTTCGGAATGTCGATGGGCTCGACAAAGGCATGGTGGCTGAGCGCGCTGGAGCCGAAGGTTGCGATGGCGGCGGATGTCTGCTGCTTGACCGACTACGACTCGCTGATTCAGACAAACGGATTGCACGGCCACGGTGTGTATTACTTTGTGCCATCGCTCCTCAAGCAATTCACCACAGCGCAGGTGAATGAGCTGATGGTTCCGCGGCCGCACATCAGCGTCAATGGCCGCAAGGACCCCCTCACTCCACCGGCGGGGGTCGAAAGAGTTCGAGAAGAACTAATGCCGCTCTATCAGAAATACGGGCGCGAGCAGGATTGTCACATTGAGTTATTCGACTGCGCGCATGAAGAGTTGCCGGAAATGCGGCGGCAGATCCGGGCATGGTTTGAGAAGTATCTCCGGGCATGAACGCGTGTTCAATCCTGGAGCTGCCATCTATCGGACAAAAGCAGAAAATAAGTCTCAATATTTTGGGGCAAAGCGTCACTAAAATTCATTGACACACTTAGTAAAGCCATTTAAGTTAGTTGCAATGTTGGAAGCCCCTGGTGCGCACTAAAGAGGGGAGCGTAGCGAAGTTATTACAATTGCTTCGCCGCCATTCGCCTCTTTCGCGAGCGGACCTTGTCCGGTTATCCGGGCTAACGGCTCCGACAGTATCGTCTGGCGTCGCTCAACTGGAGAGGCAGGGACTAGCAATTGCGCTAGGCCCGGGAAACTCCAGCGGGGGAAGACCGCCGGGCTTGCTTGAGTTTCATGCGCGGCACGGCTATGTGATCGGCGCAGACATTGGCGGATCGTATATGCGGCTGGCGCTGGCCGATTTGAATGGAACGATTGCCGGAAAGTGGAATGCGGCTCTGAAGGCTGACCGTAGCCCGCAAGCTGTAACCGAAATGATGAGCGCCGCGATTTCACAACTGACCAAGCGGCATGGCGTCCCTATGAAAAAGGTTCTGGAGGTGTGCGCGGGGGCTCCTGGAATTACAGATGTTCTGGCGGGAAAAGTTCTCTCGGCGCCGAATCTTGGGGGCTGGCGCGATGTGCCGTGGCGCGAGTTGCTGCAGCGCGAATTGAGGATTCCGGTAACGATTGAAAACGACGTAAACCTGGGCGCGCTCGGAGAAGGATGGAAAGGCGCGGCATCCGGTGTTTCGAATTTTGTGTTTCTGGCGATAGGAACCGGAGTGGGGGCGGGAATTGTTGTGAACAATATGCTGTATCACGGCGCGAATTGGTCAGCGGGTGAAGTGGGCTACATGCTGCTGCCGAATCTTTCCGACGATCCACCGGCAAACAACAAACCAGGAGCGCTAGAAAGCGCTGTTGGCGGCAAAGCTATCGAACGAGCTTGGACCGCGATGAACGGCTCGCGCAATGGTGGTGAGCCTTTACAAGCAACGCAGATTTTCGATTTGTCTATGGCCGGAGATTCAATGGCGCGTTCTCTTTTGAATCGCGCGGCAGGGCAGTTGGCCATGGCGGTGACGAATTTGAGCCTGGTGCTGGATCTTTCACTCGTGGTATTAGGCGGTGGCGTGGGCCAACACGGGGCGTTGCTGCAGGCCATGCGGCGGATTTTGCAGCGCAACGAGTTTGCGCGCCCGCGGTTGTTAGCCAGCAGGCTGGGAGGCGAAGCGCAAATCCATGGAGCAATTTGGACGGCCTTGCAGGCCGCGGAGGCTTCCGGATTCCGGCGGCGCTCGTTAACGAGTGGAGATTCGTTCGCGAAGAGTTTTGTATTGGCCGCCAAGAATTAAAAAATTTTCTCCACTTTGTAAGCCGATTTAACTAAGTGGACCGAACAACGCCGGCGAATTCGCGCAGTGGTTGGCGCGCTGAACAGTTTCCATTCAGTAGGGGGATCGATATGCAGAGACGGATTGCATTTTCGTTGCTTGGCCTCTTGCTTTTGCTGGAGGCTTCGTCATTGAACGCGCAAGTGTTATATGGCACGATTGTCGGCACTGTTAGCGACCAAAGCGGCGCGGTGGTGCCGAATGCGAATGTTACCGCAGAGAACCCGCAGACGGGCGAGACGCGCGGGGTCAAGTCGGACAGCGCCGGGCGCTACACCATTGGCAACGTTGTTCCTGGAACCTACGATATCCGCGTGACAGCACCCGGATTTCAGCAAGTCACTACCAAAGGAGTCGCAGCGACCATTAACACCGTTACTCGTATTGACGTTCAAATGCAACTTGGTTCGCAGACCCAGGAAGTGAATGTATCCGGGATCGCCGCGGCGTTGCAAACCGATAAGTCGGATACGCATACAGACCTGAACCCTCAGGAAATGGCGAACCTGCCGCTGCCGAATTACCGGAACTTTCAAAGCCTGTTCAGCCTTGTGCCTGGCGCGACTCCACCTGTCTTTACAAATTCAATCACCGACACGCCTCAGCGACCGCTCAGCACGAATGTGAATGGAACCAACCGGAACAACAACAATACGAGGGTAGATGGCGCGGCAGATGTATTTGTTTGGCTGCCTCACGCCACGCTCTATGTTCCGCCCGAGGAAACGATTGAAACTGTGAACATCACGACCGGTAGCTTTGATGCCGAACAGGGAATGGCCGGCGGCTCGGCGGTGACGATCACGACGAAATCCGGCACGAATCAATTTCATGGTGTGGCGTTTGCCTATTGGGACAACAACGCAATGGAGGCGCGCAACTACTTCTACTACGGCAGCGGCACGCCGTTTAGCCTCCACAACATTGACGGCGCGACGTTAGGCGGCCCGATTGTGAAGAACAAGTTGTTTTTCTTCGCAAGTTGGGAAGGGACGCGCGAGCGGACAAACTATTCGGCGCTTTCTACCGTTCCCACGGCTGCCGAGCGGCAAGGGGATTTCAGCGCCTATGGAACGGCAATTTATAATCCAGCCACCGGCGATGCCTCCGGCAAGGGACGAGCGACTTTCCAGAACAACATCGTGCCTGCGAGCGCATTCAATCCGATCAGCCTGAAACTACAGGATCTCCTGCCCATGCCGAACCAACCTGGAACTACGAATAACTATTTCAGCTCCGGTACGCAGGCGCTCGATCGCGACAACATCGACGCGAAGATCGACTGGAACCACACAGAAAGTCATCATGTCTTTGGCAAATATAGCGTCATGAAAGCGCTTGTGAAATGCCCATTTAGCCTGGGTGCAGCCGGTGGCAGCGGACTCTGCAACGGTAACGGCGCGGGAACCGCTCCGACGCTGACCCAACTGGCGACGCTCGGACACAGTTGGATCATCACGCCCACCTTATTATTCGATGAGGTGCTGGGCTTTACGCGCATGGGACAGCACGGCACGGATAGCTTTTATGGCCAGAATATTGGGCTGGATCTTGGAATTCCCGGCACGAACGGGCCGGATATCCGGCAAAGCGGATTCCCGATTTTCAACATTTCCGGATTCAGTAGTTTCGGCCAGGTGGCGAACTATAGCCCGTTCTGGCGAAACGATCAAACATGGACCAACAGCCATAACCTGACATGGACTCACGGCGCGCATGAATTGCGTTTTGGTTTTGACATGATTCGATTTCAACTGAATCAGTGGCAGCCGGAAGCGGGCAATTTTGGCCCGCGCGGCTATTTCACGTTTGATGGAGCTATTGCGGCGCTAAACGGAGGCAAATCGCCCAATCAGTTCAATGCGTATGCGGCGTTTCTGTTGGGTCTCGATCAATCTGTCGGCAAGACGCTGCAGAACCAGTATTTGACGGGGCGCGAGTGGCAGTTTGGTTGGTACGGCCGCGACCGGTGGCAGATAAATCGCAAGCTGACGATGAATCTAGGATTGCGTTACGAACTATATCCGCTAGTCACACGCACGCATTCGGGCATTGGCCGGTTCGATCTGGCGACGAACAACGTCATCATTGGTGGTGTTGGAAGCAATGACGAAAACGCCGGCGTAACAGTGAGTCACAAATTATTTGCGCCGCGCGTTGGAATTGCATACCGCGTGACTGATTCGACAGTCATTCGCATGGGCTATGGCATCAGCTACGACCCGCTGCCGATGGCGCGCGTCTTTCGCGATCCGTACCCGTTGACGATTCCGCAAAGCTTCCCCGGGCCGAATAGCTTCACGCCATACGCTTCCATTTCAGCGGGCATTCCGCCGGTTACTGTTCCCGATTTATCCGCCGGCATTGCACCGGTTCCGACTTCGACGGTCATCAGCCGCAGTCCATTTCCAGGTCTGCTGCATCGCGGCTATATACAGTCCTATAACTTCAGCATTGAGCGCCAGCTTCCGAGTAACTTCCTGGTAAGTGTAGCGTTTGTCGGAACGGCGACCACGCATCAATTTGTCGATCATGAGTTGAACGCCGGCTTTCCCGGCAGCGGTACTGCGGGCTTGCCGCTGAATACGGCGTTAGGACGCAAGGTCTCTACGTTGTTCGAAGATGGCTGGCTCAGTTCCCACTACAACTCCTTCCAGGTGTCGATCAATCGCCGGCTCTCAAGTGGCTTGCTGTTGAAAGGCGCTTATACGCACTCCAAAGCCATCGATATGGCAGATGACGACGGACGCGTTGGGCTGCTTTTTAACTATGCGCCGGAGATTGCGAGGAACGAAGCTCTCGCGGGCTTCGATATTCCCAACAATTTTCAGATTGGGGGATTCTACGAATTGCCGTTTGGAAAGAATCAGCCTTACCTACAAAGGGGATTTGCGGGTCACGTGCTTGGAGGCTGGCAAGTTAACGGAATATTCAGTGCCTACACGGGGTTGCCGTTTACGGTTACCGCGTCGAGTGCTTCGCTGAACGCGCCGAACAACACGCAGACCGCCGATCAGGTGCTCCCGACAGTGGCGAAACTCGGAGGCATCGGAACCGGCCACCCCTATTACGATCCGAATGCTTACGCGCCGGTCACTGCGGTACGCTTTGGCACATCCGGCCGCAATGTGCTGCGCGCTCCTGCAATTTTCAATACGAACCTAAGCCTCTTTCGCACTTTCCCGATTAACGAGCGGCTGAACATTCAGTTTCGGACGGAATCCTACAACCTATCAAACACGCCGCATTTCGCCGTGCCGAACGCGAATGTTTCGTCCGGAAACTTTCTTGTCATCACAAGTGCCAATACCGATCAGCGCCAATTCCGGTTGGCTCTGAAGTTGACATTCTAAAACCATCAGCAACGGAGAATTTGGGAAATGAAGTTTGCCAGCGAAAAAATCGAGCCCGTGCAGCACGCATCAAGCGGACGCCGCGATTTTCTGAAGGCCGGAGGGGCGCTCGGCGGCGTGCTACTGGCGCAATTTCCGGGGATTATCTCGGCACAAACCACGACGAAGGCGATTAAGGTGGGCCTGGTCGGATGCGGCGGCCGGGGCACCGGAGCGGCATCGCAGGCATTGCACGCCGACGACAATGCGGAGCTTACAGCAGTAGCCGATATCGACCAAAGCCATATCGATCGCGCTCTCGGCACGCTCGGCAAAATCCACGCCATCGGCAGCCGGGTAAAGGTTGGGAAAACGAATCAGTTTCTGGGGTTGGATGCATATCAAAAACTGATCGATAGCGGCGTCGATGTTGTGTTGCTTGCTACTCCACCTGGATTTCGTCCGAGTATGTTTGGCGCCTGTATTGCGGCGGGCAAGCATGTGTTTTGCGAAAAGCCGGTATCGACGGATGTGCCTGGAGCGCGATCGGTCCTCAAGAATTGCGAGATTGCGAAACAGAAGAATCTCTCGGTTATGTCCGGATTCGCGTGGCGGCGCAGCAACATGCTCCAGGAGACGTTCCGGCGAGTTCACGATGGAGCGATCGGCAACCTCATCACGTACTATGCGACTTACTACACGAATCCGGTGAAGCCAATGCCACCCGCGAGCACGCGGCCGTCAGGCATGAGCGATGTGGAGTGGCAGATTCGAAACTGGTATAACTTCGTCTGGCTTTGCGGCGACAGCATTGTTGAACAAGCAGTTCATAACGTTGACAAAATTCTGTGGGCGATGAACGATCAGACTCCTGTTAGCTGCGTCGCAACTGGCGGGCGCGCCGTTCCCGCGGAAGGCGGCAACATTTATGACCATTTTGCGGCCAATTATCTTTTTGCGGACGGCACGCGCGCGTTTCTGGACAATCGACAGATGGAGGGCTGCTTCAACGATAATTCCGACTACCTGCTTGGCTCGGACGGCACGTGTACGGTAGGGCGGGGAACCATGCCCCGTATCGACGGTAAGAATCCCTGGAAGTGGACTGGCCGCCCTTATGATCGATATCAGCGCGAACACGACGTTCTATTTGCGGCCATTCGCAATAATCAGCCGGTAAATGACGGGACGTGGATGACTAACAGCACCTTAGCGGCGTTGATGGGGCGCATGGCTGCGTACACCGGGCAGCAGTTGACGTGGGAACAGGTTTTGAACTCGCAGGAAAGTCTTTTCCCGGAGCACTTAAAGTGGAACGGCAATCTGAACGTTCGCCCGCGCGCCATTCCTGGCGTGACGAAGTTTGTGTAATTGTCTAACCGCTGCATTGCGCCCGCGGATCGGAATCGCGGCCTTAGGCCTAAAGTGCTCTACTCGCCGCCTTTCCAATTGAACAGCAGCGCGATCATGGCGACGTTTTGTGTTCGCGCCAGCGGTTCGTCCTCGCCCCGTTCGAAGTACGGCGTATCGGATTGATCGTGACGGAACTCGGCGCGGGCAATGATATGCCGTGACATGTGATAGTCGGCCGTTCCCGTTACCTCAAATAGATCCTGTATTTCGCCGGTTCGAAATCCTGTCGGATCGGAAAACCATTCTGTGCGCGGGCTCAGAGTCAGCCGTTTTGTAACACTAAATCGGACTGCACCCGCAACACCATACCAATCGTCATGGCCCATGGTGATTCTATTCTCGTACCCATACAATCCCTCGACGTAAGCATGTACGAACGAGTTAGGAGTGAAATGAAAGACGGAATTCGCCAGATGGCGATCGCCGCGATTCGAGCCGATTTTCTCAGGCCCGACATAGTACACGTTGGCCCAACTCCATTTGGCGTGCTTCCACTCTGTAGTAAAGCCGAGTGTTTTACCACCGTTGTTGTCCACGACATCGTCCCATCCGCTCACAACTTGAATGCCGGCGGTCAATGTTCGCGTTACTGGGGCCGATGCTCTTAAGCCGAAATGATAGATCGGTTCGCCCAGCTCAAATAGAAGCGATCGGGAATATTGATAGTCGTTTTCCGGATCCACAACTTCCGCTCCGGCGCTCGTGTAGAACTTTCCGAAATCGAATTCGAGCGGAGTGCCCTTTAGCGGCTTATAGGTGACGTACGCCTGTCCTATATAGCGGTTGGGCCCCGACCATGGATCGGAAGCGATATTCGCATCAAATGATTTTCCAAAGCCGGATTCGAGGTGAAAGCCGAATGTTTGCCCCACGTGCTCCACCATAAAATTGACGGCCCCCAAGTTGAAGCGGTTCGTATCTAAGTCGACATTTCGAAGGGTTTCCCCATCCGCTCCCGGGCGATCCAAATTTACTCCACTACTTATGTCGCCGGTGAAGTTGTAATTGAGGAATGACGTTTTCTCGTCCGTTCCTTGCTGTTCCTGCTGCGACAAAGCCGGGATGGCAAGCGCAAGGGCCAAGCCAAATATGCACGCGCGATACCGATTCAATCCACAATCCCCCTCAAGCATCTTTTCGGCTGAAGGGAACGCAATCTGAGGACTGTTTAAATCGCGAGATCTAAAATGTCAACGGCACAAGCGTACAATTTCGGGCGCGATGCGATGCAGCGGCATTACACGGTCGACGCCGCCCAATTTGATGGCTTCTCCAGGCATTCCGAAAACCACGCTTGTTGCCTCATCCTGGGCGATATTGATGGCCCCGGCTTGTTTCATTTCCAACATCCCACGCGCTCCGTCGTCACCCATACCGGTCATGATGACCCCGACCGCATTTTTTCCGGCATATCGCGCGGTGGAACGGAATAAAACATCTACCGAGGGGCGATGGCGGCAAATGAGTGGACCGTCTTTCACTTCGACGAAATACCGCGCGCCGCTACGCTTCAACAAGGTGTGTTTGTTTCCGGGAGCGATCAATACCTGGCCGGGAATCACCGAGTCGCCGTCGGCCGCTTCCTTAACGGTGACGCCGCACAGCGAATCGAGCCGCGCGGCAAAACTGGCAGTAAATTTTTCGGGCATGTGTTGCACAACCACCATGCCGGGTGAGTTCTCTGGAATGGCTTCGAGCAACTCACGCAGCGCTTCCGTCCCGCCGGTTGAAGCACCGATGGCAACTACCTTTTCAGTTGTCTGGATCATGGCACCGGAGCTTGGGGCTTCCAGCATCGCATCCGCGGTAAGTTTTGGGCCGGCTTTTATCGGCGCGACTGCGCTACCCGGCTTTTGGCGGCGTACTTGCGCAGCGGATTTCACCACGTCGCAGATGCGTATACACCCTTCACGGAAGAATTCGCGCGTGCCGAGTTTCGGCTTTGTAATAATATCAACCGCACCTTTTTCGAGCGCGGCAATGGCCGTAGCTGACCCTAACTCCGTCAACGTTGAACAGATCACCACCGGAATGGGATGCTGGCTCATCAAACGTTCCAAGAACGTGAGCCCGTCCATCCGCGGCATTTCAACATCAAGCGTGATGACATCGGGCACCTCGTGTTTGATGCGTTCCGCGGCCATGTAGGGATCGGAAGCGGTTGCCAGCACCTCGATTTCCGGGTCGCTTTCCAGAACTTCTTTCAACATCTGGCGCACGGACGCCGAGTCGTCCACAATTAAGACGCGTATTCGTTTCGAGACCGGTGTCATGACTGCTTCCTGAGGATGGCCGTTGTTACGGATGTTACTGGAATATTCAATCCAGTTAGCGACTCGGAGTGGCCGACAAAAAGATAGCCGCCGGGTCGCAGATAACGGCACATCCGGTTGACCACGGCTTCCTGTGTTGGGCGGTCGAAATAAATCATCACATTGCGAAAGAAGATGACATCGAACATTGCTCGAATGCGGTAATCCCGATCCATAAAATTCAGGCAATGGAAGCTTACCTTCTGCCTCAGGTCCGGTACGACGCGCACAAGCTGGGCCGAGCGGTCGCGACTTCGAAGCAGATATTTCGCACGCAATGACTGCGGCACCGGCTCGATGCGCGATTCTTCGTACGTACCGGCTGCTGCCTGTTGCAAAACGCGATTGGAAATGTCAGTGGCAAGAATTGCGAAGTCGAATCGAGGCCGCTTTTGACAATACTCATTCAGTACCATTGCGAGCGTATAGGGTTCTTCGCCTGAGGAACATCCGGCGGACCAGGCCGTAATACGGGCTCCAGGTGCGGAAGCCGTTTCCGGATAGAGTTTCGGCAGAGCGCTATTCACCAGATAGTCATAGTGCTGCGGCTCGCGAAAGAAATCGGTCTTATTTGTCGTGACCGCACTGATGAAATGAATCCGCTCTTCTTCGGAATCGGGCGAATCCGCCAAATATCTCCGATATTCGTCAAGCGAACTAAGCTGCAAAGCGCGCAGGCGGCGGAGGAGCCGGCTCTGCAGCATCGGAAGCTTTGCATCGGACATTTTGATGCCAAGCTCCCGAGTAATGAACTCAGCGAAGAATGCGAAACTCTCCGGCGAGATTTCGACGATCTCCTGCCCCGGAGGAATTTGCTGCGTCATTCCGAATCCGGCGCTTAGCTATTGGAAGTTCCCGCCAATTCAACGGCAGACGTATCGGCATCCCGTTGCTGGCTTTCCCTTACCAGTGCGAGTTCGTCCGATGAAAACACGGCATTGATATCGAGGATGATTGTGAATTCCTCGCCCCGGCGGCCCATGCCGCGGATCAAGTCCGTTCGCCAGCGCATTGCGATTCGCGGCGGCGGATTGATCTGGCCGGGTTCCAACTCGATGACTTCGTGCACGCTGTCCGCGATGCCGCCGACCACGGTAATTTCGTCGTCGACGGCCACTTCCATGACCACAATGCGAGTATTGACGGTATTCTCGATTCTCGGCAGCCCGAACTTCAAGCGAAGATCGACCACCGGTATCGCCTTCCCGCGAACATTGACAACGCCGCGCATGTATTCCGGGGCCGTGGGCACTTTCGTGATCTGCGAGATTTCTAAAACCTCTCGCACTTGCGCGACGTTGATAGCAAATATTTCATCGCCAAGTTTGAAGGTGATGTATTGAGCAGTGTCAGTGATAGTCGCGGTCATAATACCTTCGCCTAGTAGCTCGTAAATTCCTTATCGGCAGCATCCGCGGCTCCGTTGTTGGAACCGAGATCGATCACCGCGCCCGTGGTTTTGATGGCGTTATGCATCCGTGATAATGTCTCGCCGTGAGAAGCCGCTGGAGTGTGATGGCGCTCGGTCGATGCCTGCTTTGCGGCTGGGGCTTTTGCTTTCGCCATTGACGGCCGGCGCTGATTCATTCCGTCCACCTTGAAGAAGCTCACCGTAGATTGCAGCACCTCAGCTTGGCTTGAAAGCTCTTCGGCTGTGCTCGCCATTTCTTCCGAAGCTGAAGCGTTTTGCTGAATCACCTGATCCAACTGCTGAATGGCTTTGTTAATTTGTGACGCGCCCGTATTTTGCTCAGCGCTGGCTGCTGAAATCTCTTGCACCAATTCCGCTGTTTTGCGGATATCCGGAACCAGCTTCGCAAGTAACTCGCCCGCCGATTCCGCGACTTCCACGCCATCCGAGGTCAAACGGCTGATTTCCGCCGCTGCCGTTTGGCTTCGTTCGGCGAGCTTGCGTACTTCGGAGGCAACCACGGCAAAACCTTTTCCGTGCTCGCCGGCGCGCGCTGCCTCAACAGCCGCGTTCAAAGCCAACAGATCGGTCTTTCGCGCGATCTCCTCAATGATGTTGATCTTTTCCGCAATCTCTTTCATGGCCGCTACTGTCTGAACAACAGCCTCGCCACCCGATTTCGTGTCCTGCGCGGCTTTCGATGCGATTTTGTCGGTCTGTTTCGCGTTGTCGGCGTTCTGTTGTATGCTCGATGCCATTTCTTCCATCGACGACGTGCATTCCTCCGCGGCCGCCGACTGCTCGGAGGCGCCTTGCGAAAGCTGTTGCGCGGTGGCGCTCATTTCCTGGCTGCCGGAGGTGACATTGTCCGCCGCGTTGGATATTTCGCGTACGGTGTTGCGCAAATTCTCGAGCATTTGTTGGAGGGCATGGCCCAAAGCGTCCTTATCGGATAACACTTTGGCCTGTACCGTTAAGTCTCCCTCTGCGATCTTTACCGCCACATTGGCGGTCCCCTGCAAATTGGCCACCATCGAATTCATTGCGCTCATCATTGCGCCAAGTTCATCGCGGGACGTGACCTCCACCGTGCTGGCCAAGTCTCCTTCGGATACTTTGCCGACCAGCGAAACGGCAACTCCGAGCGGGCGGGTGATGCTCCGCGCTACAAACAGCGAAATGCAGATTGCCAGCACCAGAGCGATGCCTAGTCCGATCAGAACTCCTGTTTTTGCGCTGCTTACCGCGCTTTGAATGTTTGTAGCGGCCTCGTCGGCGCCTGCCTTATTGAAGGAGACAATAGCCTCTGTTGACTCAAAATACTTGTTGTAGAGCGGCCGCAACTGGGTATCGAAGAGATCGATTGCTTCCTTATTCTTCATCTGCACGCTCAGCGCGAGCACCTGAGCGAATGACGACATGTACGGCGCTCTTGCTGCTTCCGCCGCATTGAAATTCTGACGATCTTTTTCGGTGAAAATGGTCTTTTGATAGCCGTCCAGGAGCGAATTCATCTTGGATGTCGCGTCGTTTATCTGCACGGCCAGCCGGTCTTTTTCCGCTTTGTCGAGAGCGACAATGTGTTCCAGCAATAACTGAAACCGGAGTTGCACCGCATTCTGAAGCTGGCCGGCAACATAGACGCCCGGCATCGAATCGGCGGTGATACGTGTCGCGGCGCCGCCAATCGCAACCAGGCGCGTAAACGCAAAAATACCAAGCGCGGCGGCTATCAAAATAACAACGGCAAAACCCGCTGTAATGCGTGTGCCGATTTTCCAGTTTTTCATTTTGTTTTCCTTACTCGTAATTGAAGTGATAGCGGTTAAGAGGCGAGGCGGATATCGTCGTTCGGACGATCGACAAAGCGAACCAGTCCGGCAAGATCCAGAATGAGGGCAACACGGCCGTCGCCCATGATTGTTGCGCCCGAAAACAGATCGACGTTACCATAGAAGCTGCCTAGCGACTGTATAACGGTTTGATGGCTGCCCAGCACGCGGTCAACGACCAATCCGACTCGTTGGTCCTGGTGCTGAACGATGACAACTTTTTCAATGTCAGCCTGTTTTGCCTGGCTTCGGAATGTCTCGCGCAGGTGAATGTAGGGAATCAGCTCGCCGCGAACGGTCACCACATTGCGGCCGTTCTTTCGCAAGCGCTCGGAACGATGAAGCTCTACGTTCTCCGCTACCAGCGACATGGGCACGATATATTGGTCGCTTCCCACTTCGACCAACAGCCCGTCAATAATCGCAAGCGTCAAGGGCAACGTCAGCGAAATTGTAGTCCCCTTTTGAAGCTCGCTTTCAATCGAAATGGAGCCGCGGAGAGATTCGATCTTCCGCTTTACAACATCCATGCCCACGCCGCGCCCGGAGACATTTGTGATTTGCTCCGCCGTCGAAAAGCCCGGAAGAAAGATGAGGTTGAATATCTCTTTTTCCGAAAGCGAAACGTCCGGTTGAATCAGGCGCTTGCTCACCGCCTTGGCCAGTATGCGGTTTTTATCCAGGCCACGGCCGTTGTCGCGGATGCTGACTACAACATTGGAACCGGTATGAACAGCGGAAAGCTGAACCTCGCCTCGCCGTGGCTTTTGCGATTGGAGCCGCTCTTGCACCGGCTCGATTCCGTGATCGATGCTGTTTCGGATCAGGTGTACCAGAGGATCGGCCAGTTGATCGAGAACTGTTTTATCCAGCTCCGTTTCCGCGCCGTTGGTGACGAGATCGATCTCTTTCCCCAGTTCCGCGGAAAGGTCGTGCACCAGCCTCTTAAATCGCGTAAATGTGGTGCCGATCGGCATCATCCGAATGCCGAGTACGTTGTCGCGAAGCTCAGCGACAAGCCGTTCGATTTCTTCCACGGGCTCGGCGAGATCCGGGGCGTCGAGCCGTGAGGCGGCCTGAGTCAGACGCGATTGATTCATCACCAACTCACCGACCAGGTTGACCAGGCGATCCAGCTTTTCCGCTGGAACACGAACGGTGGAATCTTTATGCGCTGTTTTCTTCGCCGTACTTGAGGTTGTGTTTAAGGCGCCTTCATTGGTACCGCGAATCTGCTGGACAACCGCTGGTTCGGGCCGTTCTGAATGCGTCTCGAATACCGGTGGCTCATTCGTCCCGGCCCCTTGGGAGGCTCCGATTTGCTCTATCTTGATATCGCTTCCGTCCTCGACGAAGATAAAGACATCTTTGATTGCATCGAGATTGCTTGTCGTGGTCAGCATGATGTCCCACCACAAGTAACAGTCTTCGGGCTGAATCGCTTCGAGAGTGGGAATGGCGCCGGCATGTCCGGTCACCTCGCAATCGCCCAGCCTCCGCAGTTCATTGAGCAGTGGAACGGGACTCATGCCGCTTTGCATCAGGTCCGCGTTGGGGCGAAATTGTATTTTCCAGGCCTGCAATTGTTCTGTGTTGCCTTGCGGCGCGTCTGGCCCGACCGCCTCGACGCTGCCGGAACGCGGTACGGCACCCGCCGACGATAACGCGACCAGCGCGGAAATAATCCTTTGTTCTTCACCTGCTGGAACATCGGTCTCCGTTGCCATCGCCTCGAGCAGCACTTTGATATGATCTTTCGCGGCAAGAATCAGATCGAGTAGCGGTTGCGTCATTGCCATGCGCCCGTCGCGAACCAAATCGAGAGTTGTTTCCACATGGTGCGTGAAGTTAGCCACGGCTGAGAAGCCAAACATCGCGCCAGAGCCTTTGATCGTGTGGAATGCCCGAAACAAAGTGTTGATGTCGTCGCTCGATGCATCTTGCGGATGCAGGTCGACCGCGGTCTCCTCTATCTGAGTAAGCAAATCCTCTGCTTCTTGCAAAAAGGTGTTAATGGCGTTTGGAGGAAGCATAAATATTTAAAGCGACTTGACTCACTCCGATGCTGGCTTAGCCCATAGGTCTTCCGGCAGGCCGAGCGTCTTCTGCAATCCGACGAGACATGCGGGAACGTTGATAACCGTAAAAACTTTTCCGGATTTAGCGGCCGTCTTCCGCGCCGAATATAGCAGCTGAAGCCCGACTACATCCACGCTGTCTGTTTCCGCGAGGTCGACAATCACTTCTTCTTGCGACTGAATGTGCTCTTCTAACGTGGAGCGCAATTGGCCGGCGTTGTATATGTCTATCGAGCCGCCAATTGGGAACGGTACAGGATGTTCAGGCATTTGACTGAGTGTCGGGCATCCCGAAAATGGGTACCGGCACGGAAATTAGAGTCCGCGAAGTCGAGGCTTGTTCTCAATTCCAAAATGGGAACGGACGGTGCGTTTCCGTAGGAAGAATCTGTCGAGATTGTTTGAAGGTAGCGCTAACTCTTTCTAGTGTGTGATCGATGGAGCGGTGTTACCGTTGGCGTGAATAACGCGCTCAATCAGAATGCGCACTGGGCCTCTCCGGCAAATCGCAACGGTGGCAATGATTCTTCGCAACGGTAGGTTAAATATATCCGGGAAGTTGAAACCGGCAATTCGGATGCTCCGGGATGTACGGAGAATTGCCGCCGCGCAGCATCTTGCTGCTGAAGCCAGAGCGCACTCTCCCGTTATTCCTGTCCTCTCGCGCCAGTTGCGCGATACATCAGACGAAATGTGCAGCGAAGTGGGGCGCATCTGCGAGCAATTCCAAGCCATGGCGGGCCAGGCGAGAGAATCTGTCGCGGTCGTCTCGGAACTGGTTGGCGGTAACGCTAGCGAGCAAAATGTTGGCGACATCATTCAGGACTGCCGGGTTACCATGACCGGCCTGATTGATCGGATTGAGGCCGGCGGCGCCTTGTACCGGCAGGCGATAGGCCAGATGGAGGCCGTCAATGTATCGGTGGAAAAAATCTTCGGCATTTTGGAAGAGGTCGACAAAACCAGTTTCGGGAATAAGCTGGTCGCGCTGAACGCCAAAATTGAAGCCGTCCACCTGGGCGATCGCGGCGCGGGATTCGAAGTAGTCGCCGAGCAAATCTCGCAGCAGTCGGCGCGATCGAGCGAGCTGACCGAAGAAGTTTCCTCCATTCTGAAGTCATTAACCTCCACCATGGCCACTGCAACTACGGAGTTGAAGCGTCTCGCCGAAATCGATCGGCAAGAGGCGGAACATAGCCGTCTCGCGGTGGAAGAAGCACTCCAAAGTCTGCAGGCGGCAAGTTCGAAGATGGAGGGCGCGCTCGATAAAGCCGGAGGCACCAGCGGCAAGCTTGTTGAGGCGATCAACACCGCCATCATCGGGTTGCAGTTTCAAGACCGCCTCAGCCAGCGCATCGGCCATGTGGTTGATTCGCTCGACGCCATGTCGCGCGCGCTTTCGGAACCAACCGAAATTGCGGATGATGCCGAATCGGATCGACGTACGCAAGAAGTGCGCGCGGCGCTGCTTACTTCCTACACGATGGCATCGGAACGTGTTGCGCACGATGCTCAAGCGTCCTCCGCCGAAACAGGCGATTCGGAAGGCGGCGATGTGGAATTGTTCTGAAGTTTTTTAGAGAGATTTTATGGCCAGATCTGCGTTAGTGGTTGATGATTCGGCGGCGGTGCGCCAGCTTGTTTCTTTTACGTTGAAGGAGGCGGGGTTCGACGTTCGCGAAGGTGCCAATGGCCAGGAGGCGCTCGATCAATTGGACAAGGGCAAAGTCGACTTGATCATTACGGACTTGAATATGCCGGTAATGGACGGCATTACCTTTATTCGCAACGTCCGTACGCGTCCGGCTAACAAGTTCACGCCTGTTTTGTTGCTGACTACTGAAAGCCAGGCGGAGAAGAAGCAGGAAGGGAAAGCGGCCGGAGCTACCGGTTGGCTGGTAAAGCCTTTTCACCCGCAGAAATTGATGGATGTAATTGCAAAAGTGCTGCCGTAAACGGATGTTGCGAAGCTGGCTTTAGAAAGGCGGCGACGATGACGTCTCTTTGCGGAAATTGGCCTTAAGACACCCGCGATTGGTTGGCCTTTCCATGGCTACAAATACACGCGTTTCACACGCGCATGTATCCCGCAAAGCACGCTATAAGAAATGGTTCCCGCGAGCTTCGCAATTTCCTGCGCGTCTATCGTCGCTTCGCCTTCGCTTCCGAGAAGCGTGACTGCATCGCCTGCTCGAATGGCCGGACATTGCGTGACGTCGATAGTCGTCAGGTCCATCGAAACCGCGCCAAGTATCGGAGCAAACTGGCCGTTCACAATCACACGGCCACGATTCGATAAGCGATGAGGAATGCCGTCCGCATATCCGGCCGCCAAAATCGCGATGCGCATCGGCGCCGGAGCACGAAACATACCGCCGTATCCGATCAACGTGCCCTCGGGCACATCTTTCACTTGAAGTACCGTCGCCCGCCACCGCAGCGCCGGCTTTACATGAAGCATTCTGGACTGCGAACTGCCGCGCACGCGTGACACGTAACCATAAATCGCGTGTCCCGGCCGCACCATGCCACGCCAAGCTTTCGTGCGGCCGTAAGCAATGGGAATCGTGCTCGACATGTGAATGAATGGCGGCCTGATTCCTGTTTCCTCAAGCGCCGCCACCAGCGTGTCGAAGGTAGCGATCTGCCGCTCGGTCTGGTCGGACTGATAGTTCGCGGCGGATGCGAAGTGCGTCATTAGCCCTTCGAGTTCCACATTTGGGGCATCTTTCAGCGCGCCGAAGATGCTCTCGATATCAGGTGCAACTCCGAGCCTCCCCATCCCGCTATCCACCTTCAAATGGCAGCGATAACGGACCGAGCGGCTAGCGGCAAGCCGGTTTAACTCGGCGATCTCATCGAGCGAATGGAGAACCGGCGTCAGCTCGTAAGCGAGCATCGCTTCCCGCGTGAACGGAAGAAAATCCGCCATGACGAGAATGCGCGCCCGAATGCCCGCATCGCGAAGCGTAACACCTTCCTCTGTGTTGCTGACAGCCAGCCAATTTGCGCCGCGCTGCTCTAGTACGCGCGATACTTCCACGGCGCCGTGGCGATAGGCGTCGGCCTTCACCACCGGCATCACTTCAACAGCAGCGCCAACGAGCTTTTGAATAGCCGTGAAGTTATCGCCCAACTGCTGGCGCGAAACTTCAACCCAAGAGCGGTAGGGAAGGCGTTCCATCAGGGTCTAAAGCTTGCGATCCAACAAGCGGTTAGCTTCCGAATAGAGGTATTGACCTTCGGTGATGGTCTGATACGTGCCGCTGTTTTGCAGTTCTTGCGCAATGCGCGTAACCAGACCGAGGCACGCCCGCATTGGTCCCGACCCAACACTGATCCGTTTCACGCCCAGCTTCTTTGCTTCTCCTAACGATGGGCATCCCGGGCCCGCGAGAATATTCAACGGCGCGCCATCCAGTGCTGAGACCAGTTCGCTAATGACCGCGGCATCTTTTACGCCTGGCGCGAAAAGTCCCTGCGCTCCCGACGCGCGATACGCCTGCAATCGCTCAATTGCTTGCGCCTTTTGCGTGGCCATGTCGCCAATACCGAGCAGGAAAATGTCGGTGCGAGCGTTGACGAACAGACCGGGAACAGCTTCTCTGATGCGGCGAATCGTTTGCGCCTGCTGCTCCGGCTTTACCAGTATCGGCTCGCCCTCTCCCATCACATCTTCCAGATTGATGCCCACCGCTCCGGCTTCCCAAACCTGTCGTGCAGTTACCACCGCATCGCCGTAGCCGTTTTCGACATCCGCGGTGACTGGCGCCTGCAGCGCGCGGGCAATGCGCTTCACCGCAGCCAGCATTTCCTCTGCCGGAATGCGCTGTCCGTCGCGATATCCGAGCGAAAATGCGATGCCGGCCGAGGTGGTCGCAATGGCGGGAAACTTCTCCTCTTCAAAAATCCTCGCGCTTGCCACGTCCCACGCATTCGGCAAAATGAACGTGTTTCTGTGGATCTCCAGAAACATCTTGGCTTTGTCTTCTTGCGTCATAGGCCTCTTTTGAAATTTTAGCTGGGTGGCCCGGCTAAACGTTCAAGAGAATAATGCGGCCGGACCGGTGACGTCCAAACACCACAGCGTTAATAACGGCTCCCATACGCTGACCGTGACCGTTGCCGATTCCAACTCGCCGGCATTGACAAATCCCCTTGTCCGATCGTTTACGATGTCCAACCAAGCTCCGCCTCCCGGCGCCCCGCAGGCGGATGACTTCAACGGGAGCAGCGTGAACGCCAGCCTGTGGACAAAACAGGATGAGGTTGGCGACGCCACGGTTTCCGAATCCGGCGGTCACTTGCAAATTGCGGTTCCGGCCGGTACGAAGCACGATCCGTACACCTCGGGCAACACCGGAGTGGAAATGATGCAGTCGATTGCGGATGCCGATTTTCAGGTGCAAGCGAAATTCGACTCCACGCCTTCGAACCCCTATTCTTCGCAAGGCCTAATGGCCCAGCAGGACACTTCCAATTACATTCGGTGCGACATCGCCTGGATTTCGGGGCTAAGCACTTATTCCGCTTTGCTGCAAGGCACAAGCGTCAGCCACGCCGTCACTTCATCATTAACTGCGAGCAGTTCGTATTGGCTGCGATTGGCGCGGCAGGGCAATCAGTGGACGTGCAGCGTTTCAAGAGATGGCACGAGCTACACGCAGGTGAACCAATTTACCCAGACGCTCACGATTACGAAAGTCGGAGTATGGGCGGGAAATGCCGCGCTCTCGGGCCAAACGCCGCCGGCTTATACCGCGCTCGTCGATTACTTTGGGCCAGTGACCACATTAGGTGGTCCGCAGGCGGATCAATTCAACGACAGCGCGGTCAATTCAAGCTTGTGGACCAAGCAGGATGCAGTCGGCGATGCAACGCTTTCCGAATCGGGTGGTCACTTGCAAATCACGGTTCCGGCCGGTACGAAGCACGATCCATACACCTCCGGCAACACCGGAGTGGAAATGATGCAGGCCATTGCGGATGCCGATTTTCAGGTGGAAGCGAAGTTCGATTCGGCATTGCCCGCCACTGGTGAGCAAGGGCTTATGGCTATGCAGGATGTGTCGACATACGTACGCTGCGACTTGATTGGCGACGGAACCTATGTGAATACCTATTCCGCATTCCTTTCCGGAAGCAGCGTCAGCCACAACGTATATACGCGGTATTCCATTGCAAGCTCCTACTGGCTGCGCCTGGCGCGGCAGGGGAACACATGGACCTGCAGCGTTTCCACCGATGGGACGACCTTTTCGCAGGTCACGCAATTTACGCAATCGATGACGCTTACCAAGCTCCGCCCCTGGGCCGGGAATCAAAGCACGGCGTTTACTGCGCTGGTGGATTATGTCCACTTACGACAGCGGGTTCGAAACCCATAACCATACCCGGCCGGCCCCAAGGTGTTCGGCCCAGCTCTCCCGGCTTGGTCTAACGTGCTTTCACACCTTGTCTCAAGCCCGGTAGCCTTGAGTAAATCGCATCGCTTCCCGCTTGTCCAGTTCCGCGAAAACTGCACCCGCCAGGAAACGCTACGCTCTCTCCTCAATCATGCCCGGTACGATGCATTTGGGCAGATGGCGGCGGAGTATCATTCTACGGCCGCGACCACTCCGGTGTGTTCGACCTGCTATTTGAGTAACGATTGGTTAGGCTCCACGCGTCTGGTGACCGATGCCAGCGGCAACGTTGTTTCGCGGCACGACTTTACACCGTTCGGACAGGAGATAGCTGCCGGCACTGCCGGCCGCGATAGTTCCTGGGCGCATACCGACGGAGTCCGCTCGAAGTTCACGGGGCAATTGCGGGACACTGAAACCGGCATGGACTATTTCATTGCCCGCTACTACGGCAACGCGCTTGGGCGGTTTATCAGCCCCGATCCGGCCAACATAGGCACCGACCCGAGCGATCCGCAAACCTGGAATGCGTATGCGTATGTCAGAAATAATCCGCTGGCATTCGTGGATCCGACGGGCCTCTATCCTCAGCCCGCACCCGGCCAGCTTGGGTGTACGTGGGACTCCGATACGAACACGTTAAGTTGTGGAGGCACAGGCTATTTTGGCTGCGTAGCGTATGGCACCGAGGGCTGCATCCGGCCGGTGACCATCGGCGGCGGCCCAGGTCAAATTTCCGTTCCCCCGACTGGAGGCGGGGGTGGAGGAGGTAATCCCGCAGGAAATCCCCCGAAGGACAGGACGCG
>Ga0134125_10002544_pt1 | contig 21549 bp, 15 predicted proteins | sample KB31751_FD_96464 | JGI IMG/M metagenome (GOLD analysis project Ga0134125, IMG submission 96464) | Terrestrial soil microbial communities with excess Nitrogen fertilizer from Kellogg Biological Station, Michigan, USA - KB3-175-1 | ecosystem: Environmental > Terrestrial > Soil > Unclassified ... | reverse complement strand
GGTGCGGGCCTTTGTCCGCCCCTCGACCCGCGCTGGCCAGCTCACCCGGCTGCTGGGGGCGCTGGAAGCGGCGCGGCCCGCGGCGCGCACCGATTTCGCCAAGCCCATGGCCCATTTTCAGGAGTTCCTGCACCGCCGCGGGATGGCGGTCATGATCTCCGACTTCTACGCCGCGCCCGACACCATCGTACGCACGCTCGAACCCTTGCGGTATCACGGCAACGAGGTGGTGCTCTTCCACGTGCTCGACCCGCGCGAGATCCAGCCCGATTTGCGCGAGGCGGTGCTGCTGGAGGATCTCGAAACCCGGCAGCGCTTCGAGGTGACGCCCGAGTACGCCAAGCACGACTACCGCGCCCGCCTGCAGGCGCACCTCGACGAGCTGCGCGAGCGCGCCCAGGGCGCGGGTCTCGACTACTTCCTGCTGCCCACCGACCGGCCGCTCGATCTGGCCCTGCGTGAGTACCTCACGCTGCGGCAGGGGAGGAACTAGCGTGGGCTTTCTGGCGCCATGGTTCCTCGCGGCTCTGGCCGGGCTCGGCCTGCCCTTCTACCTGCATCTCCTGCGCCGCCAGACCACCAAACCGCTGCCCTTCAGCTCGCTGATGTTCTTCGAGCCGCGCACCCAGGCCTCGATGCGCCACCGCCGCCTGAAATACTGGTGGCTGCTGGCGCTGCGGCTGGCGCTGTTGGCGCTGCTCGTCCTGGCGTTCGCCGAGCCTTACCGGCTGCGCTCGGCCGCGAACGCCAGCGGCCGGTTGCATGTGCTGGTGCTCGACCACTCCTTTAGCATGCGCGCCGGGACGCGATTTGCCGACGCCAGGCGCGAGGCCGATGCGGCGCTGGCGGCCGTGCACGGACCGGTACAGGTCGCCGCGCTCGGCGCTCGCCTCGAGGTGCTGACCCAGCCCGGTGGCGACCGCGCCGCCCAGCGCGCCGCCCTGGACTCGATCGCCCCAGGCGACGGCCACGCCGACTACGGCGAACTGGCGCGTGGCTTGCGCGCCCTGGCGGGGCAAACGCCCGCGGGCATCCAGGTCGACTTCTTCAGCGATCTCAAGCAGTCCAGCCTGCCCGCCAGTTTCGGCGACCTGCGTTTGCCCGCGAACGTGAGCTTCGTACCGCACGCGGCCGCCTCCGGCGCGGCGCCCAACTGGACGGTGGAAACCGTGCAGGCGCCGCCGCAGCTTTGGGGTTCCCCCAAGGAGACCAAGCCGGCGCGCATCGAAGCGGTCATTGCCGGTTACGGCACCCCGGCCGCCAGCCGCACGCTCGACCTGCTGGTCAATGGCCAGCGTGTCGGCCAGCAGCGCGTGGCGGTGCCCGCCTCGGGGCGCGTCACCGCGGTATTCGACGCGGTGGTGATTCCGTATGGCTGGTCGCGGTGCCAGGCGGTGATCGAAGAGACGGACGCCTTTGCCGCCGACAACACCAGCATATTTTCGATCTATCGTGCCGACCCCGAACGGGTGCTGCTGGTGCACGGCGCCGGCGATACCCGCTCGCCGTTGTACTTCTCGGACGCATTGGGCGCGGGTGCGAGCGATGCCTTCCAGGTCGAGTCGGTGAGCGCGGGCGCCGCCGCCGACCGCCAGCCCGGTCATTATCCGCTGGTGGTCCTGGCCGATGTGCCCTCGCTGCCGGCGGCCTTCGACACCGCCCTTGCCAAGTACGTTCAGGGTGGCGGCGGCGTTCTCATCACCGCCGGGGTGGCCACCCATCAGGTTCCGTTCTTTGAACTCACGGGCGGCCGCAATTACTCGGTCAGCCCGGCCTACTCGCTGGCGCCGGGTTGGGAGGGAGCGCGGATCTTTTACGCCGCCCAGGTCGCGCCCGGCGACGCGCGCGTGCTGGCCCGGCTGAATGACCAGTCGCCGCTGCTGCTAGAGAAGAACGTCGGCGAGGGCCGGGTGGAGCTGCTCGCCAGCGGCCTGGACAACTTGACCAACGACTTCCCGCTCCAGCCGGGCTTTGTGCCCTTCGTCCGGCAGACCGCGTCCTTTCTTGCGGGTGATACCGACAGCGCTGGGGGCTCGCGCCTGGTGGACTCCTTCCTCACGCTGCGCTCCGCCAAAGAGCAGGGAATCGGGGTGCAGCTCACCGACCCAGCGGGCGGCCATCCGCTCACGCTGGAGCAGGCCGAGCGCGCGCAAACGGCGCTCTTGCCCATGGCGGGTTTCTACCAACTCAAGCTGGCCAATGGCCGCGAGCAGGTGGTGGCGGTGAACCCCGACCGGCGCGAATCCGCGCTGGCCCCCATCCCGGCCGAGACGCTGGCCCTCTGGCGGGGCGGATGCCATGCCGGGGAGGCGGGATGCTCGCCTGCCGCCGCCGCCGGCAGTGTACCGGGGGAGGAGAAGGTCCCTCTCTGGTGGTACATAATGTTGGTATTGCTGGCCGTAACGGTGATCGAGTCGGTGGTCGCCGCGCGCTACCTCACGGTACGGCGCGACGAGGAGAAGGTGCTGCAGGAGGTTTCATGAGCCCGCGCGAACAGCTTCGCCGTTATATCGAGCAACTGCACCGGCGTCTGCAATGGCAGGCGAGCCTGCGCGGCGCGGCCCTCTGCGCCGGCAGCGCGCTGGTGGCCACCGCGGTGCTGGTGGCGGTGACCAATCATTTTGCCTTTTCGTCCGCCAGCATGAACGGTGCGCGCGGCCTGCTGGCGCTCGTGCTTGCGGCTGCCGCCGGCCTCGGTCTCTGGCTGCCTCTGCGTAGGCTCTCGCGCGGCGCGGCCATCCGGCGCGCCGAATCCCGTTTTCCGGAACTGGCGCAGCGTCTGAGCACCTTCCACGACCGCGATGCCAGCTCGCCCTTCGCCGACCTGCTCGCCGAGGACACGCTGCGCTTCGCCCCCGAAGCCTCGCCGGAACGCCTCGCGCCCAACCCCTGGCTGTACAGCGCCGCCGGAACGGGGGTGGCCTGCCTGGGCGTTCTTATCTGGATGATTGCCGCGGCGCCCGGCTACTGGGGCTACGGCGCCGCCCTGCTCTGGACCGGGCCGCGTCGCCACGCGCAGCCCATGTACGCCCTCCAGGTGCAGCCCGGGAACGCGATGATCCGGCGCCATGGCGACCAGATGATCACCGCTCTCCCCCACGGGTTGGCCTCTCCCGCGGTGCAGCTCTTCGCCCGCTATCAGAGCGCCTCGCGCTGGGAGGCGGCGCCCATGCGGGCCCAGGCGAGTGCCGCGGGCAAATATCAGTACCTGTTTGCCGGGCTGCCCGAAGATGTGGACTACTACGTGGTGGCCGGTGCCCTGCGTTCCCCGGTCTATCGCCTGCGTGTGCGCGATCTCCCCGCCGTCAAGCAGATCGCCGTGACCTATCACTACCCCGACTGGACCGGCATGAAGGATGCGACCGATCCGCACGCGGGCGATCTGCGCGCCGTAGCCGGCACCCGCGCCGACTTGCGGATCACCACCGACCAGCCCTTGCAAGGCGGGGAACTGGTGCTCGACAGTGGTCAAACCCTGGCGCTCACCTCCGAAGGCAACAACCGGTATCGTGGCAGCCTGACCCTGGCCAAGGACGGGCTGTATCATGTTGCCGCGGTCGTTCCCGGCGAGGATCCCGCTCTCCCCATCCGGCTCTCGGAGGATTACTTCATCGCGGCGCCGCCCGCCGCTCCGCCGCAGGTCGCCTTGGTCCGCCCCGGCCGCGACTACCGCGCCAGTCCCATTGAAGAGGTCACAGTCTCCGCCCAGGCCAACGACCAGTACGGGCTTAAGGATTTTGCGCTGCACTACTCGGTCAACGGCGGACCGGAGACAACCGTCGGCCTGCTCCATGGCGCCGGCGCCAAGAACGCCAACGGCTCGACCGTGCTCTCATTGGAAGACTTCAAGGCCCAGCCCGGCGACTTGGTGAGTGTCTATGCCAGCGCCCGCGATGGCGCGGCCACCGCCCGCACCGACATGGTGTTCATTCAGGCCGACCCCTTCGAGCGCGAGTTCTCCCAGTCGCAGCAATCGGGCGGCGGCGGGGGTGGGGGAGGGGGCCAAGGCAATCAGTCGGCCCAGATCGCCGACCGCGAGAAGGAAATCATCGCCGCCACCTTCCGCCAACAGAACGACAAGACCGCTTCGGCCGAACTGGCCGCGGATACCGCCAAACTGCTCTCGCAATCCCAGGCGACTCTAAAAGACCAGGCGAGCTCGCTTTCCGGACGCCTGCAATCGCGCGAACTCACCGACGAGAACCAGGCGTTCAGCGACTTCCAAAAAGACATGGATGCCGCCGCCCAAGCCATGGCGCCGGCCGCCACCAGCTTGCAAGGCGAGAAGTGGCCCGCCGCCATTCCCAACGAAGAGAAAGCGCTGCGCTACCTGCTCCGCGCGGATGCCACGTTCCGCCAGATCCAAGTCGCCTTTGGCGCCCGCGGCGGCGGCGGTGGCGGGGGCGGCAGCGCAGCGCGCGACTTGGCCAGCCTGTTTGACCTGGAGCTGGACACGCAGAAAAATCAGTACGAAACCCAGCAAACCGCCTCCAGCGCCGAGCAGAAGGCGCAGCAGATTGACGACACGCTGAAGAAACTGGACGAACTGGCCCAGCGCCAGCAGGACCTGGCACAGCAGCGGAATGGCACCCCTTCCGCCGAACAGCGGTGGCAGCAGGACCTGCTCCGGCGCGAAGCCCAGCAGTTGCAGCAGCAACTGCAGCAGTTGGCATCGAACCAACACGGCCAAAGCGGACAAAGTGGGCAAAGCGGGCAAAGTGGCCAGCCCTCGCAAAGCGGGCAGAGCGGGCAACCGTCCGGTCAATCCGGCCAGGCGGGGCAGGCCGGGCAGTCGAGCCCTTCCGCCTCCGCTTCCGGATCCAGCGGCGCCAGCGGGCAATCACAATCGGCGCAAGCTCAGGCCGCGCAGGCCGCTGCCGACGCTCTGCGGCGCGCCGCCCAGGCCATGCAATCGGGCGCCGGGGCGCAGCAAGCCGCCGCGGCGTTACGCCAGGCCTACCAGGCGCTTGCCTCCTTACAGCAGCAGAACGCCGGCGGACGGCTCGGCGCCATGGCCGACCAGGCCAACCAGATCGCGAGCGCTCAGAAGCAGCAGGCCGATCAGATCCGCCAGATGATTGCCAAGCGGCAGCAGGCCTCGGAGCAGGCGCTGAACCAGATGATCCAGCGGCGGCAGCAGCTCTCCGATCAGCTTGAGCAGCTCGAAAAGACCATGCGCAACGCCGCCGGCGACCTCAACGGCACGCAGCCCGCGGCCTCCTCCAAGCTGCGCGACGCGCTCGACGGCATGGACTCCGCCGACCTGACCACCCGCATGCAGCGCAGCTCCGATTGGCTGCGCAACGGCAACTTCAGCGATGCCGGCGAGACCTCGCTCACCAACGATCTGCAAAAGCTGGGCCAGCAGATCGGCCAGGCGCAGCGCGCCTTGGGCGCCAGCCAAGGCGGCACCAACGCCGTCGCGCTCGATAACGCCATGAACCGCATCGAGCAACTGCGCCAACAGATCGCCGGCTTGGGTGCCGGCAATTCCGACGGCGGGCGCGGTAATCCAGATTCGGCCAATGGGCGGAGCGGCCCCGCCGGACAGCAGTATCAAACCGGGCAGCTCGGCCGCTCCGCCGGAAACAATGCCAACCCGGCCGGCGGCCGCAACGGCGGCAATCGCGGCGGGAACGGCGGGGCCAATGGCGGCGCGAATAGCGCCAACAACAACGGTGGCGCCAACGGCCGTAACGGCGTCATCGGCGACCGCCTCGCCGGCAACGCGGGCCAGCGCAATGGCGTCAATGGCGGCGGCTACAACGATGGCCGGGTGGGCAACGCCGCCGGCGGCTACCGCGACCGCAATGGCAATGGCGGCTTCGATATGGGGAACACCCACATCGTCGGCCAGGCGGTCGCGCCGCAGCGGGGTCCGAACCCGGCCGATACCGAGCGGCAGATCCAGCAGGATGTGGCGGCGTTGAACCAGCTCCGCCAGGCGCTGCCGAAGGATGCCGAAACGCAGCGCGAGCTCCAGGCCCTGATCCAGCAGATGCAGGGACTCGACCCCAGCCGTTTTCCCGGCAATCCGGCCATGGTGGCGGAGATGCATCAGGAACTGCTCACCAGCGTGGATACGCTCGAGCTGCAACTCCGGCGCCGCCTGGACGCCACCCAAGGCGGCCAGATCCGCGGCCAGGCGCCGGTCACGGCGCCCGACGGCTACGCCGGAGCGGTGGCCGACTACTACCGCCGCCTCAGCGGCGGCAGCGGCGGCGGCCACTAACTCAAGCGCAGCGCGCGGCACCGCCGCGCAGAGGACAGCGCCAAAGGTTGCTGTTGACATTCGACAACAAGCGCGGTAGCTTGTTGTCGAGGCTTGACACCAATGCCACCTTCCTCCTCCGCGGATGCCCGTCTGGGCCTGCTCCAGGGCACGCTCGACCTTCTCATTCTGCGTACCTTGCAGGATGAACCCCGGCACGGCTGGTCCATCTCCGAGCGAATCCAGCAGCTCTCCCGCGATCTGTTCCAGGTCAATCAAGGTTCGCTGTATCCCGCCCTGCACCGGCTCGAACACCAGGGCTGGGTAGCCGCCTCTTGGGGTATCTCCGAACTCGGCCGGCGCGCCCGGTTCTACAGCCTTACGGCGGCCGGCCGCAAGCAGTTGCGGGTGGAGACCGGCAACTGGCAGCGCTTCACCATGGCCATCGGGTGGGTGCTGGAGGGGGCGGAATCATGACCCTGCGCGATCTGCGGCTCCGGCTGCGCGCCTTGTTCTTCCACCGCCGCGAAGAGACCGGATTGCGCGACGAGGTCGATTTCCACTTGGCGATGGAGACGCGCAAGCGCGCCAGTCAGGGCGATGCCGCCGCCGCGCGTCACGCCGAAGTCGCCTTCGGCGGTACCGAGCGTGTCCTGGAGGAGTGCCGCGACGCGCGCGGTTTGATCTGGCTGGATGCGGCGAAACGCGATCTTCGTCATGGCTTCCGCGGATTGCTCCACACCCCGGTGTTCACCCTGGTGGCGGTGGTCACGCTGGCTCTGGGCATCGGCGCCAACACTGCCATTTTCACCTGGGTTGACGCCGAGCTGCTGCGGGCTCTCCCCTACGATCACCCGGCGCAACTGCTGGCGATCGACGAGTACGCCAACGGCCGGATTGTCTCCGACACCTATCCCGATTTTGTGGATTTCCGCGCGCAGAACCAGCGGCCCGGCGGCACGTTCAGCGCAATGGCCTGGTTCCAGCAACTCGGCTTCAACCTGAGCGGCGCCGGCGTTCCGGAGGTGGTGACCGGCGCCGATGTGTCGGGCAACTTCTTCTCCACGCTGGGCGTTCATCCCTGGCTTGGCCGGGAGTTCTCTCCAGGAGCCGACGCCGCCACCGCCGCGCCCGAAGCGGTGCTGAGCTTCGCCCTTTGGCAGCGCCAGTTTGGCGGCTCGCCCGCGGCCCTGGGTCGCACGCTGAACCTCGACGATCGCGCCTACTCCGTGGTCGGAGTGTTGCCGCCAGAGTTCCGTGACTACAACCAGACCGACGTCTTTCTGCCCGCGGGACTGTTCCTCAAAGATCTTGCCAACAGCCGCGGTAGCCACAACGATGCGGACATCCTGGCAAGGCTCAAGCCCGGCGCCACTTCGGCCGCCGCCGCGGCCCAGATCCGCGCCGGCATGGCCGCTCTGGCTCGCGCCTATCCGGCCAGCAACGAGGGCGAGGGCACCGTTGTGCGGCCGATCCGGGCGCTGTTTGTCGGCAGCGATGCCCCCATGCTGTGGATGCTGCTCGCCGCCGTGGGCTTGGTGCTGCTGATCGCCTGTGCCAACGTGGCCAACCTGCTGCTGATTCGCACCGCGGCGCGGCAGCCCGAACTGGCGATGCGGGCGGCGCTGGGCGCCAGCCGCGCCCGCCTGACCGGACAACTGCTGGTGGAGAGCCTGCTGCTCGCGGCGCTGGGCGCTGGCGGCGGCATCATTCTGGCGGTTCTCGCCATGGCGGGACTTCGGCCCCTGGCCACCGGCGTAACGCTCCGCCTCAACGCTCCGGTCTTGGCGTTTACGTTGGGGCTCACCGTGCTGGCCGCACTCTTGTTTGGGACGCTGCCCGCGTTGCGCGCCTCCCGCTCCGGTGTCGGCGCTGGAATGCGCGCCACCCGGACCGGCCGGCGCGGCGCGTTGGTGGTGGCCGAGGTGGCGCTGGCGCTCATGCTGGCCGCCGGCGCGGGCTGGATGTTGAAGAGCTTCTCGCGTTTGATGGCCGTCAATCCCGGCTTTCGCGCCCAGCAAGTGCTCACTTTCGGAACCAGTCTCGGCGGCCCGCGCTACGCCGCCGACATTACGCGGCTTGACTTTGCGCGCCGCGTCTTGGCGCGTTTGCAGGCCCTGCCCGGCGTCAGCGTCGCCGGCATCGGCACCGCGCTGCCGCTCAGCGGCGACCACGACCGGGCGGATATCACCATCGACGGGGTACCGCTGCCCGCGCCCGGACACTTTCCGCATCCCGACTTCCACGCCATCAGTCCCGGCTATCTACCTGCGCTCGGGCTGCCGCTGATGCGGGGACGCAACTTCAACGCCGGCGATACCGCCGCCTCGCCCCAAGTCGCTCTGGTGAACGAGTCGCTGGCCAAGCAGTACTGGCCGAATCAGGACCCGATCGGCCGCCGGTTCTGGCTGGGGCATCCGGCGCCTCAGAACCACAACCTCGTGACCGTGGTGGGAGTTGTGGGAAATACCCGCCAATACGGACTAAATGCCCCGATTCGCCTCGAGGTCTACCAGCCGTTCGAGCAGTCCGCGTCTTCGCATCCACAGTTCGTGCTCCGCACCGAAGTGCCGCCGCTCAGCCTATCACCCGCGGCCGCGGCGGCGGTGCACGCGGTGGACGCCGAGGTGCCGGTAGTCGGCGCGCAATCCATGGACGCCATGGTGGCGGCCTCGGTGGCCAGCCCGCGGACCACGCTCTGGCTGCTCGCCATCTTTGGCGGGCTCGCGCTGGTGCTGGCCGCCATCGGCATTTATGGCGTGGTGGCCTACGCCGCGCAACAGCGCGCCAACGAGATCGGCGTGCGCATGGCACTGGGCGCCGGCGGCGGCGCGATCGCGCGCCTGGTGGGCGGCGAGAGTGTGCGCTGGATTGGCGCGGGCCTTGCCCTCGGTTTGGTGGGCGCCCTCGGGGCCGGTCACTTTATCGCATCGTTGCTGTTCGGGGTGACGCCCGCGGACGTGGAAGTGCTGGCCACGGTGACGGGCATCTTGCTGTTGGTGGGTCTGCTGGCCAGCGCCGTGCCGGTCTGGCGCGCGGCGCGCCTCGATCCCTGGCAGGCGCTGCGGCGCGAGTAGTTCGCGGAGGAGGCTCGATGCCCTGGGTAGATTGGAAGTTGCGCATGCGCAGCCTGGTACGCCGCCGCCGGGTGGAAGCCGACCTGCGCGACGAACTGGAGTTTCACCTCAACATGGAAGCGCGCAAACGCCACAATGCCGGCGAATCCTTGTCCGCGGCGCGGCGCGGCGCCGCCGTCGCCTTTGGGGGCGAGGAGCGTGTGCTGGAGGAGTGCCGCCAGGCGCGCGGTACCGCGTGGCTCGACGACTTTGGCCGCGACTTGCAGTACAGCCTGCGGCGCCTGCGCCGCACCCCCGGCTTTACCCTGCTCGCCCTGGCCACGCTCACGCTGGGCATCGGCGCCAACACCGCCCTGTTCACGCTGGTCAACGCGGTCCTGCTGCAGCGCCTGCCGGTGCCGCATCCGGAACAACTGGTGATGCTGGGCGATCCCAGTTTCACCGGCATGCTGCAGGGTACCGAAGACCACACCGTTACCGCGCTTACCTATGCCCAGTACCAGCATCTGCGCAACGAGACCCACGTCTTTGCCGGACTGCTGGCAGTGGAGGCGAACGAGCCAACCCTCGGGGTGCGCTGGTCCCAATCCGATACCAGCATCGTGGGCATCAAGCTGGTCTCGGCGAACTATTTCTCGGTTTTGGGCATGAGTCCCGCCCGGGGACGTTTCTTCGCCACCGACGATGCTGGACCGGACGCCGCGCCGGAAGCGGTGATGAGCTACGGCTACTGGCAGGCGCACTTCGGCGGCGACCCCGGGGTGGTGGGACGGACGCTGCGCCTGCGCAGCGGGGCGTACACCGTAATCGGGGTGGCGCCGCGCGGCTTCACGGGAACCACCGTGGGCCAGGTTCCGGGCCTGTACTTCCCGATTGCGCTGCAGACCCGCCTGCTTCCGGGACGCGATATGCTGCATGATCCGCCCGGGATCCGCCGGGTGGAGTGGTTGCAGGCGATCGGCCGGCTGAGGCCGGGCGTGAGCCTGGCGCAAGCCGCGGCCGACTGCAATGTGGTGTTCGCGCGCTCGATCCAGGCGCAGGCGGCGCTGGCGCCCGCCGGCCCCGTCCGCACGCAACTGTTGAGCCAACGGGTGGGTGTCTCCGCGGCCGCGAGCGGTGCCTCGGCGGTCCGTGCGCAGTTTGCCCAGCCGTTGTGGATTCTATTCACGCTGGTAGGCATCGTGCTATTGGTGGTGGTGGTCAACCTGGGCGGGATGCTATTGGCGCAGGCATCGGGCCGGGAGCGCGAGTTCGCGCTGCGGCTGGCGCTCGGCGCGCGGCGCGGCCGTTTGGTGCGGCAACTGCTGACCGAGAGCCTCTTGCTTGCCGCGGCCGGAGCCTGCGCAGGGTGGTGGCTGGCGCAGTGGGGCGAGCGCTTGCTGGTCAACATGGTGGTCGCCTCGGGCGCCGACATGGCGCTAGCGCTCACCGCCGATCCCCGGGTGCTGGCGTTTACCGCCGGGTTGGCGGTGCTGGCGGGTGTCGCCTTCGGTATGGCGCCGGCGTGGCGGCTGTCACGAACCCGGCTGGGGGTGCAGGCCGCGCTGCGGCCGCGCGGGGGCGCGGTGCGAGGCATTGTGGTGGCCCAGGTGGCGCTCTCGATCGTGCTGGTGGTGGGCGCGGCGTTGTTCATCCGCTCGCTGAGCCAACTGCGCCGCGTGAACCTCGGCTACGACCCGGCGAATCTGATGACCTTGAATGTCAATGCCGTGGCCGCCGGGGCCACGGGAGCTCAGGCGGTGCAACTCTATGGCCGCATCGCCGCCTCCCTGGCGCGCCTGCCCGGGGTGCGCGGCGCCACCTTCTCCGAGAACGGCCTGTTCTGGGGCAACGACAACGGCGATCCCATTGGGCCCGATGGCTATACCGGTCCCGAATCCGCGGCCGCCAACTTTGACAAGGTCGCTCCCGGATAATTCGCGACGCTTGGCATTCCGGTGCTGCTGGGGCGCGAGTTCACCCCGGAGGACACGGGCAGCGGGGTCAAGCCGATCGTGGTGGACGCAGCTCTGGTGCGGCATTACTTCGCCCACGTCAACCCGATCGGCAAGCACATGCAGGTCAAATTCTCCGACGGGCCGATGGACGGCGTAATCGTGGGCGTGGTGGCGGTCAGCCGGCAACAGAGCCTGCGCGACAACCCCAACGATCCTCGTTTTTATCTCGACGTCTACAACGGGCGCACCCTGACCGATCTGCGTGACGTGAACCTGGAAATGCGGACCGACAGCCCGAATGCGCTCACGACCACCGCCGTGAAAGCGGCGATCTCGCAGGCGATCGGCGCCGGCGCGCAGGTCAATACGCTCCAGCCGGTGGAGTCGTTGATCGAGTCGAGCCTGGCGCCCGATCTGCTGCTGGTGCGGCTGACCGCGTTTTTCGGGCTACTGGCCCTGGTACTGGCGGCGATGGGTATTTACGCCATGCTCTCCTACGCCGTGGCGCGCCGCCGCGCCGAGATCGGCATCCGCATGGCACTGGGGGCCGACGCGGGGCAAGTACGCCGCCTAGTGTTGGGGGAAGCCGCGGCCCTGGTGGCCGCCGGGGTCGGGCTGGGCGCGGTCGCCAGCCTGGCGGCGGGACGCGGCCTGGCGGCGCTGTTGTTTCAGATCCGTCCCGCCGATCCGCTTAGCCTTGCGGCCGCTGCCCTCACCCTGCTCGCCATCGGGTTAGCCGCCGCCTACGCCCCCGCCCGGCGCGCCAGCCGCCTGGACCCGGCGCGTACCTTGCGGAGCGAGTGAGGCAATGGGCCGGCCGATCACCAGCGGGGCCGGCAGGGAGAGCCGATCGCGAAAGATGTGGCCGGTATCCGGGTCTTCGCCGACCGCATCGGCTTGGACGGTGTAAGAGTCGTACGGCAGCTCGACGTCAAAGGAAAGGTCCGGCATCGCCTCATCCGGCTGCAGGCTCTCTTTGCCATAGCTCAGACTGAAAGCCTTGCCCACCGAGTTGACCGCCACCGCGAGTACGGTGACGGTCAGCGTCTCGCGGCTGCCGTTGATCACTTGGAGGGCGCCGGTGGCGTGGCTGCCGTCGGCCGCCGGGTCCCGGGTCCAGTGCATCCGGAGCGGTGCGCCGCCGCCCGAAGGCAGGAGACGCGTCTCGCGAAGCGGCGTAGCGCTGGAGTCGGTGAGCTCAACCAGAACGGTAAACGGCGCCGCGCTCAGCGGCCTGCCCCGGAGCACGCCGGTCGCCGGATCAAATTGCAGGCCGGGAGGCAATGGGCTGAGCGCGCTCCATCGGTACGGCGGCGCGCCGCCGGTTGCCGCCAACCGGGCCAGATAGGCGCGCCCGGCTTCCGGCGCCGGCAGGTGCGTCGTGACGATCTGTAGCGGCGGGGGCGCCTGCGTCAGCAGCAGGACCAGGGCCGCGATGGCCAGCCTCATCGCTGATTGGATGCCCTCGAGGTCAGCCGCGGCGCTTGGAGCCGCTGCTGATGGCCTGCAACTGCTTCAGCAGGATGTGGGCCAGGCGGCTCAGCTCCTGGTGATGCAGGTCGGCCAGCTCGGCGATCAATTCCTCACCCTTGGGCGTGAGCGAAACCTGCACGGTGCGGCGGTCTTCCTTGCCCTGGGTGCGTTTCACCAGCTTGAGGTTTTGGGCGCGCGTAACCAGCGCCACCGCGGCGTGATGGCTTACCTGCAGCCGTTCGGCCACCTCGGCCACATTGGCCCAGGTGCGGCCATGCATGCCCTTGATGGTCATCAGCAACTGGTGTTGTTGAGGCGAGATGCCGGCCTGGCGGGCAGCGCGCTCGCTGAAGCGCAGAAATTGGCGCAGGGCATAGCGGAATTGGGCCAGCGATTCAATGTCGGCTTTGCTGATTCGCATCTGAGTTCCTATATCACAGCGCGACCCAGGTGCCCGGCCTCCGCCGGCGCGCCTCCCGGACCGCATCCCATGATACATCCAATTGTGACCGCAAAAATAGGTCCTGGTCCAGAGGTTTCTTGCGGCGGCGGCCGGTCTGGCAAAATCGCGGGCGGCGGTCTACACTGAAGCGGTGGCGCGATTCCCTCTCCGCCGTTCCGCCCAACCGACGCCGGCGCTTCTGGCTACCCTGGTGCTGGCCGTTGCCTGCGCCGGCTGCGGCTGGTTCGCCCCCCAGCCCGCTCCGGGTGTGCTGGCGCGCGTCAACGGCCAGCCGATCCAAGCCACCGAGCTCGACCAGTTGTACGCGGTCCAGACGGCCGGCGCCGCCGCGCCCTTGCCGGCCGAGCAGCGGGCGCAATTGCGCCTCTCGCTGCTCAGCCAGTTGATTGACCGCCATATCCTGCTGCAGTACGCCCACAGCCTGGGTATCTCCGCCGACCCCGCTCAAGTGTCACGGGAAATGGAGGTGGACCGCCAGCGCCAACCCGGGCTTAGCGAGACCGACTTGCGGCAGCAGGTCGGCGACAACTTGGTCCTCAGCCAGTTGATGCAGCGCGAGGTCGGTTCGCGGGTTCAGATCAGCGACGCCGATATTCAGGATTTCTATCAGCAGAACCAAGCCAGCTTCCACCTGCCCGAACCCCAGTACCATGTTCTGGAGATCGTGGTGACGCCGCAGGCCCAGCCGGTTACCAACCTCGCCGAGGATAAGGCGGCCACTCCCGCCGCCGCGCGCAAGAAGATCGCCATGCTGCGGCAGCGCCTGGAGCAGAAGGCGGACTTTGCCACCCTGGCGCAGCAATACTCGGAGGACCCCGCCACCGCCTCCAGCGGCGGGGACTTGGGGTTGATTCCCCAATCCGTGCTCATGCGGCAGACCCCCGCCCCCCTGCGGGACGCGATTCTGGCGCTCCATCCCGGCCAGATCTCCCCCGTGGTGACCACCCCCGCCGGATTCTACTTGCTGAAGTTACTAGGGATTGAACCCGCCGGGCTGCGTCCGCTGTCCGATCCCCAAGTCAAGCAGAGCATCCATGATTTGTTGGCCAATGCCCGGCAGCAGGTGCTGCAAACCGCCTTCCTCACCACGGTGCGCGATCAGGCCAAGGTCGTCAACTACCTGGCGCAGGACGTGTTGAACCATGCCGCGGCCGCAAGCGGGAACTCGCAATAAGGGTACCGGCTGAAATATTTTTCAGCCTGGTTCTCCTCCGGCTATTGATCGCGCATCCCACTCGGTGGGGAGGACTCCATGTTTCTACTTTGGTGGGTGATTGTCGGGCTGATCGCCGGCTGGGCGACCGGAAAGATCATGCGAGGGGCTGGCTACGGCGCCTTGATGGACATCGTGGTCGGCATAGTCGGCGCCATCATCGGAGGTTGGATCATGCGGGCCTTGGGGGCTTCCTCCAGCGGCGGGATGATCTACACCATCCTGGTGGCGATTCTCGGTGCGGTGATCCTCACCCTGATCGTGCGCGCCTTCAGTGGCAACCGCAGTCCGGCCACGCGCGCCTGAGTCGCGCGATCCAGATCCAGCGCTGCCTGGCCCGGGCAAGACGAGCTCAGACGCCGCCCTGGTTGGCGTTTGCCTTGCCCACCAGAGCGACCAGCACCGCCTCGGTCGAGAGTCTGCGGATGCACGCGTAGCGGTCGGGGTTGGTGCAGCGCGCCTCCCGGTACACCCAACAGTTATTACAGGGACTGCAGGGCAAATTGAGAGTCACGGCGGCGGATATCGGGTTGTACGGGCGGTAGCGCTCTGGGGTGTCAGGTCCGAATATGCCCACCACCGCCACTCCCATGGCAGCGGCCAAGTGCATGGGGCCGCTGTCGGTAGCCACAACTTTCCACGCACCGCGGAGCAGGTGCGCAAGTTCCTCGAGGTGGAAATCGAGTTCGACAACCGGCAGGCGCGCCGAGATCCTCTCACGAATTTGGGCGATGAGCTTTGCCTCTTTGCGGGTGCCGGCGAGCACAATCGCACGGTCCGGGGGCAGTTGGACGAGGATTTCCGCCCACTGATCGGCGGTCGGGCGCCGGAACTCGGCGGCGGCGCCCGAACCGGGCGCGACCACCAGGTATTCGCCCTTTCTTAGACCGTTCGCGGCAATCCAGGACTCGACCCTGGCGGCGCGGTCGTGGCGCACAGGAAGCGGCATTAAGCCGGGCGGCGGCATAACCCCGGCGCGCCGCGCCAACTCGTCGAAGATCTCTTTCATGGACCGTGGCGCCGCGCCCGGATCCACGGCGCCGTCGTAGGCCAGATTACGCCGGCGGCTGCGCGTGTGGAAACCAAACAGACGGGCCCGCCGCCGCGCCAGCAGCGACAGCGCGGATGACCAAAAGATATGTTGCTCAAAATCCACCACCCGGTCGCAGCTCCGCATGGCGGTCCACAGGGCGCGCAGCCGCGTCAACAAATGTGTCCGGCCCAGGATGACCACCTCGTCGGCGACGCCGGGAGCGGAGAACACCGCGGCGCAGCGCCCGGTAGTGACCACCACCAGCCGCTGGGGCGATTGGGCGCGGATGGCGGCCAAGATGGGCAGCATCAACACCGCATCGCCCATCCCCACCAGCTTGATCACCACCCAGGAGGTGGGCGGTTCGACGTTGGCGACCCGGACTTGGGTAAAACGCCGCACCAAGGCAACCAGCGCCATGCACTGAGCGACAATGAGCTTGTCCGCGAGCCGGATCAGTTCATCTTTCATGTCCGGCGCTCCTTCAGTAACCGGCGATACACCAGCTCCATTTCCCGGCTGATTCGAGCCTGGTCATACTCCTGCCGCACCCGCGCCGACCCGGCGGCGGCCAGCTCGCGCCGCAGGGACGGGCTGAGGGCCAACTCCCGCATCGCCGCCGCCAATGCGGCGACGTCGCGGGGCGGCGTCAACCATCCGCATTTACCCTCGTCCAAGACCTCGCGCATTCCTCCCGCCGCCGCGCCGATCACCGCCACGCCGGCGGCCATGGCCTCGATGGCGGTGCGGCCGAAGGGTTCGGGCTCGGTGGAGGCATGCACCATGACGTCGAGGGCGGCATAGGCCGCGGGCAAGCTGTCGTGCAGGTAGCCGGCGAAACGCACCGCATCGGAGAGGCCCAAGTCTTGCGTGAGGGCCTGCAGTTGCTCGCGACGTGCGCCGTGTCCGCGGGTGTCGTAGATGTCGTCGCCTACCAGCACGAATTTGATATCGGGCGCGGCGGCGTGCACCTGTCGGGCGGCGCGCAGGAAAATTTCCTGGCCCTTCCAGGGGGCGAAAATGGCGATCATGCCGATCACGCAGTCTTGGGAGCCGAAGCCCCAGCGTTGGCGCAGGGCGGCGGGCTCACTGCCGAGGCGGGCCGCCTGGAACGCGGCCACATCGACGCCGTTGGGGACAATTTGCATTTTGTCCGCCAGGCGCGGGAACGCGTCCGACCACGCCGCCGCCACCGCCCGAGAGTTGGCGACGGCGGCCCGCGGGGCGCCACTGAGCGCTGCCAGCACACGGTTGCTCCAGGTTTCGTTCCGGCTGCTGCTCCGCACCGGAAAATCGTGCAAGTGCCAGACCAGGGGCGCACCCCACGCTCGGCCGAGCAGGGCGCTCGCATAGTGCATCTTGATGCCGTTACTGTGTACCAGTTTCGGCTGCCACTCCGCGCCGGTGTGGTACAGGCGGCGCAAGTATCCGGGCATCTCCCGCAAGGCGGACATGCGGCCCTCGCCGGGACCGCCGTCGTGGTAACGGCTCAGTCTGCGAAGCGCCGCGGGCAGCGGCACAACTTTGGCCGGCACATGCTGCCGTTCCAGAAGATCCATCAAGCCACCTTCGGACCCGGCCAGTACGGCGGGAGCAAACTCCGCTTCGTCCAGCCCGCCCAGCAGGCTCAGCAGGCAGCGTTCGGCTCCGCCCACCTGCCCCGAGGTGCTGAGGTACAGTACGCGGTGGGGAGCGCCCATAGGATTAGCTCCGAGCCTCCGTGCCGCTAAGCTGCCGATGGATGCGCCGGACCGCGGCGGCGGCGTGGTCCCAGGTGAAACCGGCGGCAACGCGCGCGCGCGCTTGGGCGCCCAAGCGCTGGCGCAGGCCGGGATCGGACCACAGCCTGGCGACTGCGTCGGCCACCGCGCCGGGCGATTGCGGATCCACCAACAGGCCGCTTACCCCGTCCGCGACCGCGTCCGGAATGCCGCCCGAGCGCCCCGCCACCGCCGGCCGGGCCCGCGCCGCGGCTTCGAGCAGCACGATGCCGAAGCCTTCGAAGCCGACGCCACGCTCCGCGGTCTGCTCGCGGCTACACAGCAGAAAAATGTCGCAGGCGTCGTATTGCGCCATCAGCGCGTCCGGCGTCACGCGCCCCAGGAACTCCACTTGCGCCGCGATTCCCAACTCACGGCTGATGCCCTCCAAATAGGCACGATCGTCACCATCGCCGACAATGCGGTACCGGCACCGCAGCCCCCGCTCACGCAGGCGCGCGAGCGTCCGCAGGCAGGTGTCGATCCCCTTGTAGCGGTCGCGCGCGCACAGCCGGGCCACGGAGAGGAGCACCGGCTCGGCACCGGCGGGCGGCGGGGTTGGCGGCGCCGCCAGCCACCCGTTGGACGCCCCCAGCGGGATCTTACACAGCGGGGGCGTCGCGCTGCCGAGAAAGTTTCGGACCACGGCCGCGGTGTAGTCACTATTCACCAGGAGCGCCGCCGCGCCGGACAGGCTGGCGCGCATGAGCCGCCGGTAGCGGCCCTTGGTCATTTCTTCGCCATGCACCCAAACCAAGTAAGGCAGGCCGGTGCGCCGCCGCAGCCACCAGCCGGCATATCCGGCAAAAAGATGATTGCAGTGCACCACGGCAGGCGCGGGACGAAGCCCGCGCACGCAACTGGCCGCGGCGTACAGGTAGGGTAGCGCGCGCCAACCCGCCCCCGCGCCCCGCGGCAGGCGCTTGACCGGCAACTCGGAGTCATACGAAGCGGCGGACGCATCGCCGGCGGGAGCGATCACCACGGCGGTCAAGTCGGCGAGGCGGCGATAGACCTCCCAAGTCAGGGTCTGGATTCCGCCCGGGCCGGGCGGGAAGTCGGTGGCGAGCAACGCCAGTTGGCCGCTCATGCTTGCACCTCGCATGCGGCGGCGCGCAACCGGCGCACGGTGTGATCCATGGAAAAGCGCTCGCGATAGAGGCGCTGGCCCGCTTCCGCCAACGACCGCCGCCGGGCTTCCTGGCGGAGTACGTCTTCCACCAGCGGGGCGAGGGCCGCTGCCTGTTCCACCGGGTCTTTGCCCGTTACGGCGAGCGCCACGGCGCGCGATTCCGGCCAGACCGATTCCGTCAGCCGGCCCTGGCAGGTCACCAAGGGGAGCGCCAGCGCCAGGGCCGCCATGGCGGTGCCGCGGCGGCCGCTGACCCCATCCGGATAGGGCTGAATCGCAAGTTCACAAGCCGCCAGGTACGTGGCCGCATCCGCCGGCTCCAGGAAGCCTGTGGCGCGGAGGCGCGGGCCCAGAGCCGGGGCGCGGCGCAACAGCGTGGCGGCCGCGGCGTGGCTACCGGGACCAATCAACACCGCCGTTCGGCGGGAATCGCTCGCCAGAAGCCCAGGCAGGAGATGCTCCAGGCAGCTGCGCGTGTGTTCTGAAAACGCGCCGAAAGTGGCCAACAATTGCGCGTCGGGAGAGGGCGAGAGCTCGCGGCGGGCGGCGGCGATGGCTTCGGGTGCGGGGGCCACGGGCAGGTTGCTGGGAACGGGCAGCCACTGGCCGGGAGGCCCGCCGGGAGCGAGTTCTTCGAGCAGCTCCGCCCAAGCCGGTATGGAAACGAAGCTGGCGGCGGCGGCATGTTGGACCTGGGCCGCCATACGCCGGGTGATATGGGCCAGAAAGCGATGCCGCGCCGCCTGACCGGTCTCCAGGGGAAAGGCGACTTCGTGAAACATGACCCAAGGCTGCCAATCGCGGCGGCGCCCGAACCAACGGGTAAATCCGAGGTTCATCGCCTTGCGGCCGAAGGCGTGAGGCACGTACTGCAGCAGGAGGCGCGGCCGCGTTTCCATTCCGCGCAATTCCTTGAGCAATCGCCGCCGCGCGTTCCGCCCAAATCGGCCGGGCAAGGGATGGACCACCACGCCATCGCCCTCCGCCGCGGCGGGCGCCGGCGCCCAGACGTGGACGTTGTCCCCTTCCGCCGCCAATGCTCGGGCTAACTGCGCGGTGTAGTCGGCCACGCCGCCCGGCGCGGGCGGGTACTCGCCGGTGATCAGGCCCCAGTGCAGGCGAACGCTAGGCACCGGTGCCTCCGCATGCCGCGGTGCGCGCGGCCGGGGCGGCCAGGGCCTCGGCGAAAATGGATTCCAACCGGTCCACATGCTGGCTCAAGTCGAGGCGGGCGGTGAACTCCCAAGCTCCCAGGCGCAGCGCGTTCCAATGCTCCACCGATTCCAGAGCGCGCACGAGGGCTGCGGCCAGGCCGGTGGGAGTGGGTGGATTGCCCGGCGCCAATTCGCCATTGCGGCCCGCCTCGAGCCACTCGGGAATACCGCCGACGGCAAAGGCCACCGCCGGCACGCCCCATCCGGCCGCCTCCATGCCCACCATGCCGTACGGCTCGGGCCAGATGCTGGGGGTGGCCAGCAAGTCGGCGCCGGCCAAGCGACGCCGGCGCTCCTCGCCTTCGATCCAACCCGGGAAGACGACGTCGAGCCCGAGGCGCTGCGCCAGCGCCGCTAACGGCGCCCGTTCCGGGCCGTCGCCCGCCAAGGTCAGATGCAAGCTCCGGCGCAAGCGGCGTTGGGCCTCGGGCAGCGCCAGCAGCAATTCGCGGCCGCCCTTGGCCGCGGTCAGCCGGGCCAGCATCACGATCTCCGCCGGTGGCGTGGCGCGGGGCGCGGGCGCGGGGCCGCGTTGACCCTGCAGGGGATACACGACCGGGCGCAGCCGGTCCGCCGGCACGCCATGGCGCCGGTATTCTTCGGCCAGATGGCGGCTGCCCACCATCACGCGCCGGTAGAGCGGCAAACTCTGAAGGCGCTGCCGCTGCCGCTGCCATCCGGCGGCGAAACGCGCCGGCCGCAGCGTGCCGCAGCGGCGGGTGAAGTTCACTACCGCGCACCCCGGGCCCATCACCCGCCCGCAAGGTGAGGGGTGCGGCCATTGCCGCAGTTTCAAGCCCGTGGCGCAGGTGCCGTCGTAGTTATGAGAGAACAGAACCGCGGGCGCGATTTCCAGCAAGGCGTCTTCGAGCGCCGCGCTTTGCAGGCCGTGCGTCCAAATCAAGTCGGGATTCCAGGCGCGGGCCGCGGCCGCGAGGCCGGCCAAGGGCAGATCGTCCAGCCGCCACTCCAGGCAGCCGGCGTAGGGATCGGGCCTGGCGCCCGCGCTTTCGTAGCCGTGTTCGAAGATCGCCGCGAGTTGATGTCCGCGCCGGATTAATTCCGGCACGGTGCCGCGCACGTAGCTCTCCACGCCGCCGACGGCGCCGCGGGCATGCGTTGCGAGCAGAATCCGCATGGAGGCTACCGGCCCGCTCCCGCGGACCGCGCGGCGCTGCGCCGCAAGATCTGCCCGGGCAAACCGGCCCCGCCGGACTGGCCCATCGAGTGTTCATAACGCTGGGCCGCCACGCCGGCGTTATAAGGAATCTTCAGCTCGGCCCGGACTTCGGCCTCAATGCGGTCGCGCCACCGCACCAGCGCGGTGGAATCCAAGGCGTCGGTGTACACGAACGAGGTGTACTCTCCGGGAACGCCCTTGTAGTATTCCGCCACCTGGGAGAAGTCCACCTCCAGGCTGTGCAACCGGTCGCCGCTGTGGGGCGCGGTGTAGGTCCAGACGCCGGGCGCGGTGGAAACCGCTTCGTCAAAGTACGGCGTTCCCGGATAGGTGGTGATGATCGTGCAGTCGAAATCATCGACCTGCATTTCCGTCAGCCAGCGGCTGGCGGCGAACGCAGTCTCTTCCGACTCGCCGGGATGGCCGATCGACATCAGCGCCTTGATCCGCAGCCCTTGCTCCTTGGCGATCTCGACCGCCCGGGTGTTGTCGGCCAGGGTCGCGCGCTTCTCGATGTTTTCCAGTATCCGGGGATGCGCGGACTCGAACCCGCAGAGCAGCCAGCGGAACCCGGCGCGATACATCGCCCGCGCCTGCTCGCGGGTAAACAGCTCGGCCTTGATAAAGCCGCGCAGGCTGAACGACACGCCCAGTCTCTGCTGCAGATCGGCGATCGCATTCATCAACTCGACGATCGACGGGTTCACGTTCAGCTCGTCGTCGTAGAGCATGAACCCGGTATAACCGTAGGTCCGATGCAGGGTTTCCAGCTCGCCGACGATATTGGCGATCGAGCGGTTGCGGGTGACCCGCAGGCTGCTCGAATTGCGGCCGCCGCAGAAACCGCAATTGAACG
>Ga0134125_10002543_pt1 | contig 21549 bp, 18 predicted proteins | sample KB31751_FD_96464 | JGI IMG/M metagenome (GOLD analysis project Ga0134125, IMG submission 96464) | Terrestrial soil microbial communities with excess Nitrogen fertilizer from Kellogg Biological Station, Michigan, USA - KB3-175-1 | ecosystem: Environmental > Terrestrial > Soil > Unclassified ... | reverse complement strand
GTTCAGCCTTCCGGTCTCGCAACAACGAAAACGTCAAATGGACGATTTTCGTACCTGGTTTCGGCAATGGTGGCCGCAAACCGAAGCGAATGTTAACCATGTCTAGCAATGACGGATTCGACCGCGTACAGGCATAACGTTAACGCTTGCCGGGCGATGGAACGATATTCGGGCGAACCGGTCGCGGCTGAGTACATCGCCAGCACGGCGCCGTAAGTGGAATTTACTCCGCCCCACGGAATCCGGTCCTGATCCTGTTCGCCGCTCACCGCCACTCCAAAGCGAACGCTGGTGAACGTCTGGTTTACAAATTCAATCAAGCCGTGGGCATGTTCCTTCCAATCCGGATCGATCGCCTCCTTCTTTTCGATCAAATACCGCGCAAGATTAAGCGGCGCCCAAGCTGTCCGATTATGTTCATCGTCGTGATCTTCGAAAAATTGCGCCCACAGCCGCCCGTCCTGTTTGGGCCCCGCGCTGGGGATTTGATAATCGCGTATCCACGTCCACAGGGCCGCTCGCGGCTGCTGAAATTCGGCATATCCCGAGGCGAGAAGCTTATCGTACAGCCTCAAGATGAATGTCATGTTCCCCGATACAGTTCCACGCCCGTCGCCCGTGCGGTAGTCGACGCGAAAGGGCCAAGGAGAGCGATCCCCGTCACCGGCAAGCATATTAGCGGTAAGGGTTTTTGCGATATGAACAGCTTCGGATCGATACCGTTCCTCGCCCGTAGCTTCGTAAAGCAACATCAGGGCATAACCGGCCATTCCTCCCTTGTCTGGTTCGATTTCGTAAAGCCGATCGCGCTGACATCCCGCATCGGCAGGTTGTGGGAACTTGCCTCGTAAACCGGTGGAACGTGGAAAGCGAGGATACTTTCCCGTATCGGGCGTTAGCGATTCTTTCACAAGATAGTCGCCCATGTAACGAGCAAACCGGAGAACAGCCGGGGTTTTGTTTCCGGTGTACTCGTAATACTTCAAGTAAGATATGATTCCGGCGCTATTCTGCATCGCCGGAATGAAATCAAGGCGGCTCTGAACAGGCTCATAATTCCCGTCCATGAACGTCATCCATACGAAACGCGGATAGCCATTCTCAATCGGACATTTGAGATACCAGTTCATCTCCCGATCGATCGCATCCCGGAAGGAAGTCCAGGGGAGCAATTGCCCATCGGCAGCGTACTTCGCCTGATGGCTATCCAACATTTGTCCCGATGCCTGGAAACAGAAGAGGCTCACCGCGACCATTTGTGCAAACCGACTGACTTTCATTTGGTAACAGAGGGTCTTCGGAATAAATTGTCAAGGGATTCATCCCTCAACTGGAGATCTCTTAGAGGGCGGGAGCGCCATCTGGCGTAAGCCGCCCCCTTACGACTAGAATTGCAATTTTAGCGACATCTGAATGACGCGCGGCAGATTGCTTTGGTCGGTTACACCAGCGATGCGTCCGAAATTGGCGCTGTTCACGTCCATGTTCATGCCGCTATAAAACTCGGGCGTGTTCGTGGCGTTGAGGAAATCGGTGCGGAATATCAGGTTCACACGCTCGGTAATCCGGTTGGATTTCATTACCGACATATCGAGATTATCAATACGCGGCAAGCGGATATTGCTGAAATAGGACGACCACTGCTGTTCCGTGTAAGGCTGCCGAACGGTCCAGGCGGGCTTTTCACCCGCTTGACATCCGCTGGTGGAACCGTTTGCGAGCAACGTACAGGTGTTGAACCAATGGTCGAGCGTCGGATTCTCGAGCTTCGGACTAACTCCTGTAGGAGCGGCTCCTGTCGGATAAGCTATGGGGTTACCCGTTTGCTGGTTGCTTGGATAGGGCATCGGCATACCGCTCTGGAGACGAACCAGCGCACTAATCTGCCAGCCGCTGGCCATATATCTCAAAGCGGACGGCATGTTCGATCCGAAACGCTGCCCTTTGCCGAACGGCAGTTGATAGAGCGCGTTGAGCTGAATGCTGTGAGTGACGTCCCAGGGAGCAACGACTTTTTCCAACTGCGTATCCTGAGCGTTTTGGAAGTTAGTCCAAGTAAAAGTTTTCGAATAGGTATAGGCAATACTTGCACTGAGATTGGTGGACATGCGTTTTGATAGCAATAACTGCATGGCATCATAACGGGACTTTCCAATATGCCGATTCTGCTCGGTCAATCCGAGGAACTGGGGGAAAGGCCGGAGCAACTGATACTGCTGCACCGTAGCATTGTTGAGGGACGTGCCCGGCACGAGCCCCGCCATCGGGTTAGCAACGTTCTTGGTGAGAGCCGAGGCACCAAGAGCGAGGTCTTGCGCGGAAACTTCGTTGACAAGCTGCGAAACGGCTAGATCGCTGGTGCGATTTCCAACATAGGCAGCAGTGGCTAGGAGTTTGAAGGGCAACTCGCGCTGAAATTCAACCGAGAACTGCTGCACACGAGGTAGCCCACCCCTGGGATCGGAGAAGGAAAAGGTTTGCCCGAGATTGGTGCCCAGCCCGAGCGATGCGCCGGCTGGCTCCAGAATGCCTCCGGGGAACGGATTTGTCAGCGTGTTGTAGGGTATGCCAGTCTGCACCGAAGTGACCATGGCCGTGCGTTGGCTGAACCCTTGTGCGAGTCCCGGATCGTCGAAAGTCTGGCCGTACAGGAGACCATACCCGGCGCGCAGCACTGTCTTGTCGTTAATTCGATAAGCAAGGCCAAGGCGGGGTCCGAAATTGTCCCAATGGCTGTTGTATGCATTTCTCGGGAGGCCGTCCTCGCCGACGTACTGCAATCCGCCCTTCAAATCCAGTCCAGGAACTTGCAGCGGGCTGTCGGCGGTCGTATTGAAACCGCGAGTGAGGGCATTGAAACGATCCGTCATCGGGCTCAAGTGGTCCCATCGCAAGCCGAGATTGACCGTGAGGCGCTCGCTCAAGCGAATGTCATCCTGCGTAAATAACGAAAACATCTTCTGTTGACGTGCTGGATTGTTATTCACGTCGATAAAACCGGAATCCGGAGTGCCGGCCAAAAACGAGGCGATGGAGTTCCCGGTATCCGGTTGAATTTTAAGTGCGTTCTGCCCGGTGAATAGCTGAGTGAAGCTAAAATTGCCGGCTACATATCCGGGATTGATTTGATTGACTCGCTGGAGGCGGAACTCTCCTCCCATCTTGAGAGTCTGCCGTCCAAGAGTTTTCGAGACGGTTCCCTGGAAGGAATTGGTCTGGGAGACCGGGCTCAATTGCGAAGGCTGATTGCCCGCGCCTTCGTAATTGGCCCAATTAAATTTAGGGAAATTAGAAGCCGCCTGGGAAACGAACTGCGGAGCGAAGCCCAGGCCGGCAAGATCGTAGTTGGCGCCATAGTTATTACCTCCCCCTACGGAGGTGAACCGCAGCATGCCTGTGCGCAGCTCCAATATCGTCGTCGGATTGAAAACATGGGTCAACTGAATGGTGGCGCTGTTGTTGTTTCTCTCAAACGGCGCGTTGCCGCTGGTTTCCGCGACGTTGGCATTCGACACCGTGGAGTAGTGAAAACCGCGAGCCTCGGTCAAATTGTTCTGGGAATAGCGGACGAATAGTTTCGTGCTGTCGGAGACCTGATAATCTACCCGGCCCAGGTATTCCGGAAAGAAGTCGGTGAACTTGCGCGAATTTCCAGTGTTGACCAGATTGTTCAAACCGGTGACTGGATCGCCCGGAACATTACCTAGCGGAATAATCGACAACGTTTTGAGCGCGATTGGATTCAACTTGTCGGCTGGGATCACATTACCAGAGTATGGAGCGCGGGCCAGCGTTCCATTTACGGTTGAAAAGGGATCGTAGATCGTTTGCAACATCCCCGGCTTGTAGTAAGTTTGCGAAAAATCACCCTGGCGCTGCAAAGCGGTCGGCACCGAAGTAACAAATGGATCCGGAATCACCTGGCGGAGATCTTCGTAGCTGAAGAAGAAGAACAATTTATTCTTTTTAATTGGACCACCGATATCGCCGCCGAACGTGTTGATGTGAGAAGACTGCCGTCCAACGCCATTGCGGTTGCTTCCAAAGGTATTGGCGTTCAGAAGCGTATTCTGGAGATATTCATACGCCACACCGTGATATTCATTCGTTCCGCCCTTGGTAATAATGTTGACCACGCCTCCCGTCGTCCACCCATATTGCGCGTCGAAGTTCGTCGTCTGCACTTTAAATTCGTCAGTCGAATCCACCGGCGGAACGTAAGCCACGGAAGTTCCCGAAGCCGAGATGTTGGATACGCCATCGATCAACACTTCGTTGCCGGACGGTTGACCGCCGTTGATCGAAATATTCGACGATCCGCCGATATCGAAGGGGCGTAAGCGCTGCACTTTCGATGTCACCGCGACGCCCGGAGCGGACCAGGCAGCCGCAAAGATGTTCCGGCCTTGCAGAGGAGCGTTTTCGACACGCGCCTTATCGATCGTGAGTCCGCGGTCGGCGCTATCCGCCTGAACCACCGCGGCGTCGGCCGTAACCTGAACCGTCTGTTGCAGATTTCCGACATTGAGCGTGATGTTTAACTCAGCCGTTTCGGCCACCTGCAATTGAAGGCCCTGGCTCACGGAGCGCTGGAAGCCGGTTTTTTCAGTCGTCACCTGATATTCACCGGGCGATAGAGACAACGCCTGATACCGCCCATCGGCATCGGTGGTCACATTCGAAACTTGTCCGGTCGCTACAGCTTTTATTTCAACTTGCGCGCCGGCAACAGCGGCGCCGCTTTGGTCTGTCACCCGGCCCGATATAGCGCCAAGAAACGCCTGCCCGCGCAGAAGCGCGGCAAACGCAATTACGACAAAAATTGCTCTTAACCTTTGAGACATACGTGGACTCCTAAGTACTGCGTTTCCGCTCTTTCTTTCCCGGACGGCCATTTACCCCAGTCCGTGGCTTTTGTAGTTTTACTTCGACTCAAAACATTGCCGTTTAAAAAGCCGCTTACTCACGCGACTCAGAATCGGCCTTACCTGTAGCGACGTTCAACAAACTTCCAATCTGTTTCAGGAAGTGATTTCATCTTCATAGAGCGTCTTTCCACCGCTATCGATGAGCGTCACTTCGATACGATGTTCGTTCACCTCAATTACGGCAAAACCGTGGGTTTTGCTTTTAAATTGAGAACGGCCGTACTGCTTCATGTCGTATAGAGTGGCCCCGCCGCCGCCTGCCACGACGAAATGTAACTTTCCTTCCGGCTTAAAGACTTGAAGGTTATGGTCGTGACCGGCAATATACATGTCGGCAGAATCCTTCAAGAGAGGTAGCAACCGTTCAATCAGCAGCTTGTTGTCGCCGCGCGTGGCTGTAGCGGAATAGAACGGATGATGGGCGTAAACGATCTTCCATTTCGCGTGACTTCTTTGCAGTTCGCCTTTCAGCCAAAGCAATTCGCCTTCCGTCAAATATGCCGTATCGAGCGCAAAGAACTGAGCCGGACCAGCCGTGTACGTGTAATAAGGTGAGGGCATCTGCCAGCTACGGCTCTGCCGGGAATACAGAACTTCCGCGGCCGCGCTGCCCGAATTGAGCCAGTCATGGTTGCCTAGCGTGGGGTAGAAAGGAATCCCCAACCGTCCGTAAAGTCGTTCCCACCAGGCATGCCAGCGGGGGTCGCTCGTGCTCTCAGCGCCACGTGGATAGAAATTGTCTCCAAGAGTTATGCCAAAGTCGAACGGCTTCTTCTTGTGTACCTTCAAGATTTCGCCGGCGACGGCTTTCTCATCCTCCGAACTGTTCCCAAAGTCGCCAAATGCCACAAACCGTATGGACTTTCCTTCGGGCTTCACAGAAAACAGCGCCGGGGGTTGATACAGGAATGGCGGGAAAGAGCTTCCGTTCAGGAGGGGAAGCCATTGCTGCTCAAATTGACCATACCGCTTGATTGCGGCGGGATCGCCGGAGGAGAGGGCAGTTTCACGCTGCTTATCGAGCAACTTACGCAACGGGGCAGTATCGGCGGAATATAGCTGCTCGAAGGCGATTGATGCCAATTCCGGATCGTTACCGAGGCCAGCCCAACGCTCCAGCGCCGCGCGCGCTTGGGAATCGCCGTAATCCGCAACACTCGCCGCAAGAAGGCGCGAGCAGTACCGCCGATCGCGAGGACAGCGGTTCGCATCCACCAGCGCGATCAGGAAGGGCGTTACATCCACCCCACCGGATTTCTGCATCGCGGAGAGCGACGCCGCGCTCGTACTACGATTTTGCGGGTCCAGAATCTCCATTCCTTGCTGGCGGAGACCGGAAGGAAGTTGATTTACGAGTTGGGAATTGTCCGCCGGCGCAGGTGGTTGGGCATTCACCGGCCACGCGACCGCCAGGGTGAACGCCACAAACATAAGAAACGAAGGGATTACTCGGTCCATGGCGCCGGTAAGAAGATCAAAAAACCCCGTCAAATATGCATCCGCACCTGTGTTTGTACGCTTCAACGACCTCACCCTGAGACAACTTGAGAAATCTTGGTACAACAATAACCCAATTAGTCTTGCAGCGCAACAAAATAACGCCGGCGAGCATATATTTTTTTTTGGCTTTCCCGACGGAGAGCGACGCGGACTTACAGTTAGGCGGCCGCCGCAGATCGAGCATCTGCCCCACAAGGGAAGCTACAGTAGTGGAGCGCAACTAAATATCCAAATTCCACAGGACGGGTATGCCTGTCCCCCCAAATTCGTTCAATAACAATCCGTCGGCCTGCGCGTGTGCCATTGTGTTCGTTCCTGATAGACGTGACCAAGCGATAGTCCCGTTAGCTCGTCTGCGGCCCGAGTTACTATTTGCATGCCGAAGGGAAGGCCGGTGTTAGTAATGCCGCAAGGAACAGTAAGCACGGGCACGCCGGCGAAATTGAACGGCCTCACGAGGCGGGTTGAAGCAATGCCCACATCTTCCGGAGCCCCGGCCAACTCGATTTCACGCTGCCCCAGGAGCGGCGCCGGAATGGGGGTTGCCGGAAGAATCATCGCTTTCAATCGGCGGAACAGAGCGCGGAGTTTCTTTTGGAATTGCCGCCTGAATCGTTGCGCATTGATGTAATCGACGGCGGAAACCAGGTGGCCCTGTTCAATCAAAATCCGGACATCTTCGCTGAACGCTTCCGGCTGTTCTATAATCCGGCGATGGTAAACAGCGGCACCGTCGGCCATCTGCAGTAGATGGGCAATCTCACCTATCTCAGTTGCGTCCGGAATTTCAATTTCTTCCAGCGCAGCCCCCGCACGCTCCAATTCGAATTCGGCGTTAGCCATGGCCTGAGCGATTTCAGGATGAAGAGCGCCAATGAACGCCCCGCGCACTGCTCCGATGCGCCATTCGCGGATCGAACTTTCCAGATTTTCCGCCCATGAAGGGCACGCTGCCCGAAGGGAGGAGGGATCGTTCTTATCGGAACCGGCCACTATCTCAGCCGCGACCGCGGCATCCTTCACCGTTCGCGCAAATGGACCAACATGATCGAGGTTCACGGAAAGGGGGATGACGCCGTACCGGCTGATCCGGCCATAGGTTGGTTTTAACCCGGTCACGCCGCAATAGGAGGCGGGAATGCGAATGGAGCCGCCGGTATCCGTTCCAAACGAGGCGAAACTCAATCCGGCAGAAACCGCCGCGGCGCTTCCGCCGCTGGAACCGCCCGGTATGCGGGTCCGATCCCACGGATTGAGACATGGCCCATAGTGCGGATTATCGTTCGTAATGCCATAGGCGAGCTCGTGCAAATGTGTTTTGCCGAGAAGAACCGCGCCGGTGGCTTTCAGTCGCGCGACGACGGTGCTGTCAAAATCCGGCACGAAATTCCGGTAAATCGGCGATCCCCCCGTGGTTTCAACGCCCCGAGTGAAAAACAGATCTTTTACGGAAACCGGCACGCCATGCAGCGGACCACGCCACTCGCCCGCGCGGATTTCAGTTTCGGCGGAGCGCGCTTGTTTCCGTGCTTCATCCGCCGTTATTTTCAGGAACGCGTTTATCCGCGGATTGAGACGCTCGATGCGCGCAAGCATCGCCTCCGTCACTTCGACAGGAGATAAACCGCCGGTAAGGTAAGCGCGGCCTAACTCGTCCAAGCTGAAGTAAGCAAGCTCGTCTGGAGTCATTGATCTATTCGGCTATCCGCGGATCGAAGGTACACGCAGGCTCGGTCGCGTCGAGATCGAGTCGAGATAGCCATTGCGCCGCGTGCCGCAGGCGCCTGCCGGCCGGAATCAGTCCCTTTACACGATCGTCTGAAAGCGAAAGGCCGCACCAGTTCGTTAATGTCGCGATTGTCCGCTCGTCGATCGAATCTATTTCATCCATCCGTCGCCTTATTGCCCCAATACCGGTTTGGCAAACACATCATTCAGGACCAAACAAATTGCTCCGTGCAAATGTGGAAGTTCTCGTTCCAACCGCGCCCGCCGGAGTACGGTTCCCGCGCGTAGCGATTGAAAGGCAGCTTCAACGGGCTCGCGAATGACGTCCCAAGCGTCCGTAATCTCGCCCGCGAGAATCAACTCGCCGGGGTTCAAGGCGAATGCGATATTCGATACACCGAGTGCGATATAGGAGGCAGTTTCCCGCAGTGCGGCCATCGCCGCGGGATCGCCACTGCGAGCCGCCTGGACGAATTCGACGAAGCGCTCCTTATGGAAGGCCGCTTTCGGCTTATATCGCTTCCATGTGGCTTTATTCCTGATATATCGTTCCCAGCAGCCCGACCGGCCGCAACTGCATTTGTCGCCTTTCGGGTCGATAATCATGTGTCCGAACTCGACGGCGAACTCGGAATCGTGGCCGCGATACAACTTGCCGTCCAGCACCGCGCCCGAGCCGACGCCAGACTCGCCGATACTGATGAAAACGAAATCCGACGGCCGTTCCCGCTCACTGGCCTTGCGCAGCCACAGTTCCGAGAGCGCGCCCAGATTGCTATCGTTATCCGCGCAGACCGGGACACCGATTTTCCGCTGCATCTCATCTCGCAAGGAATATCCCGAGAACTCCGGTAACCCGGGGCTGAACTTAACTCGCCCGGTTTTGGCGTTCACGAAACCGGGGAATGCGATTCCTATGCCCCGCAACCGCTCAACCCGCATCTCCCGCTGGATTTTAGAAATGGTCCGGCGAAGTTCCTGCACGAACAGAACCGGCTGCTGGATGGTTGGAAACGACCATGTCTTATGGAATGCGCCGTTCAGGCCGGCGAAGGCCACGAGCGTGGTAGCCGGCTGCACGTACACGCCCACTACCGGGTAAGCCGAATCGTTCAATCTCAGGTGAGTAGGCACTCGTCCACGGCCGGCGTGCAAAGGGCGCTCTTCGGTCAACATGCCTTCGTCAACCAGTTCGTCGATGATGGCGGATACGTTGCTTCGAAACATTCCCGTCCGGCGGGATAGGTCCGCTCGCGAAATAGGTTGTTCGCTACGAACCAGATTCAATAGAATGGATCGATTGATATCCCGCACCGACCCGGTGGTCGCCGTAAGGAGTTTTTTCGGCCGCGCGGCTTCACTCTCAATCGACATAAGCTGTAACAAGCATATTCACAATTAGTCTCGGATCGCAACAAATTTTCGGGGAACGCCAGATGCGGAACATCAGGCGGCGCCAAAATCGAAGCCGGCGATCAGGACGCAAGCCAAGAAAATGAGCTGAATTACAATCCTGGTCCCAAGCCTTGGAACAGGACGACCCCCAATCGTCAGACGAAGACGCGCCGCGTGAACATTGGCCGGGAACATGGCAATCAGCATCAGTGAAAGGCCAATGGCGGCGATAGTCACGGTGGCCGGGATCAGCAGACCGGCCGCGCCTAATATTTCAAGTATTCCGGTTACCGTCACCCACAGTTCGGGGTGCTTAAACGAAGGCGGAACCATGCGCACCAAGTCGGCGCGTTTCGCTCCCCAGTGAGCGCTCGCGGTCAACAAGAACATGACGGCAAGGGCTAGGCGCAATGCGTGATGGTAGCCGGCGAAATAGGGAATTCCAGCCATCCCCAGGAATACAAAGAGGAGAAAGCCGGCGGCGAGCACAATTAAGGGAATCATTGCCGCATGATACAGATTACGGGAGACTTGCGGATCTTCTCGTCGCGCCTTGATATAAGCCCGCGTCGTTGCCGGGGCGGCCGAGATCCATCAGCAACAGCGCCATTTCGGCTGCCGTCCAGTAGTGTGGAGTAACGTATTGCGGTTTCGCCCAGCCTCGCACTTGATTCCAGAGGTGAAAGCTATTTTCTTCGCCGCTGCCTTCCCACCACGTATAAAAACCCGGTGACGCTTGATGTGCGAGAAACCAACGCACTGTGTCTTCCGCTTTTGCCCGGTCACCCAGTTCCAGCCAATTGTGCGCTTCAGCAAGGCTGAAATAGGTCCACAAGGGCGTCTGCCGAAAACCGCCGTCGGGTGTTCGCAGGCGCTTCCAGCGCTTCGACATAAGGTGTTTCAAGAGCGCTTTCGATTTCACGCCAATTTCGGAAGGCCATAAGGCGCTTGCAAATACCCGCTCGTCATCGCCTTCTTTAGTCCGAAGAGCCTGTTCCCAAGCAGCCTGCGTGTCTCGCGCTTCCGCCTGCCAGCGGGCCGCATCCGCACGCGCGCCAAGACGGTCCGCCATGCCTGAGGCTTCGCGAAGCCCGGCGAAACTCACGGCATTCACGAACAGAACTGGCCGGTGAAAATCCATGCGTCCGATAATGAGCCCAGACCGCGCCGGATCGCATACAAGATCCAGATCCTTATTGTTCCGACGAGCGGGCACAATGGGTCCGAACCATGGCTCTCTGATGGGAGCGTTCGTGTGCCGCATACGAATAATGAACTCTGCCTTACGGCGAACGGCAGGCCACATTCGCGCGGTGAACGCTGGGTCGTGAGCAAGCGATGCGGTCTGACCGATCGCCCATAAGGATAGCCCCGGCGCGTCCGCTTCCGACCCGAAGCCCCCGAAAAAGTCATGCTCCGCGAAATAGGCGCACAGGCTCTTCGCGAGATCGATCTGTCCGGCACGCGCAAGCGCGACCACGACATAGGCGCCGTCCCGCAGCCAGGCAAGCGGATAATTCAACGGATCGCCGGGCCGCGTCTCGTTCCGCACCAGCGACATCATCAAATTCGCGATCTGTGCGTTCAGACAAGCGGCAAAACGCGGGTCTGAAAAGTTCCACTTACCCAGAGCCCGTGTCGATCCATAGGGTAGTGTGTAAACCGGTCCGAACCGCAAATCCGTGATTTCGATGCGGCTCTTGGCCGGAAGTGTTACATCCGCGCGCCGCCAACCCTGCTGTTCCTGCCCCTCGTCCGAGATTCGAATGGAAACCGCGGGGGGAGAGAACACAACCACCCAACGGTCTTCAATCAGCAGCCTTCCGTACCGGTTCTCGAGGCTATGAATCGCGCCGCCGGCAGGTCCCGCGCTTCGAATCGACAGACGTAGCGGCGATTGCGTAGAGCTTGCCGCCGAAATGAACCAGTGTCCGGGAAGATTCGACCACAATACTTCTCTGAAGCGTTTAGTTGAGGTGATAACCAGAGGCAACCGGCTGTCGCGCGCCCACTCGAAGCGCTGGCGAATTTCGACGGCCGGAGCGCTTTCCGCATCGTCAAGAGACAAGCCGAAACTTCCCGGCACGGGGCTGAAACTCCCGGCCGGCTCGATATAGGATTTCTGCCATTCGGTCGTTCCTGGCCATGCGTATACGATGTGTCCGGCGCCACGGGGCCACGCGCGATCCGGATGCGCCGACATTTGCCGAAGCAACAGGTCGCGCTGCGTTGTAGACGCCGCCAATAGGCAAAGAGCCGCGAAAAACAAAAATACAGGCCACTTACAAGTTTGTCGAAAGGCACGAACGCCCGTTTGCTTTTGCGCACGGCTCAGCATCGATACGCTTCTACGCATCGCGCAGTTCCCGATACGTTGTGAGCCGTATGCCCAGTTCGGGGAGCAGCCGTTTCACCGCCGGCGACGTCAGCGCTTCGAGTTCACGCTGGCGGCTCTCCTTCAGCCGCGTCGCCGCCCTTCTCAATTCGGCGCCGAGGTAACCGGGATGGCACATGAATTCCGTTAAGCCTGGTGGCAACGATTTCAGCGCTTTCGTAAAGGTATTCTCGCGCAGCGAATCGGTTAGACGGAAGCCCACGAAGTGATCGGTCGAACGGAGTCCCGCTTTGCCGAGCCGCCGCCGATACCAGCGATCCATTCCTCGCACCGGAAGCCATCCGGCATCAAACGGTAGCCGGATGAATGGCACGTCGAACTCGCGAGCCAGGCGAACCACGGCCGAGAAGACCGGCGGCAATACGTGCGTGTGCTTGTGAGTGTCGAAATGCGACGGATGTATTCCGGAGGCAAGCAGCTTTTCGACCTGCGGTCGCAGTTCCGAATACGGATCGATACGGCGCACGGCAAGCCGCTTCATCAGTTCCGGAAATTTCTCCGGAAGCGGTTCGCCGGTAAGGAGGGAGCGGCCCTGCACCAGAACGAGATGACATCCCACATCAAGCGACGGTGTTTCCCGCGCGAGTTGGATCGCATCCTCTAAGGCGCCGCCATTCGCCATCAGAGTGGTGGCGGTCAGCACACCCGCGCGATGCGCCGCGACGATGCCGGCGTTCACATCGGTCGTGAATCCAAAATCGTCGGCGTTAACGATCAAACGCCTTTCTATCTTCAAATGCTCCGCCTGGGAAATATTCGCGAACCCACGGGATCAGAACAGGTGCAACTGGATGCGCAGAAACTTTTTGGGATTGGCGCGAAAGTCCTTCAAAAGCTCGTGCAATTCACGCGTTGTTCCATTCAGCGAATCGTAAAGCTGCGGGTTCACCATTAGTTGTCCTAACGTGCCCTGCCCGGAACTAATCTTGTCGATGGTCGTATCGATTTTCGTCAGCGTATCCGAGATCTGGTTCGACAGACGCTCGTTTGTCAGCAGTTGGCCCGCGGTGCCTTTTCCGGAATTCAAATTCGCGAGTAGGGTGTTCAATTGCGTAACGCTCGCGTGCAGATCGTTATAGAGCGCCGGATCTTTTATGAATTTGCCGGCTGAGCCCTGGCCGGCTTGTATTCCTTGCATTACCGAATCGAACCGACCCAAGGTTGTGCGTACGTCGTTGTAGAACGCGTCGTCGTGAACGAGCTTTCCGATGGTGCCCTGATTTGAATTCAGCGTCGCGACGAGGGACTGAAGCTGCGCAATCGTGTCGTTCAGGTTTTTGTAGAGGGTGTCGTCGACAAGGAATTTTCCGATAGTGCCTTTGCCGGATTCCACCTCCCCGACAATCGTCTGCACCTGCTGCAAAATGCCTTGTAATGAGCCAAGCACCGTATAGCCCTGCTGCACGAGCTCATCAAACTGGCGCGTATCGAGCGCCGGCAATTCAGCGCCGGCCTTTACGGTTTGCGGGCTTTGGCCTTTTTTGATGTTGAGGAACTTGGTGCTGCCGAGAAGATTGTCCGAAGAGATGGAGATCACCGAATCCACCGGGATATCTTTCAGCATGTCCTGGTCAACTTCAAAATCTACTCGAATGACGCGCCGAGGATCGTTCGATCCGGACAGCGCAACCTTTTTCACCGTGCCGGCCTGGATGCCGGCGATACGCACGGCGGCGCCCGCTTGAAGCGAGGCGGCATCGTCCACGTAAGTGTGAAGAGGAACTTCGGTAATAAAGAATTTCTTATTTCCGGTTAGCAGAAAAATCAGCAGAACGATGCACGAAAGAGCCACGATCGCCAGAATCCCGACCCTCAATTGCGCCATACTCACTTTATCTTTGCTGGCCATAATGTCCCTCAGTGCTTTGCAAACCGCCGAACATAAGGATCGGTCGCCTGATCGAGCTGCTCCCGCGATCCCGAGAAGACGATCTCTCCCTCTTTCATGACAAAGAACTTCGTCAGTGCGCGCTCGGTACTGTCTCCGCCGGACTCGGGCACGGGCACAAGCTCCTCCGTCCCGGCGTCATAGCGGAAGTTGGCCATCAGTTCCCCGTCCTGGAAACGATGAGTAACGATTAACGAGGCTGTTTGGCGCACGTCGCGTTCCTTTGCAATCAGCGCCATGATCGTGTTCGCCGTAATAGGGTCCAGTCCCGCCGTAGGTGAATCGTACAGAACCAGCGGGGGCTCGGTAACAATAGCCCGCGCAATGCCGACACGCCGGCGCATGCCGCCCGAGAGTTCGCTCGGCAATTTGTCGAGCGTGTGCTCCAATTCCACGAACCGCAAAGCCTCGCGCACGCGGCCCTCCATTTCTTCCTCGGTAAGCGGCGTCTCCGATTGTTGGTTCCGAAGAGGATACTCTACGTTTTCGCGAACGGTCAGAGAGTCGAAGAGAGCGCTCTCCTGAAAGAGCATGCCGGCCTTAGCGCGCAGCGCGAACAGCGCATGTTCACTGCGATTTGTGATTTCTTCGCCGAAAAGGCAGATCTTTCCGGAGTCCGGCTGAATCAGTCCGATCGCCGCCTTCAACAGAGTCGTCTTTCCACTGCCCGCCGCTCCGAAAATTATCCGCGTTTCGCTCTTGCGCAATCCAAAACTCACATCCCGCAGCGCCCAGAGATCGCCGAACTGCGTACTCACATCGTCGAATTGTACGAGCGCTTCAACGTCTTCGGGCATCTAGGGTTCTCACAAATTGACGAATATCTTATCTATCAGCAACGCTACAAAGAAGATCCAGATGGATGAGGCGACAACGGCTTGCGTTGTGGCATGGCCGACGCCTTGGGTCCCGCCCGACGTGCGCATTCCGTAGAAGCAGCCCACCAAGGCAATGATGATGCCGAAAATGAAAGGCTTGATCAGCCCTTGCGCCAGATCGTTGTAGACGAGGACTTGCCACGAGCTGGACCAGTATTCGGAGCCGGTGAGAAGGCCCAGCAGAGGCACCGAAACCAGATAGGCTCCAACCAGTCCAATGGCATCCGCAATCACGGTGAGGAGCGGCAGCATGACGGCGGTAGCGGTCAGCCGGGGCGTGATGAGCTTCTGAACGGGGTCCGTGCCTAGCGCCCGCATGGCATCGATCTGCTCGGTGACCTTCATGGAACCGAGCTCGCTAGCGATGCCGGAGGCGTTGCGCCCCGCCACCAGCAAAGCGGTCAACACCGGCCCCAGTTCGCGCACGAGCGTCAGCGAAACGATGGAACCCACCTGGCTTGCGGCGCCGTAGGTGTTCAGCGCACGAGACATCTGCAGCGCGATAATCGCTCCGCTGAAGAATCCGGTTAGCATCACAATCGTGAGGCTGCCGAATCCGATGATGTCCATCTGGATCAACACATCGCCGTAATAGTGGGGGCGCCGGAAGATATTTTGGAATGCGCGGCCAGCTACGAAGACGAACTCCTGAAAGGAGGCGATCAGATCCTTCAGGAAGCTGAGCAAGATCGGGCTCCCGGGCAAAGCCTTGCTCTCATAATGCTCGATGCTACCATACCTGCCAGCAAGAACTACTGAATCATGAAAGGTTTAACGGAAATTTCCGGCATTCGGGTGGGTCATTCCACAAATTTAGATGCTCTTACCGGCTGCACGGTTGTCCTCTGCGAGGCGGGCGCCGTGCCGGGCGTTTCCATTCCAGGATCGGCGACCGGCACCGAAGAGATCGATCTACTTAAACCTGGATCCATCACAAACCGAATTCACGCCGTGTGTCTCGCCGGAGGCAGCGCGTTCGGCCTGGAAGCGGCTTCGGGGGTACGCCGTTACCTGGCTCAAAAGGGCATCGGCTTTCCCACGCCGGCCGGACCCGTGCCGCTTGTCACCGCCGCCATTCTCTATGACCTTGGAGTCGCGAAGCGCGGCATTCATCCGAATCGCGAGATGGGAGAAGTGGCGGCCGCGGCGGCGAACGATGGCCCCGTTCAGGAGGGTGCCGTTGGAGCAGGCACGGGAGCAACCGTTGGTAAATGGTTCGGTCCATCGCGGATGATGAAGAGCGGCGCCGGCTCGTATTCCCTGGAGATCGGCGGCGGGGTTCGAGTCGCGGCTCTGGCGGTGGTGAACGCGCTTGGAGATATCGTAGATCCGAAGAACGGCCGGATTATCGCCGGAGCGCGCAAGTCGCCCGGAAGCCGCGAATTCGCCAATACCGCGGAAGCGATAAAAGACGGCACCCCGCCGGCCGGGTTCACGCATGGGAATACCACGCTAGTCGTGGTGGCGACGGATGCCCGATTAAACCGGGTGGAAGCCGGCAAGGTGGCGCAATTGGCGACTATCGGCATGGCTCGCACAATCTCTCCGGTCTTCACCATGAGCGACGGCGATATCTGTTTCGCACTCTCGGCAGGCGACAAGCGCGCCCCTGTGGATGCGCTCGGCGTCGCGGCTTCCGAAGCGGTGTCGGAAGCAATACTGCGTGCCGTTCGTCTGGCGCCGACCGTAGGTGGCATCCCCGGCCTGAGCGGCGGAACGTCTTCATCGCCGGCGTGAACCCATTGTGGCGATTTATCCTCGTACAATCGTTTCACGATATGGACCAAAACCAGCTCAGTCAAAATCTACACCGTAAGATTACGGAGCACATTTTCGTTAACTCACCCACAATGCTCGCGCTGTGCCTGACCGTGATCGGGTTGTTGAAGATCTACGCGTCGCTTCAACGGATCACAACGCTTGCCGATAACTTGCTTGCCATATGCCTGGTGGCATTTCTGCTGGCGACCATCTGCTCGTATCTCGCGCTTCGAGCCATTTCCCAGAAGCGCATTCATCTACTGACGCAAATTGCCGACTGGCTATTCCTTTCTGGACTAACCTGCGCAACGGCCGTCGCTCTATTTATCGCGTTCGTATTAGCGGGTTAAACTTGGGCATGGCTCCGCGGAAGCGGCTGGTTCCCGTGCTGTGCGCCGCGTTTCTTCTCTGCAAGCTCGCGGTTGCGGCCTCGTCGCTCGATCAGAGTGCTCTTAAGATGCTGCACGATCCCGGTGGATGGGAGTACGTGGCCGTCTTAAATCTTGATAACGGCATGCATATAACGGCAACATGCTTCGTTGCGGGACAGCTCAGGCCCGAAGACTGCCGTGGAACACTGAAGTTCACCCCGGACGGCGATTTCGTTCAGAACATCCAGATTTACGGCGAAAACGTGCGGCGCCACGGCGCCTATGAACTGGACGGCGATCAAATAACCTTCCGCGACGAGCTAGGGACACAAGATGGCCCGTATCAACTGCAAGTCAACACGAAAACGAAAACCATGCGGATCAGCATGAGACAGGCGGGTGTGCTGGTGGGCGCCGATTTTCACCTGGAGAGCGATTACGGGAAGAAGGACCGGAAGAAGTAGACCATTCGTAGCGGCTCTTCAGACGGGCTCGTTTTCCAACTGTTCGAGTAGCTGTTTAGCCGCCAAAAGACTGGCCACTTTCTTCGTGCTGGCACGGGCCTGGCTCGCCAGTTGCTCACCAAGACGAACTTCGACAACGAAAACTTTCGCGTGATCCGGTCCTTCCTCGGCAACAACCGAATAGCGGGGATTGGGGAGCCCGAGCGCCTTTGCTCGACTCTGCAAATCGACTTTCTGATTGTTATCCTGCGTGACGTCGTCCAGGTCCGGATTGACCTTCAGGACATGTTCCTCAATGAAGCGGCGAACGGGATCAATGCCGCCATCCAGGTATAGCGCCGCAATGAGGGCCTCGACTGCGTCCGACAGCAGTGTACGCCGCTCGCGGCCTCCGCTGCGGTCTTCTCCCCGGCCGAGCATCAAGTATTGGCCGAGGTCGAGTTCCAGCGCGCAGCGGTGCAGATGCGTGGCGCTCACTAGATGAGCCTTCCAACGAGAGAGTTGCCCCTCGCGAGCCGCCGGCTGACGCAAAACCAAAGCCTCCGCGATCACAAATCCAAGGACCGAGTCGCCCAGAAACTCAAGCTGCTCGTTATCCTCGTGCTCCTGGCGCGAAGAGGCGCGTCCTTCGAGCCACGAGCGATGAGTGAGCGCCCGTTCCAACAACTCGCGATTCCGGAACCGATAGCCGATTCTGGCTTGCAGCAATCCTCGGTCGGCTTCCATCGTGAGGCGCCCGGAGTGCCTATTTTCCGCCCTTCGCCTTTTGCGCTTTCGCTTTCTCAGCCTGGGCGAACTGCTTAAGGTTTGCCGGGGCGTCGTTCATGGCGATTACTCGATCCGCGGTTGTAATGGCGTTGTCGGGCTGATTGGCATTGTTATACGCATCAGCCAAACGGACCAGGATAACGGCATCGGGATTTGTATCGGCCGCGGTTTTGAAATTCGTGATTGCGTCGTCGTATTTCTTCCGGAGCATCGCCGCGGCGCCCATGGAGGCATACGCCTCGGCGGTCAACTGCTTCTTTTCCTGCTCCCACTGTTCATCGGTCAACTGGCCGCTCGGCTTCGAAGCGCTCTTCATCGCGGCGATTGCCTGCTGGGCGTACTTATCCACTTTCGCGAGCTTCTGCTCTTTGTCCAGGTCGAACTCTTTCGTATTCTGCGCGGTCCCCGCGGCCATGGCGGTGAGCGCTTCGTAGTCGTTCGGATTGCCTTGCGTCGCTCGCTCGCCGTAAATCATGATCTTTGGATAATCGTTGGCTTGCTCGGCCGATTGCACCGCCATATCGAGAAGCACTTGTTTGTATTCGGTGTCGGCAAAGTTTTCAAGAACGTTTTGTATTGCGGTGATGCGCTGTTCGGGGTCGGTCGCGGCCTGCACCTGTTTCAGTGCATCGAGTTCCTTTTGCGACTTGGCGCGGGGGCCCTGCGGCTGTGCGCTCTGGGCTTGTCCCGATTGCGTTTGGCCAGGCTGTTGAGGGGATTGCTGGCCGACCGCGGCTACGGCAAAACCGAGCATGGCGGCGGCCGTCAAGAATTGCTTCTTCATTGCTGTTGATCTCCTGCTACTTTCGCTAAATCGTTCTGTGCGGCCTCACGGGCCTTCACCGAGGCTCCGTCGATCGCCAGCGCCTGCTTAAATTGGTCCGTTGCCGTCTTGGCATCCTCGTGCAACATCGCGAGGCGACCCAGATAAACGTGAGACCAGGCGGCAAGCTGCGGGTTGGGGTTCAGGTCCACTACTTTCTGGAACAGCGATGTTGCCTGATCGGCTTGCCGTTCCTGCACAGCTACGCGCGCCAGCCCGTAATAGGCTTCGCCGTGCGCCCGGTTATCTTCGGTTTGCTGGAGCGCCTTTTGAAACAACTTCTTCGCGCCGGCGAAATCGTGTTGAGTGTAAAGCGATTCGGCCTGTTCGAGCGTCTGCTCCGCTTGGCTCATCTGCTGCACCGACGGCGGCGGAACAATCACTTTCTGGGGAATGGATTGAACGAACTCCACTTTTTTCAGACGCTTCCGTTCTTTGTCGACATCGATGGCGTTGATGAGATCCGGATAATAAAGTCGCATCGCCTCGGGCTGCTTCTCGTAAATTGGCAGCAAATCTGCGAAAGCGGCGGTCAAAACGTATCCCTCCCGCATCGCTTCATCTACATATGCCTGCCTTTTTTCGGAGCCACGCATGAGCCGGCTCTCGACCGCCTTAATCAGACATTGCGTCACAAGCAGCGAAAAATCGTTCTTGTAAGCCTCGTCGAGGGCGGGCGCTTCTTCGGCAAACCTTCTCAAGTCCTTCTTGGTCTCAATATCCCTGCTAAATCGTAGACTGAGCGGATCTAGTAAATATGACAAATAAGCTGCACGCAACTGATTCACAAGAGGATCGTAGGCGGGCGTGATGACGACAAAGTAATCGCCCTTATAGCTTCGAACCTGGACCTGATTGGGTGAGGCAAGCAAAGAAAGATAGATCTGGAAGCCCCGCCCCGTATCTCCGCTGGTGGGATTGCGCAGATATGCATTGGCTTCGAGAAGTGCATTGACAACAGGGTCCTGGTAGCGCTGGATTGCCGATAGGTAGGCGTTCTGCGATCTGGCCCACAGATTCTCGATGTCGGCTTCCTTATAGAAACGGGCGAGAATGTCACTGAAGCCGATCAGCGGCTGGACATCTGGCGGCAGATCGCCTTCGTCCAGCTTAAAGTCGGGCGGTCCGCCAGCCAACAAAGCAAAGGAAATATACTGGCTGAGAGTCGCGGTGTCGGTACCCTTCCGATGCTCCTGATAGAAGTGCTTCAACTCGCCCATTGCCGGAACGTTGCGTTTAGCCAGTTCCGCACGGATCTGGTTACGGATCGGGTAATTCGCGGCGGAATTCAGATCGACGTCATACCCGGCCGCATTGATGGCCGCCATGGTTGAGAACAGCGTGATGCTGACGTCGAACTGGTTTTCCGTCGAACGCGGGGGCGATGGAGCATCGGCGGCGAGTGCGGAACTGCCAGCCAGAATGAGGGGCAAAGAGGAGAGGAAAACGGCGCGGAGGGTCAAGACAACCTTAATAAATGGGCGTGAACTAATTTCTCCGAACAGTGTAGCAATATGCGGGCCACGCCGGTGACGGACGCGCAACCGCTGTAAACCCGTAGCTTCGACCTACAGCAATTCCGCGGTAGTGAAAAAGAATGGAATCTCCTGCGCCGCCGTTTCCGGCGCATCGGAACCGTGCACTGCATTCCGCTCAATGCTCTCGGCAAATTTCTTACGAATAGTGCCTTCAGCGGCGTTTGCCGGATTAGTCGCACCCATCGCGTCGCGCCACTTGGCAATGGCATTTTCGCCCTCGAGCACCAACACGACGACGGGGCCCTCGCTCATAAAGGCAACCAGGCTGGGATAAAAGGGCCGTGCTTTATGTACGGCGTAAAACGCCTCCGCCTCAGGCCGTGTAACGCGCCGCATCTTCATGCCGGCAATGCGAAATCCGCTATCCCGGATGACATTGAGGATGTCTCCCACGTAGCCGTTCGCCACGGCGTCCGGCTTGATCATTCCAAACGTACGTTCCAACATTCTTCGCTTTCTGGTTCCGAGTTATTGCTTTCTGGTTCCGAGTTATTGGTGTTTGCCGACCAACGCCGCTTGCATCTTTTCACCCATTAGGGCGGGCGATGGACAAGTAACGATACCGGCGGCTTCCATCGCGGCAAGCTTGTCTTCCGCTTTGCCGGCGCCGCCCGAAATGATGGCTCCCGCATGGCCCATGCGGCGTCCGGGAGGCGCGGTCTGGCCCGCGATAAATCCAACGACCGGCTTGCGGACATGTTCCTTAACGTAAGCGGCGGCCGTTTCTTCGGCGGTTCCGCCGATTTCGCCGATCATGATGATGGCGTGCGTGTCCGGGTCCTCGTTGAACAGCTTAATAGCGTCGGTGAAACTGGTTCCGATGATAGGGTCGCCGCCAATGCCGATACAGGTGGACTGGCCGATATCGAGGCGGGAAAGCTGCCCCACCGCTTCGTAGGTAAGGGTGCCCGAGCGCGACACGATGCCGACGTGTCCGGCTTTGTGGATGTGCCCCGGCATAATACCGATTTTGCATTTGCCGGGAGTGATTACTCCGGGACAGTTGGGTCCAATGAGGCGCGTCGTGGGCTTCGATTTCAGGTATTCATGCACCTTGATCATGTCGGCCGCAGGAATCCCTTCGGTGATACAGACGATCAGAGGCAAGCCGG
>Ga0134125_10002542_pt1 | contig 21550 bp, 20 predicted proteins | sample KB31751_FD_96464 | JGI IMG/M metagenome (GOLD analysis project Ga0134125, IMG submission 96464) | Terrestrial soil microbial communities with excess Nitrogen fertilizer from Kellogg Biological Station, Michigan, USA - KB3-175-1 | ecosystem: Environmental > Terrestrial > Soil > Unclassified ... | reverse complement strand
CCCTCGGCGTGGCCGGCGGCGTAGCCTTCCTCGCGCGCCTGCTGCTGCAGCGCTTCGAGTTCGCTTACCGTGGGCGGCGGCGGATCGTCCTTGCGCCGGTTCGGCAAGTCGCCGTTGCCGACGTGGGGCATTTCCCAGCGCTGGAAATCAGGCCCGCCGCTGACGACCGCGACCATCAGACGTACTCATCGCCGCCGGAGGACAGGCTGAGCTGGCCTGCGTCGGACAGTTTGCGGGCGATCACCAGCACTTCCTTCTGCGCCGCGTCGACGTCGCTCAGGCGCACCGGCCCCTTCACTTCCAGGTCGTCGCGCATCATGTCGGCGGCGCGCTTGGACATGTTGGCGAAGATCTTCTCGCGGATGGCAGGCTCGGCGCCCTTCAACGCGGTGATCAGGGTGCCCGACGGCACTTCGCGCAGCAGCGTCTGCATGCCGCGGTCGTCCAGGTCGGCCAGGTCCTCGAACACGAACATCAGGTCCTCGATGCGCCCGCTGAGGGCTTCATCGTGAGTGCGGATGGCGCCCATCAATTCGGTTTCGCGGCTGGCGTCCATCGCATTGAGGATGTCGGCGGCGGCCTTGAGGCCGCCCACGTTGGCGGATTTCAGCTTCTTGGTGGTGCCGGAGAACTGACGCTCCATGATTTCATCGAGCTCGTTCAGCGCATGCGGCTGCACGCCGTCGAGCGTGGCGATGCGCATCACCGCATCGCTGCGCACGCGCTCGGGCAGGTAGCCAAGCACTTCGGCGGCCTGGTCCGGCTCGAGATGCGCCAGCACCAGCGCGATGATCTGCGGATGCTCCTGGTTGATCATCTCGGCGATGGCGCGGCTCTCCATCCACTTCAGCGATTCCAGGCCCTTGCTGCTGCGACCCAGCAGGATGCGGTCGATCAGGCCGCCGGCCTTGTTCTCGCCCAATGCGTTGACCAGGATCTTGCGGATGTATTCCTCGGTGCCCACGCCCAGCGAGGTCTGCTGGCCCATGTCCGCATCGAGCTTGTCCAGCACGACCTCGACCTGCTCGCGCGACACGCCCGACAGCGCGGCCATGGCCGAACCCACGGCCTGCACGTCGCGCGCGCTGAGATGCTTGAGCACCTCGGAAGCGTCTTCCTCGCCAAGGGTCAGCAGCAGAATCGCCGCACGCTGGGCGCCGGAAATCTTTGAATGATCAACTGCCATCTTCGCTCACCCAGTTCTTTACCACCTGAGCCACCTGTTTCGGATTCTCGGTCACCATCCGGCGGGCCGAACCCACGCGCTGCTCGTAGGCGAGCGCGGGAGCGTTGTGCAGCCGCGCCGGCTCGGCCGCACCCTGCGGCTCGTCATCGACGCGTACGGAAATTTTCGGCATCGGCGACGGCAATGCCCGCGCCGTGGTCTCCCCACGCAGCAGCCCCTTCAACAGCGGCCGCAACACGCCAAACGCTACCAGAAGCGCCAGCAAGATACCGATACCCTGTTTGATCAAATCCATCATGCCCGGGCGCTGCCAGAACGGCGTGTCCGGCAGCGCCTCGAGTGCGGGGCCGCGCTGGAACGACTGGTTGACCACGCTGACACTGTCGCCGCGCTCGGCGTTGAAACCCACCGCGTTCTTGGTCAGGTCGGTGAGGTGCTGCAGCTCCTGCGCGGTAAACGGCACGCTGGTGGCCGGCTTCGGATCGCCGCCCTCGGTGGTGCCGCCGCTGACCAGCTTGTTGTCCAGCACCACCGCCACAGTAAGCCGCGCCAGTCGCCCGGCCGGATCGCTGACATGGCTGATGGTGCGGTCCAGTTCGTAATTGCGGGTGGCGCTGCTGGAGGTGTCGGCGGTGCTGGTCGTCGTGGTGGTGGTGCCTGCAGCTGCCTTCGGGTCGGGCTTGCCGTTGGCGGCGCCCGCATCCGGCTTGGCCGCTGTCGGCTGCGCCACCAGGGCGGGTGGCTGATTGCTCAGCGCGCCGGGCACGCCGCCCTGGGCGCCATCACCACGGCGTTCGCTGCTGGTCTGCTCGCTGCGCAGCGCCGGGTGGTCGTGGCCGAAGGTTTCGGTGGCTTTCTCGGTCTGGCTGAAATCCAGGTCGGCGTAGACCTGCGCCCGCACCCTGCCCGGCCCCACCAGCGGGGTCAGCAGCTGTTCGATCCGCTCGGCGTAGGTATTCTCAATGCGGGTGGAAAGACGCAGGCGGTTGTCACCGATGGCGCCGGGGCTGTCCGGATCGGTGGTGAGCAACTGGCCCTGCTGATCGATCACCGACACCTGGCGCGTATCCAGATCGGGCACGCTGGCCGATACCAGGTGCACGATCGCAGCCACCTGGCCGGCGTCGAGTTGGCGACCGGGATACAGCGTCACCAGCACCGATGCGGTGGCCGGACGATTGTCGCGAATGAAGGCCGACGGTTTCGGCAGGGCCAGATGCACACGTGCGGCGCGCACCGACTGCAAGCCGCTGATGGTGTTGCCCAGGTCGGTCTCCAGCAGTTGCTGGTAACGGGTGCGCTCGGCCAGGTCACTCATGCCGAACGGCGAATCGCCGCCCGGTGTGGCAGTGGACGATGCCGTGCCCTGCGGTAGCCCCTGGCCGGCCAGCTTCAGCCGCAGCGCGGCCAGGTCGGCGGCAGGCGCCATGATCGACGAGCCGTCGCTGCTGAGCTGGAACGGCGTATTGGTGGACTGCAGCTGTTGCGTGATCGCGGCCGCATCGCTCTGCCCGAGACCCGCATACAGCAGTCCGTAGTTCGGCCCGCGTGACCACAGCACCACGGCAACCCCCAGCGCCACCGCGCCGGCCACGGCCACCAGCAACATGAGCTGGCGCGCCGCCGGGTTGCGGGAAAGCTGCTTGAAGGTATCAAGGCGACCGTTGTTGTCGGTGGTCGCGATGCCGTTGTCGGCCATGGGGCTGCTCGTTTTCTATGAAGGGAGTCGGCGGCGGACGAAACGTGCGTCAGACCGGCATGTTCATGATGTCCTTGTACGCATCGACCAGCTTGTTGCGCACGGTGACCATGCTGCGCAATGACAAGTCGGCCTTCTGCATCGCGATCATGGTGCGACCCAGATCCGCGCCGGCGTCGCCACGCTCGAAACTCGCCGCCATGCGGCCCGCTTCCATCTGGGTCTGCCCCACTGACGCGATCGACTGCTTCAGCAAGGCGGAGAAGTCCGGCTGGCCCGCCGCCGGAGCCGCCTTGAACGCGGTTTCCGCCGGACGCACCTGCGCCGTCATCTGGCGCATCTGGGCGAGCAGGTTGTTGACTTCGATCGTGCTCATGACTGCCTCATCTACAGCGGGCGGGTGACGAAATCCCGACACGTGTCGGGTTTGCATGATGGAGATGCACGAGGCGTGCCACTTGTTGCTGGGAATCGGGAATGGGGAATCGCAATAGCGTGGGCTGACGGCTTTTGCCGGCCAGGCCGCTTCCCTCACGTTCGCCCTGAGCGTAGGCCGAAGGCCGGAGTCGAAGGCTATGCCTTCGACGTCGCCTGTGGGCGCGCATCGCGCTCGGCGTGAACGGGGATGACAGCGAAACCGCAAGAGCCGCGCGCGGCGACGCTATTGTGATTTCCCATTCCCCATTCTCGATTTCCAGCCTTACGCCGCCATGCTGCCCTGCAAGCCGTATTTGCGCAGCTTTTCCACCAGCGTGGTGCGCTGCATGTGCAGCAGGCGGGCCGCATGTGCCACCACACCGCCGGTGGCGTCGAGCGCCTGGCGGATCAGGCCCACTTCGATGTCGGCCAGGTGATCCTTCAGGTCCAGGCCGTCCTCCGGCAACAGGCCCATGGCGACCACGGACGGGCGGGCATCGCTGATGTCGGCCACGACGGCGCGCCCTTCCATCATCGCCAGCAAATCGGAACTGCGTACTTCATCGCAAACCTGCTGGCCGCGGTATTTCTCGGGCAGGTCGCTGGCGCGAACTTCGCCGTGCGGAAACAGGATCGCCATGCGCTCGACCAGGTTGGACAACTCGCGCACGTTGCCCGGCCAGGCGTAGGCCTGCAACGCGTGCATCGCCGCGGTGCTGAAGCGCACCACGCCCAGCCCGCGGCGTGCCAGCCGCTGGTTGAATTCGGTGATCAGCACGGCAAGATCGTCCAGCCGCTCACGCAGCGCGGGCAATTCCAGCGGGAACACACTGAGCCGGTAATACAGGTCTTCGCGGAACTGGCCGTTGGTGATGGATTGCTCCAGGTTGCGATGGGTGGCGGCGATGATGCGCACGTCGCAATGCTGGGTCTTGTTGCCGCCGACGCGCTCGAACACACGCTCCTGCAGCACGCGCAGCAGTTTCACCTGCATCGGCAGGCTCATGTCGCCGATCTCGTCGAGGAACAGCGTGCCGCCCTCGGCCATTTCGAAGCGGCCCTTGCGGGTGCTGATGGCGCCAGTGAACGAGCCTTTCTCGTGGCCGAACAATTCGCTTTCCAGCAGCTCGGCGGGAATCGCGCCGCAGTTGATCGCCACAAAGGGCTTGTCGCGGCGCGGCGAACTGTCGTGGATCGAGCGGGCCACCATTTCCTTGCCGGTGCCCGACTCGCCCAACACCAGCACGCTGGAATCGAACGGCGCCACCTGGCGGATCAATGCGTTGACATGGGTCATCGGCGCGGAGTGGCCCACGAAGCGCACGCCGCTGCCCTGGCCGCCAAGCAGGCGCGCGTACATGGCGCGCATCGCCTCGGCCATCTGCTCGTAACGCAGCGGGAATTCCAGCGTGGCGACGCGGGTGGCGAAGGGCGACGAGGAGGCCGTGAACCGCCCCAGCCAGGCCGAGTCGTCGGCCAGCAGCATCGGCACGTGCGCTGCCGCGTCACCCAGCAGGCCGAGCTGGCGCTCCGCTTCCGCCTCATCGGCGACCCGACCGACATACACACCACGCCACGCCTGCGTCGAATCGTCGGCAACAGTGTTCTGGTCACCAAGCTGCGGTCGATAACCGAGGAAATGCAGCGCCGACATCACGGTCTCCACACGGGAGCGATCGGACTCGATAACCAGAAAGTCGAATTTCTGCATGGTGATACCCCTGTTGCCTGTTGCTGGGCCAGACCCATCGCGGGAAAGGCTGATCTTCGAAGCGGCGGGTTTACGTCGCCGGGCTCGATGGACACTTAGCAACAAGGGGGCCAACGGTGATGTTTTGCTGACGGCAAAACGTCATGCGTCGGCTTTTCATCCCTGCGACAGGGCCGGCAGAGGCGTCCGAAAACAGGCGGGAATCACGCTAAATGATTGAATCCACTTGCGTTGATTTTGGCGGAACAGGGAGAACGATCCACACGACGGTCGTGACGAAAGCGTCAACAAAAGTTCGCGGACGCGTGGCGAAGTGTGACCGTTGTCACAGCCCGACCCTCGCCTGCCACTGACTCAGGGCGTCAGTTGGCGCGTTTCTGCCACTTTGCGTCGGTGATGGCGAAAAACCAGCCGCTCGATCGCGTCACCCAGCACGTCGCCCGGTGCGGCGAACACCACGAATACCTGGCCATCGTCCAGCCGACGTTCGACCCGGGCCGCCAGTTCCAGCGGCAGGCTGCGGCAGACGTCGAAACGCAACCGCACTATTAAGGAATCCCCCGGCGGCACCAATGCCGCGGGCAGCACCGCGCCGATGGCGTTGAAGCGCAGGGTCTGCCGTGGCGGCAGCACACTGGCGGGTACCAGCAGGTGATTGACGATATCAACCAGTGCGGTGAGCTTGGCGTCCATCCGCTGGATATCCAGCATCAACGGACTGTCATCGTCGGTTTCGGCGTAACGCTCTTCCAGCGCCGCGATCGCGGACAAGGTGTTGAGGTTGCGCTCGGCCAACCGCGCCTGGTGCGCCTGGGCTTCAGGCCAGGGCATGGCTTCGCTGTCCGCGTGCAGGCTCTCGTCACTGCTCACGCGCTGCTCGAATTCGTCCCAGCTATTGGCATCCATCGTGATCCCCGGTCATATGGTGGCGTGGGGCGAGTGTAGCGAGAGCGGTGAACGCGCTGTGGGAGCGACTTCAGTCGCGATGCTCTTGCTCTGGAGCTCCAAGGCAGAAGCATCGCGACTGAAGTCGCTCCCACAACAGCCTTTCGCTACGCTTTTGCGTACGCGCTGATCGCGCGCGCGCGGCCGTTCTCGCGCTGCCACTGCAACGCGGCTTCGTCGCGTGCCTGGCGCACCAGGGCGCGCAGCTCGCGGTCGCAGGCCAGGATTTCGCCCAGCTGGTAAACCACGTCGGCGGAATGCTCGCGGCGCAGCAGCGGATCGCGCTGTGCTTCCAGGGTAGCCAGCCGCTCCCATTCCTGCGCCTGGCCGGCACCGAGCATGTCGCGGGTCAGCTGCAAGGCCTGGTCGACGACGCTGCTTTCGCTGGACATGGTCGTGGCACTCACGCGCTGGCCGCGCGCTGGGTGGCGGACGGGGCAATCTGTACCCAGCTGTCGCGCACTTGCTGCAGCAGCTTGCTGACTTCGTCGATGAGGCTGGCGTCGTCGCGCAGGTTCGCCTGCAGCAGTCGGCGGCTCATGTATTCGTAGAGGGAATCGAGCCGGCTGGTGTTCACCGGGTCGACCTTGGCATCCAGGCTGTCGCGCAGCCCGCCGATGATCTCGATGCAACGACCGATGGTTTCGCCCTTGGCGGCTACTTCGCCGCGCATCATGTGCGCGCGGGCCTTGACGAGGCGCTCCAGCGCACCGTCCATCAGCAGCGTGATCAGGCCGTGCGGGTCAGCCGACTCCACGCCGCCATGCGAGCGAATCTGTTGGTAGGCGCCTGCGCCGTAGCCGAATCCCATGACACTGTCTCCCGTAGATTATTTCTTGTTGCTGTTGGTGAGCGCGTCGAACTGCTGCGTCAGATACGTGCTGGTGCTGTTGAGCTTGGACATCAGCGTATCGAGCGCGGTGAACTGCGCCTTGTAGCGCGCGGTGAGGTCATCCATGCTCGCGTTCAGCGCCGTCTGCCGCGCGCTCAGGTCCTTCAATTGCTGGCTGATGCTGTCGGTACGACCGGAGAGCACGCCGTGGTCGCCCACCCAGCTGGTCAGCTGGTCGCCAAGCTGCTTGGAAAAACCGTTGTCGCCGCCGAACAGGTCGCTGACCTGCTTGCCGCCATCGGCCAGCGCCTTCGTCAGTTTGTCGTTGTCCAGCTTCAGGGTGCCGTCTACCTGCAGCGAGATGCCGATCGAAGACAGGCTGGCGCCGTTGGCGTTGCCGCCGACGATGCGCGTCAGCGTGCTGTTGATGCCGTTGAGCGTGGCGTCGCCGATCATGGCGCCGGCCGTTCCGCTGGTGGCGTCGTACTTGGTGAGGTTCTTGTAGATACCCACGAAGCTGTTGTACGTGCTGACCAGGTTGGTCAGCGCGCTGGTGGCCTTGGAGGGATCGTTGGCGACGGTGACGGTGCTGCTGCCGATCGCGGAAAGATTCAGGGTGAGGCCGTCGATGGCGGTGCTGGTGCTGTTGCCGGCGCTGCTGGCGGCCAGGCCGTCGATGGTGAATAGCGCATCGCTGGCCGGATTGATCACGCTCAGCCCGTTGCCGGTGCTGGCGGCCGCATCGTAATTCAGTGCGGCAAGTCCGCCGTCGCCACCACTGCTGCTGACGGTAAAACCGTTCTCCACGCCGCTGCGGGTACCGCTCAACACCAGATGCGCGCCGTCTGTGCCGGTGACGATGGTGGCGCTGACGCCGGGATTGTCGCTGGCCTTGTTGATCGCGTCGCGGATCGACGCAAGCGAGTTGTTCTTGCTGTCGATGGAGAGATCCATCGTCTTGTCGCCCACGGTGATGCTGAGCGTGCCTGTGCCCACCGCGGTGCTGCTTTTCTCGAACGCTCCGGACGATGCCTTCAGTGCGCTCGCCAGTTGCGTGACTTCAATCTTGTAGCTGCCCCCGACCGCCTTACCGGTGGTGGTGACGCTGGCATTCAATATGTCGGTGTCGCTGCTGTTGATGGAGCGGGCGCTGAAAGCGCTGCCATCGCTGATCGACGCCATCGCCGACTGTAAGGCGGAAAGCGCGGCGCTGATCTGGCCCAGGCCGGAAAGCTGCGTGTTGGCGTCGGCGGCCTGATTGGTGATCTGTTGTTGTTGTGGCGCTGACTTGGCGGCGACAAGCTTGGTGACCAGGTCGTCAACCGGCAGACCCGAACCAACACCCAGCGACGTCAAGAGACCGGTGGTGGGTGTCGTGGAGTTGACGGTAATCGCCATGTTCGGAGTTCCTCAGGAATCAGAAGGAACGGCCGCGCCCATCGCGGCCGTTCCGGTTTGACGTTACTGCAGGAGCTTCAGCACGCTCTGGGTCGTGGCGTTGGCCTGCGCCAGCACCGAGACACCCGCCTGCTGCAGGATGTTCGCGCTGGACATGTTGGCCGTCTCGGCCGCGAAGTCCGCATCCTGGATCTGGCTGCGCGAGGCAGACAGGTTCTGCGAAATGGTCTGCAGGTTGGCGATGGTGGAGGTGAAGCGGTTCTGCACCGCACCCAGGTCGCTGCGCATGGAGCTGATGGTGCCCAACGCGGCATCGATGCGGCTGATGGTGTCGTTGGCGCCGGCCACCGTCTTGACGTCGCTGGCGGCCAGGTTGCTGCCCGTGGCGATCTCGGTACCCGCGTTGGCGAAGTTCAAGCCCACCGGGTCACCAGGATTTGCACCCGTGGCACCGGCTCGGGTGCCGTCGACCGTGAGTGCCTGCTGCGAATTGAGGTGGACCGACTTGGTGTCGGCGTCGTAGTAGGCCGAGACGCCCGAGATGCCCTTGCTGTTGATTGCATCGACCAGGCTCTGCGCATCCTTGTAAGTACCTTCCATGTCGGTACCGTTGATGGTCAGCTCGCCATTGGCCAGGGTCAACGGGGTCGCGCTGGAAGCCGCCGACACCGCCGCATTGACGCCGGTGGAGGTGGCCGTGCCGTCCACGGTGCCGCCGGCTACGCTGGTGGCGGCAGCTACCGAAGCCGGCAGCAGGGTCGCGTTCGTGCCAGCACCGGCCAACGCCACGGCGGCGCCGGTGTCGTCATTTTCGAAGTGCAGCTCGCCACCGACCACCGTCGCAAGGGTCTTGCCGCTGGTGCTGCCATCGGTGTTGTAGGCAACGTTGATCGCATCCGCCAGATCTTGCGCCGTCGCATAGGAACCATTCGCAACAGCGGTGCTGCCCACGGTGAGCGTGTTGGTCGCATCCACGGTCACGCCGCCGCCCGAAATGGCAGCCGCGACGGCGGTCGAGTCGGCCGTACCGTTCGTGACGACAGGAGCCCCGGTCGTCTGCGCAGCCACGGAGGTCACGCCCAGCGGATTGGCGGCGCCACCAAGAGTGATTGCATTGGCCGTACTGTTGGTGAAGGCGATTTCATTACCCGACACCGCCGCGACGGTGGAGCCGGCGGCAGTATTGATGGCGGCGACCAAGCTGGCGGCCGTGGTGTAGTTACCCGCGGCTACGTCGACGGCGCCGGCACCGGCACCCATGTCGATGGTCAGATCGCCGGCAGCCAGGTTGAGGCCTGCCGCGCCGGAGGAGAACGCCGCGCTGATGTCGCCGGTCTTGGACGTGGCGATCTGGCCGATCTGCGAAGCACCGGCACCCTGGGTCATGTTGACCGAAATCGTCTCGCCGACGTTGGCGCCGATCTGGAACGCGGCACTGCCGAAGGTGCCGTCCAGCACGTGGCGGCCGTTGAAGGTCGTCTGCTGCGAAATACGGGTGATTTCCGCCAGACGCTGCTGCACTTCGGCATCGAGCGCGGCGCGGTCGCTGTCGGAGTTGGTGGCGTTGGCGGACTGCACGGCCAGCGTACGGATACGCTGCATGTTGTTGGTCACCTCGTTCAGCGCCGACTCGGTGGTCTGCGCCAGCGAAATGCCGTCGTTGGCATTCGCCACGGCCTGGTTCAGGCCGTTGATCTGGGTGGTGAAGCGGGTGGAAATGGCGAGGCCGGCGGCATCGTCTTTCGCGCTGTTGATCTTCATGCCTGAGGACAGGCGCTCGATCGCGGTGGACAGTTTGCTCTGCGACTTGGCCAGGTTGTTCTGGGCATTCAGCGAGCTGATGTTGGTGTTAACGCTCATGACCATGGGAGTATCTCCGAATCGGGGTTGTGTGCCGACGATGGCCGGCCCAGACAATCGGACGGGGATTCACTCGGGAATGCCTCCGCCTTGTTCAGTGTTTCGACTCGACACATCGGAACTTGAGTCTTGTCAACGCAAATAATCAAATAATTTTGACCCCTGCACCTTGGTAAAGGTCTGCTGCGCAGCCTGCAACGCGGTGGTTTGCGCGCCGAGCTGGCTGATTGCGTCGTAGTAATTGACACTTTGCACGTCTGAAAGCGCGCTCTTGTACTGAAGGCTCAGGTCGTCGTTGAGCCCGGCTTGCTGGTCCAGCGCATTCATCCGGGCACCCACCTTGCCGCGGGTACGCGTGATGTTGTCGATGGCCTGATCAAGGTTCGAAAACTGGGTGTTGATGGCGTTCTGCATCTTGCTGTCGCCCCCATTGGGGGTCTGCAGCACATTGATGATGTTGTCCAGCGTGGCGAACACGCTTTGCGATTGCGACGCGCCCAGCGCAAAGCTGTCGCCCGCCTCTGGCTCGCCGTTGAAAGCGATCTGCGCACCACGAAAGGTGATGCTGCCGCCCTTCTGCGGGTCGTAGCTGCCGCTGTCCAGCACGACGCCGCCGCCGTCATGCACTTCATAGGTGTCGGGCGCGGTGAACACGATGCTGTAGCTGCCGCCATCCCATGCCGACGGATTGGCATTGGGGTTGCTGACCGTGGTGCTGCCCGCTACCGCGCTGCCGGTATTGCCCGCATCGGCACTGATCGCGAACTTGCCGTTGCCGGTGGGAATGCTTCCGAACACCGCGCTGCCCGGATCGCCGGTGGCGACCTGCAGGCCGGGACCGGCGGCGACCATGCGCTGCCCGTCGTCGCCGACGTAGGCAACGCCGCCACCCTGCGAGGCGAACGGTTCGGTGCCCGTGCGGTTGCCGGCGAAGATGTAGTCGCCTTGGCCGTCCTTGCTGTTGGCCTGCCCCAGCAACTGCTGGCGCAGCTGCACCATCTCGGCGGCGATATCGCCGCGGGTGTCGTCGGTCTGCGTGCCGTTGGCCGCCTGCAACAGCAGCGTGCGCACCCGTCCCAGCACGTTGGTGACGTTGGACAGGCTCTGGTCTTCCAGGCCCAATCGCGCATTGGCCGAGGTGATGTTGCGCTGGTACTGCGCGGTATCGGTACCGAGGTGGGTGAGATCCAGCGCGCGCGCCGCGCCCACCGGGTCGTCGGAGGGCTGGTTGATGCGCTTGCCCGTGCTCAACTGCGTGTTGATGTTGGACAGGTCGCTCTGCCGATCCATCATGCTGCCGATCGACTGTTGCTGCATCCAGCTGGTGGAAACTCGCATGGCTTACCCCTGCACGGCGCTGAGCAGCGCGGTGAACATGCTGTTGGCGGTGGTGATGACCTGCGCCGACGCCTGATAGGCCTGCTGGTAACGCACCAGGTTGGCGGCCTCCTCGTCCAGGTTCACGCCCGAGACGCTTTGCTGCGATCCGTACGCCTGGTTATAGACGGCTGTTTGCGTGGTCTTCTCGTCGTCGGCCACGGCGCCGGCACTGCCGACCTGGCTGACCAATTGGCTGTAGGCGCCGCCCACGCTGGTGACGCCGCCGTTGAGTACGCCCAGGTTGGCCACCTTGCCGAGCATCAGCGCGTTGCTGTTGTCGCCCTGCGCATTGCTGTTCGGCGTCACGGTGAAGCTGTCGCCGTTCTGTGGCGTGCCGCTGAGCTGCAGATTCCAGCCATTGGCGTTGATCGGCTGGCCCGGGGTGTAGGTTTGATCGGCGCCGCCGTCCACGCTGTACGTGGTGGCGGAGGTGAACTGCACGACACCGCCACTGATCGCGCCGCCATCGAGGCTGGCGCTGGCCGTGGCGGTACCGGTGTTGTTGATGCCGCTGCTGATCGCCAGCGGTGCGGCGGCAGCGATCTTGTCCGGGTTGTTGATTACCACGGCGAAACTGGCGGCCGCATCGCGGCTGGGCTGGATACGGAAACTGTCGCCGGCAACGGCACCAGCCGGCACCACCATGCTCAGGCCGGCGGCCGTGAACGGATCGGCGGCGGTGCCGGTGCCGCCCATCGCCACGCTGTTGCCATTGGTGTCGCGCATGGTCCAGGCGCCACCCGCGTAACTGAGGGTGTAATCGGCGCCGGTGAGCTTGCTGACGTCGCTGATGCTGGCGTCCACGTTGCCGGTGCCGTTGTTGGTGCTGGCCGCCTGCACGGTGGGGCCGGCCACGCTGAAAAACTGGCCGCCGACGTCACCGTTCAAATCCACGCCTTGCGCATGCTGGGCGTTGAACGCGCTGGCCAGTGCCTGCGCGGTGCGACCCAGTTGGGTCTGCGCCGGATCCAGCACACTGCTGCGAAAATCCATCAAGGCGCCCAGGGCGCCACCACTAATGCGGCCGCTCAGCACGCTACCCGACGCTGCGCCCACCACTTCCTGGCGGGTGGCGTCGTAGATGTTCGGCGCAGTGGCCAATGCGTACGATTGCGTGCCCGACACCAGCGACTGGCCATTGCCCACGAACACCTGGATCGTGTTGTCGTTCTGCGGCACCACGGTGACACCCACCTGCGCCGACAGGTTCTTCACCAGGGCGTCGCGCTTGTCGAGCAGGTCGGAAGGCGGCGTGCCGCCGGTGGCCACGGACGAGCGGATCAGGCCGTTCAATTTCGCGATCGAGTCGCTGTAGCTGTTGATCGAGTCGACGGCATCGCCAATCTGTTGCTGCACTTGGCTGGAGAGCTGGTTGAACTGGCCGGACAGCGACTGGAACGTGCTCACTAACCCGCCTGCGCGTGCCAGCAAGACCTGGCGCGAAGCGGTATCCGACGGCGCATTGGCGGTGTCGTTGACCGCGCCGAAAAAGCTGTCCAGCGAAGTCTGCAGGTTGCTGCTGCCGGACAACTGGTTGTTGATCTGGCCAGTGAGGCTGGCCATGGTGTCGGCCCGGCTGGAGCTGGACGTGGCCGACCACAGCGAGGTGTTGAGGAACTGGCTGTACGCGCGTTGCACCGCCACCGTGTTGACGCCGGTGCCGATGAAATAGCCGCCCACGCCCTGCGGCAGCGCGGCACCGTAAGCCACCTGTTGGCGGCTGTAGCCCTCAGTGTTGACGTTCGCCACGTTGTGGCCGACCGTGCCCAGGCCAACCTGCGCAGCAAGCAGGCCGGAAACGCCGGTGGTGAGCATGTCAACCATGGATCTTCCTCGGTGTGCCGAATGCACGGCAACGCACGCCACCCTTAGCGGCGAAAGGCGCGATAGCTGTAGGAGCGACTTCAGTCGCGATGCTTCCGCCGGATTCGCGCAAGAGCGTCGCGGCTGAAGCCGCCCCTACAACAGCGTTCGGGATGGGTCGGTTCATTGCGCCACCCCGTCCAGATGCAGCGCAGCCATCGCCTCGCGCATCTGCGGGCTGTTGGCGATGGCGGTAATCTTTTGCGCGTACGACGGGTCGGTGGCGTAGCCGCCGCGCACCAGCGCGTGGGCGAAGCCGGCGATGTTGTCGCCCTGGCCCAGGGCACGGGCGTAGCGTGGGCTGTCGCTGATCAGGCGGGCATAGTCGGCGAACGAATCGGACGGCGAATCGTAGGCACGGAACTGGTCGCGCTTGCGCACGGCCACGCCGTTTTCGTATTCCAGCGTGGGCACGGTGACCTTGTCGCCGTCCCAGCTGCTGCCGGCCTTGATACCGAACAGGTTGTTGCTGCTGCTGCCGTCGCCGCCCTTGGGCAAATGCTTGCCCCAGCCGGTTTCCAGCGCGGCCTGCGCCAGCAGGGCGCGCGTCGACACGCCAAGCTGTTTGGCGGCTGCTGCGGCATGCGGCGCCAACGCGCGCACGAAATTCACCGGGTCGCCACCGGGCAGCAAGCGGGCGGCGGTGCCGGCCACGTTCGCCGCACTCTGGGCAAACCGGTCCAGCGTGTCGCGCCAGCCCGGATGGGTATCGGTGACGGACGGCATGCTGCCGCCGGCCGCGTCGCCACCATCGGCATCGCTACCCAGTTGCAGCAGCGCGCGCACGTTGGCGTTCATCACCTCGCTGACGTCGCGCGCGGTCTTTGCGTCCGGCGCGCTCGCGCTCAACGCCTGCGTGGCTGCCAGGTCGGCGGCGGTCGGCGTGGACGGTGCGGCATCAGCCTTTCCACCCAGCTGGCGGATCAGCATTTTCGCGATGCCCAGGCCGTTGCGGCCATTGGCCAGGGTCAAGGAAAGCTGCTGGTCGAACATGTCGCGATATGAATCGCCTGCCTTGCTGTCGCCCATCCCTTCACCGATCGAGTCGTTGGCGTCGCGCATCGACTTCAACATCATCTGCGTAAAGATCGACTCGAACTGCTTGGCCACCGCCGGCAACGCCGCCTTGCCGCCGTCGCTGCGCGCCTGCGCGCGCAACTTCTGGAAGCCGGACATTTCGGTCCAGGTATCGAGGGCAGGATTGTTGGGGTTGATGGCTGTCATGATCTTGACGGTTTGATCAAATCACCACGAGCTCTGCATGAAGCGCGCCAGCCTGCTTCAATGCCTGCAGGATCGAGATCAGGTCGCTGGGCGCGGCGCCCACCTGGTTCACGGCGCGCACGATGGTGTCCAGGCTCACGCCAGGGCCGAACTTGAACATGTGGCCACCGTCCTCGCTGACCTGCACGTTGCTGCTGGGCACGATCGCGGTCTGGCCCTTGCTGAAAGGTGCCGGCTGGCTGACCAGCGCCTGCTCGCCGATGGTCACCTGGATGGCGCCGTGCGATACCGCTGCTGCGCTCACCCGCACGTCGGAGCCGATCACCACGGTGCCGGTGCGCGAGTTGACCACCACCCGCGCCGGGGCATCGCCGGGCTGCACTTCAAGGCTCTGGATCGCACCCATCCATGCCACTTTCTGCGACGGATCCTGCGGCCCGCGCACGGATACCGAACCGCCATCGATCGCCTGCGCGGTACCGGCACCGTAGGCCTGGTTGATCGCCGTGGCGATGCGCGCGGCCGTGGTGAAATCGGCGGTGTTGAGGTTGAGCGTCAAATTGCCGCCGCCGGAAAATGACGAGGGCACGGTGCGTTCCACCGAGGCGCCATTGGGAATGCGGCCGCTGGCGGAAATGTTCACCTGCACGCTGGAACCGCTCTTGCCCTGCGCGCTGATGCCGCCCACCACCACGCTGCCCTGCCCGATCGCATAGACATTGCCGTCGGCACCGCGCAGCGGCGTCATCAGCAACTGGCCGCCGCGAATGCTCTTGGCGTTGCCGATCGAGGCCACGGTGATGTCGATCGCCTGGCCGGGCTTGGCGAACGGCGGCAACTCCGCCGTCACCATCACCGCGGCCGCGTTCTTCAGCTGCGGTCGCGCATTCGCCGGCACGGTGATACCGAACTGCTGCAACATGTTTTCCAGGCTTTGCGTGGTGAACGGCGCCTGCGTGGTCTGGTCGCCGCTGCCGTCCAGGCCCACCACCAGGCCGTAGCCGATCAGCTGGTTGCTGCGCACGCCGGCGACCTGGGCGAGGTCGCGGATCTTGTCGGCGTGGGCGGGGGCGATGAACAACGCACACAGCACGAGGCCGAACGCGAAGCGCAGACCTGCCCCCCCTCCCCGGCGGGGAGAGGGCTGGGGAGAGGGGGCGGGGTTGCGAAAGTGTCCGATGAGGCGGCGGCTGAATTTGGAAAGCGCGTTGTAGATGGAGGAGAGGGAGATTGGGGCACCCTCTCCCCAACCCTCTCCCCGGGGGGGAGAGGGGGCGAAGGTGCCGGGCAGGTTCGTGCCTTCGTGCTTCGGCGCACCCGTGAAGCTTATGGACGTATGGACGTTCATTTAGAAAGGCATCCATTTGGAATTGAAGAATCGGGACAGCCAGCCGCGCGTATTGGCGTCGGCCAGCGTGCCGCGGCCGGTGTAGCTGATGCGCGCGTCGGCGACGCGGGTGGACGGCACCACGTTGTCCTGGCCGATGTCCTGCGGGCGCACGATGCCGGAGATGCGCACCAGCTCCTGGCCCTGGTTGATGGTCAGCCACTTTTCGCCGCGGACCAGCAGGTTGCCGTTGGTGAGGCGCTGCGCCACGGTGACGGTGATCTGGCCGGTGAGCTGGTTGCTTTGCGTACTGGAGCCGGCGCCATCGAACGTGCGCTCGCCATCCAGCCCGATATCCGCCACCTTGCCGCCGATCGACAGGCTGTGACCGAGCACGGTGGGTGAGGCGATGTTCGCCTTGTCGCTCTTGCTGGTCGTGGTGGTGGCCTTCTTGCTGGCCTGGGTGCTTTCCACCAGCGCCACCGTGAGGATGTCGCCGACGCGATGCGCGCGCGGATCGGTGAACAGCTCCATGTTCTGCTGGTCGTGATAGATCGACCCATCCGCCTGCGCCACCGTCGGCTGTGCGGGTGGCGGCGTGGGCGCCCATTGCGCATCGTCGCGCGCCGTCGGGCCGCTGGCGCAACCGACCAGCAGGGCCAGGACGCAAAGAGCGGGCAGGAATCGTAGGGTGGACATCACGGCATCACTCAGGTCTTGTTGGTGAGGAACTGCAACATCGAGTCGGCAGCGGACACGGCCTTGGAGTTCATCTCGTAGGTGCGCTGGGTCTGGATCATGTCGACCATCTGCTCGACCACGTTGACGTTGGAGCTTTCCAGCGACCCCGACTCTAGCGTGCCTAGTCCGTTGAGCCCGGGCTGGCCGATCTGCGGCGAGCCGCTGGAGGCCGTCTCAAGGTAAAGGTTGTCGCCGTTGGGCTGCAGTCCGGCCGGGTTGATGAAGTCGGCCAGCTGCACGGTGCCGATCTGCTGGTTGGCGGCCTGGCCGGCAAGGCTCACGCTGACGGTGCCGTCGCTGCCGATGGTGATGCTTTGCGCATTGGCCGGGATGCTGATCGGCGGGTCGAGGGCGTAACCGTTGGCAGTAACGACCTGGCCGTTTTCATCCTGGTGCAGCGAGCCGTCGCGGGTGTAGGCGATGGTGCCGTCGGGCATCGTCACCTGCAGGAAGCCGCGGCCCTGGATGGCCACGTCCAGCGCATTGCCGGTCTGCTCGATGTTGCCCTGGGTGAACAGCTTCTCGCTGCCGACCACGCGCACGCCGGTGCCCAGCATCAGGCCAGAGGGCGCCTGGGTCTGCTCGGTGGTCTGGCCGCCGGGCTGGCGCAGGTTCTGGTAGACCAGGTCCTGGAACGAGGCGCGCGCGCTCTTGTAGCCGGTGGTGTTGGCATTGGCCAGGTTGTTGGAGATCACGTCCATGCGCGTTTGCTGCGCATCGAGACCGGTCTTGGCTACCCACAGGGATGAAAACATGTCGATTGACTCCGTTTGGACGTCTGGGTGTCTAATTCAAGGTGATCAGGCCATCTGCAGCAGCCGCGAGGCTGACTGCGCGTTTTCGTCGGCGCTCTTGATCGAGCGGATCTGCAATTCGTACTGGCGCGACAGCTGGATCATCTGCACCAGCGTTTCGGACGGGTTGACGTTGCTCGATTCCAGCGCGCCCGATTTCACGGTGACCGCCGGGTCCGCGGTGGCGGTGCCGCCGTCGGTCAGGTGCATCAGGCCGTCGGTACCCTGGGACATTTGGTCGATGCCGGGGTTGACCAGCTTGATGCGGCCGACCGCGGCGATGGTTTCCGGCGTCTGGCCCATCGGCACCACCGACAGCGTGCCGTCGGCGCCGATCGACATCTGGGTGCTTTGCGGCACGGTGATCGGGCCGCCGTCGCCCATCACCGGGTTGCCGCGGTCATCGGTGAGCAGGCCATCGGCGGTGAGTTTCAGACTGCCGGCGCGGGTATAAGCCTCGCTGCCGTCTGGCGCCTGCACCGCGATCCAGCCCGTGCCCTGCACGGCCACATCCAGCTCGCGACCGGTGTCGATCTGGCTGCCCTGGCGCATGTCCACGCCCTGCCCGTACGCCACGCCGTTTACGCGGGTGGGCATGCCCTGCCCTTGCACCGCCAGCGGCTGGAACGCGGACATCTGCGCCTTGAAACCCACCGTGTCGGCGTTGGCCAGGTTGTGCGCCACCTCCGACTGCGCCCGCATCATCTGCGTGGCGCCGGTCATGGCTACATAGAGGGAATGGTCCATGGGTCAGGTTCCGTGGGTCAGCGAAAGTCCGGGCTCAGTTGCCCAGGTTGATGATGGTCTGGGTCAACTTGTTGTCGGCCTGGATCACCTGCGCGTTGGCCTGGTAGTTGCGCTGCGCCTTGATCATGTTGACCAGCTGCGCGGTGAGGTCGGAGGTGTTGGATGCCTCCAGCGCACCGGACTGCACCACGCCGTAGGTACCGTTGCCGGCCGCACCCATCACCGGCGTGCCGGAGTCGTAAGAGGCTGCCCAGTTGGTGTTGTTGAGTTGGCGCAGCCCCTGCTGGTTGGAGAACTGCGCCAGCGCCAGCTGGCCCAGCGAGGTGGTCTGGCCATTGGAATACTTCGCCTGCACCACGCCCTCGCTGGAGACGTCGATGCTGGAAAGGATGCCGGTGGGGTAGCCGTCCGGATTGATGGCGGTGGCCGAATAGGTGTTGCCGAACTGGGTGGCCTTGGCCATGTCCAGGGTGAGCTGCATCGGGTTGGAACCGGGGCTGACGGTTACCGCCGGGAAGGCCAGCTGGCCGTTGGCCGGGGCGACCAGCGCACCGCTGCTGTTGAAGGTGAGCTGCTGCGTGGCGCCGGTGTCCGCGCCATCGATGTACAGGTGCGTGTTCCACACGTTGGCGGCTGCGTCCTTGACGAAGTACACGGTGCCGCTGTGGGTGGCGCCAAGCGAGTCGTAGACAGTGAACGGGGTGGACTGGTTGAAACTGGTGGCGTCGGTGATGTCGAACGGTACCGCGGGCGCGGTGGCATCCGACGGCAGGTTCAGCGACATCTGCACGTTGCTGGTGGCCTTGGCCGCGTTCTGCGAGGTCAACAGTTGCAGATCGGTCAGCGTGCTGTTGTCGAAGGTGCCGTTGGCATTGGCCGGAAAGATCTGCAGGCGCTGGCCGGAGGCATTGGTGACGAAGCCGTTCGGGTCTTTCTGGAACGCGCCGGCGCGGGTGTAGGAATAGCCCTTGCCGTCCTTCAGCGTGAAAAAGCCGTCGCCACTGATCGCGAAATCCAGGCTGTTGTCGGTGGTCTCGATGCTGCCGGCGGTGAACTGCTGGGCCACGTTGGTCAGCCGCACGCCGCTGCCCACCTGGGTGGCGCTGAGGTTGGGGCCGGAGGCGTTGAACAGTTCGGCGAACTGGCCGCGCGAACCCTTGAAGCCGGTGGTGGCGGTGTTGGCAATGTTGTTGGCGGTGACCTCGAGATCGGCGGATGCCGCGTTGAGGCCGCTCAGTGCGATATTGAAAGCCATCGGGAAATTCCTTAAGTGTGTTGCAGCCCCGTGGGGCCGTCAGTTGATCTGCGCGACCTGACTCAGCAGGACCCCACCAAAACCGTCCACATCCAGATAGGCGCCGTCGGCGCCAGTCATCCCCACGCCAGCCACCTTGCCGCTCACGTAGGTCGCCACCGCGGTGTTGCCCGCCTGCGCCTTCAGGCCATACGTGCCGTTGGCCAGCAACGTGCCGTCGTCGCCCTTGCCGTCCCAGTGGAACGGCGCCAGTCCCGACGTCGGCGTACCCAGGTTCAGCGTGCGCAGCACGTTGCCGTCCTTGTCGGTGACCTGCACCAGCACGGTGCCGCCGCCGTCGGGCACGTTCACCGCGCCGTCCAGGCCGCCGTCCTGCAGCTTGCCCGCGGCCGACGGCACGGTGACGCTGCGCCCGACCATGCTGCTGGCCTGCAACAGCTGGTTGCCCTGCATCGAGGCGCTCAACGCATCGAACGAGGTCTTCAACGACTGCGTCGCCGACACCTGGCCGATCTGCGCCAGCTGGCTGACCATCTGCGATGAATCCATCGGCTGGGTCGGGTCCTGGTTGCGCATCTGCTGCACCAGCAAGCTCAGGAAATCGGACTGGCTGAGTGCCTTGTCCTTGCTGCTGCTTGCCGCGGTGGCCGCTGCCGAACCCACGCCGTTGACGTTCACGTTGCTCATTTCATGTGCCTCGAAAGGGGGTGCATCACTTGCCCAGATCCAGCGTTTTCTGCATCAGCTGACGTGTGGAATTCATGACCTCGACGTTGTTCTGGTACGAACGCGAGGCGGAAATCATGTTGACCAGCTCGTCGACCGGGTTGACGTTGCTGGAGAAGACATAGCCGTCGGCATTGGCCAGCGGGTTGCCCGGCTCGTAGCGGCTGGGAATGGCCGCCTGGCTCTCGGTGACGCCAAGCACCTGCACGCCCTGGCCGTTGTCGACCGCCTGGCTGCCGAACTGCTTCTGCACCGCCGCAAACAGCGGTTCGCGCGAGCGATAGGCTGCCTCCGGCGTGCTGGCCACGCTGTCGGCGTTGGCGAGGTTGCTGGCCACGGTATTGAGCCGGGTGGACTGCGCGGCCATGCCGGAGCCGGCCACGTTGAATATGGAGAAAAGAGACATCAGCCTTGGCCATCCGTAATCGCAGTGCGCAACATGCGGATCTGCGCAGTGATGAAGGAAAGGCTCGCCTGGTAGTGCACGCCATTGGCGGCAAAGGCGGCCTGCTCGACCTGCTCGTCGACAGTGTTGCCATCCATGCTGGGTTGCATCGGGTTGCGCCAGGACAGCTGCGTGGCAGCCGCCGTCGTCGAACCGGCACCGATCTGCCCGGGTGTGGGCGCCTGCAAAGCAACGTTGCCCGCCGTACCCGCGCTGTCACTGGCTGCGGCCAACACCTTGCGGAAATCGATGTCGCGGGCCTGGAATCCGGGGGTGTCCGCATTGGCCAGGTTGTTGGCCAGAACCTCGGTACGGTTCTGCCACAGGTCCAGGGCCCGGGTATGGATGCCAAACAGGTTGTCGGGGATCAGGCTCATCGTTTCGCTCCGCGTGCTGTTGCCGCACGGAGCAGGAGGCAAATTGCATGCCACCGCGGTGAAAGCCTTGCTGGCACTGGGTTTGCGGAGGGTTGCCCGGCGCGTCGGAAAGAAGGCGCGGGGGTGGAGACGGTTTGTTGACGCTGGGAAAAGCGCCCTCTTCCGCCTTACGTGCCGCTCCTGCGGCACGCCCTTCGGGCCGGCTTCGCCGTTCGCTTCGGCATCCTGCCTTCGCAGTCGGCGCCCTCTCCCGCAAGCGGCGGTAGCAAAACCGGCTTCACTCCCTTCTCCCGCTTGCGGGAGAAGGTGCCCGTCAGGGCGGAAGAGGGGCTTTTACGCTTCGTCGTGCTCCGGCAACAGATCCAGCACCGCCTTGGCCAGCAGGTCAGGCTGGAACTTCGCCACGAAGCGGTCGGCGTTTACCTCTTTCACCATCGCCTCGTTGAACAAGCCGCTGAGCGAGCTGTGCAGCACCACCTTGAGCTGGCGCAGGGCCGGGGTTTCGCGGATGGCGCGGGTCAGCGCGTAGCCATCCAGACGCGGCATCTCGATATCGGACACCACCAGCTTCACACCCTCGGCGGCGTCCGCCTCGGCCAGTTCCAGCAGCTTTTCCAGCGCCT